>Ga0307380_10007336_pt1 | contig 14361 bp, 12 predicted proteins | sample UN3MG_FD_202239 | JGI IMG/M metagenome (GOLD analysis project Ga0307380, IMG submission 202239) | Soil microbial communities from Risofladan, Vaasa, Finland - UN-3 | ecosystem: Environmental > Terrestrial > Soil > Coastal area > Acid sulfate soil | place: Finland: Risofladan, Vaasa | collected... | reverse complement strand
GATCAGCATCATCGCCCCCGATGCCGCGAGCGCGCCCGATAGCGACCCCAGAACACCCAGCATGCCCGCTTCGAGAAGGAACAGCCGCACGATGAACGTGTCCAGCGCTCCCAGACACTTCATCGTCCCGATCTCCTTGTAGCGCTCGGTCACCGACATCAGCATCGAGTTCACGATCCCCACGGTCGCCACCACCAGCGACATCGCCGCCAGCCAGATAATCCGGGCCTGAAGCTCCCCCGCCTCGTGCTCCACGCCGAGCCGCTCCAGATCCATCTCGGCCAGCAGCCGAGAGGCCGACGCACCGAACAGCACGGCCGTGAGGAACGCGATGCCCAGGCAAATCCCCGAGGCCGTGATCGCCGACCGCCCCAGACGTACGAAGATATTCTCCCGGGTCATCTGCAGCGCCCGCGACCACGGCAGCACGATCTGCTGCTCGATCCCTCCCCTCCCGCCCACTCCCTCAAGCACGCCTCCGATGCGCTCGTTCTCGCTCATTCCTCTCGCTTCTCCACGACGAATCCCACTAAACCGCGTTTGCCCAGATCCCTCAGGTAGTTCCTCAGGGACCACTCCGCCTCCATCCGTGTCAGCTTATGCCGCTCCTGAAACGCCTCGATCATATCCTTGAGTGTGTGTTCGCCGTCACACAACTCCCACACCTGCTTGCCTACCACATCCAGCTCGATTCGTCGCTCTCGCGGGATCGGAAGAACGGCATTGAGCACCCTGATCCACCAGGTCTCCCGACGCCGCGCCACGATCCGCAGCCCGCCGTCCTCCGTCTCCTCCACACTCAAGTTCTCGTTCCGCACCGGCCGAGACCCGAGAACCTGCTCGGGCGTCACCCGCGGCCTCCGCCGGAGCCGCAGCCGCATCCTCACGACTCCTCGTGGCAGAGGATCGACTCGACCGCCCCTTGCAGCGCCCCTCCCTTGCCGTCGTGCAGCGACTCCACCAGATACAGCCGATTCGACTCCGGGCAATGCCACGCCCGCGCCTCGAATTGCACCACCGGCGAACGCTTCAACGCCCGCGCCAGGCCCGTCCGCAAGCTGCCCGCTATCCGCCTGCGCTCGCCCCAGGCCCTCACCCCTTCGTGGCCTCGGATCGTCGCCTCCCCAACCTGCCAGGCCACGTCCCGCCGGCGGCGATTCTCCTCCTCGAACCAGGCCTGCACGCTCCGATCGCCCAACACCAGTGGCACCATCCCCCAGCGCGCAACCATCAGCTTCTCCTGGTTCCGGACGAGCTTCAAGTCCAGATAGCGCGTCATGCGCTTCCACCCCTGCAGCTCAAAATCCGTCGGCGCCAAGAACACCAGCCCATCGACTCCCCACGTATCCCATCCCCCAATCCCGTGGTCGTCGAGCGATTCGAGCACCTCTTGTGCCACCTCGCGACCCTCTTCCTCTATCGGCCACCCGACCTGCGCGATCAGCGCCCGACCGCACACCTCGCAGTTCCATATCGCCCCCATCCCGCAATGCGACCCCCGCCACGCAAACGTCACCAGCTCCTTCTTTGGCTTCGAGCGCTTGCTGAGCACCTTCACATCCGTGGTCACCTCGAGTCCGGTCGCCCTACGACGTTTGCCCACAGTCAAGCGCTTGATGTATTCCTCTCGCTTCTGCTCCAGGTCGATGTGCTTCCGCGACCACTTCACCTGCAGCCGCGGCATCCGCTCGTGATCGACCCGGATGTACCCGGACCTCCGATCTCCTCCTACCGCCGCCAGCGTCCACTCCGCTGGCACGCGAGCCGAGATTCCGTGCCAGCCCACGAACGTCGTATCAGCTTCTTGTCTCAAGCTACCATCCGCATCCGCGCTAGAATGGCAGCGACCTCACCGCCTTGAATATGATCGTCAGACCGATCGACACCATTCCGATCAAGCCGATCCCGCACGTATAGCCTGCTGCGAGCACCGGCGTATAGCGCATCCATCTCTCCGCCCCGAACCGAGGTGAGAAGTAGTAGCGGCCCAGTATGGCGCCGATGAACATCGGGATCGACCACCAACAGGAGGCCGGGAATCCGGCCGCCAACCCGTAGAACCACAGGGAGGGAATCTTCAAGGCCGCAAAAACGAGATACGCGCCCAGCGCGCTGGCGCCGGCATATCCGATGACTGGAAACTTCAGGGCTTGCAGCAGGAACGTCGGCTGACCTCCTGCCTGGTCCGATGTGGCCGTCGCCCACAACGACTGGTAGAACGCGTACAGCGGCCAGAACGTCTGAGCGTACGGGTACTGCGACGATGGAATCTGGCTCGACCGCCAGAAGAACGACCAGTACGTGAAGCTGAACACCAACATGAGCACCAGCAGGAAGAGCTCCGCCTTGACCACCGTGATCATCTTCGTGCCCGTGAGTTCCACCTCTCGGAACATCTGCGCCGCCCAGCCAACGTCCGCGAACGGCATCGGCGCAAACCAGATGTCGATGCCCTTGTATCCGCTCAGAATGAACGTCGCCTGCTGCACGTACGGGATCTCCAAGGGACGCCCCGTCAGCCCCAGCATCCGCGCCGACATGTACGATGTCAGTGGCGTCCACAGGAAGGCGAACATCAGCAGGAAGATCATCGAGAAGTCGGGCACCAACCTGTGGGCGATAACGATATACCCCAGCGTGCCAAGCGACCACGCCCCCAGCGCCATCCAGATCGGGAAGTCGCCCCTCTCCGCGGGCACGTCGCCGTAGCTTTGGGTGACCAGCCCCTGGGCTCGCCGCACCTTCGCCCTCAGCACAGCCACCACTACCGCATGGATGCCGATAACGGCGATGGCGAGCGCGATCCCGATTCCGATGCTCATGAACATATCGAACTGAAGCGTCATCTCGCTCTGGATCAGGTTCATCCCCTTCGCCCACGTCGGGAAGAGGCCCGGGTTGATCCGATACAGCATCGGAGCGAAGATGAAGTTCGTCAACATCGACCCTATGAACTGACCGACTACGATCGGGAAGGGCACGACGAACCCCCAGAAAATCCCGCCCAGCTCGGTGCCGACCCCGATACGACCCGCCGGGAACACGTCCTCCGTGTTCCTCATGAGGTCGATGAACGGGATCGGGATCAGCGTCAGCGGGTCCGCGAGGAACCCGCTCGTGATCACCGGGATAGCAACGTAGAAGAACCCGTACACCAACCCGATCATCGTGCCCACGCTGAAGACCGGCCACCGCCAGGACTCCTTCTCTCCCGAGACCTCGGCCAGCGCCGTCGCCCCCTGCGCCGCAATCGGCGCCATCGGGAACGGCAGCCGCTCCACATCCGACGTCGTCCGGAACAGGAAATAGCCCAGGCCGAGCCACTGCATCCGCGAAAGCACACTACCCGCCAGCATCAGGCCGATCGGAGCCAACCAGTCATGGTGCAGGAACGTCCGCTTGACATACGCCTCCGAGCCCAGCGGCGGAGCGTACCATGTCGGAATGTTCTGCGCGATCCCGAAGTTCGCCGCCGCCGGAGATTGCACCAGATACTGCGCCCAGATCAGCCATGCGAACGCCCCTCCTGCCAGCATCAGGCCGCCCGCCATGTAGTTCACGCTTCCCGCCATGTAGTAGATCATGTACAGCTCTTGGCGAGTCAGAACAGTGAACGACCGGCGAGCCACCTCTGTGAACAGGATGATCGTCGTCCACTGTCCCGCCGGACCCAGGTTCTGTCCAACCAGCAGCCCCAGGTAAATGGCGCCGGGCATCATCAGGACGGCGACGAACAGCGCGCCGAGCATCGTCCTCAGAGTGAAGCCGTCGCGAAACTCCGTGGGCTCCAACTCCGGCCGGCGCTCGGCGTACCATTGTCCAACCTCTTCTTGTCCCTTTTGCGGTGCGTCCTCGCCCCGCTCACGCTTCTCCGCCACCGGTCACCTCTCTGCTACCAGATTGAACCACATCGGGCTACGCACCTCCCGCCGGGGCGCCTCCCGCCGCAGGCTCGGACGACGCGGCATAGCCCAGGTACCTATCTCGATCCTCCGCCCGCAGCGTGCGCCAGATCAGGAATTGCTTCCGCAGCGTGTTCAGGAATCGGCGGTTCACACGTCGCCACGAAGAGACGTCTCCGCTCACCCGCTCCAGCTGAAGCTGAATCTCGAACACATCCTCCATATCCGTCGGGATCGTGCGCAGCCTCACCTGCTGGCTCACGCCCAGATCGAACGGCGCCACCCAGGCCATAAGCTCGATCACATAGCTCTTGCCGAACTCAGTCTCCTCCTCGTGACTCGAGACGTCTTGTGTGACGAAGTCGCCGATCGAGTACTCCTCGTACGCCTCGAACCACTCCGTCATAAACCGCGTCAGCGCAGTCGCCTGCTCGCCCGTCACCGCGAACGGCAGCGGAATGTTCCATGTGTCGCCTTCCGCTTCAGGAAGCTGCCAGCTGCGCTCGATAGCCGGCGTTGCCACCTCCGAGGCCTTCCGCGCCGGATACAGCGTCGACAGCAATACCACGCCGATCACTACCGTCGTGGAGGCCACCGCCGCCACCGACGAGTAGTTCAGATAGAGCCCCGGCAGCAGATGGAAGATCGTGATGACCTTCGCCATCCCCTGCCCGACGAGATACCCGAAGATCGCACCGAGAATCGCATACACGAACGACTCGGCGATAAACAGCATAGCAATATGGCTCGGCGCCAAACCGATCGAGCTGAAGACGTGAATCTCCCGCACCCGTTCGTATACCGCGCCCAGCATCGTGTTCAGCACGATGAGCGCCGCAATCAGGATCGGCACCAGCACATCGCCCATCCCGATGATCGACGTGCGCCCGATGGCGCTCCACTTCCGTATCTCGTCCCCCGTGCCCGCGTACAGGTTGAACCCCAAGCGCGGCATGAGCTCCTTCAGAGTCGTCTTCACCTCTTCCGGCCTCACGAAGCTCACCGCGACCGATTCCACCTCCGCCCCCAGGTTCAGCGCCGTATCGAACGGCACGAACACCGTCTGGTCCGGCGAGAGGTGCAGGTACTGCTGGAACCCCGACCGCTGCCCCTGCTGTCCACTCTGCTGGCCGCCACCCTGCCGCGCCATGCGCTGCATCTGGATCCAGTCCACCGGAGTCAGCGGCTCCTGATCGAGGTCCACGCGTCTCTTTGCCTGCCCCGCGCTGATGATCCCGATCACGTCGTAGGGCACGCCGCCGAGGAAAACCTTGACCTTCCCGACATCTCCCCGCCCGATGTGGAACTCCTCCGCCATCCGCGTCGGAATGATGGCCGTATGCACGTCCCCCGGCCGGAACCACCGCCCCGCGATCAGAGCCTTATCGATCTGCGTCACCTCCGGCTCCGCCGCGCTCAGCCCGGTGATCGCCCTCGCGTCGTACGTCGCATCGCTCGCGTCGGTGCTCACCCGGATAAACGACTGCTCCTCAGTCTTCGACGTGAAGAACCAGGCGCGCGGGGCGACGGCCCGATCCCTCCCGAACTCGTCGTTGAGGATACGATAGGCCGACTCCTCGAGCGGCTGCCACATGGCATTGCGCACCAGCAGACCCTGATAGGTCGGCTTCCCCTTCGCCCTCCGCTCGTTGTACCGGGTGGCCGTCTTCACCGACGTGAACGACAGCACCGTGAACGTCAGGAGAACGAGCGTCAGACACGTGAACACCGTCCGGGCGCGCCGCTTTCTCATGTTGCTGATCCCCAGCGAGAACGCCGCCGCCGCCACACTCATGCGGCCGATGTCCGCCCGGTGAACGCCCGACACCTTCATCTGGAGCGCCTTGAGCTGCGACTCGAACTTCATCGTCACCAGCGTAATGACCAGCACGCTCAGCGCCACCATGATGAAGGCCAATGGCACGATCCATGGGTTGGTCGTGATCTCGAACGCCGGGTGGATAAAGCTGAACACGAGGCAGATCGCGCCGAAGATCCCTATGAATCCGACGATCTGCGTCCGCAGATTCGGGAACGCAAAAACCAGCCGCTCCGTGAAGAACGCGAACGGCAGCATCAGAGCCAGGTAGAACAGCACCCCCTTCACCACGTCATTCATCGTCGACAGAACCGCCGGGTACGTCCGCGCCTCATAGCCCCAGGCCGCCCGAGCCTTCGCGTCCGCCAGCTCGTAGTCCTTCTTCTCGAGTGCCAGCTTCGCCTCGCCCAGGAGGCCGCCCGCCGTCTTATGGAGGTCCCAGACGATGTCGTTCACAATTCGGAAGCCCTCCAGCTTCTCCATCCGCACCTGGTCGAGCTTCCACATGTCCTCCGTCACCCGCAGCGGCGTATGTGACAGCGCGAACGGCTTGTCCGCAAGATACCCCAGACCGCTCCGGTTCGCCTTGTCCACCGTGTCCCCGTTCAGCAGCAGCATCCGCACCGAGCCGGCCCCCAGGCCCATCATGACCTTGACCCGCTGTCCCTTGTCGGCGAACACGAGGGCCACGTCTTCCACGTGTCCTCGCCACGGCTCCGGGTGCGGAATCGTCAGCCCATATCGCCGCGGCTCTGCATCCGTCATCCCGTCGTAGACCTTGATGTACCGCAGCGTCGTCAAGCTCTGCGGGTCCACGAGGTCGTAGAGCGCAATCGGCACGCAGTCGAACAAGACGAGCGTGAACTCCTTCTTGCCCGATGTGATGAAGAACTCGGTCGGGTCCCGCGGATGGTGCCGGTTCCCCATCGGACCCCAGTCCGGCGCGTAGTCGATATCCCCCGTATTCAGATTCGTGTGATAGGCCTCAATATACGTCGGCTTCCGCCACCCGTACGCATTGATCGTCGGGTAGCCCCAAAACTGCACCCTTCCGTCCTCATCCACGATCTCGACCAGGTCGCCCCGGGTGCCCATGAGAGTCGAGTCCGACATCCGGGCCACCACCATCGACCCGTCGATCACCTTGTCGGCAACGACGCTCCGAGTGGGATCGAACGCCAGCGCCCGCACCGACAGCTCCGCGAATCCCCCGGAGACGCTCATGCGGTTGAACGTGGGCTCCTTGTCCACAGGCATCTTCGGGTCATTCACAATGTCCCACAGAGATGCCGAAAGAAACGCCGTCTGCTCGTACAGATTTCGGAAGTTCACGTGCTCGATCGTATCGAACGGCGTATCCGTGAGGTGCCGCGCATCGTCCGTGGTCACGAAGGCCGCGCCCCGCCCGCCCCCCAGCGTAATCGGCTCGTTGTCCAGCGCGATCTTCCCGAATATGAACGTCCGCCACGGCTTCCCGTAGATCGGGTTGATGCCGTCGGCAAACTGGGCATCTGCATCCCACCCGAAGCCAGCCGTCGTTTCCCAGTCCGCCATCAGGGCCGCGTTCTCCCTCAGCGTGCGCCCGAAGTCGGAGAACTTCCGGCTGATGTCGGTGTCCTCACGCTGATCGTAGAACATGCCCTTATAGAAGATGCCCACGCGCTCGCTTTGCGTGGACAAATCGAAGGCCAGGAACAGATTGACGGGCAGCTTCTCCCGGACCGTCTTCTTGTACGGAATCAACCACAGAAACTTCGCCTCCCGCTTCGTCGGAACGCCGTCGATCAACTCATCCAGATGGTTCGCCACCCAGTTGCGGACGCCGGCCAGCGCCAGGAAGTGCGCCCCGTTGAAGATCACTCGCACCGTTCGCTTGGGAGGGTACTTGACCAGGACCCGCGTCATCTCCAGCAGCGCCGCCGCGCCCGCTGCGCTCTCCGCACCCGGCGCCAGTTGCGGCACGATCGACGTCGCATCGTAGTAGGCCGTCAGATAGACCGTCTGCTTGCTCAGCTCCGGATCCGTCCCCGGAATCTCCGCAACGACGTTCCATGCCTTCCTGCGCTGCCAGCTCATCCGACAATTGAGTCGCACCCGCACCTCCGGCTGCGACTTCAGCCGCGCCTGCAGATGATAGGCATCGCTCCGACCGATCCAAAATCGCGGGATGTTGATCGGAATCCGCAGAAACTTCGCCTCCGCCTCCCCTCGCGTCGTCGCCTCCGGCTCCACGAAGACCAGCGCGCGCGCCCCCAGCCGGGGCGCGTTCAGCCAGTCGCTCCCGCAGTTGAAATCCATCAGGACGGCCGTGCCCTCGATGTCCTTGCCGTTGAAGGTCGCCAGCTCCCCGTTGCCCCCGTCGATCATGCGGTAGGTCTGGCCGCCCTCCGCCAGCTGCGACGTTCTCACAAGGTTCGGCCAGAGAGGATACACCGGATAGGTCGCGATAACCGTCTCCCCCGACAGCACCTCCAACGTCGGCTGCTCCTCCACCCACGGCACCGTCACCCAGTACGACTCCCGATAGGGAAGCCCCGGATCCAATCCCCCTTCGCTCACATCCTTCAGACCCAGTTCCTCCACCCGCTGAACGAGATACTCCGCCGTCACCTCGGCCCCGGGGTACCCCGCCAGACGCGGACTGAAGCTGCTCAGCCGTCTGACATCCCGCTCCAGGTTCTCGAGGCGCACCTCCTTCGAGAACTTCCCCCACCACTCCGTCTGCTCGGGCGTGGGCTCCTTCTTGCCCAAAGCCCCGAACGACGGCACAACACCGACGATGCCGCCGATGACACAACAGCTCAGGAACGCGAGAAACCCGCGGCGCGCACCGCGCCGGAGCCCTGCTCTCATAGCACGTCTCCTCCTGCGCTGGCCCCTTCGCGACCGAGGCCTGTACCCAGTCTGCCCGTCTGCATCCGCCATCCTAGCACGGCCCCCGATTTCACGTCAATTCAGCGGCCGGCCAGATCGTCATCGCTACCGCCACCTTCGGCACCCCTGTCCCTCTCACCTTCCCCTACCCGGCCTGCATATTCTTTCATCGGAACGTCGCCACATCGCCCCCCGTTCCGCCGCCAATGCCCGTCGCGCCGCGCCTCTCTTGCTCCCCGGCCATCCCCCCGGACCGAATCGCTCCCGCCGGCCGCCCACCCATGTTGACATCCGCTGCCGCAGTGGGTATCATATGTACGAGAAAGCATATGACAACCGATCTTATTCGACTGCTCAAAGCATTGGCTGATCCCACCCGGGTCCGTATCGTCCACCTGCTCAGGGGACGCAAAGAGCTCTGCGTCTGCGAGCTAGTGGACACCCTGGCGATACCACAGTACAGCGTCTCTCGCCACCTCGGCGTCCTCAAGGCGGCCGGGCTCGTCACCGATTGGCGCCAGGGCAAGTGGATGCACTACAGGCTGGACCCGGATCTGTCCAAGCAGGACCGCGCCGTCGTCGTCGCCGTCTGCGCTCGGGCGGAGCAGGAGACAACCGCGCGCCGAGACCGGCGCCGCCTGGAGCAGAGCCTAAGGCCGCGGGAAGAGGGAGGGATGATACAGTGCCCCTGAGAGATTCCGCGCGACTCTTGCATGCACTTCTGCACATGGCTCCATGTGATCCCACGACAGAGGCCAGCAGGTGACTGCAGCAGACCGGACGGATGGAGATGCACTTCGGTGCCTGTTGGACTCCTGCAAGCTCGGCCCCTTGGAGCACTGCCGGCCCGGCTTAAACCGGGCTGCCCGTGTGCGACAAGCATTCCGACGGCTGGACGCGGGCCTGGGCGAGGCTGGTCCCAGGAGGGAGAAGCGGGATGACGACTGACACGGCCCTCACCAGCCAGCCGAAGGGCCTCAACGTCTTCGAGAAGTATCTGACACTGTGGGTTGTGCTGTGCATCGCAGCCGGCATTTCGCTGGGCAAGCTTGTCCCCGGCTTGGCGAAGACCCTGGACGGCATGGCGATCGTTGTGAAGGGCGCGCCGGTGGTCTCCATTCCCATCGCCATAGCGCTCTTCTTCATGATGTATCCCATTATGGTGAAGATCGACTTCGCCGAGGTGGTTCGCGCGGGCAGGAACGCCAAGCCGGTGCTGCTCACGCTGGTCGTCAACTGGGCGATCAAGCCTTTCACCATGTTCGCCATCGCCACATTCTTCCTGGGCTACCTCTTCCGGGATCTGGTGCCCGGCACCGAGATCGTCAAGGACGGCAGCCAGGTGGAGCTGTTCCGATCCTACATCTCCGGGGCCATTCTCCTGGGCATTGCGCCGTGCACGGCCATGGTGCTGGTGTGGGGGCACCTGGCCAACGGCAACCAGGGCCATACCCTGGTGATGGTGGCGATCAACTCGCTGACAATGCTGCTCCTCTATGGTCTGCTCGGAGGTTGGCTGCTGGGGATCAATGAGATGCCGGTGCCTTGGGAGGCGCTGCTGTTGTCCGTGGGCATTTACGTAGCTCTCCCCCTAGTGGCGGGTTACTTCACGCGCAAGTGGCTCCTGGCCTCCAGGGGGCCCAGGTGGTTCGAGGTGAGGTTCCTGCACTACCTCACGCCCGTCTCCATCATCGCCCTGCTGGGGACACTGGTGCTGCTCTTCTCTTTCAAGGGCGATACCATCCTGCGCAATCCGTTGACCATCCTGTGGATCGCCATTCCCCTCTTCATCCAGACCTGGTTGATCTTCGGAATTACGTATCTGACGGCGCGCGTGCTGCGGTTCACGTACGAGGATGCGGCACCCTCGGCGATGATCGGCGCCTCCAACCACTTCGAGGTCGCCATCGCCACCTCCACTATGCTCTTCGGCCTCGGCTCCGGTGCCGCCCTCGCCACCGTCGTCGGAGTGTTGATCGAGGTGCCGGTGATGCTGATGCTGGTGCGGGTATCCCTGCGGACCCAGAGCTGGTTCCGCCCCGCAAGGGCAGCCCAAGGCAAAGGAATGTGACCCTATTCCCCGATGCCCTGGTGGCGACGGACCTGGCGGGACACGACAGCCGGGTGCCCTGCGCCATGGGCGGCCTCAAGGCGTTGGGAACCCGGGAAGGACTGTTCGTCGACTGCCGCAGAAGGAGTGTTGCCATGAACGACGAGATCATCGAGTGCCCCTGCCATCCCATCTGCTCCCGGCTCGGCCTCGAGACGGGCCTGTGGTGTCGCTACCGCAAGTCCGACCTCCCCCCGCCAGGAATGCACGCCTTCAACCCGAAAGACACCTGGTGCCCCACCGGCGTGCAGGCGAACGTGCTCCTGCTCGGGTATATGCTGGCGGGCACGGCCGGAGACGCCAACCGCCTCGAGCCCGTGCTCGCCCAGGTGCGAGAGTGGACGCGCGAGCTGCGCCGGGAGCCCGTGGGCTACCGCCCCACGGGACCGAACGAAAGCAACCAAGAGGACAGGTAGGACATGTCACAGCCGAAGAAGTGGGTGAAAGAACGCTACGGCGCGATCGCCGCGAACGCCCGTTCGAGCTGCTGCGACGGCGCTGCCTCGGCAACCGGAGGCATCGGCTACACCCCCGACGACCTCGCCTCCGTTCCCCGCGGCGCCAACCTCGGGCTCGGCTGCGGAAACCCCACCGCCCTCGCCACCATCAAACCGGGTGAGACCGTCCTCGACCTCGGCTCCGGCGCCGGCTTCGATGCCTTCCTCGCCGCCGCCCGCGTCGGCCCGACGGGTCGGGTGATCGGCGTCGATCTCACCCCCGAGATGATTGCCAAGGCACAGGAGAACGCGGCCGCAGGCGGCACCACCAATGTCGAGTTCCGCCTCGGCGACATCGAAACCTTACCCGTAGACGACGCCTCCATCGATCTCGTCATCAGCAACTGCGTCCTCAACCTCGTCCCCGACAAGCCCACAGCCTTCCGCGAGATCGTTCGCGTCCTCAAGCCCGGCGGTCGGGTCGCCATCTCCGATATCGTCCTCGAAGGCCCGCTGCCGAAATCGCTCGAAGCAGACGAGGGCGGCTATTGCTCCTGCATCTCCGGCGCCATGGGCCGGGCTGAATATCTCGCCGAGCTATCCGCCGCCGGAATCGCCGACCTCCAGGTCGTATCGGCCGTCGACGCCGCCCCCATCCTCGCCTCGGATTGCTGTGGCGACGGCCTCACCGAATCCGATCTCACGGGACTCGTCACCAGCATCAGCCTCCTCGGGCGGAAACCTGTGCCGCCCTCTGATTCAGATCCCTCGGGAGCGGCATCATGAAGTGCACCGCCCAAGTTCAGGCCGGCGTCTGCGGCTTCGCGACCAAGGTCACAGCCGATTCCCCGGATGACCAGATCGTTACCCTCAACATCGAAGCCGACTGCGACAAGATCGGCAGCCTCGCAGCCGCCCTCAACGGCAAGCCCATCGACGGCTACGACGAGATCGCCAAAGGCTTCGACGGCGTCGTCATGTCCGCCGTCCGCTCCCGCCTTTCCGGCTGCTGCGCCGGCTGCGCCGTCCCCGCGGGCATCTTCAAAGCGCTCCAGGTCGCCGCCCGCCTCGCCCTGCCCAGAGATGTATCGATCCAACTGACATCGGAGTAGCACCGCCCCTCGGAGCGCCAGCCATGCCAAACGTAACCGTCACCCTCGACGACGCCGAGCAGCTCCAACTCGAGGAGGTCGTCATCGACGGCGACCAGAAGGCCGCGCTGGAGTTTCTCAGGCGGACAATCAAAGCGAAAATCGACCGCCACCGCAAATCCCATTGCCGGCCCGTCTTCGAGGGCCCCTCCTCCGTGCCGCAGTAATCCGGCCCCGTGGGGCCCGCCCAGCTTTTCGTTGCTTGTATGGTTTGCGGCGGGTGGCCTTGCCGTTCGCTTTTCCGCCGAAGCCCCCCCATCTCTTCCCCGATGTTTGACATCCCCGCCAAACGCGGTATAATATGCAAAGCTTTGCAGATAAGAAGGATTGCAGCATGTCACTCACCGACGATAGCTTGTACGAACTCCACGCCTCGGTGTGCAAAGCCCTCGCCCACCCTGCCCGACTCAAGGTGCTCGACCTCCTGCGCGAGGGCGAGGAGTGCGTCTGCCGCCTTGCCCCCCAGGTCGGCGTCACCGAAACCAACCTCTCCCAGCTCCTCGCCGTCCTCCGTCGCGCGGGGGTCGTCGAGTCCCGCCGCGAGGGCCACCAGATCTACTACCGCGTCCGCGACAAGCGCATCTTCAAGGTCATCGACAACATGCGCGCCATCCTCGCCGACCAGCTCTCCCGCGCCGACGCCCTGGCGCTCCAGGTGTAGCCCGTGAGCACTCGCATCAAGCAGTTCCTCCTCCTCCTCGCCGTCTTCCTCGCCGCCTACTTCCTGCCCATCGGCAGCGGCCGCGTCCAGGTCTCCCTCGTCGAGGCCTTCGCCATGCTCCACGAGTACGCCCGTCAGCACGTCCTCCTCTGCCTCGTCCCCGCCCTCTTCATCGCCGGCGCCATCGCCGTCTTCGTCAGCAAGGCCTCGGTGATGAAGTACTTCGGCCCCACCGCGAACAAGATCCTCTCCTACTCCGTCGCCTCCATCTCCGGCACCATCCTCGCCGTCTGCTCCTGCACCGTCCTCCCCCTCTTCGCCGGCATCTACACCCGCGGCGCCGGCCTCGGCCCCGCCACCGCTTTCCTCTACTCCGGCCCCGCCATCAACGTCCTCGCCATCATCCTCACCGCCCGCGTCCTCGGGATCCAGCTCGGGATCGCCCGCGCCGTCGGCGCCATCGCCTTCGCCTTCCTCATCGGCATCGGCATGCACCTCATGTTCTATAGAGAGGAGCGCGCCAAGGCCGAGGAAGCCGCCGGCTTCGACCTCCCCGAGGATGAGACCGCCCGCCCCCTCTGGCAGACCGCCGCCTACTTCGCCGTCATGGTCGGCATCCTCGTCTTCGCCAACTGGGGCTCGCCCGCCTCAGGCGGGCAAGCCGGTCACAACCCCAGCCTCTGGGCGACGATCTATGCGGCCAAGTGGTGGATCACCCTCGCCCTTCTCATCGTTCTCGCCGTCATGCTCCTCCGCTGGTTCCGCCGTCCCGAGCTCAAGGAATGGACCTCCTCCACCTGGACCTTCGCCTGGCAGATCCTGCCGCTGCTCTTCGGCGGCGTCCTCGTCGCCGGCTTCCTCCTCGGCCGCCCGGGCCACATGGCCCTCATCCCCGAGGAGTGGGTCGCCCGTCTCGTCGGCGGCAACTCCCTGTGGGCCAACCTCTTCGCCGCCCTCTCCGGCGCGCTCATGTACTTCGCCACCCTCACCGAGGTCCCGATTCTCCAAGGCCTCCTCGGAGCCGGCATGGGCAAAGGCCCCGCCCTCGCCCTCCTGCTTGCAGGCCCCTCGCTCAGCCTGCCGAATCTACTTGTCATCGGCGGGATCATGGGCGCTCGAAAGACACTCGTCTACTCCCTGCTCGTGGTCCTTCTCTCCACCGCCACGGGCCTTGCCTATGGAACCATACTCGCCTAGCGCGTTGCCGTTCGTAGGGGTGCACAGCTGTGCGCCCGACCGTTGCCGTTGTGGTGGCGCAGGTTTTCACCCTGGGTAGGCGGCGCAGCCGCCTCCACCTGTTCGGCAGGAGCTTCAGCCGCCTCGGGCGGCTTGCCTCCTTCCACAAGACAACAAAGAGAAGGAGAATCTCAGACATGACCGTCCAAGTCCTCGGAACCGGCTGCCCCA
>Ga0307380_10007334_pt1 | contig 14363 bp, 13 predicted proteins | sample UN3MG_FD_202239 | JGI IMG/M metagenome (GOLD analysis project Ga0307380, IMG submission 202239) | Soil microbial communities from Risofladan, Vaasa, Finland - UN-3 | ecosystem: Environmental > Terrestrial > Soil > Coastal area > Acid sulfate soil | place: Finland: Risofladan, Vaasa | collected... | reverse complement strand
CCCTGTCCTGTGTAGGCCGAAGGGCGAAGAGCGGGCTGCATTCCGGAATCCGAAATAACCGCCTACCGCTCCACCTGGGCGACGGAGTTGAACGTGCCGTAGGGGTTCATCGCCCAGGTGGGGTTCTCGCTGTCCACGACCCACTCGCCGTCCACGATGAACTTGTACTCGTGGCTGCCCGACGCAAGGGGCACGGTGAGTGCGAAGGCGCCCCCTTTCTGCTTCCGCATCGGCGCGGGCTTCCATCCGTTGAAGCTGCCGGCCAGCATGACCCTCTTCGCCCCGCCGGGCGGCTTGAGCGAAAACCGCACGGTCCCGTTCTTCGAGCCCTTGGCGTACATGTAAGAGCGATCCTTCACGTTGAGGGTTGTCGTTCGCGCCGCGCCCCCCGCGGACCGCCGGGGCTGACGCAGCCCCGGAATGCTACCGCCGCGCCGCGGCGGTTTCAACGTGCGGGACAAAGCCGAGCCATGGCAAAGCCGAGCCATGGCCATGGCTCGGCTTTTTAGCGCACGCTCCAGCCGTTTCGCGGCGCGCGGGCTTTGCCCTTGCCCGCGGCGCCGGGCGACAGTACGATGTGCACCCGCGTGGTTCGCGCGAGGCACGGGTTATGACGAGGCTTCTCACCGCCAAGCAGGTCGCCGGGGCCCTGGAGCGCCTCTACGCCTCGATCGTTGCCGATTTGCCCTCCGACCGCCGCCTGGCGGTCATCGGGATGCGCACCCGTGGCGAAACGCTTGCCGCGCGGATCGCCGAGCGCCTGCGGGGCGACAAGCGGGGCCCCTCCGATGTCTGCCGGGGCGTACTGGACATCACGTTCTACCGCGACGACCTCTCGCGGCGGCACGGCGCGCCGCTGGTCCGCGCGACGGAGATCGACTTCGATCTCAACGACACCTGGGTGCTGCTGGTCGACGACGTGCTCCAGACCGGCCGGTCCGTCCGGGCGGCGCTGGATGCGATTCACGACTTCGGCCGACCTCTCGTGATTCGGCTGGCCGTCCTTATCGATCGAGGCGGGCGGGAGCTGCCGATCTCCGCCGACTTCGTCGGCACGCGCGTCAAGGTGCCGCACGGACAGAGGGTGCAGCTTCGGCTGGAAGAGAACGATGGCGAAGAAGGCGCGTGGGTCATCAAGAACGAGTAGGTCGCGGCCGGCGCGGGCGCCGGCGGCGGGGTTCGTCTGGACCCGCAAGGACCTGCTCGGCCTGGACGAGCTGAGCCCCGAGGAAATCGTCCACATCCTGGACACGGCCGAGAGCTTCAAGGAGGTATCCACCCGCTCGATCAAGAAGGTGCCCGCGCTGCGGGGCAAGGTGGTGGCGCTGATGTTCTTCGAGAGCTCCACCCGGACGCGGATGAGCTTCGAGCTGGCGGCCAGCCGGCTGTCGGCCGACACGGTGGTGTTCACGTCTTCCGGCTCTTCGGTGGCCAAGGGGGAGACTACGCTGGACACCATCCGCAACATCGAGGCGATGGGCGTTGACATCTTCGTGGTCCGGCACGGTCAGTCCGGCGCGCCTCACATGCTGGCGCGGCATGTGCGCAGCAGCATCGTCAACGGCGGCGACGGCCAGCACGCCCACCCCACCCAGGCGCTGCTGGACATATTCACCATCCGCCAGCGCGTTGGGCGCATCGAGGGCCTGAAGGTGGCCATCGTCGGCGATATCGCGCACTCGCGGGTGGCCCGCAGCAACATCCTGGGCCTTCGCAAGCTCGGCGCCGAGGTCACCGTCGTCGGCCCGCCCACGCTCGTGCCGTCGGCGGTGACGGCCATGGGCTGCCGAATCAGCCACAGCCTCGACGACGTGCTCGCCGACGCCGACGTGATAAACATGCTGCGGATCCAGTTCGAGCGGATCGGCTCCAACCTGTTCCCCTCCGTCCGCGAGTACAGCCGGCTCTACGGCATGAACGGCGAGCGGCTGGCCCGCTGCCGGCCTAATGTGCTTATCATGCACCCCGGGCCGATCAACCGCGGCGTCGAGCTGACATCCGAGGTCGCCGACGGGCCGAACTCCTGCATCCTCCAGCAGGTAACCAACGGCCTGGCCATCCGCATGGCCGTCTTGTACCTCGTCAGCCAGGGCAGAGAATCGTAGCCACTATGCACGATATCCTGATCCAGAACGGGCGCGTGATCGACCCGGCAACGGGGCGGGACGAGCAGGCCGATGTGGCCATCGCCAAGGGACGTATCACCCGTATCGGCAAGAAGCTCCCAAGCGGGGCCAAGGCCAAGATCAACGCCCGCGGCAAGCTCGTCTGCCCGGGGCTGATCGATCTGCACGTCCACTGCCGCGAGCCCGGCCACGAGGAGGAGGAGACCGTCGCCACGGCGGCGGCCGCCGCGGTGGCGGGCGGGTTCACGACGATCCTGGCGATGCCCAACACCCACCCGCCGCAGGACAACGAGACGGCCATTCAGCAGGCCATCCAGCGCGGGCGCGAGGCGTCCCTGGCGAGGGTGCTGCCGGTCGGCTGCATCACCAAAGGCCGCGAAGGCCGCGAGCTGGCCGAGATGGGCGTGATGCTCCAGGCCGGCGCGGTGGCCTTCAGCGACGACGGCGACGGGGTGGCCAGCACCTCCATGATGCAGCGCGCCCTTCAATACGCCGGCATGCTCGGCGTGCCGATCATGCAGCACTGCCAGGACCCGGACCTGATGACCGGCGTGATGAACTCCGGCGCCGTGGCGGTGAGGCTGGGGCTGGGGGGCATCGCGGCCAGCGGAGAGCAGATCATGCTGCGGCGCGACCTGGAGCTGGTCGAGCACATCGGCGCGCCCTACCACGTGATGCACGTCTCCAGCGCCGGCAGCGTGGGGCTGATCCGCCAGGCCAAGGCCAATGGCCTGCCGGTGACGGCGGAGGCCACGCCCCACCACCTGCTGCTGACCGACGCCGCCTGCGTCACGTACGACCCCAACTACAAGGTCAACCCGCCGCTGCGGTCGACCGACGACGTGGAGGCCCTGCGCCGGGCCGTCGCGGACGGCACGATCGGCTGCCTGGCGACCGATCACGCCCCCCACGCCGCCGAGGAAAAGGAGCTGGAGTTCGCCCTTGCCCCCTTCGGCATAATCTCGCTGGACTGCGCGGTGGGGCTCTACGCCAAGGCCATGGTGGAAACCGGCCTGATGGACTGGCCGGACCTGATCGCCCGCATGACGACCGGCCCGGCGGCGGTGATCCGCCGGGGCGGCGAGGCACTCGGCAGGCTGGCCGTCGGCGGACCGGCCGACGTCACCGTCATCGACCCGAAGGCCGACTGGACGGTCGATGTGAGCGCCTTCGCCTCCAAGAGCCGCAACTGCCCCTATCACGGCTGGCAACTCGGCGCCAGACCGGTTTTGACAATTGTCGGCGGCGTGGTAAAATACAGGTGCAGCGCCGGGGCGCGCACCAAGGCCGTTAGACGCGTTTGACTGGGCCCCGGGCGTTGAGGAGTCCTCGCATGGTCCGCCGCGCGTCGGAACGCCGGAAACACACACGACACGCACTGGCCTGCCCCGTCTCGCTGAGCAGGGAGGACGAGAAGCTCCTCGCCCAGAGCAAGACCGTAAACATCTCCGACGGCGGCGCGCTGGTGGCTGTGCCCAGCAAGTCGGTGCCCAGGCTCGACCAGAAGGTGGCCCTGGTCTTCTCCGTGCCGCGATCCACGGCGAACACCTACATGCTTGAGGAGTTCACCGGCCGCGCCAGGATCGTCCGCCATCAGCCTCTCACGGACAACGACCAGGTGGGGGTGGCCATCCAGTTCCTGCCTGCGATGTCGCTGGGACTGGAGGCATAGGGGCGAAACGGCAAGCCCGCTTCCAAGCGCTATCTGCTCGCCGATTCCGAATCACTTTTTCGTGCGGGAGATTGCTGCGCTCCCGCTCAAAGCCGGCCCATGGCTATGGGCCGGATGTCATTCGAGCCTGACCACAGGCCGCGCCGTTGCCGGAGTCCGTGATTCCACGCTCCCCGCTCCGCGCTATGCGTTTCGCGCTTCGCGTTCAGAGCGCCTTGGCGGCGATGTCCTTGCGATAGTAGCAGTCCCGCCAGTGGATCTTGCCGACCGCCTCGTAGGCCCGCCTCTGGGCGTCGGCGATGGTCTGGCCGAGCGCCGTCACGCCCAGCACCCGCCCGCCTGCATTCACCAGCCTGCCGTCGGCAATGGCCGTGCCGGCCTGGAAGACCTTCACGTCGCCGAGCTTCTCGGCCTCGTCGATGCCGGTAATCTCGAAGCCCTTGGTGTACTTGCCCGGGTATCCGCCAGAGGCCATCACCACGCAGACGGCCGGCCGGGGGTCCCACTGGAGAGTCACCTCGTCGAGCCTGTGCTCGGCCGTCGCCACCATCGCTTCGAGCAGGTCGCCGGTCATGCGCATCATGAGCGGCTGGCACTCGGGGTCGCCGAAGCGGCAGTTGAACTCGAGCACCTTCGGCCCGGCGGGGGTGAGCATCAGCCCGGTGTAGAGCACGCCCTCGTATCGCCCGAAGTCGCGCCGCATCGCGTCCACGATCGGCACGAACACCTCGCGCTCCATGCGCCCCAGCAGCTCGTCGGTGAGCATCGGCACCGGGCTGTAGGCGCCCATGCCGCCGGTGTTGGGGCCGGTGTCGCCGTCGCCGATCGGCTTGTGGTCCTGGAGCGGCTCCATCGGGTAGATGCTCTTGCCGTCCACGAAGGCCAGCACGGTCGCCTCCGGCCCGGTGAGCAGCTCCTCGATGACGACCGTGTCGCCGGCGTCGCCGAAGAGACGCTCGGACATGATCTGTTCGAGCGGCTTGACCGCCTGGTAGGGCTCCCGGCAGACGAACACGCCCTTTCCCTTGGCCAGCCCGGCCGCCTTGACGACCACGCCGCTCTCGCGCGACAGCACATATGCCTTGGCGGCCGACAGCTCCTTGTATATCCGCGCCTCAGCCGTCGGCACCGAGGCGCTGCGCATGAGCTCCTTGGCGTATGCCTTGTCCGACTCGATCCGCGCGCCGGCCGCCGTCGGGCCGAAGCACAGGATCTTCTCTCGGCGGACGGCGTCGCCCAGGCCAGCTGCCAGCGGGTCCTCGGGGCCGATCACAACCAGGTCCACCGCGTTGCCGGCGGCGAACTTGACGATCGCTTCGACGTCCTCGGCCTTGATCTCCACGCACTCGGCGTGCTGGGCGATCCCGGGGTTGCCCGGTGCGGCCCACATCCGATCGCACAGCTTCGACTGCGACATCTTCCACGCCAGGGCGTGCTCGCGCCCGCCGCCGCCGACAAGCAGTACCTTCATCGTTTCGCTCTCCTTGCCTCTCTATGGGGCATCCATGCCTCCCCGACATGATCGGCAGTTCGCTCTCTAACCTCTCACCTCTCACCTTCACCTGGCCAGCTCACGCAGGCGAGGAAGCTGCCGGGTCAGCTCCGTGGCGGCCGCCGTGTCCGGGAACCGCTCGACCAGCGACTCGGCGATCCGGACGGCCTCGGCGAACCGCCGCCTCTCTATGTACTCGCGGATGCGGTCGCGGAGGTCACGCACCTCCTCGATCCGCGCGTTCTCCTCAAGGGTGGCCAACTGCATGCTCACGATCTGCGCCTCCGAGCTGTCGCCGTACTCCGACAGCAACAGCCTGGCTGAGGTAAGGGCCGATCGCCACCGCCGCTGCTCGGCGTGGCGCTCCACGTCGGCATAAAGCCGCCGGCACTGCTCTGTGAGAAACGTCTGCCCCTCGCGGCTGACCCTGGCCAGCAGCGCAGCGGCGTCCGCCGAGCCGGGGTACTTGGCCGCCAGGGCCTGCGCGACCCTGCGCGCCTCATCGAACTTCGCCAGGGCCATCAGGTCTTCGACGCCAGCCGCCTGTCTGAAGTCGTCCGCCTCGGCGGCCGACCGCCTTTGCGCCAAGCGGCCGGCAAGCTCCTCCGCCTGCGGCTCGGCCGGGAACTCATCGGTCAACTGCCGCAGCAAACGGTCCGCTTCGGCGAACTCGCCGCCGTCAATCGCCGCGGCGACCTGCTCGACCAGGCGACGCCCGTCCTCCTGCTGCTGCCGCAGGCGCTTGGCTTGGCGCTCATCAGGCGTCAGCATGAGGTTGGCGTTGAGTTCACTGATGGCCGCCAGCAGCCCGGCCGCCGGTTCGCCGGCGCCTTGCGGGCGCGCGGGCGGCCGCTGCGGCTTGGAAGGATCGATCACAGGGAGCTCCGTCGCCATCAGCAACGACAGTATGCGGCGCTGAAGCAGCGTCGTCTCGTAGTGATGCTGCACGAGCCACGACAGCGCCCACATGGCTGCGCCGGCTGCCAGCCCACCCACGCAGCACCCGATCGCCCCGAACACCGCCGTGGCGCCGACGGACCCGGCGCCCGCCGCGGAGATCAAGACCGCCGCGGCGCCGACAAGCCCCGTGGCGGCCGCTATCACGGCAAGCACCATCAGGCACTGGACCAGGCCGGTCGGGCCGGGCGACGGATTGGGCGGTTTCTGCTGCGGCTCCATCATTGCCTCTCTGGCGCTGCGACCGGGTGATTATCACGGGACGGGCGCGGTGACGCAAGGCAACGAGCAACACGCATTGGTTGCCATGCACTCGCTCAGCGGCTTTCCTGCGCGGCGCGCGGACATCGCGCGCCTGCGGCGGAGTCCAGGAAATAATGCAAAAAATATTCGGCCCTGCTCGGGGTCCGCGCGACGCCGCCGGGGCAGTCGCCCCAACCCGCTACCGAGTATGGACTTACGTGCACAGATCCGAAAAACTGGAGGGAACACCGGCCGCCGAAAAATAAGGTATTCACCCGATATTCCCGGTTGCATTCCATGGCGTTGGGCTTATACTGTAAAGTGGTGGGCTGGTAGTTGACCCCCAGCGGAGCTTGAAAAGAAGTAATTAGCTTTGACCCCCTTTCGGACCGGCTCCCCCCCGGCCGGTTCGAATGCCGAGGCGGTGCCTGTCGTCCCCCCCCGCGGCAGGCCCGCCGTTTTTTTTTGCGCGCGGCGCGGGCCGCAACGCAGGGCGGCTGCGGAGTGAGTGCGGCCGGGTAACGGACGCTGAGGCAAGAAACGCTCACCGAGCCGCGGCGATCGCCGCGGCAATCGGCTGAATCACCTGCGGGATGACGACGCGACGGGCCAGGTCCTCGCACTCTTGGCACTGCTGCACAAGCGAGTCCTCGGCGCAGACCGTCCCTTGGCTGCCGGGGTATCGCCGGACGGTGAGGTAGATGGTGATGGGCTCGTTTTCGTACTGGCCTGTGCGGACCTGATAGCTGCTGGAACGGGTTTCCACCGAGACGCGGGCCTGTAGGGAGCACGACTCGTCCAGCGCCACCACGAGGCTCGGCTCGCACTCCAGCGGCCGGACGCCCGGCTCGCTCGTCAGCGCCGACAGCGGCGAGCCGTCCAGCAGCGCCTGGGCGATGATCGCGTCACGATTGCCGCGGAAGTCCAGGTTGAAGCCGAACACCACGTCCAGGCACTCCAGGTCCAGCCCGCTAAGGCCGAGGTAGTACCTGGCCCGCTCCATGATCCAGCGGTGCTGGCGGCAGGCCTCCTCCACGTCGGTCGGGTTGAAGCAGCCCAAGCTGAGCCGGTTCTTGTGAATCTCCAGCCACGGGTACGACCCGCTGTCGCGGTCTCCTTCCAGGACGAACTCCCCGCTGTCGCGATAGTAGAAGCTAGCCATGGCGGGGAACTCCTTCTGTACGACCTCGAAGAAGCCCAGCACGGTCTCCCGCGCCGCCGGCAGATCCACGACGGTGTGGAGGTCCACGTTAACGAAGAGGTCATCCGCAGCGCTGGTCAGTTCCATGCTCATGTCCTATGCGTTCGCAGGTTGCCCGGCGGCACTCGGCGGGGCAATGCAGCGAGCACCCGCGAAGGTAACGGCCTCAGTCCTTGTCGGCGGGGACCTTGAGGTTCCTGGCCCGGTGGGCCACCGTGGTGCCCGCGCGGATCGACTCGGTAACGAAGGTGTTGCCGCCGACGGTCACGCCGGCCCCGATTACCGTCTCGCCGCCGAGTATGGTGGCGTTGGCGTAGATGGTGACGTTGTCCTCGATGGTGGGGTGCCGCTTGTGGCCCTTGATGGCCCGGCCCCGCTCGTCCTTCGGGATGCTCAGGGCGCCCAGCGTGACGCCCTGGTATATCTTCACGTTGTCGCCGATGACGGTGGTCTCGCCGACCACCACGCCGGTGGCATGATCGATGAAGAAGCTCTTGCCGATCTTCGCCCCCGGGTGGATGTCGGTGCCGGTCAGGCTGTGGGCGCATTCGGTCATGATCCGCGGCATGAGCGGCACGCCCAGCTCCCACAGCTCGTGCGCCACCCGGTACACCGTGATCGCGTAGAACCCCGGGTAGCAGTAGACCACCTCGTCGATGCTCTTGGCGGCCGGGTCGCCGTCGTAGGCCGCCTGCGCGTCCAGCGCCAGCATCTCGCGGATGGCCGGCACGCGAGCGAGAAACTCCCGCGCAATCGCCCGGGCCTGAGACATGCACTCCGCCGGGTCCGGGCACTCGCCGCAGTCCCGACCGGCGCACAGGCAGTGGTTGATCTCGTCGGCCAGCTCGCCGGCAAGCCGGTTCAGCAGGTTGCCGACGTGATACTTGACGCTCTCGCCGCTCAGTTGCTGCGCGCCGAAATACCCCGGAAACAGCAACTGGCGGACCTGGCCGAGGATCGCGACGATCCTGTCGTGCGACGGCAGAAACGTCCGACCGATCCGCTGGGTGCGGTCGTCCGAGTCGTAGCTGCCGAGAACGCCGTCCGTCAGCCGCTCCAGATCGCGATCAGGGGTCTTGGTCATGGCTGCCTCTTCTCACCTGCCCGAGGTATGTATTCTAACCGGCAGCCGGCTGCATGTCATCGCTACTGCCCCCTGACCTATCCCCAGTTTGCACCCTGAGCCGCTTGCGGCGACAGATGCCAGCCCACGGCGTGAGCCGTGGGTAGGCGGTGGCCCCTGGATGTGCCAGCCCCTCGGGGGCGGTACATTGCTGGCGGGTGCACCGTGTGCCGCCCCTCCGGGGCTGGGGCGGAGGAGGCGGCCTGCGTGCCCACGGCTCACGCCGTGGGCTGATATGTTCCGCCCTGCCGGGCGTGCGCAGACCGGCGCGTCCAAACTGGGGATAGGTCAGTACTGCCCCCCGGGGCCGCAAGACGAAAAACGGTTTCAGCGGTTGCCTTTCGGCCGGATCGCCGATATAAATGATATTGAGGTCTAACGATGATCCGTCAAGTGCACAGCTTGGCCCTACTACTCGGAGGGCTGCTGCTGCGCTGACGGATCGCGGATCCCTGCGACGAATCAACAGGCTCCGCGGTCCTAGGAAGGAACGCGGGGCTTTTTGTTTATCGACACGGAATCGGTCAGGCCGATTCAGAGGTAGCATGCGGGCGCGGCCCGACAGGCCGCAGGAGCACAGCCATGGCCAAGATGCGAAACATCGTGATCTTCGATACGACGCTCAGAGACGGCGAGCAGTCGCCCGGGTGCAGCATGAACATCACCGAGAAGCTGGAGGTGGCCCGGGCGCTGGAGGCCCTGAACGTGGACGTGATCGAGGCGGGTTTTCCCATCGCCAGCCCCGGCGACTTCGAGGCCGTCCGAGCCATCGCCGAGACCGTCACGAAGAGCAAGGTGGCCGGCCTGGCCCGCTGTCTGGACAAGGACATCCAGGCGGCCGCCGACGCCGTCAAGCCCGCGCGCAAGCCGCGCATCCACGTCTTCTGCGCGACCAGCCAGATACACCGCAAGTACAAGCTCCGCCGCGCAAAGAGCGAGATCATCAAGATGTCCGTCGAGGGCGTCAAGATGGCCAAGGGCTTCGCCGACGACGTGGAGTTCTCGCCGGAGGACGCATCGCGCACGGAGTGGGACTTCCTGGTGGACGTGGTGACGGCCGCCATCGACGCCGGCGCCACCACCATCAACATTCCCGACACGGTCGGCTACGCAATGCCGGCAGAGTTCGGCGACCTGATCCGCCACCTCTGCGCGAAGGTGCCCAACATCCGCAAGGCCGTCATCTCGGTGCACTGCCACAACGACCTGGGCCTGGCCGTGGCCAACTCGCTGTCGGCCGTCCGCGCGGGGGCCGGGCAGGTAGAGTGCACCGTAAACGGCATCGGCGAGCGGGCCGGCAACGCCGCACTGGAAGAGATCGTGATGGCCATCAACACCCGCCGCGAGCTATTCAACGCCGCCACGCGCATCAACACAAAGAGGATCTACCCGACCAGCCGACTGGTGGCCTCCGTGACGGGCATGACCATCCAGCGAAACCGCCCGATCACCGGCGAGAACGCCTTCGCGCACGAGGCCGGCATACACCAGCACGGCGTGCTCTCGCACCGCGAGACGTACGAGATCATGAGCCCCGAGGACATTGGCGTGCCAGCCAGCCGGCTGGTGCTCGGCAAGCACTCCGGCCGCCACGCGTTCACGCAGCGGACCGAGGCGCTGGGGTTCACACTGAACGCCGAGCAGATAGACGCGGCCTTCGATCGGTTCAAGGCGCTGGCCGACAAGAAGAAGCAGGTCTTCGACGAGGACATCGAGGCCCTGATCGACGAGCAGATCGAGCAGACCGCCGAGGTCTGGAAGCTCGCCGGCGTTCAGACGACTGCCGGCTCGCAGACCGTCCCGACCGCGACGGTCACGCTTACCAAGGAAGGCGAATCCTACACGGACGCGGCCATCGGCGACGGGCCCGTGGACGCCGTGTGCGAGGCCATCCAGCGGATCACCGGGATCAAGCCGACCCTGTGCGATTACGCCCTGCGGGCACTGACCGGCGGTAAGGATGCACAAGGCGAGGTGACCATCGAGGTGGAGCACAACAAGCGCCGCTTCCGCGCTCGCGGCCTGAGCACCGACATCGTGGAAGCATCCGCCCGCGCGTACCTGGCGGCCGTCAACCGCATCATCACGCAGAAGCCCGACGGGCGAAAGAAACCGGCCCAGCCGTAAGCGCCCCGCTAAGGAAGCGTAGCGCGGAGCGGCTACCGTGGCTTTCCCATGACGATCCGGGCCAGATAGGCCACCGACCTGCCGGAGGCATCGAGCGAGGCGGAGTCCGCGCTGGCGATCACAGCAGGCCGGCCCGGGCGCAGCGATCCCTTGTAGGTCAGGACGGGCTTGCGGATCGTGATGGCCGGCCGCGTGCTGCTGGCTATCCGTACCGGGCTGTCGGTCATGGCTGACACCTCGATGCCCAACTCAAGGCGGATGCCGCCCCCGCTCTCCGGCCAGGCCAGAACATTGAAGATCGCGCCGACGTCCCTGTACTGCACCACGTTTATCGTCTGGCCGGTGGCGGTCCTGCGGGTATTCGTGACAAACGGGACGCGCGACCCGATCACGATGCGGTCGCCGGACAGCCGCACCGACTGGTCCGCCCGATACAGAAGCTTGGCCTGCCCAAGCCTGGCCAGGGCCTTCTCGAAGCCGGCCGGGCTGGCCGCCGCCTTGCTCAGGGCGTCGGCCTCAAGCTCGCCCACCCGTTCCGGCGGCAGGCGGAGCTCATAGACCGTCGCATCGAAGGGGCATGTCAGGATTCCGGCCGGCATCGTGGTCGGCGCGACGACCGGCCCGCCCATCTGATCATCGCAGCCGGCCAGCGCCGCCAGCCAGCAGCCAACGACCCAATGCCACACCTTGCGCCTCGCTCCGACATTCGCCATGGTTCGTCTCCTGCCATGCGACGTTTCCCGCGCCGAGGCCCGCCGGCGACCATCGCCGGCCCCAGCCCTGGCCGGAAATCGTCTCCACGCTCTGACACGCCAGACCCGACAACGTTAGAAGCCGATGCAGTGGGGCGATACGTCACCACCCCATCGCCGCAAGCCACTCGTGGGCGATTAGCAGGTGTCCGGCGGAGGTGGGATGGACGGCGTCGCTGGTCAGGTCCTCCGTCGAACGGTGGCGAAGGTGCCTTCGGAACATATCGTGCAGGGGCACGCGGACGGTCTTGAACTTGCGAGCCATCTCCCTGACCGTCCCGATGTACTTCGGCAGCCAGCGCAGGACCAAGCCGCGCCGCGCGTCGGCCTCCGTCTCGCGCGAGGCGTAGAAGGGATCCATCAGGACGAGCTTCGCCCGTGTCTGCCGCCGCGTGCGCGCCAGCATTTGAAGGTAGTTGGCGCGGTAGCGATCCGGCGGCACCTTCACCTCGTCGGGGTGGAAGAGAAACCGGTGCACGTCGTTGATGCCGATCATGATCGACACCCAGTCCGGCTCCTGCGCCAGCACGTCGTCGGCCCACCGCGCCGCCAGCTCGTCGGTCGTCTGCCCGCCGATGCCCTTGTTGACGAACTGGATTCGGCGCCCGGGATACCTCGCCGCAATCAGGTCGATGATGTTCTGAACGTATCCCTGCCCGAACGGCCGCGCCGTCTCACGACGCCCGCAGTCCGTGATGCTGTCGCCGATGAAGACGACCGTCTGCCCGCTGCGAATCGCAAATCCGCCGCTCTTGCGTGTACTCATCAACTCACTCCAATGACATCATGACCATGCCGGTAGCCAGTTTAGGGTAGAAGTAGGTGCTCTTGTGCGGCATGGCCGCCCCGGCCCGGGCGATGGCCTCCACGGCCTGGATCGGCGTTGACTGAAGACAGAAGCCCAACTGCGCCCGGCCGCTTCGGCAGGCCTCACGCACGGCCTCGCCGTCCGGGGTGTACTCGACCGTCGGCTCGCCGTCGCACCAGGGCTTCAAGGCATCACCGATTATCAGCTCGTGCAGAATTGCCACGTCCAGCTCGCGCCAGGCGTCGCACTCGCCCGGGGCGGCCGTCCTCATCGCGCCCGCGTCGGTCAATTGGGCCGCCCAGGCCTCTGCGGCATCCATGAACAGCATCGAGTGCGGCCCGAAGGGCCCGAGTGCGGCGTCCGCGTCGCTCAGGTCCAGCGCGTCGGCCTTCACACGCTTCCAGGAGAATGCCTTCGCCGACTCGGCGAGCTTCGCAACCGAGAAGTCCTCTTTCAGCCCACGGACGGTTCGATGGGTGGGCAGTATCACCAGCCCGGGGTCGGACCGCTCAGCCAGCACGAACATCACGAAGTTGGCCGGATGGTCAGCGTGCAGGCTCCCCAGGCCGTCGCGGTAGTTCAGGGCCGTCGTGTAACGATGATGCCCGTCGGCGATGAAGACCGGCGCCTCGCGCAGCGCCTCGGAGACCTGGCGGATAACGGCCTCGTCGCTGACCGCCCAGAGCTTCTCGCCGACTCCCTTCAGCTCGCCTTGTGCGTCGGGCTCGCGGTCGGCAGACGACCAGAGCGCGGCGGCGGCCTTGCCCGCCGGGTCGCCGTAGAACCCGAAGATCGGCGAGAGCTGCATCCGCGCGTGCTGCGTGAGCTTCAGCCGGTCGGCCTTCGGGCCGGCAAAGGTGTGCTCGTGGGGGATGACGTCCTGGCCAAGCGGCGTGGCGCGGACGGCGGCGATCATCGCGCGCCGCGTGAACCGCCTGCCAGCCCAGGCGTACTCCTGCTGATAGGCGTAGAGGGCCGGCGCCGTCTCGCGCGCCAGCACGCCGGAGGCCATCCACTGCCTCAGCGTGCCCGCAGCCGCGGCGTACTCCTCGTCGCTGCCCGCATCCTTCGGCGGCACGTGGGGCAGGTCCACGGCCACGATGTTCCGGTCGGACTTCGCCAGCAGCGACCGCTTGTCGTCGGCCGACAGAACGTCGTACGGCGGCGCGACAAATGCGCTGATGTCCTTCTGGCGATACCGCCAGCCACGAAACGGACGTATCTCCATCGTCTCAGTCCCCTTGATCCATGTTCTGCGCAACGGGCAAGCCGAGAAGGATACCGATCGGGCGCGAGGACGGCAACCGCGAAGGTCGCTGGCCCCTGGAGGGCCATGCCGGCGCGCTAGATCGTCGTCGGGCGCCGCCGGTCCCGTAGGGACCGAACGAGAATAGCCCAGCAGTTCACTGCTGGGAAACCGGTGGGGTCTTCTTGTCTTCCGGAGTCCCGTAGGGACGATCGAGGCGAATGCATTCAGTCGTCCCTACGGGACTCAACCCAGCGCGCGCCGCCTCGTGACCCAGCGATGAATCGCTGGGCTATTGTCGCGCCGTCCCTTGCGGTACGGGCCTGATCCCGGCCTCGGTCGATCTGGGACGTGGTGGCGGCGCGCCGGGACGTCCCTCCACGCCGCAAGCGGCTTGAGACGCACACCCGGAATGAGTCAGCGAAGCTCACTCCACGGGGATGATCGTCATGCTCACTTCCAGCAGCGCGCCGGCAGCCTTGAGATGGGCCAGGCACTCGCTCACCTCTCGGGGCGTGGACATGAGGACCCAGGTTTCGTGCTCGTCGTCGCAGGCGATCGGCGCGAAGGCGACGGACTCGGCGGCGGCCATCTCCGGCACGCCGGCGCCGCCGGA
>Ga0307380_10007333_pt1 | contig 14363 bp, 5 predicted proteins | sample UN3MG_FD_202239 | JGI IMG/M metagenome (GOLD analysis project Ga0307380, IMG submission 202239) | Soil microbial communities from Risofladan, Vaasa, Finland - UN-3 | ecosystem: Environmental > Terrestrial > Soil > Coastal area > Acid sulfate soil | place: Finland: Risofladan, Vaasa | collected... | reverse complement strand
CAGGCCATGCGCCAGAAAGAGACCGGCATCATCCGCGACTACCTGCGGCGTTCCTTCGACGTGCTCGTCGCCCGCTCCCAGGGCAAACTGATGGAATATGAGCAGAGGGCGCTCCAGGGCGCAGATATGGGCCTCACCATTCAGGAGGAGCGCCGCCACCTGGACGACCTGCGCCGCCGGCAATCCGTCCGCCTGGCCGAGACCGGGCGCGCTGGCGTGCTGGCGTTGGGCGCGCCCGAAATACTCGGCGTGGCCGCCGTCGTACCGGCTCCAGCCTCTGCCTCCCTTGTCACCCTGAGCGTAGTCGAAGGGTCTGGGGGCGGTGAGCCCCCGATGCGGCGCAGCGATGCGGTGGAGGAGGCGGCGATGGCCCACGCTTCAGCCTACGAGCAGGCCCGCGGCTGGGAAGTCGAGGACGTGAGCGCGGAAGAGAGGGGCTACGACGTGCTCAGCCGTGGCCCTGGCGAGGAGGTGCGTTACGTCGAGGTGAAAGGCCGCGCCGGCGTGGGGGCAGTCGAACTATCCGAAAATGAGTGGCTGAAGGCCGAGCAATTGGGCGAAGCCTACTGGCTGTACATCGTCACCGGCGCTCTGCAAGCGCCTGCCTTGCACCTGGTCCAGGACCCGGCCCACCGCTTGCCCCGCGAGGAGGTCATCCCCCAGGTGCGCTATCGCGTGGCCCAGCAGGGATGGAATCGGGTGGCTGAACCAGCCATCAGCTATGAAGTGCAACCGCAACGGGGCGCACGATGTAAGGATTGAGTGTTTAGCATCCTGTCGGAGCCTGCATAAATCATGAGTGGCAATGGGGGCATTACGATGTCGCGCAACCACAGCTACGTAGTCGTTCTTGTATTGCTTACCTTGATTGCTGGTTTGAGCGGCGTCCTGGGCAACGTTGCATCTAGCACTCTGCCAGTGGCCTGGCAGCCCTACCTTTGGCTGGCCTGGCCTCTGTTTGTCATTCTGCTACTGGCGACAGTTGGTCTGGTTATCTGGCAAGCCCGCCTGGAACGCAAGATCACTGTGTCAGGTGAGACTAGCCAGGAGAAACCGACTTCACTGCCTTTGCCTGTTCCTCAGATTCCCAACAACCTCCCACCCCGCAGTGAATTCATCGGGAGAGATGCAGAGAAAGGACGAGTTCACGAAGCGCTACGGTCGCGCTCGTACCTGGTCAGCATTGACGGGATCGGTGGCATCGGCAAGACGTCGCTGGCGTTGGAAGTAACCCACGAGTGTCTACGCGCCAGCCAGGGCGCAGATTCGCCTGGTGGGATAGCGAGGTTCAATGGTTTCATCTGGACCACCGCCAAAGATCGTGACTTGACGTTGAACGCGCTTCTGGACGCCGTTGCCCGCACGCTGGAATATCCCGGCATCGTGCAGCAGCCCGCCGAGGAAAAGCGGAGCGCGGTATGCAAGTTGCTCCAGGAAAAGTCACACCTGCTGATCGTGGACAACTTTGAGACGATCACCGATGCAGGCGTGCGAGACTTCCTCCTGGAATTGCCAGAACCGTCCAAGGCGCTGATCACCACCCGCGAGCAAAAGTTGCCCCAGGTCCGGGCCATCTCGCTCAAGGGACTGACAGAACCGGAGGCGTTGGCCCTCATTCACAACGAGGGCAGTCGCTTGGGATTGGTGTCGCTGGAGCACGCCGAAGATCGAATGTTATTGCACCTTTATCAAGCGACGGATGGCGCTCCGCTCGCCATCAAGTGGGCAGTGGGACAGATCAAGCAGAAGGGACAGTCGCTGGACACCGTCCTGGCATCCCTGCACGAGGCCAGAGGCAGCGTATTCGACAGTATTTTCACCCGTTCCTGGGGCCTGTTGTCGGCGGGTGCCCGGCAGGTGCTCATCGTAATGCCGATCTTTGCAACCTCTGCCTCGCGGGCTGGAATAGAGGCCGCAAGTGACGTACATCACTTTGTTCTCGATGAGGCTCTGGGGCAACTCGTCGAGATGTTTCTGGTGGATGCCACCGATGATCTAGACCTGGCTCGGCGACGTTATAGCATCCACCCCTTGACACGAGCGTTTGCCAAGGCCAGACTTCAGCGGGAAGCAGAATCTCAAGTCTTCGAACACATACTGGCGTACTATGCACAGTTGGTAGCGCCCCCAAAGAAGATGGAGGTAGGCGTTCGGTATTGGGATTACTTGTTATTTGACTACGCTTGGGCTCAAAGCCTGGAACAGGAGTGGGACAACCTTGATTACGTCATCCGTCGAGCCTTGGATGAAGGGCGTGACGCCGCCGCACTGGAGCTCTTTTTGCCGATTGTGCATGTTCTAAATGTGTGGGGACTGTGGGACAAACGATTGCAGTTGAGTCGTCAGATGTGCCAAGCAGCCAACCGGCTGGGAGATTCGTCCGAAGCGTGGTTGTGGATTGATGCTATAGGTTATATACTGAGTCATCAGCGGACTTCAGAGTGGGAAGAAGTGCTGCAGAAGGGCAGGGCGGTGGCTGAGCAGTTTGGCCTTCCTGATGCCTTGATACTGGTCGCATCTCATGAAGCCTTGCTGCATTCTTGCATGGGTGATAGTGATCTTGCTGTTGGGAAAATCGAATCCATCTTGGAACAATGCGACGCGAGTTCAGCACCTGGATACGAGAAGGTACGCCAGATAGTCGCGGCTCGAGCGTTTGCTAGTGCCGGTTGGGTATATCGGTGGAAGGGAGAAACTGGCCGTGCGAAGAGGTTTTTCGAGCGAGAGCTAGAACTGCGGCGTTCGATAGGCGAGAACCCCGCTCCTGTGCTGGCACGTCTGGGACACCTCAGTTTGATACTGAAAGATGTCCCGTCAGCCGAAAAATTCTTGATCGAGGCCTTGGAAACTGCTGGGCCAAAGGACATAGCCCAAATCAACTACGATCTGGCCCAAGTCGCCAGACGAAAGGGAGAAGTCCAGAAGGCCCAACGGTTGGGTGAACTTGCCTTGGAGCAGTTTGCCCGGCTTGGGCGCGAGAGAGATGTGGGCAAATGCCAGGAACTCCTCGATCGCCTCTCTCGGCAGTATGTCGAAACCTCCGAACAGGTGGAACGAGAAGAAGGACTCCAAACCGATGAAGAGTAACCGCAAGCGCCTGATCGAACTCTCCCTGCCCCTCAAAGCCATCTCCGACCAATCGGCGCGCGAGAAATCCATCCGCCACGGCCACATCTCCACGCTCCACATCTGGTGGGCACGGCGGCCGCTGGCCGCCATGCGCGCCGCCATCTTCGCCTCCCTCGTCCCCGCCCCCGACTCCGACACAGAGCGTCAGCAGTTGGAAGACCTCATCGCCACCATCGTGGATTGGGACCAGGTCAAAGACGGCAACAGCCCCAAGATCGAGGAGGCGAAAAACCTCATCCGCCAGGCCTTCCCCGACCGATCCCCGCGCCTCCTGGACCCCTTCATGGGCGGCGGCTCGACCGGCCTGGAAGCGCTGCGCTTGGGATGCGAAACCCACGCCGTCGAACTCAACCCGGTCGCTCACCTGATCGAACTGTGCACGCTGGTCTACCCGCAAAAGTATGGGCAAATCGGCAAATCAGCAAATCAGCAAACGGAGGGCTTGAAATCCGAGGACCTCCTGACTGGTCAAATCCGCAATCCGCAGTCCGCAGTCCGCAATCCGCTGGCTGCCGATGTGCGCCGCTGGGGCGAGTGGGTGCTGGAGCGGGCACGGGAACAGATCGGCCACCTGTACGAGAACCCCGTGCCCCAGGTACCCCAGACTTCCGAAGTTTCCGAAACTTCGGAAGTCTCTGGCCCGACCATCGTCGGCTACCTGTGGGCACGGACCGTGACCTGCCCCAACCCCACCTGCCTGGCCGACATGCCCCTCGTGCGCCAGTGGTGGCTGGCCAACACCGGTACGCGCAAGATCGCGCTCGAGCCGGTGGTGGACCGCGCCGCCAAACGGATTACCTTCGAAGTGGTGGACCTGTCTACGCGATCGGCCCAAGGTAAACCGGCTTTCGACCCCTCCCAGGGCACCAGCAGCAAGGGGCACGCCACCTGCCTGGTCTGCGGCCAGGTGGCCAACGTCGAGTACGTGCGCGAGGAAGGTGTGGCCGGACGGATGTGGGAGACGCCGCTGGCCGTGATCTACGAGCAAGCAGGGGCTGGCAAAGCCTACCGCCCATTTACCGACCAGGACGAGGAAGTGTTCCAGGAAGCACTAGCCTTGCTGGCTGAACTGGACGACGAGGGACCCGACGAACCCCTGCCACCAATTGGCACGTTGGGTTTCCGCGTGCAACGCTACGGCCTCACCCGCTGGCGCGACCTGTTCAACGCCCGCCAACTCCTGGCCATGCTCACCTTCAGCCGCCTCGTACGTGCTGCTTATGATGCGATGTTGGCCGAGGGAATGGAGGTCGAGCAGGCCAAAGCCGTGGCGACGTATCTGGCCACCGCATTGGACCGGTTGGCTGATTTCAGTTCATCCTTAACACGGTGGGTTTCCCAGGCTGAGTTCATTGCCAACACATTCTCTCGCCAGGCTTTGCCCATGATTTGGGACTATGCTGAGGTTAATCCGTTCAGTGGCGCAACCGGCGACTGGCTTGGGGCGTTGGAGTGGACCGTCCGCACCATTGAGCATGCTGCTCAGACTTCTGCTCAGGCGGCTATTGCCTACCAAGGCACGGCCACCCGTCTGCCCTACTCTGGCGGTCACTTCGATACTGTCGTCACTGATCCTCCATACTATGACGCCGTGCCCTACGCCGACTTGAGTGACTTCTTCTACGTCTGGCTCAAACGTAGTATCGGCTTTCTCTACCCCGACCTCTTCCGCACCCCCCTCACTCCCAAGTCAGCCGAGATCATCCAGGAGCCAGCCCGCCACGAAGGCGACGCAGCGGCCAAAGCCTTCTATGAGCGGGAGATGACGCGTGCCTTCGCCGAGGCCCGCCGTGTCCTCCAGCCCGATGGCATCTTTGTCGTCGTCTTTGCCCACAAGTCCCTGGGCGCATGGGAAACGCTGCTCAACAGCCTGCTCGAGGCTGGCCTGGTCGTCACCGCCTCCTGGCCGCTGCACACCGAGCGGCCTGGTCGCTTACGTGCACAGGAGAGCGCCGCGCTGGCCTCCTCCATCTTCATCGTCTGCCGGGTGCGCGCCGTCGAAGCCGAAGGCTACTTTGACGACGTGCGCGAGGAACTGGCCGCCGTCATCCGCGAGCGGCTGGACTTTTTCTGGAAACACGACATCCGCGGCGCGGACTTTTTCATCAGCGCCATCGGCCCGGCCGTCTCCGTCTTCGGCCGCTACAGCCGCGTGTCCAAACTGGACGGCACGCCGGTGGGCGTGGGCGAACTCCTGGACCTGGTGCAGGCCATGGTGTCCGAATACGCCCTGGACCGCATCCTGAATAGCGGCGCCGCGCGGATGGGCGCCGTGGACGCCTCCACCCGCTACTACATCCTCCACCGCTGGGCCTACGGGCGGGCCAAGATCCCCTTCGACGACGCCATGCGGTTGGCGATGGCCCTGGGGGCCGACGTGTCGGCCCTCATGGAGCGGCGGGGCATCCTCCGGCAGAGCGGCGAAACTGTGAGCCTGCTGGGACCGCGGGAGCGCGGGGGCTTGCCGGGCCTGGGCCTGGCCGACCGGAGCGGGCGGTCGGCATCCGTAATTGACGTCCTGCACCGCGCCGCGACCCTCTGGGAGAGTGGGGACCGCGAAGCGCTGGCCCGCTTTCTGGTGGAGGGCGCGCGCGGCCGCGAGGACCAGGTGCGCCTGGTGGCCCAGACGCTCATCAACATCCTCCCCGCCGACGACGCCGAGCGCCGGTTGCTGGAGGGCTTTTTGGCCGGGCGGGATGTGCTGCCGGAGGTGCCGCGGCAGGAGAGGTTGCTGTGATTATGAGTGTTACGAATCAGAAGGGAGAGCGATAATGATCAGAATCCAACGCTGGTTCTCTTTTCTGATCTCCAAGTGGAGACAGCTATTCAAGATAGAGTCGGTGACCGCAGAGCCAGGGTTCATTGGATCAATACCTCATCTTTTATTGCTGAGATGGTTTGTTCTTTGCGGAATCTGGCTACGATTTGCTCTCCATAGAGGCGAGTATACTGTAGGCGAGTGGTCCCTTATACAGTCATTAATTGGTGTGATGGGGGTGCTGGCAATCACCGTAACCTATGTGACCACTCGTCCCGCCCTGCGACGTTCAAAGAGAGTGCAAGCCATATTTATTGCCTCAGACATCTTACTGGTCTCAATTTTCTACTATTGGACGAAGAATACTCAATCGGACTTCTTCCTATTTTACTATCTCCCTATCTTGACTGCAACAGAATATCTTGGCCGGGTCGCCATACTTGCTGTCCCTACTGCAATAACCTGTGCGTTTATATCTGTTCTTGCATTGCTGTTGCCGAAGGATCCTGATCCGACATTGACCTTTGGCAGCCTTGTTTCCAGGGTATTCCTCCCAAGAGAGATCTTCTTTCTGAGTATCGTTATGCTATCGTCATACTTGCGTCAACTGGAACGTACTCAGAAAGACAGACTCTCCCAACGCGAGGCAGAGGTACGGGCCCTGCTGTACTTCAGGAGCGAGGTGGAGCAGCTTTTCGATGTAGACCAAGTGCTTGAACGCACTGTCCGTAGGGCAACTGAGATCGTGGGGGCAGTCGGCGGCCACCTATCGCTCGTCAACTATGAGACAAGGCAGCTTGAGCTCCGGTCATGTACCTTGCAGGGCTACTTCAGAGAGAAGCCCCCTCTCACTATGTGGGATACTCTCGCTAGGCAGGTCGTGCAGGAGAGACGACCTCAACGTTTGAACAACGTGCATACTGACCCAGTCCTGAGCGGCATCTTTGATCCTAGAGTCCACTCTCTGCTCTGCGTGCCGATCATGGCGCACAATACTGTGCTAGGTATACTGAGTGTTGGTAGCAGGACAGATGATCACTTTGGCGATGGCACCGAAGGATTCCTCCGCGCCCTTGTGGATCAGGCTGCGAGTACGATTGAGAGAGCACGGTTGCTGACTGCTCTGGGTGAGATTGGTAGTGCCACAGGTAGCACCCTGGAACTGGATGCCGAACTGGATGCTATCCTGCACGAAATCACCGATAAACTGGCATTCGAGTTTGCGACTGTTTCGTTGGTAGACGACTATCGGCAAGTGGTTGAGGCAATCCGAGGGAAAAATGTGCCTCCAGGGTGGATAGAACGATCCAGGCACAAGTTAGACAGCCCGGATATCACAGCACACATTGTGCGTACTGGCGAAACCAAGGTGATTGAAGGTTGGGACGAGGACTTGCTTGATAGAGAGATTTATGAGCGGTTTGGGCACGCGAACCTGGCCCGTGTATGGGCTCCAATCGTCGCAGATGGCGCTGTTGTTGGAGTTATCGAAGCAGGCTGTCGGCGGGAATACCGAGCAGCGACGCTAGCCCCCGAAAACGTTCGAGCAGTCGAGCGTCTCGGACAAGAAAGAGGTACCGTAATAGCGCGAATCCGCCCTCATGTATTGCTAGAATTGATTGCTAACCGCGCCATAGAGATTATCGGGGCAGATTCAGCCAGCATTCACGTCTATCGGTCTGATCATCTGCTACTCGAAGCAGGTGCAGGTAGGGCGACAAAGGACTTTCTGCTCAAATTCCCCCCAAGAAAGGAAGGAATAGGCAGGTATTCTATCCAAACCGGCGAGCTTGTGGTGATTGACAAGCCTGAGGAGCTCGCTGTCAGGCGCAGTGATCTCTATGCTGAAGGAATCAGGGCCATCGCTGCGTTTCCTTTGTCCCTTGATGCCAGCGTGCACGGAGTACTATACGTGCATTTCTGGCGGGAGCACCAGTTCAGCCAGGCCGAACTAGAACTCGAAAAAGTGTTCGCCCGCCAAATGGAGATCGCCATCCAGAACAATCTGCTCCTGAGGAACATTTCAGAAGCTGCTCAGAGAGCATGGATGCTTCCCGGGTTACAGAATATCATCCAGTCTCTTGCGCTTGCATCTAACCTCAACCTGACCCAAGTACTGGAAGATGTTGCCCAAAACGTCCTATACATGCTGGGTGCAGATAACGTGACCCTGTACCAGTATTTTCAGGAAAGCAGGCAGTTTGAATCCCCGCCAGTAATGAAGGGGAGTTTCAGAGATGAGGCTTTTATGCAGGCGCCGATAGATCCTAATGCAGTTGTGTGGAAAATCGTGCAGGATGGCCAGACGCGCTTTATTCCTGATGTTTCAAGCGACTTGGTGTTATCTGGAGTCAGGAGTAATGGCGTGGACAGGCCCCGCTTTGTTGACCGCGAGGGAGTCAGATCATCCGCTGCTGTAGTGCTGAAGACTGGGGAAACGGATGAGATCGTGGGGCTCATGTTTGTCAACTATCGTACGCCGCACGAGTTCAGTGCTGAAGACCGGAGGACTATCAACGCCCTGGCCTCTTCGGCAGCAATCGCCATAAAAACAGCGCGGCTCTACGAGCGAGTGAGCCGACAGTTACAGCGGCGGGATAAGGAATTGGAGGCATTGCGCGCGGTTGACCGGGCGATTGTCTCTGGCGTACGCGCTCCCGATCTTCAGCTGGTTCTGGAATTCATCCTGGAAAAAGGGATGGAAATTGCAGGTGCACCGGTGGGTGCGCTGATGTGGTTCGACCGATGGGAAAATGCTCTGAAGTCGAAGGCCCAGCGAGGACTCCCCGAGGGCCATGATATGATCAGACAGAAAGTCGGTGAAGGCATTGTCGGCCTGGCAGCACAGAAAAGAGTACCCATCTTGGTCCACGACGTCAGAGCAGGAGAGTGGGCTCGGATATATGAAGAAGTCGTGCCGGATACTCGGTCCGAATTAGCTGTACCGCTAGTGGACGAAAGCGGCTTGTTAGGCGTTCTCAACGTGGAACATCCTGAGGTCGGCGCCTTCAGCGATGACGATCTGGCCTTGCTGGAGACTCTCGCCGTCCAGGCGATCATCGCTATCCACAGTGTGGATCTATACCAGAAGCTTGGACGGCAAATCCAATCCTTACGCTCGTTGAGCGCCATCGCGACCCGTATTCAGGACGCCAGATATGACCTGGACACTGTTCTACGACTGCTCTTGACTGGAGTAACAGCCGGAGAAGGTTTGGGTTTCAGCCGGGCTATGCTATTCTTGACTGACGAAGCGGGAGCCCAACTGCAGGGGAAGATGGCCATCGGAGCACAAACGCGGGAGGAGGCCGAGGCTATCTGGAAAAGCCTGGATGCCAGGACAAACAGACTGATGGCAGAGGGTAAAAGTATACTCACGTACCTTCTGGACCAGGCCGAGACATTCAGCACCCTTGTCACGGAGAAGAGGAGGCGTGATTGGCCTCTGAGCAGAGCAATCAAGGGTATATGCATACCTATAGAGCAGGGCGCGGGAGCACTATCGGCATGTGTACTGGAAGGGAAAACCGTGGTCATCGAGAGTGGTCAACCTGACCCATTTAGAAGGTTGATCGAGCAAATCTCGCGGCCTGGCGATGGAGGGCGTGCCTTTGCCTGTGCACCATTGGTCGGTAGGGGAAAGACTATCGGCGTTCTGGTCGTTGATAACCGATTTCTGATAAGTGAAGGAGAGATCGAGGAAGGTACATTGAACTGCCTGGAGGCTTTTGCCGGCGTGATGGCGATGAGTGTCGAGAATACTCAGCTGCAGGCCCGCCTAGCAGCGGAACAAAGGACAGCAACCTGGAGGGAATTTACGGCCCAAACCGCCCATATCATAGGTACACGGATCGCTGTGATTGGTGGAGCTCTAACGGAGCTTCGCTCTCATCTACTAGACAATGAGGCTGTGAAACCTGGATTTTTGGGAGAAACACGTGCTCTTCTTGGAGAACTGGCCGGGGGTATTCGCAAAGCACAGATAGCACTGGAAGAGTTCCGCCAGTACGCCGCACCATTGGAGTTGCGACTCGCCGAACTCGACTTGGCGAATATGCTGAAAGCCACAATCCAGGAAGTCCAACCTAGTGTGGATTGCCTCATTGAGCCGATCTTGCCCAGCGCTCCCATTGTGCTGCAAGGTGATTCCCTTAGGCTTTCCCATGCTTTTATCGAACTTGTGCGAAATGCACAGGAGGCTATGCAACAAGCCCACGTCAAAGCACCGCGAGTTACGATTGCGGTCACCGTAGAAGTACCACCTTCTGTACCTTTGCCTGGTGCCCGAATTGAGTTTGCTGACACTGGTCCTGGTATCCCCGAAGCGGACAAGGTGCATCTGTTCGAGCCGTTCTTTAGCAGAAAAGGTTGGGGTAGTGGATTGGGGTTGGCTATAGTGAAGAAGATCATTGAGCAGCACAAGGGGACAATAGACGAGATTGGAACACCTGGGACAGGTGCGCGGTTCATAATCCGCTTGCCCATTCTTAGGTATGGAGTATGCCTGAAGCAAGAAGGAGGAGGAGGAGGAGATGATCAAAATTCTCGTAGTAGACGATGAGCCTACGCTTAAAGGCCAATTGGAGTGGGCCGCACGTGGCGAAGGACGAGAAACGATGGCCGCCGAAAGCGGCGAGCAGGCCATTCAGTTAATTCAACAGCACAACTTCGACGTCATCGTCACCGACCTGAAAATGGAAACGGACGAGGCGGGCCTGGATGTGCTCAAGGCTGCCAAAGAGAAAAACATCTATACCCAAGTGATCGTTGTGACAGCCTACGGCACACCAGAAATCAGTGTGGAGACGATGCGCCTAGGTGCTTTCGATTACCTGGAGAGAAATGCACCTGGCACTGACTGCTTGGCCATGGTGCGAAGCAAGATCAATCTGGCCCTTGAGTTTCGGGAGGCGAAACTTGGAGGGAAGGGCCTACCATGAGGAAACAGCAACCATCCAAGAACAGGATCCCGTTGGGCTTTGCCCCGTTCTTTGAGAAGGCCCTGGACGTAATTAAACCTCCCATCATGAAGTTCTTTGTAGTCTTGGTCGTCGCTGTGCTCCTGTATCTTCTCCTGAAGGGAGAGAATATCACTCAAAATCTGGGTCTCGTATTGCTTGTCGTAGTTGTCCTAATCTGTGCTTTCCTCGTCGCTGCTTTGCACTATGCCGAAATACGATTTCGCTATGCCAGGCGCACCGAAGAACAACTCAAAAGTACACTTAGAGAGGTAGTGCTGGAGCTACAAGAGGAGAAAATGGGCTCGACCGCTTCCCCAGGTATCAAGATTACCTACGTGGAGTACGACCCGCCAGGGGATGACCTGGAAAATGAGTTCGCAAGAGTTGAAAACGCTGGTAGGACTACCACCGACATGATCAACTGGACTCTATGCGATGAGGCCAATCACCGGTTCACTTTTCCTGCGTTCATCCTGCGACCGGGGAGGTATGTACGTGTATGGACTAAGGCCGGCATCAACACCACTACCGATCTATATTGGGGGAGGGGCCAGGCCGCGTGGAACAAAGCAGGAGATTGCGCCTATCTGCGGGATAGCACGGGAACGCTGATTGACACTTATCGCTGGTCACCCGGACACTGATGGACGTCAGCCCTATAGGATTGCTCTCGCTGGACCACAGTCCAGCGTCCGTAGGAGACGGGAGGTTTACATGAACTATTCCCAAACCCTGACCAAAGCCCAAACCTTGCTCGCCCAGAAGCACTATGCCCAGGCTGTGCAGACCGCCGCGAGCATCCTGGAACACCTGCTGGTCGAGCTCTACAACGAACTGCTCGGCCAATCGCCCCCCGCCCGCCAGAAACTGCTCATCGAAGCGCAGGAACAGGTCGGCGGCGGGCAGCCCCTCCACAAACTCACCCTCGGCAAACTGGTTGGCGTCTACCGGGCCGGCCACGCCCACGAAGACCTCCAGAAGACACTGGGCCTCAAACTGACTTTCCTCAGCGTCAGTGCGCTCGACCCCCTGGTAGACATCCGCAACCGCGCCGTCCACCAGGGCCACGAGCCCGACCCTGCCGAAGCCGCCTACGTCGTCAACCAGGTCGAACTCATCCTGCGCGAAACCGGCCGCCTGCCCCAACCGTCGCAACTTCCAACCTCCAACCTCCAACTTCCAATTCCTCCCTGGTGGCACACCTGCATGCCCCACCGCGACATCCGCGAGGGGCGGCTCGACCCCAAGGTCTTCGCGGTGGACCTGGCCCAGGTCATCGAGGGCCAGGCGGTGCCCGAGTACAAGGACCCCGACACCTTCTTCCGCCGTACCTTCCTCACCCGTGGCCTGCGCGCCACGCTCACCGGCGTCCTGCGCCGCCTGGCCGGGCGGGACGATGGGGTGGCCATCACCCAGATGGCCACCGTTTTCGGCGGTGGCAAGACGCACACCCTGCTGGCGCTCTACCACGCCGTCGCCCACGGCCCGCAGGTGGCCTACCTGGAGCCGGTCCAGCAACTACTGGCCGAGGCCGAACTGGATGGGGTCCCCGCCGCGCGCGTGGCGGCCGTGGACTGCGCCCACATCAGCCCCAGCATGCCCAGAAAGGTGACCGGCGCTTCAGGAGTGCCGCTCACCCTGCATACCCTGTGGGGCGAAATCGCCTACCGCCTGGCCGGGGACGCCGGCTACGAACTCGTCCGCCACAGCGACGAGGAGCGCGTGGCCCCCGGCAGCGAAGCGCTCGAGGCACTCTTCCAGGCCACCGGCCCCGCCCTCATCCTGATTGACGAGACCCTCTCCTACGTCACCAAGGCCAGCGGTATCCCCGTCGGCGAAGGCTACCTGTCCGACCAGGCCCAGGAATTCCTGCTCGAACTGACGCGCGCCGTCAACGTGGCGGACAACGTCGCCCTGGTCTTGACCATGACCTCCAGCGAACAGGAACAGATCGGCGACGCCGCCGTGCGCGCCGCCCGCGAGATAGACAAGGCCATCCGCATCCTGCGCCGCACCCGCCAGGTCGAGGTCAGCGCCGAACGGGAAGAACTGTACGAGATTCTCAAGCGCCGCCTGTTCGACACCGCTCCAGACCTGCTCCAGGCCCAGGCACGCGCCGTCGCCCAGGCCTACTGGGACTATGGCCGCGCCTACCCGGACGACTTTCCCCAGGAGGCCCAGACCCCCGACTATCGCGAGCTGATGGTGCGTGCCTATCCCTTCCACCCGGCGCTCATCGAGATCCTGCGCGACCGCTGGGGCTCGATCAGCGGCTTTCAGCGCACGCGGGGCGTGTTGCGGTTGCTGGCGCTCGTCATCGCCGACCTCTACCGCCGCCAGCACACCGCCCCCCTCATCCAGCCCGCCCACGTCAACCTGGACGACGGCGAAATCCGCGCCGAACTGCTCGAGTACGTGGACAACCGGGGTGGCTACGAGGCGGCCATTTTCTCCGACATCGGCGGCACCGGTGAATCGAAAGCGCCGTTCCTGGATCGCTTCACCGGCGGCGATTACGCCCGCCATGGCATCGCCACCGGCCTGGCCACCTCCATCTTCATGTACTCCCACAGCGGGGCCGTCCAACGCGCTCCCTCGGCCGAACGTCCCCAGTTGTGGCTGGCGACCCTCCAGCCGGGCATCCTGCCCGCCCTGGCGGCCGACGCGCTGGACAAACTCCAAAAGCGGTTGTGGTACCTGGAAGTCCGCGAGGGCACCTACCGCCTGGACAGCCAACCGAACCTGAACCAGATGCTCGTCACGCGCGTGGACGCCATGCGCCAAGACCCCGACCTCGTCCGCGAGCGGGTGCGCAAGGCCGTGGAAGAAGTTGTGGGACAACACCCCTTTTCCGGCCTGGCCTTGTGGCCGGATGAACCTGGCCAGGTGCCCAACCGCCGCACGCTGACGTTGGTCGTGCTCGGCCCCCAGCACGCCTGGGGGCCGGGTGAGGCGCAACAGCGAGCGCGCGGTTTTGTCGAACGGTTTCTGGCCAGCGCCGGCAGCACCTTCCGCCAGTTCAAGAACGTGCTGGCCTTCGCCTTGCCTACCGCGGAAGGCGTGCGCGTCGTGGAAGACGCCGCGGTGCACCTGTTGGCACTGGAGGCCATCCACCGCCAGTACAAGGGCGGTGGCCTGTCCGATATGCAGATGGAGGAACTGCTGGCGCGCCTGGACCTGGCCCGAAAGGGGTTGCCAGGGGCTGTGTGGGGGGCCTACACCGTCACCATCGCCCCGTCCGGTTCCGCCAACGGCGAGCCGGCGCTGTGGGTGCGGCAAGAGTATGGCTTTCCCGGCTACCGGCCCGGCGAGCACAGCGTAGCCAGGCGCGTGTGGAAACGGCTCATGGACGACGAGCGGCTGCTGGAGCGGCTGGACCCGCGCCTGATCAGTGAGGGCAAAGGGGAGCAATGGCGGCTGTGGCCGGCCGGGGATGAGTGCATCAACGTGGCGACGTTGTGGGACTATTTTTGTCGCTTCCCTTATCTGCCCATGCTGACCGGGCCGGAGGCGGT
>Ga0307380_10007332_pt1 | contig 14364 bp, 16 predicted proteins | sample UN3MG_FD_202239 | JGI IMG/M metagenome (GOLD analysis project Ga0307380, IMG submission 202239) | Soil microbial communities from Risofladan, Vaasa, Finland - UN-3 | ecosystem: Environmental > Terrestrial > Soil > Coastal area > Acid sulfate soil | place: Finland: Risofladan, Vaasa | collected... | reverse complement strand
GCGGGACGCCGGCTCCTACCTATGACACCTGGTACGCAGCGCTCGAGGCTGGCCCGAAAGCCCTCATGGATACCCACATTGCAGGTCTCAGATCGGCGCTGACCTCCGAGAAGGACCAGCGCAAGACCCTGGCAAACCAGTTGCGGGATGCAACTGGGAAGCTGGACAAGGGGTCTGATGCGCGGAAGGCGCTTGAGGACATGACCAGCAAGTTGGAGGTCGCGGAAAAGAGGGCCCAGTTCTACGAGGACGCGGGTAAGCCCGAGATGGGCTGCTCAGATGTAGGGTTGGCCTACCTCGCGGCCCTGGGGGATGCCCTCTTCGACGCCAGGGGCAATGTGGACTGGGACGAGCTGAAAAGGAAGCACCCTGTACTGTTCGCCAAGCCGAAGCTGGCGCCAGCGAACGCTGGAGCCGGTGTAGGTCAGACGGGAGGCGTGAAGGGGACTGGTATGAACGCCTTTATCCGTGCGGCAGCAGGGAGGGTCACATAGGGAGGTGAATCGTGGCTAATTTCGATCATGTGATCAGCCGGAATGATGCTGCGGCACTCATTCCGGAAGATGTGTCTCCGGAAATCATCAAGGGCGTGTCAGAGATGAGCACCGTGATGAAGCTCGGTCGTCGGGTGCCCGACATGCCCCGAGCTCAGCGTCGGATGCCTGTCCTGTCGTCCTTGCCAACGGCGTACTTTGTATCTCGTAGCGCCGTCGGCGCTGGGGGACTCAAGAGGACGACCGAGCTTCTCTGGGGCAACAAGTACCTGAACGCTGAGGAGATCGCGTGCATCATCCCGATCCCCGAGGACGTTCTGGACGATGTGGACTATGACATCTGGGGTCAGATCCGTCCGCCTATCATAGAAGAGTTCGGCCGCGTGTTCGATGCTGCGGTCTTTTGGGGCACGAACGCACCAGCGGCCTGGCCGCTCGGCCTGTTGCCGTTAGCTGCCGCTGCAACGCCAGCACACACAGTCACCGATGGCACCGGAGCTGATCTCTACGATGACCTGATGAACGAGAATGGGGTCATCGCCAAGATTGAGGCAGACGGCTATATGGCGACTGGTCATGTGGCTGCTATCTCGCTGAGGGGAAGGCTCCGGGGCCTCCGTGATGCGAACGGCAATCCGATCTTCGTGCAGGATATGTCCGCTCGGACTGGCTATGACCTGGACGGTGCCCCGATCGAGTTCCCTCTCAACGACAGTTGGGATGCGACCCAAGCCCTGCTGATCACTGGAGACTGGAACCAGCTGATCTACTGTATGCGGCAGGATATCACCTACAAGGTGCTGGACCAGGCCGTGATTCAGGACGAGGCCGGCAACATCACCTTCAACTTGGCGCAGCAGGACATGGTTGCGCTTCGGTGTGTGATGCGACTCGCCTGGCAAGTCCCGAACCCGATCAGGAAGATCCAGCCGACCGAGGCCAATCGGTGGCCGTTCTCGGTGCTGCTGCCGGCCGCATAGACCAGGCGACAACAAACGAATAGCTCAAAACCACACAATCCCACGGCTGCGCCCATAGGGCTTACGGTGGGAGGGAGGAAATGCCATGAGCCTGTACCCTCGGGTTATCACCGAGTATCTGGCCGCGCTGGCTATCCCGCGAGGTCCAGAATCCAGAATCTTTCTCGTGGACCCTGAAGAGGGCGTGGACACCGCGCTCGGCGATCGGTGGACCAAACCCCTCAAGACCCTCATAAAGGCAGAGGACAAGTGCGTCGCCGAGCGGCACGACACAGTTCTCTTCCTTGCGAGGGCCACAGCTGACAATCCAACAGCGGCCATCCTCTGGGACAAGGACTACACACACCTGGTCGGTCTCGGACCCAGCCTCTATGGGGTCGGTCAACGATCTCGCGTTGTTATGGCGACTGCCACCGCGCTGACGCCAGTGATCACGTTTTCTGGGAACGGCTGCATCGTCAAGAACATGCAGTTCGGCAATGAGAAGGCGTCCGGTTCTGCGGCCGGGGTCGCAATCATGACAGGCCAAAGGTGCTATTTCGAGAACGTCTTCTTCATGTGCCCTTTCCCCACGGATGCCGCGTCCTACTCGCTCAAGTTGTCGGGCGGGGAGAACGTGTTCCTCCGTTGCAGCATCGGTCAAACGACAGCGGTGCGCACGGGGGCTTCCTACGGGCTGTGGATGCACAAAGGCGCCGGAGACAACCAGCGCAACAAGTTCGTCAAATGCGAGTTCAAGAGCTGGGGGGGCGGGGCCGCCACGCACGTCTTGGTTTACGTGCAGTCTGACATCGACAACGAGGGCTGGAGCCAGCAGTTCGAGGACTGCCTGTTCCACAATCTCCTGGGTGTGGCTCTGGCGCAGGCTATCGACGACAACTGCGCTGTTCCTCACCAGATCTTGCTGAGAGGGCATAACTCTTTTGCAGGGGTCACCACAATCGCAGACGACAAGGTTGACATCTTGGCAGCCGACTACGCCACCGCCTACAAGGGTGGTCTGATGTCTACTGTCATCGACTGAGGCTGCTTGTTCGCACAACTGATGGGGCCGGTGCCGCCGGCCCCCAGACACTGGGAGGTTTATCATGCCTTTCGAGGGTGGTTCTTTTGTACTTGACATGGTCGGCGTTGTCTCTACTGCCGGCGGGGCGGTTGGCTCTGTTCTCAATCCCGAGGGTAAAGCCGTCGTCATCACGAAGGTCGTGGTGGCTGTAGAAACCCAGCCTGACTCTGCTGCCAACCTGAATGTGGGTATCGGCGCAGCCGCAACCACTGACGCTTCAGATCTCGTCAGCGCCCTGACCGTCGATGCTGCCACTGGCAAGTGCTACAACGGGCTGAACCCCGCTGCGAAGGCCGAGCACATCGTCTGGGGTGCTACGCAGTACCTGAATGTGACCGGCTCTGCCGACACTACGGGCTTGGTTGGAAAGGTGCTCGTCCACTACATGCGGCACGTCTAGGAGCTTTCGAGCCCTTCCGTGAGGTGACTGATGTCTGCAACGGCGGCACAGATCGCTAGGTTGCGTCGGATGGTCAACGAGCCGGATGATACGACGTATGACGACGACTTGATCACCGAGTACATCGAGCGGTATCCACTCATGGACGAGCTCGCTCAGGAGCCCTACACCTGGGATACCTCGACCGAACCCCCGACGCCGGACGCCAACGAGAGTTGGATTCCTACCTACGATCTGAACCCCGCCGCTGCGGACATCTGGGATGAGAAGGCCGCCGTCGTCGCTGCGGATTTCAACTTTGCTGCCGACGGCGGTCGGTACGATCGGGCCCAGGTGGCCGAGATGTTTGCCAAGCGGGCCAGATACTATCGAAGCCGACGGGCAATCAGGGTGATAACGCCCGTCGTCTGGCCGAGCACGCCTGATGAGGACGTGTTTCCCTGGATTGGCAACCTTCCGGAGGGAGAATAACTTGGCGGCCGGAATCTATCAGATCCGGAATACCATCAATGGTCATTGCTACATTGGGCGATCTCTGAACTTGCAGCGCAGATGGCGTCGTCATTTGGTCCTACTTCAGGCCAGGAATCACCATAGTCGCTACCTGCAAAGGGCTTTCGATAGATATGGTCGAGAGGTTTTTGTCTTTGAGATTCTTGAGGAACTCACAACTCGGGATGAATGCATCCTTAGCGAACAGTTCTATCTTGACCACGAGGATCCGAACTACAATATGTCGTCGCTAGCGCGTGGCGGAATAGCATCAGGGACAATGGCCGCTGAAGTCCGTAATGCTATAAGTATCCGAATGAAAGCACTTTGGCTAGATTTAGACTTTCGTCAGCGGCATTCTATGCCTAAACCAAAAGTACGTATCGCACTGAAAGGGCGGCATCTTACTGATGAATGTCGGCGTAAGATCAGTGAGGCTAAGAAGGGACACTCTTGTAGCGAGGAGACGCGAAGAAAGATCAGCCAGGCGAAGAAGGGCCGGCCATGCACTGAGGAACACAAGGCGAAACTAGCTCGTGCGGCTACGAATCAAAGCAGAGGACCACGCACGGATGCCGAGAGAGCCAGCATCTCGGCGGGTCTGAAACGATACTGGGCTAGAAAGCGTGAGAGGGCTCTCTGATGCGGAGTCTCACGGCTACGGAGATCTCGCGGATGCGGGCCACGCAGGAAGGTGCTATGCAGGACGAGTGCGAGATCCTGGAGTATTCGTCCGTCAGTGACGGCTACGGCAATCCCAGACCTCGATACACGGCGATAGCTACGCTGTCCTGTGGGTTTCAGCATGTGCGCCCAAGAGAAGTGCTCGACACTGGAGAGTTGGCAATGATCGATGCCACGCTCAGACTGCCTATCGACACAGTCATCGGGACCCACGATCGGGTACGGGTGACCAAGCGGTACCGCGAGGCATTGGCGACAGCGGAGGTCTACGAGATTGTTGGACCAAAGCAACGAGGCCCCTCCGGGCTAGTTCTCTCGCTGAGGATGGCAACCAGTGGTGACACGACTTAGTCTACGCATTGACGGGATTCCAGTCGAGTACAAGCTCCCGATCTCACAAAAGGTCGTCGTGGGGATCCCTGTCGCTGGGCCGCCGACGTGGGCATTGCACGACAGCATGATGACGCTCAGATCTCCCGACGGCTTTGTGGAAGTTCGTGCAGGCACGCCGGATCGACCTCTGCCGATCCCCGAAGCGCGGGACGCACTCGTTCAGGGACTGCTGGCTCTGGCCGACTGTGGGTGGTTGATGCAAGTCGATCGAGACGCGGTCATACATCCAGAAACACTGAGGCGACTGATGTCATGGGACGTGCCGATCATCAGCCCTCTGGTGTTTGGGCGGTATCCACCCGTGATACCGATCGCCTTTAGTCAAGCTCGGCCTGACTTGGGGCCGAACGAATACGGCGTAGAGATCGACGAGATACGGCACTGGATCGGGACACACAAAGAGATGTGGACATCCAGTCCTCTCGTTCTCGAGCCGCGTCCTGATGATGCACTGATCGAGCGAGCTTTTGTGGGAACGCACTGTCTCCTGGTCAGACGGGATGTTTTTGAGGCAATCGAACCCCCCTGGTTCCAACGGACGTGCGAGCCAGGGCATCAAGCAACCGGGTGTGACCGGTACTTTTGTCAGAAGGCAATAGCTGCTGGGTTCCCAATCTACATGGATCGATCCGTTGTCGCAAGTCATATGTATGGCGAGCGCCCCCTGGGAGCGCTGGACTTTCTGGCCTGGGATGCTATCACCGACTGGGAAACCAAGACATGGGTCATAGGAGGAAAGGATCGTGGCTAGAGAAACGCTGACAGTCCAAGCAATGGTGCGAGCGGGGCTTACGGCCGGCTACACAGCCTTCGAGGCCTCGGGTGTTGCCTTCGCCAATGAGGGCAGGACCTTCATTCACGTCAAGAACGCACAGGCGGCGGGGACGACCAAGCTCACAATCATCACGCCGAACACCGTGGACGGCCTGGCAATCGATGATCGGGACGTGACGATCGCCGCAGCCACTGAGGAGTTCATCGGGCCATTCCAGCCGGGCGTCTACAACCAGAGTACCGACGTGGTCCACATCGATGTCACTACAGCGACTTCGGTGTCGATCGCGGCCATACGGATCTAGTCATGGCCGGTACGGTTGACTGGTATGAGGAAGACCTGCTAGCGACGATAGAGGGGGCGACCGACGAGCTCCTCACACGTTTGGCCTTCCAAGTTGAGGGGGAGATCAAGGTCGCGATAACCTTCGCGCCGGCCGTTGACACCGGCTTCATGCGGAACGCCGTCTACACCATCCCAGCCGTAGGGCCCGTGAAGGACAAAGGCAACCCATCTGGCGCCTACAAGAGCCAGAAGACTGGTCAAATGGTCGAGCGCAAGCGGGTGAACGCAGTTCCGAAGATACCCCCTCACACATCCGCCGTTCACGCAGCGGCTGAATACACGATCGACCAGGAGATGAAGCACCAGTTCATGTATAAGGGCCTGCAGAAGGGGATCCAGAGCGTGGGCGGAGAGATCGCAGCGGTACGCCGGAGCCGGAACCTATGATCGACCCGCATGTGGCAATCAAGGAGTTTCTGGCCCTCCAGGAGCCGTTTGCCACTCGCGTGGGCGACCGGCTCCACGCTGGTCGGTCTGAACCTCCAAAGGGCTACACGCCAGCTGATGGCGACTGCGTGGTGTTCATGGTTCGCCCCGGCGGCGGGCCTGACTATGAGGATGCGCTCCTGGTCTGCTCGGTGCAATTCAAGTGCTACGGCTTCGACGCGCTGGATTCTCCGAGTGAGGTCGAGTCGTTTGGGTTGTATCGGCTGCTCTACGACGCACTGCATAATGGACACGACGGCACTCTTCTCTGGGGGTTGACCGAGGGCGTCGGCCAGCTTCTGGCCGAACCTGAAACAGATTGGTACTTTGTGCTGGCGTACTTTACAGTCATGCTGAGACAATAGGAGGTTTATCATGGCGCTTCCTGTGGTTGCAAACATCATCAAATCGGGCGCGGCACTCTATGTTGCTGGTGTAGACGATGCCCCACCCAGTACGACAGAGCCCGTGTACGGCGTTGCTTGGGGCGGGAACTGGGTTCGCGTAGGCTTCACGAAGGCACCGCTCACACTGGCCTACACGAGCACGGAGGCCAATCTGACCGTCGAGGAGGCCTTGGGCACGATCAAGCGCGTCCGCACGGCCGAGGCGTTGACGCTCGAGACCGTTCTCGCGGAGTTGACCGCAGCATACTTGAAGTTGGCGGGCGGTGATCAGCGGACCGTGACGGACGTTCCGGCTGCGGCAAACCAGAAAGCCTACGACATGACCGGGCTGAGTGGCGTGGCAGCGATCGCTGAAAAGCAGTGGGGCTTCGAGGGACTGTTCATCGACAGCACCGGGGTTGACCAGCCTATCAGGTTCCTTATCCACAAGGGCACGGCGATGATCAACGGCAACCTGGAGTTCAGTCAGAAAACTGACGACTACTCCGGAATCCCGATTCAGATCAAGGCCCTGACCAAGGTAGATGAGGCCGTTGGCGAAAAGCTCTGCCAGTTCTACAGATTCACGGCTAACGCACCCTGATGAGGAAAGTCAAGGTAACGCTCAACGGCCAGGAGTTCGAGATCCAGGAGCTGCGGAGTCGGGCGAACGCCACGTGGCGGAAGAAGCTGGACGAGCCATTCGCGGAGCTGGCAAAACTGCTGAAGGGCCTCCCAGGCACCAGTCTCACGGACGGCGACGCTCTGTCGAACATAGTCGAGACTGTCTCTGGACTCCTGGTCGGGTCAGTGGATACCGTGGTCAAGTTGCTCATAGACTACGCGCCCCAGCTGGAAGTCGCGAGCACGGAGGCTTACGACAGTGAGCTTCTCGACGCCTTCGGCTCGGTGCTCGGTCTCGCCTACCCTTTCGGGGGGATCCTCGGCAGAGTAACCAAGTTGACTGGCTCAAAGTAGCCGAGGATACCGCCGAACTAGCTCTAGCAGAGTGGGGCGTGTGGGACGATGAACTCGAACCCGTCCTACTCGCCTCGCTGCAAATGGCGTACTTGCGTCGCAAGCGGTGGGAGGCAAGACTGCAAGCGATTGAGGTCGTGCGGGCGCTTGGTCAGGGTCTGACGCCTGAAGACGGAGATCTGCGGGGCACTCTCTCTGGGACACGGCATCGAGTAGTGTCCTCCGAGCAGTTGATGATCACGATGGGGGCAAAGTGGCACTGAAGATAGGTGACGCTCTGCTGCACCTGGGCGTAAAGGATGACCTCCTCAAGAAGGGGCTGAAGGACAGCGAGGGCGAGACACGCGGCTGGGTATCCCGCGTCGGGGGGCTCGCTGCCAAGGGCGTCAAGGTCCTCGGGGCGGCCGCCGTGGCTGGCATCGTTGCTATTGGGGCCGCCGCAGTCAAGGCGGCCTTTGACGCTATGCCGCTTGAGGGTATCCGCGATGCTTTCAACGGCATCACCGCCGACGCTGGCGAGACTATGCAGGCTCTCCGTGAGGGCTCTCTAGGCATGGTCAAGGACGCCGAGTTGATGGCGTCCTACAACACTGCCGCACAGCTCGTCAGCAAGACCTTCGCCGACCAACTGCCCGAAGCCATGCAGTATCTCTCCAAAGTCTCCGCTGCGACAGGTCAGGACATGGGCTACATGATCGACTCCCTCGTGAAGGGCGTCGGTCGTATGTCGCCGATGATCCTGGACAACCTCGGCATCCAGGTATCGCTCAGCGAGGCCGTCGCCAAGGCCGCCGAGATGTTCGGCGTCGAAGAAGCCGCCCTCACCAAGGCCCAACAGCAGGCTGGCATGATGGCCGTCGTGATGGAGAAGCTCGCCGAGAACACGGCGCTGATGCCAGAGGTCACGGGCTCAGCAGCCCAGCAGTGGGCAGCCTTCCAGACGATGATGGCCAACGCCAAGGACGAGATCGGCCTAGCCCTTCTGCCTATCCTCCAAACGCTCATCGGGGCCGTCGGCGATCTTGCGAAAGAGTGGCTGCCCAAGCTGGTGGACTTCATCAAGGGTCCCGTCATCGAGACGGTCACGCACGTCGTGGATGCCTTCGGCGGTGTGGCCGGTGCGTTCGCCTGGGCACGGGACGAGGGTAAGACTCTACTGGAGTCTGTTCTGGTCGGCCTAGCCGAGTTCCTAGACACCTTTCTCCCAGAAGAGGTGATGGATCGGGTCTGGGACTTTATCGACGCGCTCGCCGACTGGAGAAAGCTCGCAGAAGAGCGGGTCCTTCCCGTTGTGCAAAGGTTGTGGTCATGGCTTGGATTCATGCTTCCTGCCGCGATCGAAACGGCGCGACGATTCTGGGAGAACACGCTCCTGCCGGCGTTCGAGATCGTGTGGCGATTTATCAGCGAGAATGTCCTTCCCAAGTTCGGCGAGGTCTACGACTGGCTGCAGGAGAAGATCCCGCAAGCTATCGAGACAGCCCGTCAATGGTGGGAAGAGACTCTCAAGCCAGCGCTCCAGACGGTTTGGAACTATCTCGAAGAGAATGTGTTCCCAGCCTTCGGCACGGCCTACAACTGGCTCAAAGAGAAAATCCCCGAGGCTGTCGAGGTCGCCCGCAAGTGGTGGGAAGAGACGTTCAAGCCTGCACTCAAGGTCGTCTGGGACTATCTCGAAGAGAACATCTTTCCGGCCTTCGAGACAGCTTACAACTGGCTCAAAGAGAAGATCCCCGAAGCGGTCGAGGTCGTGCGCAAATGGTGGGAGGAGACGCTACAGCCGGCACTCCAAGTCGTCCGAGACTATGTTGTAGAGGAAGTCGTTCCCAAGATCAAAGAGCTTGCCAAGCTCTTCGAGGAGAGGTTCAAGGAAGCTACCGAGGCTACAGCGACGCTCTGGAAAGAGACGCTCAAGCCAGCACTGGGGACAGTCTGGAAGTTTCTGACCGAGAGCGTCATCCCCGCCTTCGGAGACTTTGTCAAGCAGCTCGACACAGAGGTCACTGAGGCAGTCGAGACACAGAGTAAGCTCTGGGAGGAGACCTTCAAGCCTGCGTTGTCCGAGGTCTGGAGGGTCATCAGCGAGGACGTCTATCCGATATTCGAGGCCCTTGCAAAGTTGTGGAAAGAGGTGGTCGGGTTTGAGCTCGAGGTGCTAATAGCAATCTGGCACAAGCTCTTCGGCAAGCTGACCGATGATGTCAACCCAATCCTCAAGACATGCGCGGACATCTTCAGGGATCGTCTGGCGATACAGGTAAAAGCCGTCTCTGACCTTCTAGGCGGCCTTTACGATACCTTCAGCAACATCTGGACGATCATCTCTACGAAAGTTGTGGGGGCGATTGAGTCGCTGACAGGTTGGTTGGCCAAGCTCGAGCTACCAGACTGGCTGAAGACCAAATCGCCCAGCCTCTTCGAGACGGCCCTACGAGGTATCGCCGATGCCCTTCGAGACCTGGTAGACAACTGGCTACCCAGGCTAAGCACGGCCTTCGGGACCCGTATGCGCAAGATGTTCGAGAGCGCTAAGGACATTCGCGGTGAGTTGCAGGAACTCTTTACGATCGGCGGAGTGTTTGGCGGGTTGGCCAGCGCAGCGGTCAGTATGCTGGAGGCTCGAACCCTAGACCCGTTGCGCCAGGCTGTTGAAAGCATCAGCGAGGAGATGGAGTCTCTGGAGGAGGCGGGCCTGACCGGTGCCGCCCGCTATCTGGAACTCTGGGAGGAGCGTGAGCGGATAGCAGCCCAGGTCGTACAGCATGAGGAGCGCATTGCGGCGTTGCAGGAGCGGCAGATGGAACTCGGGTTCCTGCAGCAACAGGTTGAGCTGCTGAAGCTCATCGAGGACTATGACCTGCATCTCGAAGATATCCTGGGTGGCATGGAACTGGGTATCAAGGCCAACGCCGCCGACGTGCTGGACGCGATGGTCCGAGCCATGCAGGAAGTTATCACAGTCGTCGAGGAAGAGCTGGGGATCAGCTCTCCATCAAAGGTGTTCGCCCGATTGGCCCAGCAGGCGATGGAGGGATTTGCCCAGGGAGTCCTACAAAGTACGTCCATCCCCGTTGGGGCGCTAGCTGGAGCAAGCCAGAGCTTCTCCAAGTCTGTCGAGCAAAACTTCTACATCCAGCGGGACGCCTACCCAGCGAGCACCGACTCAGACTTGCGGGCCGACATTCGCTTCCTCCGGTTTGCCGGTGCGGGCGCTAGGAGCGGCGCATGAGCCAGATCACCGTGACTTTTCGAACCGGCTCTACTGTGTATGACCTCAATGATGGGACGGAGTTTCTACTGGTTCGTCACGAGGGGCTGGGCATGGTGCCGGTACGCCGGCTCTCCGAGCAGGGCCCGTACCAGCATGGTGTGACGGATCGTGGCTTCCGCGTCCAGCCCAGGCAGGTTCTGTTGGGCATCGTCGCACTTGCAACGACGCTCGAGACCCTATACGACCGGCATGAGAAACTCCTCAAGGCATTGAATCTCTCCAATGATCCGATCATAGTCACGTTCGGATACCCTAGCGGCAGACACCGAGAGATGAACGCGCACTTTGCGGGTGGGCTTTCATTCCCCACTGGAAATCGGTTGGGCTTCTCCGAGGAGACCGTCATCGAACTCTTCTGCCCGGAAGGGGTCCTCAGAGCGACCTCCTCCTCGGTGGAGACATTCGGGATCGGTGGCGCTGGTACTGGTTACGCGGTGCCTATGCCCGTCCCCGTGCTCGTCGGCGCCGCGACGTTGGATCAGACGCTCTCGATCACTTACGCAGGGACGTTCCTGACCTATCCCGTCATCAGGATCACGGGTCCAGTCACAGACTTGGAGATCAGGAATCTCACCACAGACGAGAAACTAGACTTCGATGGTGTGACCATCGATGACGGGCACTGGTACGAAATCAATCTAGGCTACGGCTACAAGACCGTCGTAGACGATACGGCGGCCAACAAGATAGCCGATCTGACTAGCGACTCGGACTTGGCGACTTGGCACCTCGCGGCCGATCCAGAGGCGGCGAGTGGGATCAATGACGTTCAAGTCACTGGGACGGGCATCAACGCCAATACCGAAATCGCCATTTCATACCGTTGCAGGTACGTGGGGCTGTAGGAGGAGACATGGCTGAAGATAGTGGGCATTGGACAACGGACGGTACTGGAGACGGTGCGGCCGGTGGATACACGATGGCCGAGCTGACCCAGTGGTTCCGGATGCTGTGGCTGAACGATCCCGACACCGAGGGTGTAGCTCTTGGGTTCTTGAACGATCTCGAGGTCACAGACATTGGGGGGCGTAATCTTCAGATCGACACTGGCGGGGCTGTAGTCTACGGCTATCCGTACTGGAATACGTCAGCTGTGACAAAGGGACTCACTCACCCAGTTGTTGGCACGACTGGTTGGCGATTGGTCCTTCGAGCGAGCTGGGTAGCTCAAACAGTGCGAATCACGCTGCTCGAGGCCGCAGATGGTGCGCCGGCACCACCAGATGCCGTCCACAACTCCGGAGTGACCTGGGACATCAGTATCGCCTACGGGACGATCACCACTGGTGACGTGGTGAGCATCACGGACGATCGACACTACCTGGCGCCGAACATCGACGTGATCGCTAACCTTGCTGCTCACATCGCGGCAACGACGGGGATTCACGGAGCAGTCTCGGCAGAGACCGCAAGCAAGGTGGTCATACGTGACGCTTCCGCTAGGGCTCGATTTGCAGACCCAGCGGCGGCGCAGGATGCGGCGACCAAAGCCTACGTGGATGCCCACGCGGCGCTGGCAACGGCAGGTACCCACGGCAGTACGACTGCAGCAACTGCGAACAAGCTAGTCCATCGAGATGCTGCGGGTCGGGCCAAGGTGGTAGCCCCCTCTGCTGCTGACGATATCGCGCTGAAGAGCACTGTTACGACGGATATAGCAACGCACGCAGCGCTCGCGACAGTAGGGACTCATGGCAGTACGGCAGACCCGACTGCGAACAAGCTGGTGCATCGAGATGCGTCTGGGCGTGCAGCGGTGGCAGCCCCTTCTGCTGCCGACGATATCGCGCGGAAGGACACGGTCGATGCTGTAACGACGGCCCTGAACACGCACAAGGGGGCGGCGCTACTAGACCACCCAGACGACTCGATAGACGACACCAAGGTGGGCAACCGCGTGCCCGCACTCACGCGGAGACAGGGGGGGAGTGCGACGGAGTGGGATGTCTCAGGTGCGAACAGCTACACCCCCACCGCCGTAAGAATGCAGGTGGGTTGCAAAGCTGCTGCCTTTGGCGACACTTCCCAAGCCACGATTCAGTTCAACTTCCCAATCGCCTTCTCGTATAGTCCACTGGTCGTTGTCAGTCTTGCAACATCTGTTCCTCTCGATCAGATTGTAAGACTACGTTGCGTCACTGCAAGCGCAAGTTCCTGCACGATTGTCTACTGTCGAGAGATCAGCTATCCCGGCGACCCGCTGACTATTGACATCAACTGGCTCGCCATAGGCCCGGAGTAGACCATGCCTGTAATCTGGCAGATTAGGCTCAAACAGGCTGACGGATCACTGGCCGCGATCGTCGACGACTACGAGTCATTCAGCGCGGAGAAGCGGGTCAATGCTCCGGCACTGTACTCTCTACGTATGTCTGGCGAGAATGTCAAGGTCGCACTCTTTGAGCTGGACGGTCAGCTCGAGTTCTGGCGGCGCTGGCCCGAGCAGAGCATCAACTGGACGAAAGAGATCGAAGCGTTCCATCGCAACGCCGACTACATTATCAACGCAGATGGCTCGTTCACATTCCAGAGTCAGGGACGCGGGTACGTCGATCTTCTCAATCGACGCATCATTGCGAACTTTACTGCCTCGTCAGAGGCCTCTAAGGCTAACGTCGCTGAGACGGTCGCTAAGGAGTTCGTACTCGAGCAAGTTGGGGCTGACGCCGGCGTGGGCCGCGTGACGACAGGTTTGAGTATCGAGCTAGATGGAGCGAATGGAAACCCTGTCTATCTCGCCCGCTTCTCCAAGAATGTGCTGGAGGTCTTGCAGGAGATCGGTAGGATCGGCGGTGGCGACTTTGATGTCGTAGGCACTGGGGAGGCCACCTTCGAGTTCCGCTGGTACGACGGACAACTCGGTACAGACAGATCAGCTACAGTGATCTTCTCTCTGCCGCTCGGGAACATGGCAAGACCCGTCCTTTCTGTCCATCGCTCTACTGAAAAGAACGCTATCTGGGTTGGTGGTCAGGGTCAGCAGACAAGTCGAGTATTGGTCTGGCGAATCGACGCGGGAACCATCGACGACAGTACCTGGAATCGTCACGAGTTGTTCACTGACGCTCGCAATACGCCTAGCGTGGACGGTCTGAACAGTAAAGGCGACGCGCTGCTGGACGAGCACGAGGCTCGACCAGTGCTGACGTTCGACCTGCTTCAGGTGCCAGCCTGTCTCTATGGCAAGCACTACTACTTGGGCGATCTAGTCACTGCGTTGTTCGAGGCTGGGTCTATCTCGCTCTCTGCAACTAGAAAGATCACTGGAGTACGATTCACAGTCGACGCGCAACGTGGGGAGGTTTTGACAGTGGAGACGAGTGATGTCTGACGAACTGGAAGTTCTCTGGAAAGAGATTCAGGATCTGCGTGCTCGGGCCTCTCACCTAGAGGCGATAGAATGTCCGATCTTCCTGGCGCTCACGGGTGGGCTCTGCATTGCCGACGGCAACAAACAGGTGCCAGGACTTCGATTCTGCGCTGATCCCGACACGGGATTTTTCCGACTCGGCGACAACCAGATTGGGATACTGGTCGGAGGTGTTCAGGCAGGCTATTGGGGTCCTGGCCTCAACGTCGGCACAGTGACCGTACCAGCAGGGGTGGGAGATGTAGCCTTACAGGACGACCTGTTGCTTGAGGCTGGAGGAGTAATCGATTGGGGTGGCGGTACT
>Ga0307380_10007331_pt1 | contig 14364 bp, 14 predicted proteins | sample UN3MG_FD_202239 | JGI IMG/M metagenome (GOLD analysis project Ga0307380, IMG submission 202239) | Soil microbial communities from Risofladan, Vaasa, Finland - UN-3 | ecosystem: Environmental > Terrestrial > Soil > Coastal area > Acid sulfate soil | place: Finland: Risofladan, Vaasa | collected... | reverse complement strand
CGCAGACGGATGCGGTAAAACGGCCCGACGCCAACGATGTCTTCGGCGCAGCCGATGCGGGCCTCTCTCTTGCCGCTCAGATAGCGATCGCGCTCGGCTTAGGCGGAACCGGCTTCGGGGGAAAGAAACTCCTGGATTGGATCGCCCTTGCGCGCGCGAAAAGCAAGGCCTTCGAGGAGATCGTAAAGGGCAACGAGTTATTGAAAGAGTATTTGAAAACAACGAACAACACCGAGGCGCTGAACGCATTCAAGCAGTCGCAGACTGTGGTCCAGCGGGGCGCTACGGCGGAGCTCGTCGCCACTACGCGGGTAACGGCCCAACCGCCTCTTGTGACTATCGCCCCTGCCTCGGCGGCCAAGGAGAATTCATAAAATGCCAACCACGTCGCCCGGACTTATCATCGCAGTCACGATCATAGGCGGCCTGCTGGCCCTGGTAGGGGCCCTCATCGTCCTTTACCTGCGAAGCATCAAAGGATTGATCCATGGGCAGGAGGAGCAAATCAGATCAATACGCGGCAAGACCGAGGGCGCCGGCGAAAGACTTTTGGAGTGTAAGGTCGACTGCGACCGGAACATGGTTTCCAAGGAGGACTGGGTCCGGTCTGAAGGCTATACGCGGAAGGAAATCAAGGAATTAGGGACCACGCTCGCCCGGATCGAAGGCAAGCTTGCCATCGCCGAGAACATGCCGGAAATCATTGGCAGCACCGTGCGTGGGGTGGTTAAGGAGCTCAAGGAAGCATGGCTGATAAAATCGACATCGTAAGAATCAAGCAGGCTCGCGGCAGGCTGCTTGTCAACCTGAACCTCCTGTACCCATCGCCCGTGATGTTGACGACGCTGTATCGCACCGTCTGCGACGACCCGCTCTATAACAGGTCGCTGTTTCAGAAGGACATCCAGTACTTCAAAGACAAGGGTTACATCGAGTTCGTGGATGATGTGATCGGCGCTGCTGATAACTTCTGGAAGAAGGTATGCAAACTGACCGGGCCGGGCAAAGAGGTTGCCGAGGGGACCCGAACCGACCCGGCGCTGGAGATCTGACAGTGACGATCGCAATCATAGCACTGGCTATTATCGCAGCCGCCGCCCTGATCGGCCTGGCGTGGACGATCTGGTTTCCGCCGCCGGAAGGCAGCGGGCAGTACTGGGAATATACACGGAAGCATCGCAAGGGGACAGACGAGGACTAACTATGCACGTATGGCTGCATCTAAAAAAAAGGCTTCGCTGGTTTTCCGGCCGACCGCTCGAGCTGGTCATCACGGATCGCCAGGCCGAGCACAAGGGCTGGTGCCAAGGTTGCCGCTTGGCGTTTCGATGTCACCCGATCGTGCACCCCAGAGGCACGAAGCTGTGCACAATTGATTTTCGGCAAAAAATATTTCCATCGCTCCGTTTCGAACAGTTGGTATGACCAAACGCAGGACACATAGCACGATCGACAGGCTGCCCGCCGAACTTCGCGAGGCGATCACGGCGATGATCGTCGACGGCGAATGGCCGGAGGACTTTCCGCCGCCTGCGGATTACAAGGGTAAGCCGCGATACGAGGATGTAGTGACATATTGTCAGCTCAACGGCCACGGCGTCAGTTCGTCGGCGGTGGGGCGGTGGGCGAAGGGCCTCCTGAGCCTCGAGCTGCTGCGGACCCGAGCTGAGCTGGTGCGGGGCGTCATGGGCGATCTTACCGCCGAGCGGGCGACTGAGACGCAGAAGGCGGCCGCTGAAATGATAACCGCCCGCGTGCTGGAGCTTGTCTGCTCGGATGAACTGACCAGTCGGCAGGCGAAAGAGGTCGCATCGGCAGTCCGCGACTGCACGGCCGTCAGCATGAAGGCGGACCAGTACATCCGCGATCAGGTTGCGGCGAAGGCGAAAGAGGCCGACAAGGCGATTACAAAACTGGTGAAGAAAAAGAAGATCGACCCTGATGTCATCAGACAGATCAGGGAGCAGGTATACGGGATAGTGCAATAATGGTAACGGCCTCGACAAACTCGATCACTGCAGGCGGCGATGGCGCGGCGGTGCCGCTGTACGGTTTCCAAAAGCGGTGGTTCGCGGACCGCTCGCGATTTAAGATCGGCAAGATGGCCCGCCAGATCGGCAAGAGCTGGGGCGTCGCGCTCGAGGTAGTAGACGATGCGATGGCAACAGCCCAAGACTGGGTGCTGCTCTCTGCCGGCGAGCGTCAGAGTAAAGAGCTGATGCAGAAGGTCAAGACTCACTGTGAAGCATACGCACTTGCCGCATCGAGCATCGTGGAGGAGCAATTCTCAGTAAACGACGTCCGCTACACGCTCTTGATCATCACGCTCCCCAACGGTGCCCGCATCATGGGCCTGCCCGCCAACCCGGATACCGCTCGCGGCTTTTCCGCCAACGTGGTCCTCGACGAGTTCGCCTTTCATAAGGACAGCGACCGGATATGGAAGGCTCTTTTCCCGACGATCGCTCGGGGGTACAAAATCCGCATCGTCTCAACGCCGCAGGGAATGGGCAACAGATTCCACCAGCTCTTCACCGGCGACAATCGCTGGAGCAAGCACGAGGTCGATATCTACCAGGCGGTCGCCGATGGCGTTCCGCACAATATCGAAGAGCTCAAAGAGGGCATCGATGATGACGAGGCCTGGCAGCAGGAGTTCGAAGTGCAGTTCATCGACGAGGCCTCTGCCTGGCTGACATACGAAATGATCGCCGCCTGCCAGAGCGACCAGGTCCCGGCCGAGATCGAATACGGCGACCTGACCGATTTTGTAATGGAGCGTATCAAACAGTCGATCAAGGGCAGGCTCTTTGTCGGTTTCGACATAAGCCGCAGGCACGATCTATCGGTAGTCGACCTCGAAGATCACGTAGGCGATGTCTTCTGGAACCGGGGGACGATCCTGCTGCCACACGTCAGGCTGACCGAGCAAAAGCAGATGCTCTGGCAGATCATGGCCGAGCTGAACAGCGAGCGGGCGTGCATCGACTCGACGGGCATGGGCCTGAGCATTGGCGAAGACACCGTCGATAAGTTTGGTGGCTACGCCGCCGAGCAGGTGGAATTCACCCTGAAGGCCAAGCATGACATGGCCGTGCGGACCAGGCACATCTTCGAAGACAGGCTCTGCAGGATAGCGGTCTGCAGGAAACTGCGTGATGATCTGCACTCGGTAAAGAAGACGACAACCGCCGCCGGCAACGTGCGCTTTGACGCCGAGCGGACGAAAGAAGGACACGCCGACCGCTTTTGGGCAAAGAGCCTGGCGTTCATGGCAAGCGACAGCGGCGCGGAAAAATGCAGCATCACTAGCCTTACCGGGGGCGGGCGGTCCAGGGAATGCGTCGAGGAAATTAAGGTGGCCGGATAATGCCTGAACCCAACATTACAATCGAGCACACGACGAAGCAGCCGCCGGCGAATGAGAAGGGCGTATCGCTGAGCACGCTCGGCAGGCTCTGGGACATGGGCCTGGACCTGTCGGATTCGACATCGAGCCGGCCTTCGCAGCCGGCTGCGCAGGTCGAGTGGGTTTACGCCTGCCTGCGGGAGATCATCAAGGCCTGCCGTGACATCCAGCTTGTATTTTCGACGGCGAGCGAGGACATCGTCGAGTCCGGTCCGCTTTACGACCTGCTGCTCAATAATCCGAACATGCCGTGGATGAGTTTTATCACCGAGACCGTCGGATACCTGGCCCTGCACAACGAGGTGTACTGGATACTCACAGAGACCGATGGCATCAAACCCAAACAGATACTCGTCGCCGGCCGGGACCAGTGCCGACCGGTGATCCGCAGCGGCGTCCTCGTGGGCTACGAACTGCGGGTCCCCGGCGGACGGCCGATACCACTGTTTTTAGAGGATGTATATCCCATACTCGACTTCAATCCCTACGACGAGCATCACGGGCTGGGCCCGCTCGACGCCGGTACATTGGCGATATCGAGCTGTTACCAGGCGACGCTGCTCAACGAGGCCACCTTGGCCAACGGCGCCCGAATCGGCACGATCTTGGTCGCCCCGGCGGGCGCCAAGATCAGCGATGAAGAGGCCGACAAGATGAAGGCGGAATTCACCGCCGAGCACGGCGGCGCCCGCAACGCCGGCAAGGTGCTGCTCGCAAGGGGCGGCGTGGAACCGAAACCCTTCACCCAGACGATGGCCGATCTCCAGATGGTCGATCTGCGGCGGTTCGACGCGGCAAGCATCTGCGCCACGATGGGCGTACCGGGTGAGGTTGTCGGTTTGAATCCGGAGGCGCAATATGCGCACGGCCCGGCGCAGCTTCGCTTCATACAAAACACGATCGGCCCGATGCTGTCATTCGTTGCGGGGCATCTGACCATCGGACTGTTGTCGCGATTCAGGTTTACAAAGCATACGGGCGTGCCCGTGGGCAAGTCGCAAACCTTCTGCGGATCGCGGCTGCCGCTCAGATCTCGCGCATGTTTTCGCAGTGAAAAAGTCAGGGCCCTGCAGACGGGCTCGCAGATCTTCGCATGGTTCGATATCAACCAACACCCCATCATGCAGCAGCGGATGCGAGAGACTGCCGAGAGCGTCCTGAAGTTCACTGCCTCGGGCGTCACTCTCAATAACCTTATCGAGGCGCACGACCTGCCGTACGAGCAGCAGGCCTGGGGTGATGAGTGGTGGATCGGCATGGGCCAGGTCCCCGCAAGCTACGTCCTCGAAGGCGGTATCGAGAGTGTCACCGGCCCGCCGTATTCCCCGGAAGCCGAGCCTGCGCCGCCGGAGGAACCGCCGCCCGAGGATGAACCGAAAAAATCGGCCGAGGACCTGTCGGCCGAGGAAAAAGCCGATGAGCGCGACAAGCTCCGCGTCTGGCGAAACTGGGCCGCCTCGTGGATCGGCATCGAGCGAGAGTACCAGCAGGCGATGCGGACCTTCTTTGTCCGCCAGCAGCGGATTCTGATCGCCGCCCTTCGCAAGGCCGTCAATGAAACCAAGGCGGCAAAGGCCGACGGTGATGAGATCATCCGCCGCGTCGTATTCGATTTGCGGGTTGAGGATGGCAAGATCAAGGTAATCAACCAGTCATTTTTCGAAAAGGCCGGCGAGCTGGGCATCCGCCAGTCTCTCGTCGAGCAGCTCGGATTATCCGGTGAGAAACTCTCGCAGGCAGCCGAGCAGGCAAAGCAATTGCCGGCGATGAAACGCGCGATGACGATCTCCTCGCACAACATCACCGGCGTCAATCGCTGGACGCAGAACCTCGTCGCACGCCAGCTCCGCCAGGGCCTCGACGCCGGTGAGGACCTCACGCAGCTCACCGCCCGCGTCAAGCAGACGCTCGGCGGCAACCTGGCACGCGCCCAGCGGATCGCACGCACGCAGACGGGCGGCGCTGTCGGCAGCGGGCGCCACACCGGCCTGCATCAGGCGGGCGTCCAGAAGAAAAGTTGGGTCACCGCAGGCGATGAGCACGTGCGGTCTGCACACAAGGCGGCGGGCCAGACCTACGTCGCCGGCATACCTCTCGAGCAGGCGTTCATCGTCGGCGGCGACGCCCTGATGTACCCCGGCGACCCGGCGGGCTCGGTCGGCAATATCGCAAACTGCCGCTGCATCGAGATCGCAATCAAGGCGGATGGGAAAGGCTACAGCAATTATACCTTCTACTCATACGGTGACATGATAAAGGACAAAGCCGGAGGAACAAATAATGCTGACACAAAGTGACATCGGATTTGACAGGCCGAAAGACTTCGCGCAAGTGCGCCACGTATTCATGCGCGTCAAAGAACCCGACGTTGAAAACCTGTATCTGGTCCATGCTACGCTTTCTACGAACGTAGTAGATCGCTATGACGAGATTGTTGAGCCGGATGCATTCAAAGAAACGATCGGCGCCTTTATCGACAATCCCGTCGTGCTGCCCGCGCACCAGCATAGACTCTCCGATGGCACGCCGCCTGTGATAGGCAACGTCCTGACCGACACCATCCGGTTCTATCCCGACCATGTCGATGCAGATATCCTCTTCGACGATGATGAGCTCGGCAAGCAATACGCCCGCAAATACCGCAAGAACGTGATGCGGGCCTTCTCGATAGGCTTCAGAGGCCTGGAGGGTACGTACCAGCAGCGCGATGAAAAGCGGGCATGGACCTGGACGAAGATCGAGTTGCTGGAAATCTCGGCCGTAGCAGTAGGCGCCTGCCCCGGCGCCCTGGCCCGCGTTGCAGGTTTTTATGATCTCCCCGACACGGAGGCAATGGCCGAGTCGGTCAAGGCCGCCGTTGCGGGCGCTGTTTCCGAGCTGCACAAACAGCTCATGCACTTAACACATCTCGTCGAGACCAATCTCGACGAAGTAAAGACCATGCTTTCCGGTCGCGATGGATTTGCGGAGGAGCTGCTCGGCGATGCCTCCGATCGGTCCATCGATGCGGATGCAGGGATTACCGAGCAGTGTGACAGGATCAAACAATTAGTCTCTAAGGAGAATATCCAATGACACCGCAGGAAATTGAGGCAAAACTAAAAGCCACCGCCGACACGGTGGAGACGGCGGTCGCCGACCTGAAAAAGAACATGGCCACCAAACAGGAGGTCCTCGACCTGATTACCAACCGCACCAAGGAAGACAAGGAAATGCTCACCGCGACGACGGCGGATGTGGCGAGGATCAACACCGGCTTCGACGAGGCGAACGCGGCCATCAACGAGATCAAGAGCCAATTCCGCCAGCTAAAAAGCTCGAGTGGTTCGGACCTGTACGGCGAGCGGGGCAACTACACCGGCAAGTTCCACACGCCGCAGGAGGCGAGGACGTTCGCGCTTCTCGTTATGGCGGCCGTCACCAGGGCCGAGCACAGGCTCACAGAGCAGCACAAGTGGGTCCTGAGGGCCCTCGCTGACCTGAACGTCGAGCCGTACTGGATCGACGCCGATGGCCGAAAGGCGATGACCGGCTCGTCTCAGGCCGGAGGCGGCGCGCTGGTGACTGTCGAGCAATCGCCGACGATCATCAAGCTGCTCGAAGAGTATGGCGCATATCGCCGCAATGCCCGCCGCATGCCGATGGGTAGCGGCCAGACGACTATTCCCAAGGTCGATGGCCTCTTGACTATTTATTGTCCGGGCGAGGGTGGCACCATAAACCAGACAACGCCCGATATTGCCCTGCTCGGAATAACTCCAAAACAGCTCCTGGGCCTAACGGCCTACAGTATGGAGCTCGAGGAGGATTCGCTGGTCGCCCTCGGCGAGCTGCTGGCGGACCTGTTCACCCGGTCCTTCGCATATTACGAGGACCTGTGCGGATTCCTCGGCGATGGCACGAGCACGTACTTCGGATTCAAGGGCATCACCGGCGCACTCCTTGCCGTGTCCTCGACGATCGCCAGCATCAAGTCGCTCGTAGTCGGCAGCGGCAATGCCTACAGCGAGCTGGTCCTCGGCGACTTCATCAAGGTCCAGGGTACGCTGCCCCAGATGGCGGCCGGCAATGCCAAGTGGTACGAGCACAGGTATTTCTACTATGCAACCTTCGTCGCGCTCGCGCTGGCGGCCGGAGGCACACAGGCCAGCGAGGTGATTATGGGTGCGGGCCAGCGGCAGAAGCTGCAACTGGGCGACCCCGTCGAATTTACGCAGGTTATGCCCAGAGTCGAGGCGAACAGTCAGATCTGCTCGATCTACGGCGACCTGCTGCAGGGCGCCGTCCTGGGTGTGCGGGGAGGCCTTGAATTCGCAAGTTCGGACCAGCGGTATTTCGACCAGGGGCTGATAGCCGTGCGAGGCGCTGACCGAGTCGCGATCAATGCCCACGGCGTCGGCGATACCACCAAGGCCGGGCCGATCTGTGCACTGATCACCGCCGCTTCGTAGTCGATGCGGCCGCGAGGCTGATGAAAAGGTGAATAGTTGACGGTAGTAGAGAAGATTTTTTGAAGGGACATTAACATGGATTTAAGAGCGATACTTAAATGGCTCAAGTTCTGCAACATGCTCTACCCCGAGTTGAAGGACGCAGGGGCCTTTACGAACAACAATCCTTTCGACACGCAGGGGTTGGCAGGCGTGTTGGTTCTTTTCCAGACCGGCGCCATCGACATTGGATTCGGTTCTGACAATTCCACGACCCCGCCAAAGCTCGAGGAGTGCGACACCAGCGGGGGGACCTACACCGCCGTCTCCAGCGCAGCCCTCTCGGCGGTCATCGGGGCGAGCGACGACGGCAAGCTCTATGGGATCTTCGTCGATTGTGCAAAGACGCACAAGCGATACATCAAGGTCGATGATCCCACGGCAGGGGATGGCACGGCCGGCGTGGCTATGGCCGTTCTTGGGATAGGATTCCCGGCGGACCAATTCCCCCGCAACGCGGCGGGGATGGGCCTCACTGAATTGATCGAGGCGTAACCCATTGAGATGATGTTTTATCCGGCCCCGGTTCGCCGGGGCCGGATATTGCCAACGACAACTGTAAACTAAATAACCGAGGACTGAATTATGTGGATCAAAATGTTACGCGACCAGGTGACGCCCTGGGGTCCGCTGCAAAAGGGCCAGACCCACAGCCTGACGCCGGCCATGATCAAGAAGCTCGCAGATGATTCCTACGAGCGGGTCGAGATCGATGAAACAGCCATCGAGAGAATGGGCGTCGAGGACCGCAGGAAGCATTTGACTGCTGAAATTGCGATGCTCGACTCATCCATCGAGTCAGCGAGTCAGCGGCTCGGCGACCTGAAGCAGCGGCGCAAGCCGCTAAGGGACAAGCTCAAACAAGCCAATGAGGAGCTGCTGCGAATCGAGGCCAACAGTGAGGACGCCAAGGACGATGGACAATCAGACGCCGGCGAGCCCGCCGCCGATGCGGCCGGACCGCCGAAAGACAATTGAGTCGCCGGAGGACCGGCAATACTCTCCGGAACGTGCGGGGAATAATTACAGGAAAAAGGCCCTGTATCCGGAGCTTAAACGCTTATTAACCAGGTGCGATGATGAGTGACGTCGCGTCGAAGGAGATTGCGCATGGCTAAGAAAAAAATAGCCGACGACTACTATATCGCAGAAATGCGAGTATGGATCAAGCAGCAGACGCAGCGCCTGAAATCGTGCGAAGTATCTATTGCTGAGTATCGCCACCAGCTCGTAATCATTGCGAAGCTCCAGAAACTCGAGCGCTCGCAGGCCGAGATTATTGAAAAGCAACTCGCTGACGGTGAAAAGACCTTGGCCTATTACCTGGCAAAGCAAAAAAAGCAAAAGAAGCAGAGACGATGAGTGAATTGGTTGCAAAGACTTTGGCGGCGATCGCCGTCGACGAGGACCTGACGACGCTGATCGACTGGGTCAACATCGAGACCCTGTCAGGTTTCACGGTAGTGGTCGCCAATGCCGGCGGCGGGTCGGCGAACGATATCTCGGACGTCCAAATCGATACCTCCGATGATGGCGGCGATACGCCGGCCCTCGACCAGCACGGTGGGGTGCCGGCGGTGCCGATTGTTTCCGGCAAGGCCTCGGTGGGGACGTTCACCGAAACGGTGAAGTTCGTCCGCGTCCGCGCAAAGTGTGCGGGCGATGAAGATACCACCGCGACGGCGATCCTCGTTGCCGATTCGTGCACCGGCAGGATATGCACCCTGGCCGATGTCAAGGACCGCCTCGGCGAAAGCAATACCGCGCACGATGATACAATCAACAGGATTATCTTAGGTCTGGCGGCGATCTTCGATAACGAGACCCGCCGCAGGCTGATTGTCAACGCTGCTGATGTTACTGAGTATTACACCGGCCGCAGCCCCATGCTCCAAACCAAGCGATATCCGATCGTCGCCATAACATCCATCAAAGAGGCCTACGATTACGACTTCGATGCGGCGACGGCCCTCGTGGCTGACACCGACTACCGCATGCTTGCAGGCGGCGAGTCGGGTATACTCCATCGCTGCTACTGTAGCTGGGCCGAGGTCCGCGATGCCATCCAGATCATCTATCGCGGCGGTTACTGCTCGGCGGGCCAGACGCCCGGCGATGGCGAATATGCGATGCCCGCCGATCTGCGCGAGGCGGCGATCCTGCAGGCGACCTTCATCTTCAAACGCAGGGACGACATCGGATTGTCCGGCGTCGGTTTCGAAGGCGGCTCAATCAATAAGTTCTCGGCAATGGACCTGCTGCCTCTGGTGAAAAACACCCTCTATAATAATTACAGGAGGCCGGGGACATGAGGATGCTCTTGGAAGTGGGTCCCGATTTTCACCGCACCATCGCCGAGCTTGGCGATATGGGCGGGGCCGTCGCCGATGCCGCCGACCGAGGACTTCAAACTGGCGGCGAGATCGCAGCGGGCATCGTGAAACGAGACTATCTTTCGGGCCAGTCGCTCAAGCGCCGCACCGGCAATCTCGCCAACGCGGTGACGAGCTGGTCCGAGGCGATGCTGCACCAGGTGATAGGCGTTCCTGCGAACACGGTGGTCGAGAAATACCGCTGGCTGCTCGGCGATGATGATATGACCATCACGCCGAAACAGTCGGCGTTTCTCGCTATCCCGATCGGCGAAGGGCTGACCGCATCCGGCGTCGCGAGGTACGAATCGCCGCGACAGGTCGAGGGCGGCTTTTTCGTCCGCACGCACGGGCGGCTTCTGTTCGGAATCAAGCGAGGAAAGCGCGGCAAGTTCCGGCCGCTGTTTACTTTAGTTAAAAGCGTGCTCGTCCAGGGCTCAGGCGCTCTATACGATGGCGTCAGTGACAGCCTCGACGATGTCACCAAGTGTATGCAGACGGAAATCGATAAGACGATAGGTGCGTGAGATGGCAAACGATGGCGGTAAACTCGGAATCTGGGCCGACTGGATGGTGACGGTCCTCGCCGCGCTGCAATATAACGGTAAGGACGTCTTCAATACGGTCGAGAAGTGGAAGCACCAGATAGGCGTTGGCGCCAGCGGACTGGAGAGCCTTGATAGATTTGCGCCTTGCGCCTTCATCGGCTACGTCGAGGATGATACCGCCCGCGAGGGCGGCTACGATCTCAGGGAGGTGCCGACGCTCGCCGTAATCGTAGGCGTCGTCTCTCAGGAACCCGGTGTTGCAATGTGGGGCGATGCGACGCACCTGGGGTTTAGTAAGATTCGCGATCTGATAATCGACGCCTTTGACGGCAAGAGGCCATCGGACGAGGCGGTCAAGTGTGACGAGTTCTATTACGTCGGCGCGGTCCTAATGGCCGCAACCGACAAAAAGATTGTGGTCGAAATGCATTTCGAAACAAGTGAAATGAATCCTGTCAATTAAGGAGTTTCTTCTATGGCAACTATCAATTATCGCACGGGCATCCCGCAGGCCGTCGCCATCAATGGCGTGGACGCCGGCGGCGCGATGCGGATTTACGTCGACGAGGGTTTCGAGGAGCGGCCCGAGTCGGCGCCCGATGGGCTGGAGGTGACGGTCCAGGATAAAATCTCCCAGTATTGCCGGGGCACGCTCGAGACGCAGGACTGGGTCGAGCTTATCAATATCTTTTCGGGCACGCTCGGCACCTACATCTTCTATGAGCGAATCAGCGGCGTCGCGGAACTCGCCGGCTACGTCAAGCATACGCTCACGAATCCGGTCATCCACGCGATCCGCCTGCAGGTCCGCAAGGGCCAGTACGCACTGATCACCTGCGACTTCGAATGCCTCGCTGCCGACGAGACCAAGGGCTTCGCCGACATGCACACGCAGCTCGACGCCCAGGCGGTGCCGACGTACATCAGCGCTGCTCGCGGCGGATTCCGCGTGACGTCCGCGACGCACGGTGGCACGCCGGTGAGCTTTTATCACGTCACCGCGTTCGATTTTGCGATGGAGCTGGACCTGGTGAAGGAGTGCAACGATGCGGACGTCGGCTACACCTGCGTCGATGCCCGGCTCAGCGGCATGACACCGGCGGGCTCGATCACTTTTCAGGACCAGAAGGTTACGACTGCGAACCTTACGGCGCAGGCCCTGCTCGCCGCATCACCCGGCCCGCTCGTCCTGCAGCTCGTGCAAAGGCAGGGCGCCACGGCACAGGTTGTCACTATCGCCCGCGTCGACTTCAAGAACATGACACGGACCGTGCAGGCACAGAAGGGCGGCTTCGCCGAGACCGTTTTGAACTACGCGGTCAACAACGATCCGACGACGCCGCTGACGGTAGCGGGCGTCAACAAGATCATCACCATTGCCGCCGCCGCGTAAGAGCTTAGGCTACAGAGCGTAAACCGGAAACTGTATCTCGCAATACGAGCGACGAGATGCGAGCGACAATTATATGGCTAAGGATATCAACATACATCTAAAGACGACCGGCGCTGCCCAGACCAGGCAGCAGCTCAGGGAGACCGCCGACTCTGCGCAGCAGGTGGGCCAGAAGACCGCCGAAGGCAGCACCAAGGGCGCAGAGGCGACCGAGCAGGCGACGCAGAAGATGGGCGGCATGGGCCGCGTGCTATCGAGTCTCAAGAGCCAGGTCCTCGGCTTCGTGGCGGGCTGGCTCGGCATCCAGACCATCCTTCGCCTCTTGGATGCCTGGGTCCAGAAGATGGAGCGAGTCAAACAGCTCCAGTCCGACATCTACCAGCAGGGTCTTTCGCTGGCAGAGATCGGCCAGGCCCTCGAGATCCAGACGGGCACTACCGGGATGCAGCAGTTCTGGACGCAGAAGGCGCTCGAGGTCCAGAAGGCGGGCGCCCTCGCCTCTGCAGAGATCGCCAAGAACATGCTCGTCTCCATGGATATCGCCATGCAAAAACTCGGCGGCATAAAGAGCGAGCAGGTGATGGACCTGGCTAAAGAGCTCGCACCGTATATCGGCGCCGCCGGCTTCCAGCCCGATGAGGTGTCGCGGCTCTTCAAGTTTGCGGGCACGGCGAAGGTCGAGCCGACCGCAGGGGCCTACAAAGATTATTTCGCCAAGATACTCACCGCCTTTCGTTCGGCGGAATCCGAAAACATCGGCCAGTTCATGACTGGACTCCAGAAGGGCGGCACGGCATACATGGCGCTCGGCGGCACGTTGGAAGAGACCCTCAGCGCCTATGTGTCAGCGATCTCGGTCACCGCTGGGGAGCAGCTCGCCGGAACGCTGATCGAACAGGTCGCCAGACTCTCGGCAGGTGGATATGAAAAGCCTCGCATGGCAATCGAAAAAGGCGTTGGCGTCAAGTGGCCCGAGCTCTCGATGGACCAGCGGATGAAGGCCCTGCTCCAGTATGTAAGCGGCATCCCGGAAGAGCGCAGGGCCGAGACCTTGGCGGCCCAGGGCTTCCCGATGGAGCTGACGACACAGATTGGAAAGATGGTAAGCGACAAGGCTGCGCAGACCATGGCTGCCGCTCGCGAGCAGGTGGCGACCGCCACGGGACAGATGATCGACGATATCATACAATCGTATCTCGATTCGATGCTGGCGCAGCAGCGACAGACCGAGGCCCAAATAGCACAAAAACAGGTTGTCACCGCGCCGAAGTTCGCTGACTGGCAGCAGCGATTTCAGCAGGCAGATGCGGAATTCAAGGACCGGGCGTCGCAGTATTTGGACACTTCCATTCTCGATTCCTGGGAGCCGTACGTAATTGCTTATGGCCGCATGGTAGATGAACTCGACCGACTGATGCCGACCTTGCCGGAAGGCGCAGCACGCGCGCAGGCGGAAAAGCTGCGAGCGGATATTGTGCAATCTATACAATATCGCATGGGCTTCCTTCTCTTCCCGATTACAAAGGGAATGAGCGCACGGGCTGGACAGGAATATGCCGAACGGCTTAAGGCTTTCTACAAGTCGTTGGGAGAGCAAGGAATAAGCGTTGAGCCTACGCTACCTACTGGCTCTGAAGGCGAAACCTACGAAGAAATGGTCAACCGGATATTGGGGGGCCTGCGACAAAAGGAGCTACCGACATTACAAAAGCCACCCTCCGAACCTTCCGCTGAGAAACACGCTCCAGTGGAGCCGGTTGCTAAGGCGGTCCTTTCTCCCGTCCCGCAGCAGGTCGGCGTCGAGCCTGAAATCACACAGCCCGGACCGGTCGAGCCTGAGCTCGAGGTCGCAGCGCCAGCGAGGAAGGTTGCACAGAGGATTGAAGTCGAGCCGGAAGTCACCGGACCCGGACCCGTCGCGCCTGAGCTCGAGGTCGCAGCGCCGGTGAAGGCCGTTGCGAAGGTGACGCCCGCCGAGCCCGTCGTTATCGCCGCTCAGGCAGAGGTCGAGCCGACGCAGGTCGAAGCGCCGGTGAAGGCCGTTGCGAAGGTGACGCCCGCCGAGCCCGTCGTTATCGCCGCTCAGGCAGAGGTCGAGCCGACGCAGGTCGAAGCGCCGGTGAAGGCCGTTGCGAAGGTGACGCCCGCCGAG
>Ga0307380_10007329_pt1 | contig 14366 bp, 11 predicted proteins | sample UN3MG_FD_202239 | JGI IMG/M metagenome (GOLD analysis project Ga0307380, IMG submission 202239) | Soil microbial communities from Risofladan, Vaasa, Finland - UN-3 | ecosystem: Environmental > Terrestrial > Soil > Coastal area > Acid sulfate soil | place: Finland: Risofladan, Vaasa | collected... | reverse complement strand
CGCGGGCAGACGATGGTCCCATCGTCGGTGACCTGGCCGTCCTCGAGGGATGCGCCCATGTGCGGGCAGACGTTGTCCACGGCGTAGAGCTGGCCCTTGAGGCTGAGCAGGAGGATGGGGCGTCCGTTCGCTTCCACTACGCGTCTCTGGCCGTCTGGCAGTTGTTCTCGCGGGAGGACCTTGATCCAGCTCATCTCGCGCTCCTATGGCGGACACCTTGACTTCGTCCGCTCAGTGGCCTCGCGATCACGAAGACATAGGTTCGTTCCCGTAGGGTTCGAAAACAGCCAACCGACGCGCAGACGCATTATACACCGCTTGGACGCGGCTGCCAACCCAGGCTGTTGACGCGCAGTCGATGGCGGCAGCAAACGGGACGCTCGTCACGCCTGGCATCGACTTACCGGGGCGGACTCTAAGTGGGAGGTGGTATGTATCAAAGGGGTGATCGAACGGCGATTGGAGACACGCCATGCCTCACCTACTGCCCCCTGGCTTGAATGAGATGCCTTCGTATGGTAGAATGTGACCTATGAAGGACTCTACATCTGAAGAAGAGATCCTCCTCACCCCAGAGGGGAGGGCGAAGTTCGAGGCCGAACTGAACTATCTAGTTTCGGTCAAACGACCCCAGGTGGCGGATCGGCTGCGACAGGCCATAGACGGAGGCGATCTCTCGGAGAATGTTGGCTACGAGGACGCCAAGCACGAGCAGTCCTTTGTGGAGGGGCGGATACTGACACTGGAGTCACTCCTCAAGAGAGGAGTGGTCGTGAAGGGCACGCGAGCCTCGGAAACTGTGAGCTTCGGGTCGCGGGTGACGGTCGCGGAGAAGGGGGGCGGGGAAGAGAGCTTTCTGCTCGTCGGCTCGGCGGAGGCTGATCCTAGCGAGGGACGCATCTCCAACGAGTCCCCTCTGGGCAAGGCGCTCCTGGACCGCAAGGTTGGCGATGAAGTCGCTGTGGAAGCCCCAGACGGAGTGCTGCACTTCAAGATACTGGATATCCAATGAGCGAAGAACAGAGCCAGGAATCTACCGATCTCCTTGAACAACGCCGGTTGAAGCTGGAACGACTGAGGGAGAAGGACATAGACCCCTATCCGCTGCGTGCGGAGTGCACTCATTCAGCTGCTGAGGCGATCCGGATGCTTGAGAGGTGGAAGGAGAAGAGGGGCGAAGGTGGCCCCCCTGAGGTTGTGAAGCTCTGCGGCCGCATGATGAGTATCCGTGTGATGGGCAAGGCCTCTTTTGCCCACATCGCCGACGGCAGCGGCCGTTTCCAGACCTATGTCAGGCTGGCCGACGACGGTGTAGACGCGGAGACGTACGAGCTATTCAAGCGAGACCTGGACATCGGTGACATCATCCAGGTTGAGGGCACCCTCTTCTTCACCCGCACTGGAGAGCCAAGCCTGAGGGTGACGAAGCTGACTCTGCTGGCCAAGTCCCTGCGCCCTCTGCCGGAGAAGTGGCACGGCTTGAAGGACGTCGAGACTCGCTATCGGCATAGGTATCTGGACCTGATCGTGAACGAGGATGCGCGTCGCGTCTTCGTCACCCGCAGTCACATCGTTGCGGAATTGCGCCGGTTCATGGATTCGCGAGGGTTCATAGAGGTGGAGACGCCTGTTCTTCAACCCATATACGGAGGCGCGATGGCGCGTCCCTTTACCACCTACTATCATGCCCTCGATCAGGAGGTCTTTCTCCGTATCGCCGACGAGCTTTACCTGAAGAGGCTCATCGTTGGAGGCCTGGATCGAGTTTACGAGATCTGTAAGGATTTTCGCAACGAGGGCGTATCGTCTCATCACAATCCGGAGTTCACGCAGCTGGAGGTGTACCAGGCTTACGCGGACTACCACGACATGATGGCCCTGGCGGAGGACGCTTTCTCCAGCGTCGCGGAGAAGGTGTTGGGCGCGGTGCACATATCGTACCAAGGCCACGAGATCGACTTGACCCCACCCTGGCGCCGACTGCCTATGCGCGATGGTATCCTGGAGGAGACGGGAATCGACATCTATCAGGCGTCGACGGTGGAACTCTTGCGCCAGCGGGTGGAGGAGAAGGGACTGGACGTAGACCCTCAACCCACCCGCGGCTCCCTGGTGGATGAGATATTCAGCGAGCATGTTGAACCGAAGCTCATCCAGCCGACCTTCATCACCGACTTTCCCCTGGAGATATCTCCCCTTGCCAAGAAGCAGCCTGACAACCCCGACCTGGTGGAACGCTTTGAGTTGTTCATCGGGGGGTTGGAGTTGGGCAACGCCTTCAGCGAACTGAACGACCCGGTGGATCAAAGGGAGCGCTTCATGGAGCAGAGGAGGCAACGGGAGGCCGGCGACGAGGAAGCGCATCCCATGGATGAGGACTACGTCCGGGCACTCGAATACGGCATGCCGCCCACCGGCGGCATGGGTTGGGGCATCGACCGCATGGTTATGCTCTTCACCGACCAATCATCCATTCGTGAGGTGATCCTCTTTCCCCATCTGCGCACCAAAGGTGCTCCTTCCTGATCATTCTCCTCAATGTCCTAGCGTGCGGGGACACCACACCGTGGTCGGGTTCGGCCAAGCGTTGAACTTTGAACCTCGCTGCCCTATAATGTCGCACAAGCGTTTTCTCCTCCACCGCCCTCATGAATTATGCGGTGAAGCGTTGCGGCAGGGCGGATTACACTGATTTGGCATGAATGATGCTTGACTTGAGGTTCATTCGAGAACGTGCAGACGAGGTCCGCGAAGCCCTCGTCAAACTTAATTCGTCGGCCCCCATCGACGAGATACTGTCCCTGGACGTCCAGAGGCGAGAGTTGCTGGCCGAGGCCGACTCCCTCAAGCATCGGCGCAACGTGGTTTCGAAGAAGATTGGTCAGATGAAGGAGAAGGACCAGGCGTTGATCGGGGAGATGCGGGGAGTAGGCGACCGCATCAAGGAACTTGATGGGGAACTCAGCCAAGTGGAAGAGGAATTGAACGACCTGCTGCTCCTGGTGCCAAACATGCCCCATCCATCGGTACCCGTAGGCAAGGACGAGAGCGAGAATGTGCTGGTCCGCACCGTGGGCGGGCCTGGTCAGTTCGTTTTCGAGCCCCTGCCTCACTGGGACCTGGGACCCATACTGGACATCATCGACTTCGAGCGCGGCGTCAAGATCTCCGGCACGCGCTTCTACGTGCTCAAGGGTCTGGGGGCCAGGCTGCAGCGCGCCCTCATCAGCTGGATGATCGATGTGCACGTCGGGGAGCATGGCTACACCGAGGTGTATCCCCCCTTTCTGGTGCGGAGCAAGTGCCTCGTCGGCACCGGCAACCTTCCGAAGTTCGCCGACAATCTCTACCGCTACGAACCTGATGATCTGTGGATGATCCCCACGGCTGAGGTGCCGGTCACCAATCTTCACCGTGAGGAGATTCTTCCGCCCGGATCCTTGCCCATCAAGTACGTGGCCTTCACCGCTTGCTTCCGCCGGGAGCAGATGTCGGCGGGAAGGGACACGAGGGGCATCAAACGGGGGCACCAATTCGACAAAGTGGAGATGGTCCGCCTCGTGGAACCGGAGGCTTCTCAGGAGCATCTTGAAGAACTGGTGGCCGATGCGGAACGGATCGCCGAACTACTGGAGATCCCCCATCGTGTCGTGGAGATGTGTACCGGTGACCTGGCTTTCGCGGCGATGAAGAAGTATGACCTGGAGATGTGGGCGCCTGGGGTGCAGGAGTGGCTGGAGGTGTCCAGTTGTAGCAACTTCGGGGATTTCCAGGCCCGCAGGGCCGACATCCGCTATCGTCCCGAGCAGGGGGAGAAACCCCGCTTCGTACACACTCTCAATGGTTCCGGCCTGGCCCTCCCCAGAGTGATGATCGCCATCATGGAGAACTACCAGCAGGGTGACGGCAGCATCGTCATCCCTGAAGTGCTGCGCCCCTACATGGATGGCCTGGAGGTTATAGCTGGTCCCGCGTAGCGCCTTGTGCGAGGCTGCGGTTCTGGATCAGCACAGCGTCAGAGCAACGGGCAGATGCCAGGGGGAGCACGCCTGACACCGAGCCGCTCGCCTCGCGGCCGGAAGGAGGAAACATGCTGAAGAATTCGATTCGGATAGCCAGGATTGGGGGCATCTCCATCAACCTCCACGTGAGCTGGATCCTTATCTTCGTCCTGGTCACGTGGACGCTGGCCGGCAGCTATTTCCCGCGGAACTACCCTATTTGGGGCCTCACTCTCTATTGGATTGTGGGTCTGGCTACCAGCGTGCTCTTCTTCGCGTCCGTCTTGGCACACGAATTGGCTCATTCCTTTGTGGCCAGAGCACGGGGCCTTCCGGTGCACGACATCACGCTCTTCATCTTCGGCGGCGTGGCCCAGCTGGAAGAGGAGCCGCAGACGCCTGGTACGGAGTTCGTGATGGCCCTCGTCGGCCCGCTGACCAGCATCGTGTTGGGGGCGTGCTTCGGTGCGCTGTCGGTCGCTGCCAGCGGCGTGAACGAGCAGTTGGCCGCCCTCAGTTCGTACCTGGCCCTGATCAACGTGTGGCTGGGGCTCTTCAACCTTATCCCAGGTTTTCCTCTGGACGGCGGGCGAGTGCTGCGTTCCATCCTGTGGCAGGCCAGTGGAAATCTCCAGAGATCGACCCGTTGGGCCTCGTTGGTGGGGCAGGCGGTTGCCTATCTCTTCATCCTCGCTGGCATCTGGCAGATCTTCAAGGGCGACTGGGTCGGAGGGCTGTGGATCGCCTTCATCGGTTGGTTTCTAGACAACGCCGCCAGCAGCAGTTACCGTCAGTTGACGGTCAGAAACCTCCTCGTCGGTCACAAGGTCAGAGAGGTGATGAGTCGCGACTGCCAGGAGGTGAATCCCGACCTGAGCCTGGACAGGCTCGTGAACGAGCACATGCTGCCCCGGGGCGCTCGCTGTTTCCCCGTGGTGGAGGGCGGTTTGGTGCGCGGGCTCCTCACTTTGCACAACATCAAAGGCGTCTCTCAGGACCGTTGGCCGACCACCACGGTGGGACAGGTGATGACGCCGCTGGATGGGTTGAAGAGGATCGGACCCGATGAGGAACTGTGGACGGCCATGCAGAACATGACCGCGGAGGGGGTCAACCAGCTGCCGGTGATGGAAGACGGCCAGTTGTTGGGGATGCTTGCTCGCGACAACATCGTCTCCTTTATCAGGATCAAGGGAGAGTTGGGCGTCTGATCTTTCCTAGACTGCGTCTTCCCAGCGAAGACCCTCATCCACAATCCCTCGGCGCGCTCGTGCAAGTCAGTATACAGGCGTCGGAGGATGAGGAGAAGATCGTCTCCACTTCGGCGGCCGTCGCCCTGGGCCAAATCACTGGGCGCCACCTGGGACAGGATCGGGATGCCTGGAGCGGATGGTGGGAGGAGCAGCAACGAGTGGAGTGCCGAAGGCAGGCGGTGAATGAACGAGCGCGAAGCTGGTCCCGATAGCACCTTTGCCAACAGCACTGAGGCCGTGGACGCGCTGTTCGAAGCGCTGCGTGGGGCCAGCAATTGCCTGATCATCACTCACGACGATCCCGACCCCGATGCCATCGCCAGCGCCCTGGCCCTGGCCTACCTGCTCGAGCAGCGCGTGGAACTGAAGGTAACACTGGCGCACGGTGGTATCATTGGCCGGGCCGAGAACAAGGCCATGGTGCGTCTCCTCTCTATCGAGCTATTCCCTCTGTACGAATTGGATCCGGAACAGTTTGACGCCGTTGCTCTCGTGGATGGCCAAACCGGAGCGGGCAACGTCAGTTTGCCGTCCGAACTCACCCCCACAGTGATCATCGACCATCATTCCGACGTACGCTCAGATTTGGAGGGAGTGCCGTTCGTTGACATCCGCGCAGCATGCGGAGCTACCTCCACCATCATGACTAGCTATCTGAGGGCAGCGGGCGTGACCCCGGATAGACGAATCGCGACGGCCCTCTTCTACGGCATCAAGGCGGACACCATGGGTCTGGCCAGGGCTGCTGGAGAGGCTGATGTAGATGCCTACCTGTACCTCCTGCCCCTCTCTGACACGAAGATACTGGCGCAAATAGAGCATGCTCAGGTCCCGTTGGACTATTTCCAGGCCTTTGAACGTGCTCTTGAACGCACCTTCATCTACGACGATGTCGTGGTCTGCAGCCTGGGCTCTATGGACTGGCCTGATCTCGCGGCGGAGATGGCCGACTTCCTGCTTCGTTGGGAGGGTGCTCGCTGGATCATCTGTATGGGGACCTACGCCGACGAAGTCGTCATCTCGGTGCGGACCAATGACATGGAGGGTCACGCGGGACAAGTGGTGCAGGCGGTGATCGATGGCTTGGGTACGGGAGGAGGTCACGGCCTGATGGCCGGAGGCCGCGTCGCCCTGGACGGCCGGTCCCCCCGAGACGTGGTGCGAGAGCTGCGACGCCGCTTCCTTAGGCAGCTGGACAGCGAGGGACTTGAAGGCGCGAAACTAATCTAGCCTTCATGGGCCACGAGCGGTCATCACAGCTGCAGCAGGTCCCTTCGCCAAGACTGCAGCCGGTGCCTCACGTTCCCTTCTGCCGTCGGGTCAGCCGTGCCTGCTGTCTCTCGGATCCCTCCGCTACGCGCTGCCTCTCCTCTTCGGTCTCAGCGATCAAAGGAGGCACCTCGCGTGGCCGTCCGCTGTCGTCGAGGGCCACGTACACCAGGTAGGCGGTGTTGGTGTGGGTCCTGTCGCCCGTGAGGGGATCCTCAGCCTCCACCAGCACCTCCACCTCCATCGAGCTACGGCCCACATAGCTCAGTGCTGCGGTGAGGGTCACCAGATTCCCCACGTACATGGGCGACAAGAAAGTCATGGAGTCCACCGCCACCGTCACCACGATGCTGCGACTGTGCTTGGTGGCCACGATGGCGCCGGCGTCGTCCACGAGTTTCATGATCACGCCACCGTGGATATTGCCGTAGGCGCTGGCATCGGTGGGCAGCATGACCTGGCTGATGGTGACCTGGGAGTCACGAATCCTCTTTTCCAGTTGGGTCATTGAGATTCTCCAGAGCTCCATTATACCACACCCAAGCTGTTTCGCCTGGTCCGAGATGGCGTCGTTACGCTGGCAGGACTGTCCTGTGGGCGAACGTCTGGGATCGTCTTCATACACCCTTCATAGATCGTTAACCTGAGGCACACAATCCGATGGTACAATAAGGGCAAAACAGGATTGGGAGGTATGTATGTTCAGCAAGGCCAAGCTCAACTTTGTGGTGGATGCGATGATTCTGGTAGCTTTCCTCGCAGCCACGGTCTCGGGTGTCGTGTTGCTCACCATGCCCCATGGGGGTTATCAGGGTGGTCGCAACCCTTACTACGGACAGGCAGTGCTCTTCCTGACGCATGATGGCTGGAATGATGTCCACGTCTGGGGCAGTCTGGCTATGATCGTTGGGATCGCCGTCCACGTGGTCCTCCACTGGAGATGGATTGTCTGCATGGTGAAGAGGTTCGCCAGGCTCGACGAGCGCGGAGCGCTGCCTGGCAGTCTGCAACTGGTCCCGGTCGTGGTCACGGAGAGAGAAGACTGAAAGGGACAGGTATCCCCCTGGCGCCAGTCGGTGCGCGAGCACCTAGCCCCGAACGCGGGTTCGGGGCTGGTTGCATTATGTGGGTACGGTTCCGGGCAGGGCCTGGCTAAGCACGGTGTGCAGGTGCTCGGCCCGTGGGCGGGAGCTAGGCTCCGATAGACCGGGAGGTTGACCTGGACCCTGGCATTTCGCAAGTCATTGTAGTGGCAATATCGGAGTGGTATAATCTAATTAGGACTGGACCTGCGTGACACAGGCCCGAGACAGGGTAGGAGTGCATGACGAAGCCGCTACTAGTTGTTTCAGTGATCGTGCTGTTGGGCGGTGCTCTGGTTGCGTGCGGGGGACAGACGCAGCCTGCGAGTTCACCCACCGAGGTGCCGCTGCCTTCAATGAGTGCCACGGCGAGCGAGACGCCTACGATCGGCGCCGAATCGCCCACGACGGCCCCATTGCCGACCCCCACATTCACGCCCATGCCAAGCCCAACGCCCGTGCCGACACCTTTTCCTGTGCCTGAGGGCGTGATCAGCATCATACTCCTCGGCGGAGACAGGCTTCCGGGCCAGGTCGGCTGGCGGACCGACACCATGATTTACGTGCGTATAGACCGTGCCAGCAAGGTGGTGGGGATGTTGTCCATCCCCAGAGACCTCTGGGTCCACATCCCCGGCTATGGAGACAATAGGCTGAACACCGCGGACTACCTGGGAGAGAGCACCGGCTATCCCGGCGGTGGCCCCGCTCTGCTCAATGAGACGTTGCTGCACAACCTGGGCATAGGATTCGACCACTACATCAGGGTGAACTTCGAAGGGTTCAAGCGAGTCGTGGATATCCTGGGCGGGATCGATGTGGATGTCGAATGCGCGGTGGAACTCTGGGGTGCAGACCCCGAGAATCCAGGCGGCTGGAAGCAGATAGATTATGTGCCGGCGGGCATGCAGCACTTGGATGGACAGACGGCCCTCAGGTACGCTCAGTGCCGCTACAACACTCCGGTGTTCGATCGCGACCGGCGGCAGCAGAGGGTGCTGTTTGCCGTCCGCGACAGGGTGATGGAACTGGGCATCACGGGGCTGGTAACACGGACCCTGGAGCTGCTGGTCACCATGCGGGACATGGTTCAGACTGATCTGGGTCCTTCGGGGATTACGAGCTTGGCACAGTTGGTGCCGGAGGTCCCGCCCTCGAACGTGAACAGGGCCAACATCGACCTCAGCATGGCCCCGCAGTGGACGACTCCCGAGGGCGCCTGGGTGCTGCTCCCCGATCGCGAGAAGATCGCCCCAGTCATCATGGGCATGCTCGATCCTCCATTGGAGAAGGTGAGCCTGCTCAAGCAGGAAGGTGCCAGGATCGTCCTGAGGAATGGCACGCCCCGGCAGGGCTGGGCACGGCAGATAGCGGACCGTCTGGAGTTGCGAGGGTTTCAGATCATCGAGTTCGCCCCCGCCGACCGCACCGACCATGCTGAGACTCTGATAATCAGTTACGCTGACAAACCGTACACCGTGCAGAATCTGCAAGCGTATCTGGATGTCAAGGACGAGAACGTACGACATGAACCCGGTGGCTCAAGCGAGATGGACGTACTCGTCATCTTGGGCGACGACTTCCACTCCATCTGTCCCTAGTGAGCGCTTGCTGTGTGACATGCTGTTTCGACCGTCGTCGGTGCAAGGGCCCCGGGGGCGATGTGGACCAGCCGCCCGAGGCTTGAGAGACCCCGGAGTCTGACGCGAGCAGTCGAGCACTGGAGCCGCCTGTGAAGAAGACCTGGTTTGCACTCTTGCTCACCGGCAGCCTCTGCCTGGCCGCTCAGGCGAGCCTCGCCCCCGCCATGGCTGGCTCTGGCTCACCCCTCAGCATGTTGCTCGGCATGGAGTCCTCTATCAGTCCAGCATCCTCCGAGGACTCCACGACGATGACCTCCGCACCAGCACCCATGCCCATCGGTTCTGGAGTTGTGCACGTCATTCTTCTGGGCGCGGATCGGCGGCCGCCGGACGACGGCTGGCGAACGGACACGATGATCCTCGTTTCCATCGATTTGCGTAATCGAACGGCGAGCATGGTCTCTATCCCCAGAGACCTCTACGTCGCCATCCCTGGTCAGGGGAAGACTCGCCTTAATCTTGCTGACAACATAGGGGAGGCTCAGCACTACCCCGGAGGTGGGCCTGCACTGCTGAAGGCAATACTCGAGAGGGACCTTGGATTGACCTTTGACCGCTACGTGCGCATCGATTTTCAGGGATTCAGCGAGATGATAGACGCCCTGGGAGGGATCGATGTTGACATACGTTGCCCCACGGAGCTCTGGGTTCCGAACATGAAATCCCCTGGCGAGTATCTGCTGGTGCGCTCCTTTCCGGCCAGCATGCAGCACATGGATGGCGAACTCGCCCTTCTCTACAGTCGCTGCCGTGCTCACACGCCGGTGTTCGACCGCGACCGAAGACAGAGGGAGGTGCTTCTAGCCATCCGCAACCGCGCGCTGGAATTGGGCATCCCTGGATTGCTGCCCAGGCTTTTCCCTTTACTGGCCAGCATGGAGCACCATGTGCAAACCGATCTGGAACCCACCGAGATAGTGGCACTGGCGCAGCTGGTTTCTGAGATACCGCCAAGCAACATCCGCCAGCGCACCATGGACCTGTCCGTGGCGCCCGAGTGGTACACCGCCGAGGGAGCCTGGGTGATGCTTCCGGGCAGGAAGCTGATCAAGGAGTTGATGGTGGGACGCCTGGAGCCAGCCTCCTGGGAGAAGCAGGCTCTGGCCCAGGAGGGGGTGCGGATCGCCGTAGACAACGGCACCACCATTGAGGGCTTCGCGTCTCAGATCGCCGACCGTCTCAAATCGCAGGGGTACCAAGTGCTGGAGGTAGGCAAGGCTGATACGTTGGACCATAGTGAGACCACCATCACCAGCTATGCAGGCAGTAGCCTTACTCTGGAGCACCTCCAACAGGCTCTGGGTGTTGGCGAAGAGAACCTCCGGTATGAGCCGGATTGGTTGAGCAACGTGGCCATAAGAGTCATCGTTGGCAGTGACGCGCAGGCGTCATGTCGTTGAACGGAAAGAGGTGGGTGCATGGGATCGCGCGATTGGCGGGAGCGATGTGGGACGAAGCTGACGACAGCATCAGAGGCCCTGAGGCTCGTGAGGCGAGGTTGCTCGGTTTTCGTCGGATCTGGGGCCGCCGTTCCTCGATTGCTGGTGACAGAGCTCTCCAAGATGTCGTCAGAACTGGCAAATGTCAGGCTGATCCACGGCCTGACTTTGGCGCTGACCCCTAACACCGAGTCCGAATTCGGGGAACTCTTCCGTCACGACGCGCTCTTCATCGGAGCTGAGGTGAGAGACGCGGTATGCCAGGGTCGGGCAGACTACACGCCTGTCTTCCTCAGCGAGGTTCCGGCCCTTTTTGCCTCCCAAAGGATGCATCTTGACGTGGCCCTGATCCAGGTCACGCCTCCCGACAAGGATGGCCTCTGTAGCTACGGGGTCTCGGTCGATGTGGTGAAGGCTGCTGCGGAGAGCGCCCGCCACGTTGTCGCCGAGGTCAACCCCCGCATGCCCAGGACTCTTGGCGACAGCTTCATACACGTGGATCAGATCGCCGCCATGGTGGAGAACGATGCGCCCCTCCCGGAACTGCAGTTCCCGCCCCCTGGCGAAGTATCGCTCAAGATAGGCCGAAATGTGGCTAGCCTCGTGGAGGATGGGGCAACCATTCAGATGGGTATCAGCAAGATCGCACGCTCCGTTGCCCCCTTCCTGGAGGACAAGAAGGACCTCGGAGTGCACACAGAACTGGTCTCAGACTGGATCGTCGATCTGATGCAGAAAGGGGTCGTGACCAATGTCCGAAAGACGGTAGATCGGAAGAAGGTGGTCACCAGCTTCTGCTTGGGCAGCCAACGACTGTATGATTTCGTGGATGGTAATCGTGACTTCGAGTTCCGGCCTTGCGACTACACGAACGATCCGTCGATCATCAGCCGGCAAGACAACATGGTGGCCATCAACTCTGCGCTTGAGATAGATCTGACGGGTCAGGTCTGTTCGGATTCGCTGGGACAGGTTTTTTACAGCGGGCTGGGGGGACAGGTGGACTTCATCAGAGGGGCGGCCCGGGCCAAAGCGGGCAAGCCGATCATTGCCCTGCCTTCCACCGCGGCCGGAGGGGTCATGTCCCGGATTGTCCCGGCTCTATCCAGCGGGGCTGGCGTGATGGTCACCAGGGGCGACGTATACTACGTGGTGACCGAATACGGCGTGGCCTACCTTCACGGCAAGAACGTCCGGGAGCGTGTTCTGGCATTGATAAGCATAGCCCATCCCAAGTTCCGGGCGCAGTTACTGGAAGAGGCCAAGGCGAATCAGTATATCTACGGTGATCAGCTGATGCCTGTCGGCATCTACCCCTCTGAACTGGAGACGAGGGTCACCTTCCGGGGAGAGAGCGTGTTCTTCCGACCGGTCAAGGCCATTGATGAATCCATGATGCAAGATTTCTTCTATAGCCTATCGGATCGCAGCGTTTATCAGCGGTACTTCTCAGTCCTGCGGGCCATGCCGCATCAGACTGTCCAGAGCATGACCACGATAGACTACGAGCTGGAGATGGCCATAGTCGGCGTGGTCCATCGGGAGGGCCGGGAGAGGATCATCGCCGTCGGAAGGTATGGACTTCTCGGCGAGGGTTCGGATGCGGCCGAGATGGCCTTCACCGTGCGCGACGATTGGCAGAACATCGGAATCGGGACTTTCCTCCTCCGACATCTGGCCGCTATCGGAAGACAGCGTGGCGTGTGTGCGTTTGCAGCTGAGATTCTGGAGAATAACGGTCCCATGCTCTCGATTCTCAACAACGCAGACTACCCCGTGGAATGTGTCTACGACGATGGGGTGTACATTGCCACCATGAGGCTTGACGAGGATGGCTCGAATCCTGGTAGTGGATAACGACCCCGGTTTTGTGCGCATGACCAGAGGGGTTCTACAGACGGACGGGTATCAGGTGCAGGTGGCGACGGACCGCAGCGAGGCGCTGAACCTCATGGAGCACGCCGTCCCGGACTTGGTACTCCTGGATGATCAGCTCCGCCGGGAAATGGACGGTGTGGATTTGATGGACGCAATGTCGCGAAATCCTCGGCTGCGACAGATTCCGAAAATCATAGTCGATTCCGCCCCGGAGGGAGGTGAGGAGCCTGGCGATTCGTTGGAGAATGCGCTCTGGCTGTCAAAGCCCGTGAAGCCCAAGACCCTCGTGGATGCTGTTGCTGGGCACGTGACGAGGACCGCCTTTGTCCACTCGCCCCAGTATGGTGAGTATGAATACGGGCCCGATCATCCCATGGAGCCTCGCCGGGCCCTGGAGACGGTAGAGCTGTGTCACAAGTATGGCCTGCTGGACAAGCCCTGGGTGGACGTTGTCGAACCGCAACCGGCTGGTGTGGAAGATATGGTACCGTTCCATGACCGGGATTACTTGGCTGCTCTTCAGGAAGCCAACGATGGCGTGTTCGAGGAGAGGATGATCGAATTCGGATTGGGCACGATGGACTGCCCGGTCTTCCCCGGCGTATACGACTACTCAGCTCTGGCCACTGGTGGAACACTGCTGGCGGCGAGCCTCGTAGATGGTGGTAGGTATGACTTGTCCTTTAACCTGTCGGGGGGGTTCCACCACGCTCATCACCGAAATGCCGAGGGCTTCTGCTACGTGAACGACATCGCAATCGCCATCCGTCACCTTCTGCGGAAGGGGCGTCGAATAGCTTACGTCGATCTGGATGCTCACCACGGAGACGGTGTGCAGGACGCGTTCTACGAAGATAATCGGGTGCTCACCATCTCTCTGCACGAGAGTGGAGAAACGCTGTTCCCCTGGTCGGGCTTTGAGACCGAGATTGGGACCGGAGAGGGCAAGGGGTACAACATCAACGTGCCGCTTCCACCGCAGACGGATGACGAGGTCTTCCTCGAGGCCTTCAACGAGGTCGTCCCCGAAGCGGTCACTGCCTTCGACCCTGATATCGTTTTCGTCCTTCTTGGTGTTGACGGGCTGCTGGCGGATCCGCTCTCGCACCTGGCGCTCACCAATAACGCCTACGCCGAGGCTGCAAAGGTCATCGAGGGCATCTCCCCCAAATGCGTGGCCCTGGGTGGTGGCGGGTACCAGATGAACAGCGTCACGCGCGCCTGGTGCCTGGCGTGGGCGGTGATGAATGGCATCGAGCCTGAGGACGAATACGTGGGCACCATCGGCGGCATGATGGTGGGCACGGAGTACGTGGAGGGCGGTGGTCTGCGCGACAGGCACGCCTACACCACGGGACCTCTCAAGGTAGAGATCCGCAAAGAGGTGGAGAGGGTGACCGAGCACCTGAAGACCGCGGTCTTGCCTCTGGTCAAGCCTGCGTAGTGAGGTTGGAGCTCTCTGTTCCCGGTGAGGTCATGCCGGCAGGGGTCAGGGAGCAGCGGGTGAAAGTAGGCAAAGGGCTACCGCATCGTGGGCGGTAGCCCTTGTTGTCACTTGGGTATGGGTGAGAGGTTTGCTGGCTGTAGTGCCAGCCAGGCCTCTGCTATTGTCTATCCTTCAGCAGTTCCTCTACCACGGACGGGTCGGCCAGGGTGGTGGTATCTCCGAGTTGTTCTCTTCCTTCGGCGATAGCCTTGAGGATCCGTCTCATGATCTTGCCAGATCTGGTCTTGGGTAGGGCATCGGCGAACTGGATCTTATCGGGTCTGGCGATGGGGCCAATTTCCTTGCTCACGTGTT
>Ga0307380_10007327_pt1 | contig 14366 bp, 14 predicted proteins | sample UN3MG_FD_202239 | JGI IMG/M metagenome (GOLD analysis project Ga0307380, IMG submission 202239) | Soil microbial communities from Risofladan, Vaasa, Finland - UN-3 | ecosystem: Environmental > Terrestrial > Soil > Coastal area > Acid sulfate soil | place: Finland: Risofladan, Vaasa | collected... | reverse complement strand
TAGTTGCGGAAGAAGGACCGTCCTTTATTTCTTCTTCTTCCAGGGACTCAAAACTTATTACCTCGTCTGCAATCTTTATGAAATCAATAAACGCAGATGTATCTGACACATTGCTATCCTTAAAAATCGAGATGTATAATTTCACAATGTTCTTGCCCTTAAGTATGCTCTTGCAGGCATCCAGGCTCTCTGAGAGAAAGGTTTTGTCTTTGTACTTATCATATTCCAGATCAAATCCATCCAGCTCATTCCACTTAGAATCGGACATTTCCATCTCAGAACATGATTTCTTGCAGGAAAGAATTCTTGCATCCTGGAGATTTTTGCTGTCGTAGCTGTTGTCTCCATCGCCATCTAAATAGAGCTCAACTTGAACTGATCCATCGCCTGATTGGGGATGTATCCACATGCTGAGCTGATCAAGATCTTCAAGTGGTAGCGGTTGGTCTGGATAGATGTATATTCTGGCATAATTGCCCTTGCTGTCTACAGATAGCTCTGCACAGCTGTCGCCGTGAAAACTCTGTCTCATAGAGACTGAAGCATCTGCGTTTTTTAGATGGCTGAGCCGATAATCCAGATCGGTGAGACAGAATGAACTATAGATTCCTACTTGGAAAAAGATAATAATAAGTATCAGAAAAATAAATGACCGATTGTAATGCAATAGCTTGCTCATACATTAGCGCATTTATGTAACTGTAGAAATACCATTCGCTCGACAAAAAGCCTGGAATATATCAGAGATCTATTTCGTGAGTGATGGCATTAGAAAATCCACCTGAGGCTTTGGCTAATTTGCGCCAATTCATCTTAATCATAAATGACCTAGATCAGATCCACATAACCTCTACATGAAAAAAAGGGTTATTAACTTCGGCGATAACCGACTATTTGGCGGGGTAGGAGAGTGGGGACTTGTCCTTACCGCCTGGGCAGGAGGAATGGGAAAGGGAGTATCCTCCTGCCTGGAATCCCTCAATTCTTCTTATCCATCCCTTCCGGAAAATCCATCCATGCAATATCAGTTGGCAAATCGTTCTTGCTCTTGCAAATCATTCCTGCATATTGAATATCGCTTCCGTTTTCCAAATCTGAACGGATCAAATCTAAGCAAAATCAAGTTTCAGATCAAATAGCAGATCTGCTGCAACAATTTTTCAGGTGATGGGTTTTTGGCATTCGAGCAAAAGAGATGTTTTTAATTATTGATTATTTAGTCGCCAATCTCCAAAGCCCTTCTTAGCTCCTCGATTACAATGGGTTTGCTGATGTAATCATCCATGCCGGCAGCCAGGCACCGTTCGCGGTCGCCCTTCAGGGCGTAAGCGGTTATAGCTATGATCCTGGGCCCATTGGGCCAGAGCTTGCGTATCTCTTGCGCGGCCACCAGGCCGTCCATTTCCGGCATCTGCACATCCATGAGAACTACATCGTAGGGTTGACGCTCTAAGGCCTGCAGGACCTCGAGACCATTGCCAGCCACATCTGCGCTGTAGCCGAGCCTCTTTAGCATCTGAATGGCGACCATCTGGTTAATGGCATTATCTTCCGCCAACAATATGCGCAGCGGTCCGGCAGTCTTCCGGCTGACGGCAGGTTTTGATTTATTGGTGTAAGAATCGGCTGGAATCGATACTTCTTCTACTTCCTCGGCTATAATTGTAAAATGGAAGGTAGAGCCCAATCCCTGCCGGCTGACCACCCAGATCTCGCCGCCCATCAGCTCCACCAGCCTGCGGCTGATGGCCAGGCCCAGACCCGTTCCGCCGTACTTGCGTGTGGTGGTGGAATCTATCTGGGAGAACGATTGAAATAGCCTGTCCCGTTTTCCGTCAGGAATTCCAATACCAGTATCGCTAATGGAAAAATGAAGCTCATATTGTCTGCCATTCGAGGTCTCTGCCTTCTCCTGGCTCTCATCGGTTTTTATCTGCCCTACATCTCCTGCCTGCGGGGCAAAATGTCCTGCTTGTCCTGCCTGCTTTTCCTCTGCCTTCTGCCTCGCCTCAGCGATTTTTTCTACATTTATGGGCTTTGCTGTCAAAGCGATCTCTATCGTTCCGGCATGCGTGAATTTCACGGCATTGCTCAGAAGGTTGACCAATACCTGACGAAGCCTGGTGACATCGCCTTTGAAGTATGCTGGAATCGCGTCATCCAGGCAACATTTTATTGCCAGCCCTTTTTTCTCTGCGTCCGCTTTTACCAGATCTGTGGCCACAGCAATGCATTCTCGCAGATGGAATGGGTGGCTGTCCAGCTCCATTTTGCCCCCCTCAATCTTTGAGAAGTCCAGTATCTCATTTATAACTGAGAGCAAGGAGTTGCCGGAGCTTCTCACAGTCTCTACATAATCCATTTCTTGTGGAGTCAAGTCCGAGTTCAGGAGCAATCCGGTCAGACCCACTACGGCATTGAGCGGCGTTCTGATCTCATGGCTCATGTTGGCCAAAAATTCTGATTTGGACCTGGCTGCCGCTTCAGCTGCCTCTTTTGCTTCAATGAGACCGTCTTCGGCCTGTTTTCGCTCCGTGATGTCGCAGATGGACTCGATGGCCCCGAAGACATTTCCTTGCGGGTCGTAAAGAACCGCGGCGCTGCCCAGGAGATAGGCGCTCCCACCCCTTATGTTGGGCATGTACGCTTCTCCCATGAGAGCTCTACCTTTTTTCTCAATATAGTTATATTTGTTCTCGATCTCTCTGTCGGCTCCTAAAACCAGATCGATAAGTATGGGCCTGCGAGATCCATAAAAAGGCAATGCATACTCATAATCGCCCTTTCCGATCATATCCTTAGCCAAGGTGCCGGTCATGGACTCAATGGCCCTGTTCCAGGCTACCACCACACCCTCTTTGTCGATTACGAAGGTAGCATCAGGCAGAAAATCGATGATGTCCATCAAGCGCTGCTCAGATTCCCGAAGAACCTCCTCCATCCTCTTGCGGTCGGTGATGTCCCTCGTCACCCCCACTAGAAACTCGTTTCCGGATTTATCCTTATAGAGGGTCTTTTTAACCTGGACTGTGCAAGTCACGCCGGGAGCGTAGGTATTCGTCTCCTCGTTTACGTTCTCTTCTCCCGAGATGAATACCTCCTCGTCCTTCTGCCGGGAGATATCTGCCATCTCTTGGGAAGGAAACAGCTCATAAGCGGTCTTGCCCAAAATTTCCTCTCTTGAACGGCCAAAGAGCTTGCAAGCAGCATCATTGACTAGAATTACCTGGTGCTGCCTGTCCTTGACATGAATCGGATCGCCAATAGAATTAATTATTTTATCGAGATAGTCTCTGGCATCTGTTAAAGCCAGGTTGGCTTTTTCCAATTCAGCCGTTCTCTCAAGGACTCTCTTCCCCAGTCCACCATGGGCTCTTTTTAGCTGCTCCTCCATCTTTTTGCGCTCTGTAATGTCCCTGGCAATGCCTACCAGAAACTCATTTCCGGCCAGATCTTTGTAAACTGTCTTCTTGGTGATCATGGTTCGAACATTGCCATGGCCATCAGTCACAGATTCTTCATTTACGTTCTCTCTTCCTGTAGCAAAGACCTCTTCATCCTTTTCCCAGAAAATGTCTGCCTCCTCTTTTGGGAAAAAATCGTAACACGTCTTGCCGATTATATTCTCTGGCTTGAGATTGGTAAAGCTGTATTTGGCAGCATTGACCAATAAATATCTGTGCTGTCTATCACTGACAAATATAGGATCTCCAATGGAATTGATTATCTTTTCCAGAAAATCCTGGGCATTGGGTATTTCTTCAGGAATAGACTCCGGGCTGCTGCCATTCTGTTTATGCAAAGAAGTGATACGGCATGGATCGCCATAAGATATTTTCAGGTTCTCTGCACCGTTTTTCTCTTCAAGCAATCTTTCAATAGCTTGCAGCTCAAAGGAAGCATCGAATAGCGTCTCAGATAGGCAAGCTGGGTCTAGTTGGCTCTTGATTCTGATATCGTCCAATAGAACGCGAAGCTGGCTGAGCCTTTGCAGTGCGTCATTGAGTTGCATTTCTTGTCCAGGAAAAGACAGCTTATGTTTTAGTGCTTCTGCGAATAGGAATTTTTTACTCTAGCTTCCAGCGGCAATGCCCGTTTATGATAAATAATTTTCCCCTAAAATGCCTTAAGGATAGTGTTTAAATTCGGTTCCTCGCTATTTCATGTGGCTGACCTCAAGTTATCATGAAATGCAATCTGGAGCAGGAGTCAAGAAATCGACACGCAGGATAACTAACCACTTAGTCAGAATAGCTGGGTTAGCATTCCAGAGGATTTGTATCTCCTGTTATACCCACACAAAATAGCGAGGAACCTTAAATTCTCTAACAGATTGCCTTGGCAATTCTCACAATCCATCTGAATTGTTGAGGTGATGCATATAACCAGCAAGTCGTGGCTAATAATAGTGGCATTGGCTCTGATCGCAGGAGCTTTGTTATTTTCCGAGAGTCCCCCCTCATCTATATCCACAGAGAGCAATAAGGCGACAGGCATTCCGGAGGACTATTACTTTAGCTTGAAGGCCGCCGACATAACTTCTTTGCACTCATCCAGACGCAGGCCTGATCGCTCTTCGATGGGTATATATACTCATAACTGACTGAGACTAAGTCACTGATTTGTGCATATTCTGCAGGAGACAAGATGAGCAGGATCGTAAAAGAACCTGAAGAGAGGCGAAAAGAGCTGATAGACATGGCAGAGCGTCTGTTTATAGCCCAGGGCTACGATCAGACCTCTATAAGCGACATAGTAAAAGAGGTCAATGTATCTCAGGGCGCTTTTTACTACTACTTCGACTCAAAAGAAGATGTCCTGGTGGCGGTGATGGAGAAGCAGATAGCTTTAATGGAAAGCGATTTCATACAGATTGCAAACAATAGTGACTTGGATGAGGCAGCCAAACTCAATTCCATGATCAACCGCTTTCTGAGCATCTCTGCATCCGGAAAAAAGATCATTGGTTATGTCCACCAGGCCAAAAACGCCACGCTGCATAAGAAGCTGATGAGAGTGAAGCCATTTGCCAGGATCGCTCCGGTTATGGCGGAGGTAATCGTCAAGGGTTGCAAGAATGATCGTTTTCGTGTAGAGCGCCCCCTGGAAACCTCCTATCTCCTGCTCGTGCTGATGGCGTCTGCAAATCATATGTTCTATCAGAAAAATGATGAATTTGCCAAATCAAAGAATGCTGATCAGCCCGAGTGGGAATTTCTTGAGAATATGCGTGCCGCCATGGAGGATCTCCTGGGCAGAACGCTTGGAGTTAGCGATTACAGATTCATCCTGCAGACTTAGGTTGCCTGGGAAGAAAATGGAAGCACATTGATTACCGACTTAGAGTAAGTCAATTGACATTGGAATTGGGAAGGTGAACAATATCACAAGTGAAATTGGACGGATGGACGGACCTCAGCTTGGCCAGGCCAAGAACGAGGCTGCCATCTCCATGCAGGGTCTGACTAAAAGGTTCGGCGATATGACTGCAGTGGATCACGTAGACCTGGAAATAAATAAGGGCGAGCTCTTCGGCCTCCTGGGCGCCAATGGAGCAGGTAAGAGCACCATCATCAAGATGCTCACCACCATGCTCACACCAACAGAAGGCGAAGCCCGAGTATGGGGTCACAACGTAACCCAGGAGAGAAATGCGGTGCGATCCTCGATCGGCGTGGTCTTTCAGGACCCGGCAGTGGATGGCATGCTGACCGGCCGGGAGAACCTGGACTTTCATGGCAGGATGTACGGAATGGACGGCCCCCTGCGCCAGAAAAGGATCGATGAGGTTTTAGAATTGGTGGACCTGGTCGAGAAGGCTGACATCAAGATGGAAGACTACTCAGGTGGCATGCAGCGGAGGCTGGAGATTGCCAGGGGACTGATGCATTATCCACATGTGCTCTTCTTGGACGAGCCCACCCTTGGTTTAGACGCCCAGACGAGGAGATACCTCTGGCAGTACATCCACAATATGAACAAAACGAATGGTGTAACGATCGTCCTCACAACCCACTACATGGAAGAAGCGGACGCCCTTTGTGATCGAGTGGCCATCATCGATAACGGTAAGATCGTAGCTTTGGACACACCGGAGAATCTCAAAGATATGATTGGATCTGATTTTGTCATCTTGGAGATCCAGAGCGGCGCAGAGGCACTAATCCAATATTTGCAGCCTTTCTCCTGGATCAAGTCCGCATCAATCATCAATGGAACTGTTGAGCTTAAGGTGGATCATGCCCAACAGAGGATCCCAGAGATCATGCAGGTGGCAAATGAATGCTCTGCAGTGATAACCTCGGTCGGACTGCATAAGCCCACGTTAGAGGACGTATTTCTCAAATATACGGGCAGGAAGATACGAGAGGCCGGCGGCACAGCCAACTCCCTGGTCGCAATGATGCACAGGAGGAAAAGATGAAGCAGGATCTTTATGCCATTTACAGCATCTGGCTAAGAGAGATGCTGCGCTTCTTCCGCCTGAAGAGTCGCGTCTTTGGTTCCGTTGCCATGCCCTTCTTCTTCCTGGCGTTTATGGGTGTGGGATTTGGCAGCGGCACGAGCATGCCGGGCATTCCCTCTGGTGTAGGCTACGTCAGCTTCCTGACTCCGGGGATCATAGGTATGACATTGCTCTTTTCGGCCACTTTTGCAGGCCTTTCCGTCCTCTGGGACAGAGAGTTCGGATTCTTAAAAGAGATAATGGTAGCTCCAGTAAGCAGAATTGCCATAGTCCTGGGACGAACAGCAGGAGGCTTGACCACCGGCATTCTTCAGGCAGTGATAATACTCATCTGTGGGATATTCCTGGGAATGAAGATGCCGAGCCTTGCCGGATTCCTGTTGTCCCTGGTATTCATGGTCCTGATAGCTGCGACCTTCATCGGCCTCGGCCTGGCTTTCGCCTCAAAGATGAAAGATATGTCTGGATTCAGCCTGATTATGAACTTCCTCATCTTTCCATTGTTCTTCCTGTCTGGGGCGCTCTTCCCTTTGGAGAGATTCCCTGGGCTATTAAGGAACCTCGCCTACATGAATCCCCTTACCTATGGCGTGGACGGTTTGAGATACAGCCTGATAGGCACGAGCGCCATTTCCCCTGTAGTGGACCTGGCAGTTCTGGCAGTCTGCTGCGCCGCCATGCTGTTCCTGGGTGCATATTTCTTTGAAAATACCGAGGTAAAGTGATCTTCAGATATCAAGGCCTTTGAAAAAGTCAGGATGTTGCATGGAAAGATGAAATCACTAGAAATCGCTCGGATGCTCGAGATGAGCGAGAGATTGGAAAATGAGTATATAGCACTAATCGAAGAGCAAAGATTTATTGAGGGTGAGAGTAATCATGTTAGCTAAACATATCTCTGGGGCAGGCGACATATGTCGTCATTTTAATTACTCATTTATTCTTTTAATCCCATCAGCGCACTTCGCCAGTTGTTCCAATTGCGAGATGCGCTCCTTCCCCAGCGCATCTTTGTGAAAAAGCAAAGAGATGAGATCTCCTTTCATGCCGGTCACTCTCACATCTATTACCTATGTCCATTACGGCATCCTGAAAGCTTCAGCACCGGGGGCAAATGCAAAAGCTCCTATTCTTTTATCCACATCTACCACCCTGCTGTGAACAAAACCGCCACCAGGCCAACGCCGACAGCCGTCCCCAGCATGAGCAATGCTTCAACGAGGAATGCTCCAACATTCACTTTAATCAGGAACCCCTTTTGATGAGGTCCCTAGAAGAGCTCTTCAGAGGAAAGCCTCCATTCTGGCCGCAAAGGCCATGGAAAAGACAGCGCCAAATATCAGGATGGCCAGGCCTAGCGTAAATAGAATCTCATCTGTCAGATTCATGCAGCCTACGGAAGTGCTCCAGCTCGCAACTTGCCGACAGAGCGGCTTGGAGACACGATAATTCCCCTGGGCGACCTTGCCAGCTATGACGATGTTTTGGCGAACTCTGTAATCAAGATTCTCATCATGTTTTCTCGCTTTTCCACCTATTATCATTTTCCAACTCCCGAAAGAGTTAGCCGTTCCCAGGTGCCGCTCTGATATCAAAACGCTTAATTATGCCTAGGTGACACAGTTGCAACAAACCTGGTGGAGTCCTTTGAGTTCTGAGGACCCGGAGGACTTCATCCGGCCATTTCCTTCAAATTTAGATTCGATCTCCTGCAGATTTTTATTTTTCAATTTGCTAGTCGATGTAATTTTTTTAAATGCGATACCGCCATACAGCCAATTTAATATTCTACACCCAACCCAAGTCATTACTGGATTGGGCCTTACAGGCTGGGTTTTTCAGTAGATGTACATAAAAATACACCATTGCCGTGCTCTCGACTAAAAACGGGAATTGTGAGGCTCGACATACTATAAGGGTTAATCTCAACATATATTAATTTAACTGTCGAGTTGTGACAATTTCACAACCCCCGGACGTTGTTTTTTTTTGCGGCTTGAATCCGCTTGAGATCTTTCCCAAGTCTTCCCCTGATCAGAGATAATCTATCTCCAAATCCATTCATTCCAGGAAGTCCGTCACCATCTTTACGGTCTCCTCCGGATGGCTGATCCAAAATATATGCCCGGCCCCCTCAATCTCGCGTATCTGCGCGCCTGGAATTCTCTCGGCAATCAAAAAGCTATTTGGCGGCGGAATTAGCAGATCCTGATTGCCGATTATTACCATTGTTGGCAAATGAATAGTACGCAAGCGCTGATCTACATCGAAAGTCTTGAAGGCCTCAAGCTGAGCTTCGTAGGCTGAAAGCGTGCATGGAAAGGCAAGATTGGCCTGAATCTTTTGCTCTACAATATCCGGATTTGCATCAATGAACTCTTGCGGATAGCACACACTTGAGGTCCACAACAGGTAATCGTGAGCGGAAAGGTCCAGCCTGGGATAGAAATATTTCTCGATTTCCGGCGGCGGAAAGACTCTGGATCTTCCCCCGGCAGAGGTGGCCCCGAGCACGAGCTTATTGACACGCTCAGGGTGATCCAATGCCATTTGCAGGGCAATCATGCCTCCCATACTCCCTGCAAAGACATGGGCCTGATCAATTCCAAGGACATTCATCAAGCCAACGGTATCCCTGGCCATCTGCTCAATGGTGCAGGGGCCAGAAGGCTGATCGCTGCGTCCAGCTCCACGATTATCAAACAGAATTACCTTATAGCGATCCGCCAATCTTTGGGGCACGATCTCACCCCAATCAAGACAGTGGCCCCCCAGGCCCATAATCATGAGCAATGGCTCTCCCTGGCCATGGACCTCGTAATACATCTTTATATCGCCCACAGTGACTCTGCCTGCGGAATTTGGCTCAAGGGCCTTGCCGGTGGCAATAGTATGAGCCAACGAATCGTCGGTCAAATGCATCAAAAGAGCTTGATCGCTCAACAGTAAAAAATTTTGCGATATTTGAGGCTTGAATCTTATTTTGGTCTTTTTCTTTCTTCCAAATTTCTTAATGTTTATGATCTTCTTGGTTTTCGTCCATTCAATCCAGACTCTCTTCATAGGGACGGACTTAACTTTATATCCACTACGATTCTCTTGGTGCTTTCGCCTCTTATTTTTGCCCGAATGATTCATCTGATCTTCTTCTCGGATAGCTTTACAACTTCATCCTTCTTTCTCATGCCCCTTTGATGGGTATATAAAGTCAAGAGTTTGGGACTCTACATAATGATTTAAATATGAAAAGAGAATAGTAGTACAGCTAAGCTAAGCTTCAACGGCAGGATCGAAGGCTTTAGGCTTGGGAGATTCTACAATGTACAAAAAATTGGTTTTCGTCGTGGGAGTCCTTCTCATCTTGTGCTCCGCTACAGCATTGGCACAGAGGGAAGCCACAACTCAAATGAGTGCTATATCGAAAGATATTGCATCAGCTTCCGTCAGCATGAAACAACCTCAAAGCATTTATTCAGAAAATTTTGTTCTTAAGCGCTTGCCTGACCTTAGAGTCACACAGGTTATTCCAGGTACGCCTTCGTTTGAAAGCGGAAGCGTGGTCAATGTTCCGCTCACGGTAACCATTAAGAACTTCGGAGCATCAACAAAGGAAAGTTTCAAAATCAGTGTAGATGCCCAAGTCGATGGAGGACCGAGATATGTGAAGCCCTTCACAGTTCCTCGTCAGAGTGATATGTGGTACCCCTGGCAAAATGGTTTAGCTAGCGGGGCTGAAGTCACCTTCACTGGAAATCTACAAATAGGAACTCCTTCAGGTGATTCGCTCTCCGGCAAATCCGCCATCATATATGTAATAGTAGACAGTATATCTGGTGATGAGTTTATAGCAGACTCGGGGAGAGTTATGGAAAGCAATGAGGAAAACAACGAGATGATGGCAGAAATTCAACTCTAGATTTCGAGAATTAATCTTAACCTACATACCTACATTAGATAACCGTAGCGAACTTAAGCCTGTATGCGATACAGGACAGTCGACCGAGTTCACCAACTCGGTGTTTTTTTTCATTAACGAGAGAAAAAGAGGTTATCCAAGAGCGGATCTCAGCCGGGCTGCAGGAATTGACGCAAGCTTTGGATTTCCTGAAGGGCCGGGATGAGGCCAGAGATGCCGGCATAAATCGAAACGCTGCAATCCGCCGTAGGCAGCTCGCCGAAGGTTAACCGGCAGCCAGGAACGAACGGACATTTAGATAATCCACTATCGATAGCTGAAAACGCCTTAGCACCAACAGAGATGCTTTTTTTCCAAAGCCTAAAGTCGTGTTTAAATAGATCCTGTTCTATCGGCCGCCAGGAGCAAATAATGATGGATGATTATGAAGGCAAATTTCGGCTCCTCGCTGTTTTGAGTGGGTAAGCTTGAGTCCTGCAGCCTGGTCGTAGTTATTACCGAATTGCCAGATCATTTGTTCATGATAATATCACGATCAATTGCCCCGCAAGTCGGCCTCAAGACAAGATGCTGCATCAAGAGATTGCAGATCGATATCCTGGGGTTACCCATAGAATATAGCGAAGAGCCTAATAAATATAATACACACGATCCGGGACCGCTTTACGATGCGTTTCCATGAGAATATGAGAACCATCATTACCTCAAATCTGGGATTCTCGGATTTGGTGAAGGTGTTTCATGACAGGACCCTAACAGCAGCAATTCTGGACAGGATTACACACCATGCACTGATCCTGAACATGAACGGAAAGAGCTTCCGCAGGAAGAAAAGAGACGTGAGCTTTATACTCGATGAGATAGGTTAGCTATCTTAGGGGGTCAAAATCGGATCGGCGTGAGGGGTCAGATTTGGATCGCTGCCAAAACAATAAAGTCACATTGGAGCGGAATAATAAATTATGCTGAAACCAAAATATCCAACGGCGTGCTTAAAGGAATAAACAGTAAACAGCATGGTTCAATCTGCAAAGAGCAGTGCAAGAGGGTTCAGAACAACGAAAAATCTCATACTAATTATATATCTTGGACTTGGAAAATTGCAGTTCAATCTACCCACTTGAAATAGCGAGGAACCATTTATTATTTTCATTTTTGTCTTACTGCCATTGCCACCAGATCTACAAGATCGATTACTTTCTCGCCTGCCCCCGCATCTCTCAGATTTCTGATGCAAAGAGGACAGGAGGTGACGATGTAGTCCACGCCGTCCGGAACGTCTCCTAGCCTCTTTCTGGCCATCTGCAGAGATAGGTCCTTGTAGCCGGCCCGAACCCCACCCCCGCCTCCGCAGCATCTGGCATCTTTTCGGTTTGCCTTCATCTCTTCGAGGCGGCAGATGGCCTCGATCACCTGGCGCGGTTGCTCATAGATCTGGTTATGCCGGCCCAGATGGCAGGGATCATGATAGGTAACCGTAAGATCAAGTGGCTTTATTTCCAGTTCGGAAATTCGTTCTGCCAAAAACTCCGGGACGCTCAGCACCCGAAAATCCTTGGGGTAGTTCTCCTTAAGTGTGGTGTAGCAGCCTGCACAGCCCGTTATCACGGTGCCAGCCCCAATCTCGGCAATCTGCCTGCAGTTCTCATCCACAAATCTACGGGCATCAAATCCTGTTCGAAGCAATGGCGAGCCGCAGCACTGCTCAGCTGGAAGCATTGTGGCCCCAAAGCGACTAAGAAGTGCAAAGGTATTGGCAGCAGTCTCGGTATAGCGGTAGGAGTTCATGCAGCCTACGAAATAGACGTAGTCCGCCTTTTTTGGAAGGAGGCTTCTGTCTGTTAGCCAGGATAGCCTGTCACTCGATTCGCCAAAGGTGTTACCGCTCTCAAAGATATTTTTACTGAGATCTGCTTGCTCGCGTGTCATGACTCCCATGGAGACAAGCTGTCTTCTGGCGCTCTCGATCATTTCAGGAGGATTCATGCCAGCCGGGCAGTTTTCCGTGCATATCCCGCATGTGGTGCAGGTATTCAGGCTGTCCAAAACCTGCAAGTCGGGCTGAAGGCCGCATGTTAGGCCCTTTAGAATCATAATGCGGCCCCTGGTATTGGCCGATTCCCAGCCGGACTCTTCGAAGACGGGACAGAAAGTGCGACAGGTTCCGCAACGCACGCATTGATTGATCGCCTTTAGATCGAGCTTCATTTTCTTTCCAGGTTTATGCATTTTAATCCCTAATCAGGTTAAAGCCCCATCTTTCCTGGGTTTAATATCCCTTTGGGGTCAAGGGCCTTTTTAATGGATTGCATTACAGAAAATGCTCCCCTTCCCACCTGCTCCGGCAAATACTCTGCCCGGGCCAGGCCAATGCCATGCTCGGAGCTGACAGTCCCGCCAAGCTCCATAGCCGCTCTATGGATTTTATCTGCAGCAAGCCGCAGCTTCTCCCATTGTTCTTTGTTATTGACATCGATAAAGAGGGCTACGTGCAGGTTCCCATCTCCAATATGGCCGTATTTCATAACCGGGATATCAAGCTTGGCAGTGATCTGTTGCACCTTCTTAATCAGCGCGGGAATCTCCTTGATGGGCACACCCACATCCTCGCCCATATAGATGCGGGTTTTCGTGGGATCTAGCCGGGATATGGCTGCCCCTACCAGCCTTCTGGCCGCCCAGATGCCGTCCATCTCCGGGCCGGCAGCAATCCTCACTTTCTTGGCTATAGGATGGCAGATCTCAGAGATTTGCCGGGCTGCCTCTGCAGTTGAGCCTTCCGTTCCGTCCACCTCAAACAAAATCACATCTCCGTCTTCGGGGATGTCAAGCAACGGATCGCAGAGCTTCAGGACCTGCAGAGTTGTTCTGTCCAGTATCTCGCAGGCAGAGGGGGTGATACCGCTTGAAAATATCTTTATTACCGTCTGGCCGGCAGTCTCCGCCTCTTCAAAGCATGCCAGTACTAGTTTTCTGGTCTTGGGCAAGGGAGCAATTTTCAGACCGGCGCGGGTGATGATCCCCAGTGTTCCTTCCGATCCTACAAAGAGACGGGTGAGATCATATCCCGCAGATGATTTGAGTACCTTTTTGCCGGTATGAATGATCCGTCCGTCAGCCAGTACTACCTCTAAATCAAGGACGTAATTTCTCATGGTTCCATACTTGACTGAGCGCATGCCGCTGCTGTTGTAAGAGATCATTCCTCCGATGGTGCACATGGCCAGGCTTCCCGGATCGGGCGGAAAGAAAAAACCGTACGGCTTTAAGGCCGAATTGAGCTTCTCGGCTACCACACCCGGTTCAACTATAACTTGTTGGTTGTTGATATCTATTTCCAGTATCCTATTCATGCCTGACATATCCAGGACAATGCCGCCTCTAACTGGAGAGCAGCCGCCTGCAAGACCGGTTCCTGCTCCCCGCGCCGTGACAGGGATGAGCTGTTCGCTGCAAAGCCGAAGGATGCGAGAGACCTGGCCTGCGTTCTCCGGGCGCACAACAAAGTCGGGCAGGCCTACAACTTGCGATGCATCGCTGGCGTAGCAGCACCTCTCACCAGGAGAGGCAGATATCCTGTCTCCAACGATCTCCTTTAGCTCTTGAAGAATATCCGTCATAAAGATCAGGCCAATGTCGTTCTTCTGGAAAGCGACATATCGATATAAAGATTCGCTGCGAAGGGACATAAGTGATTGAGGGGCAAGGCCGGAGTGGAGAAGAAATAGGCTCGCTTTTCCTTAGATGTCTGGGTTTTCAGGTCGTAAAGGCTCTGACGTGCGTCTTTGATGTGGAATCTTTCTTAAAGAATTATTTTCTCTTCTCTCAAGTGCGTAACTAACGGTTCTAGGCAGCAGGTAGGTCTTTTTGGTTATCTCTTTTTTTAGCAAGACGTTGCAGGATTCTAGCACTTACTGGCTTGATTTTTGGGCGAGTATGGATAATAATAATAATAATAATAATTTGATAAACGTAGTAATAAAA
>Ga0307380_10007324_pt1 | contig 14370 bp, 15 predicted proteins | sample UN3MG_FD_202239 | JGI IMG/M metagenome (GOLD analysis project Ga0307380, IMG submission 202239) | Soil microbial communities from Risofladan, Vaasa, Finland - UN-3 | ecosystem: Environmental > Terrestrial > Soil > Coastal area > Acid sulfate soil | place: Finland: Risofladan, Vaasa | collected... | reverse complement strand
ATATATCCAGAAACTGGTTAAAGAAATCACAAAGGAAAATGAGAAAAAGATAAAGATGTATCCAGGGGCCATGAGAATCCACCACGAATACATTGGTGGATTTCTCGAACATACCCTATCTGTTGCTAGAACGTGTGACTATTTCTCTGGAAAATACGGGGAAGTCAATAGAGATTTATTAATAGCTGGGGCTATATTGCATGATATAGGTAAGTTGAAAGAGCTTTCCGTAAGTAATATTACAGAATATTCTGAAGAGGGCAATCTTATCGGTCATATAGTTTTAGGAAGCGATATGGTAAAGGAAAAGGCAAGAAAGATTGAAGATTTTCCAGAAGATAAATTAATTCAACTGGACCATATTATTTTAAGCCATCAGGGCAATATGGAATGGGGTTCTCCTAAACCTCCGATGACTATTGAAGCATTGATACTTCATTATGCGGAAGATCTCGATGCAAAGGTTAATATCTTTAAAAGGGCAGTAAAAAAGGATCGGGAAGAAGGGAAATTTACCCAAAAAGACCCACTTCTGGGCAGAGTGTTGTTTAAGGGATAAAGAACAGAAGTTCTTTTGAATGACCTCAAAAAACGAATCAGATTTTTAAAATAGACTTTGGCAAGACTACCTTTACGCAGACCCTTGGGTTAACAATCTGGCATATCTTCAAGTCTGCAGAAACGCTGATTAACATCGCTGCCTCTATATATTCTAAATCAAGGCATTTTACCAATAAGTTTGCCATATTATCCAATGCTATCTTTGATGCCTTTTCAACAGTCTTACCATCAGCAATAGTCATGATCTCTTTTTTTGTTCTACCAACGGATGGGTCAATTTCAGTTTGTTGTTTAAATTACATTTCATCGTAACTGTACCAGAGGTTTCCAGACCCGAGAGAAGGCTTTCACCGTCTCCCATAAGGGCATGGATGTCACCTAAGGCTAAGTGAGCACCTTCAACGAAAATAGGAATATAGACCTTTGATCCTTTTTTAATAAGTTTATTGTCCATATTGCCACCATAAGGCCCACATGTTCCACAAGGAAAGAGACCGTCTTTAGGAGCAACCCCTATCCTGCCAATCATAGGGGATAGAGGAAGTTTGATTTTATTATTAAAATATGCAAAATTTTTATCATAGTGAACCACCTTTTTATATGGTCTTGATATTTTTTCCTTAAATGCTCCTTTATTGGGATGGGCAAGTATTATTCCTCTATTATCAGTTAGTTCTATATCAATTATATGAATCTCTAAAGTTGAACCAGGAAGAGCTCCCTTAATAAATATATTTCCTGTTATGGCATTTAATTCAGAGGAATCGTCAGAAAGAATATTTGAAAAATTCCGTCTCTTGCCAAATCTGTTATGGGTTTCAACTTTAAAGGGTTGGCCTGGTGAAATATATTCTGCTATAGGGTTTTTCCTGCTAAAGGAATATACCAGATTTTTCTGAGAAATGATTTTCATCTTATTCTTTTTTAAATAAGTTATAATTGTATATATTTTACCTTGACAATAAGATACCGATTGTTTAAATTATACATAATACAAAAATCTAAAAATATCAATATTTTATTTATAGGAATAAAGATGGCAATCACACATCCGAATTTAAAAGAGGTGGTTTATAAAGAATTAAAGAAGATGATCATATCCCATAAGATGGAGCCGGGAATAAAGCTTCACGAGGAACATCTTGCTGAAGAGTTAGGTGTTAGCAGAACCCCTATTAGAGAGGCCTTGAGCAAATTGGAGCAAGAAGGAATCGTAAAAATTATTCCAAGGAGAGGGGCTTATATTGTTAAATTATCCAAGGAAGAGATAGAGGAAATACTTACCATAAGGGAGTTTTTAGAGGCATTAGCAGTCCGTCTTTCTATTCAGCATATAAATGGTGATGTGATAAAAAAGATAAAAGAGTGTTTTCAAGACTCAAAAGGAAATCCTATTGAGGATGATCCTTTAATAGCCCATAAAGCAGATGTAAAATTTCATGATATTATACTTGATACCGCAAGGAGTACAAAACTTACTGAATTGATGAATAATATCTATGGCCATATTCAGATGTTGCGATACAGGGTGCTGACTCTTCCTGGAAAGGCCAGAAAATCTTTGAAAGAGCATCTCAAGATACTCGATTCACTGGAGAAGCGTGATGCCGATCTTGCAGAGAGATACATGAGAGAGCATATTAAGAATGTCAAAAACGATGTGTTAACTACCTTGAAAGAGGGATAAATTTCTTTCTTTAATTCAATCCAAAAAAATAGTCTTCATAATAAAATCTTTGTATTTTTCGTGTCTTCAAAAGAAAGCTACAAAAATAGGAACCCCTAAATAGGTTTTTTCTTTTTCCCTCCCTTACTAAATATCTAAAGAATCAAAAATGGAGGGTTGGAAATTTGAGAAAATAAGACTGAAACTGCTCAATTAGATGAGGTTAATTATGATTTTTCCAGAGAAATTGAATCTTGCAAACATTCCGACAAAGATAATAAAGCTTTGTAAACTAAGCAAGATATATGGTGCAAATATCTATCTCAAGCGAGATGACCTCACCGGTTTTTTAACGGGAGGAAATAAAATAAGAAAATTAGAATTCTTTTTTAAAGATATTATACAAAAAGGGTGTGATACGGTCATTACATGCGGAGGGATTCAATCTAATCACGCGAGGGCAACAGCTGTTGTAGCCAGGAGATTGGGTATTGATCCTGTTTTAATCCTAAGGGGTGACAAGACATCGCATTATAGCGGAAATCTCCTGATTGATAAAATATTAGGTGCAAAGGTGATAACCATAGACCATCAAGAATATAAAAGAATAGATTCTGTACTAAAGGAATGTTCAATTCATCTTAAAGCGGATGGGAAAAGACCATATATAATTCCAGAGGGAGGGTCAAATGGCCTCGGTTCTTTTGGATATATTAATATGATGAAAGAGTTAAAAAAACAGATGAAAGAGATGAGTATTGAGATAGATTCAATTGTCCATGCAGTCGGTTCTGGTGGGACATCAGCAGGCCTTGTCATAGGGAAAAAGATCTATAATATAAAAGCTGATATATATGGTATAAATGTCTGTAATGATAAAGAATATTTTGTTAAAAGAATCTATAAGATCATAATGGAGGCTAAAAGGAAATATAGCATAGATATAGATATAAAGTCTAAAGAGCTGAATATAATAGATGGTTACAAGGGATTGGGTTATGCCATAAGCAGAGATGAAGAGATAGAGTTGATTATAGAGATAGCAAGGGAAGAAGGGATTATTTTTGATCCTGTCTATACAGGTAAGGCAATTTTTGGGATGCTTGACCAACTCAATGTTGATAAAAATAGATTTGGAGAAAATATTCTTTTTATTCATACAGGAGGCATTTTGGGTCTTTTAACAAAGGAAAAGGAAGGTAAATTTAGTCAGATAATCAATAGCATGGATAATTTTTAACATTATCTTAAACAGTGAAAAAACCTTTTCAGAAAAATTGTAGAGAGGGCGTGGAAAAACCTGTGAAGTGAAGTCTCAAGTTACTTATTTTTTAAGTTTTAAAACAAAGTGCTTTAATTTTTGTCAATTATATATCTCTCTATTATTCAAGTAGATATATAGAAATTATTAAGATTATAAGCTTTAACAATTTTTATAAACAATCGCGTATTTTTCCCACAGATTTTTAATACATGATGTTATGAAATATAAAATTTTAATATTTTATGAGACGTAAAATTTAGATGTTTAAGGTAGAATTATTTTTATCTTTTCTCCTGGAAGAAGCTTTGTATCAGCAGGTAGACTATTAAATTCTGCAATATCCCTTTTTCTTTTATCATTACCGTAGTATCTTTTTGATAGATTAACAAATGTTTCTCCTTTTTCAACTGTATGTATCTTAATATGCTTAATCTTGATGTCCTCTATTTCTGATGAAGAGAGTTTTCTAAAACTTCTTTCTATATTTGAGAAATAGTAAGAGGCATTTTTATATTCCCTTAAAGGGGCTAAAGAAAGAAGGGTATAACCAATTTTCTTATTTGGTTCCAAAAAGTATAGTATGGATAGTCCCATTCCTCCTGAAGAGGCCTTTACTTCATAGATTCTTTTCACTCCGTGAAAATCATTAATAGTTACTCTTTGGATAGGACCTTGTGGGAGGCCTATTTTTTTCTCGATATTATATACAAAGTCATTGAGGGCCGTCTCTCTCTTTAATTCGTGGATTTGGAGTTGAAAGAGATAGTTTCTGTAGGGATGTTTGGTGACAAATAGTAGTCTTGAACTTTGTTTTTTCCAGTCCTGAGGTAAAGTGAGAGTTATGCCTGCAAATTTATTTTTATATACTTCTCCATCAATGATTCCGTCTTTTTCTCCAGGGCCATAAACCATGCCTTCCAGACGAGACTTATACTCATTATAAGCAGTTATCTTTAATGTTTTACTCTCTTTTAATAGTCTTGCAGCCTCTGTTTTTACAGTCTGTATCCTTTCGCTGGTAGTGGGATGAGTAGACAGGAACCCGGGCAAAGAACCCCCGTCTTCCTTTTCCTTCTTTCTTAATAGATTTTCTAGGAAAGCCACCATGAATTTAGGGTTGTATCCTGCATTAAAGGCATATTCCAGACCCAGCTGGTCAGCTTCTCTCTCATCATCCCTGCTGTATTTTAGAAAAATCAGTGAGGCTGTAACATCACTTATTCTTTTAAAGGGTTCCAAACTTTTATCGATAGAGGCTATAAGAGCAGATAGGATTTGATAAGTGGTTACTCTAGTAATCTGTCTTGCAGCATGCCTAGCAGTTACATGTCCTATCTCATGGGCTAATATTGTCGCCATTTCAGCCTCACTGTTAAATTCAGCTAATATCCCCCTCGTTAAATATATATAACCACCAGGAGTGGCAAAGGCATTAACAACAGGGCTATCAAGCACTGTAAAGTGGAATTTAAGATGGCTTCTATGAGAGACCCTGCTAAGTTTTTGTCCTACTTCGTTTACATAAGATTGTAGAGAAGCGTCATTATAATCTCCGAACTCTTCTATGATTTCTTTGTGAGAGGTTTTCCCAATTTGGATTTCTTGAGATTCAGTTACAAGAGAAAATTCCTTTTTTTGAGTAACGGGATTTACAGCACAAGAGAGAAAAAAAAGAGATAAAAAAATTAAAACAGATTTGTATAAAACTTTCTGAAATTGCATAAGCGAACCATTTTTTTAATTATTCTAAGTACTTATTTAAAAAGAGTTTATTTAAAAAGGTTGACCTTGTCAATTGATTTCTGTTAAAGTCATTTATCAATCTCCAATTTTAAATAGCTATAGGGAAAGAAGAGTTTAGCAGAGGGGTTCTTAAAATGTTGGAGAAGAACATATGAAAAGAAATAATAAAAAAAGAATAGGGGTTTTAACGGGAGGGGGGGACGCGCCGGGATTGAATGCTGTTATAAGAGCAGTTGTAAAAACTGCCTTAATCAAGTATCAATGGGAAGTTGTTGGGATAAAGGATGGTTATGATGGTCTCATAAAACCAGATAGGACAAAATTAATGAATTTAGAGGATGTTCGAGGTATCCTTCCAAGAGGAGGAACAATCTTGGGGACGACAAACAGGAGTAACCCCTTTGAATATAAGACAGTAGAAAATGGTAAGGTAATTATTAAAGATATTTCTGATAAGGCTATCAAGCGGATCAAGGAACTATCCATTGATGTATTGATTGTTATAGGAGGGGATGGATCTCTAAAAATAGCTCTTAAATTCTTGAAAAAAGGAATACCTATTGTAGGAATACCAAAGACCATTGATAATGATCTTCAGGCAACAGATCTTACTTTTGGTTTTACAACCGCTGTACAAACAGCTACAGAGGCTATTGATAAACTCCATACAACAGCAGAGAGTCATCATCGAGTAATGGTGCTAGAGGTAATGGGTCGCTATGCAGGTTGGATTGCTCTTCAGTCTGGCATTGCAGGAGGCGCTGATGTGATATTGATTCCAGAGATTGCTTTCGATTTTAATAAGATTTTAAAGAAAATTGAAAATCGCCGAAAACACAAGAGATTTTTTAGTATTATTGTTGTTGCTGAGGGTGCAATGCCAAAGGGCGGCACAGTAGAAGTTATTAAACCCGCCTCAAAGGGAGAATTTGAGAGGTTAGGGGGAATTGGTCAAAAGGTGGGACTTGAGATTGAAGAGGAACTAGATTTAGAAACAAGGGTAACGGTTTTAGGGCATCTTCAAAGGGGAGGTTCTCCCTGTCCCTTTGACAGGATATTAGGTTCAAGATATGGCACGGCAGCATTAGAGCTTGTTGCAGAAAAAAAGTTTGGGTGGATGCCCTGTTTAAAAGGTCTTTTTATTGAATCATGTCCTATTGAGAAGGCTGTAGGTTCTTTTAAACTTGTCAACCCCGAGGGACAATTGGTAAAGACAGCAGAGACCCTGGGAATAGAGTTTGGGCGTTAAAATGGATTGAAGAAGTTTATCTTATCAAGAAAAACCAAAAGTTTGTCAGATACAGTCTTATCCAGTAGAGAACTCAATACTTATTTTTATTTTGAATTGCAGAAGAGTCTTTTTTTATTGAGTTATTCTTCTTATGTGTTTTAAAAATAACGAAGTAATAATCAGGAAAATAACATAGCAGCAAATGTGACCGTGGAGTGGGTATTGGAGTCTGTAGTCTGTTCGTATTGTAATAAATGACCTTCTGTAGCATCGATAGTGCTAAGCATCGTGTATATACAGGAATAACCACAGATGTGCCTCTTTTCATTATTTTTGTGAATATCTCTAGAAAATTCATCGAGTTTTATATCTTTCAAATAATTTAGCATCTGGAGGTCTTCGCTCTTCAGTTCCTGTAAGATAAGAGGCGTAACAGGGTAAGGATCTCCAAATCGAGGACCTACATGGGACAGGTCTGCTGCAGCAATCGTAAATTCTTTTTTGTTATTTTGAAATATGGTTCTTTTTATGGCTTTTATAAAATCAGAAAATTCCTTTAAGGATGAAGGATTACCATTCCTTAATTCTCTTTGAAAAAAGGATCCGATAAGAACAGGAACCATCTTTATTTTTTTCTTTTGATTAAATAGATGTTGGAGAAAAACAACCTGAAACTCAATAGAGTGTTCTGTTTTGTGAACAAATTCATCCTCATACAAATTTCCTGAATAGTTTTTTTCTAGTTTATCAATAAAATCACAATCTGTTTCCATTATCCCAAGAGGGGTTTCAAAGGACTTTCTTGTAAGAATAAAGAGAGTTTTTGTAGGCATATGGGCTGTTCCGAATATTAAAAAGAGCTCAGCATCTATACGGTCATTTATTTCCCGATATAATGTTCCGTAGCACTGACCACCCCTTCTATAATCTATATGGGGCGCAATCATTCCCTTGATTTTTTTCCCTTTTGAAATATCAAGAGATTTAGATGATTTTTGAGAAGAGTTAAGATAATTTTCTATCTCTTCTTTCAGTTTTTTGGGATCTTGATTATATGCGAAACCAACATTATGAGCCTTTCTAATTTTCGTTTGTTTGAACTCATCTTCGAGACCTATTTTAAAATCTTCAAATCGTTTATTATCAAGAAACAAATGAGAATCAAGTTCTTTAATCATCTTTTCAATATGTTCGCTATACAATAGCTCTCCATACCTTCGCATATATTCTGTTTGAATATCTCGTATCGAATGATGACCATCAAAAAGGGATATAATGAAAAATGTAGGTCCTGGAATAAATAAAGCCTTTTTAGAGTATTTGAAAGGATCTTGCAGGCAAATTAGATTTTTCCCTGATACCTTTACTGGCAAGGCGTTTATCTGTCTGAGTTTGGGATATTCCATGAAGACTCCTAAAAGAGCAAGATTATTGATGGTTTTTTTTAGATTTATAAGCTCTTATAATCTCAGCCATTCGATCTTTTCCTTTTAACTTAAGCTTTTGAATCTTCTTTTTTTCTATCTCTTGTTCAGGGGTTAAAAATTTCAATTTATTAAATTCATTTAGTTTCTCTTCAAATTCTTCATGCTCCTTCATTAATTGACAAAACTCTCTATCTTCTTTTTTTAGATTTTCTATTAAGTCTATCTTTTCTTTATTCATTTTATCCCCCTTGAAAATAGATTACTTGTGCCTTTCTTCCCATTTAATTTCTGCCTCGGAACGTCGAATATACGTTGGTTTCAAATCATGAAGGTTTAAAGTCTCTCCTCTACTTAATTTAATCATACCAATCTCTGCAACATTTGTCCCTCGAGGCTGATTGAAGAAACGAGGAAGAAAAATAGCCAAATCATCAAGTTTTTTCAAAATGATATCTTTATAAACCTCAACCCCATCTCCCAGGAAAATCACCTTTTCTTTAATCTTTGGTAACAATTCCTCAGGGGATATTACCATATCATCTATTAACCTTACTAATCTTTTATCTTGATAACGAAATAATGAAGTATAAACTTCATTTTTTCTTGCATCAAGAATCGGACAAATAAGGGCTGAATTATAGGGTATTGAATAAGAAAGAGCTTCTAAAGTAGATACTCCGACAATCGGTTTTCCACTAGCTAGACAAAGTCCTTTTAAGGTACCAATACCAATACGAAGTCCTGTAAATGAACCTGGGCCTGTAGATACAGCAAAACAATCTATCTCACTTATTTTAATTCTTGCTTTATCTAAAGCATAGTTGATTAGGGAAAGGAATTTTCTTGAATGAGAAAGATTATCACTCAATGTTATTTCGATAATCAGAGAATGATCTTTCAAGAGAGCTACGCTACAGGTTTTTGTCGAGGTATCGATTCCTAAACTATACATATATAAAGAGACTTATTGCAAAAGAAAATTTATTTAAACAGATAATCTATATTATATAAAACATTTGAGAAAAATTATCAAAGAATATTTTAATTGTTTATTTTTTATAACCATGATTTCCTCAAAAGCTATAAAATTATATTGACTTAGACTTATATATGTGTTAAAAAAGCGCAATTTTTTTATAATAGCCAATAGGCTGAAAGTGACAATATGTCCAAACAAGATAAATCTTTGTTTAGACAGGTGGGAGAGTTGTCTGCTATTAGCTTTGAATTATGTATTTCTGTAGTAGCGGGTTTAATTATTGGTGATTATATAGATAATTTTTTTAAAACGACTCCTTTATTTACAATAATCTTTATAATTATTGGCTTTAGTGGCGGAGTATTGAATATCTTTAGGTTAATAAAAAAATTCAATAAGTAAACATTGAATGATAAATATAATATTATAATAAGAAGTGTTGAAAGGTATAACCTCTGTATAGCTGGACTATTTCTTTCAGTGAGTCTCATCTTTTGGTCGATAGAAAATACTTTCGGTATATTTTTAGGATTCTTGATTGTAACAATTAATTTCAAGTGGCTTCAAAGGATCATAAAAGCCTATTTAGAAGAAAAAGGCTTAAAGATTAAAATAATAATTAGTTTTATCCTAAAATTAGGATTTCTTTTTGGTTCCATAGCTGTTATATTTTTTTATACAAGGATAAATATATTAGCCATTTTTATAGGCACAACCACAATTTTATTTGCAGCACTAATACAGTCTATTATAAATTTGATTAAAAAATAGGTCTTAGTATTATGGAACAACCCTTGACTTGGTTTTCATTAATACCGGTAGTTAAAGATTTACCAGCTCATTTAACAAATGCAATATTTGTTTCTCTTTTATTAACTGTTTTGTCTATAATTATTTATAAAAAAATAAAGTCAAATCCTGAAAGCCATATCCCGGAAAAAGAGATATCTTCTCGAAATATATTAGAAGTTATTGTTGAATGGTTGTATAATTTAATGAAGGAAATGATTGGACATGGTTCTGAAAAGTATTTACCATTGGTAGGAACGGTTTTCATCTACATATTGATATCAAACCTATTAGGTTTGATTCCTGAATTCTATCCTCCCACAATAAATCTCAATACAAATTTTGCCATAGCTTCTATTGTATTTATCATGTATAATTATTACGGTTTTAGAGAAAATGGATTGAGCTATATCAAACACTTTACGGGTCCTATGTGGGCTTTGGCTATTCTTTATTTTCCTATAGAGATATTTAGTCACCTTTTCAGGCCGGTTACTCTTTCAGTCCGACTCTTTGGAAATATCTTTGGGGACCACAATGTGATTGAAATCTTTCAAGGGTTAATCCCTATTGGCGTACCCGTACTTTTCATGTTCTTAGGGATTATAGTTGCTATTATGCAGGCTTTTGTTTTTGCTCTTTTAACTATAATATATATTGCTCTGGCAGTATCTCACGAACACTAAAAGTATATTGAAAGGAGGGGATTAGATGAAAAAGGCTTTTGTTTATTTTTTTATTACTTTAGTCATAGTGGGTTTTTCCGCTGCTATTTTATTAGCAGCAGAAAAGCCAGCAGCTGAAGGGATCAGTGCTAATGGTGGTGTTACAAAAGGGATGATAGCCATTGCTAGTGGCGCAACAATAGCAGCAGCTGCTCTTGGAGGAGCCTTGGGTCAGGGCAAAGCCGTCTCTTCTGCTATGGAAGGGATTGCTCGAAATCCAGGTGCCCAAGAGAAATTGTTTATACCTTTGATTCTCGGATTGGTCTTTATTGAATCATTGGTAATCTATTCACTTGTGATTGCGTTCTTTCTTCAGGCGAAAATTTAAAAAATCCTGAAAATAAAAAAAGATGGAGGAGTATTATTTATGCCTCCATCTTTTTTATCCACAATTTTCGTCTATCCATGCCAGGTATCTTTTAGAGCCAGAGCTAATTGATAAAGAGATAACTTCAGGGACCTCGTAGCTATGGTTATTATTTATAAATTCAATAATCTCTTTAGATTTCTCTTTCCTGCTTTTCATGATTAATAAAATTTCCTCTTCATTGTAAACTTTTTCTTTCCATTTATATATTGATCGTATCTTTGGGACAAGATTTACACAGGCGACCAAACCTTTCTTAACCATTTCTGTGCCCAATTTTTCTGCCTCATCTTCAGAAGGAAAAGTGCTTAATAAAACAATATATTCACTCAATATTTAAACCCTCCATTTTTTTGTCATTTTTTTAAAATAGATAAATAATGAAATGAGTTATTTTTTTAAAAAGATGAAAAATCTAAATTAATAAAAGGAAGTTGCATAGGAAAAAATATAATGAAGATAAATTAGAAAATAGAGTAAAAGGGATATGTGTCATCCTTATGGAAGGTTTCTTTGCAATTTTTAGTTATTCTACATCTCATATTTACCAAAATCTTCAGGTTTAAGTTTCTCTAGCCACTTCTTCCATTTTTCTTTATCATCATCTTTTAAATCTTGATCTGATAAGTCTAAACTCTTAGCTTCTTTTAGAACCTTCTTTGTAACAAAGATAGGGGACTTGACCCTTAATGCAAGGGCAATAGCATCGCTGGGTCTGGAATCTATGTTGATTTCCGCCCCATTTAAACTGAGAGCAATGGTAGCATAAAAAGTGTTATCTTTTAAATCATTGACAATCACCTTCATTACTTTTGCTTTTAGTCCTTCCAATATATTTTTAATCAAATCATGAGTCATGGGCCGTGGAGTAGGAACTTTTTCAATCTCAAGAGCAATAGCATTCGCCTCAAAGATCCCCACCCATATAGGCAGGGCCTTTTCATTATCTTTGTCTTTAAGAATGACTATAGGCATGTTTGTTAATGGATCAAGGGTCAGACCTTTGACTTTCATCTCTATCATAACTTTACCTCCTCTTAATTTCCTCTTATTAATTCTCCCTCTAAACTGTAAAGACCACCTTTTTTAATGTATATATTGATTGTTTTGCCGATTAGATCTTTAGATCCATAAAAATTAACAATTTTATTAGTTCTTGTCCTGCCTGTTAGTTTGTTTTTATTTTTCTTACTCTCACCTTCTACAAGAATTTCTTCTATCTTTCCTTCTAGTGATTTATTCTTAGATAGGGTAATCTCTTTTTGTATACTGAGAAGATCATCAAACCTTTCCTGTTTTTTCTCTGCACTAACCGTCTCTTTCAATAGTGCTGCCTTTGTTTCAGGACGAGGAGAATATTTAAACAGAAAAATAATATCATACTTTATATCTTGTAACAATCTTTTTGTTAACTGAAAATCCTCTTCTTTTTCTTCTGGAAAACCAATGATAATATCTGTTGTAAGCCCTATGTCAGGTATCAGTGATCTTAACTTTGTAATAATTTCTAAATAATGTTCTGCCGTATACCCCCTGTTCATCTTTTCAAGTATTCTGTCTGAGCCAGACTGAATGGGAAGATGTAAATGTTCACATACTTTAGGGAGTGTAGAGATCCTTTCTATTAATTTTTCAGAAATATCTTTTGGATGAGAAGTGATGAACCTGATTCTTTCTAAGCTATCAATCTGATTGACTTTTTCTAAAAGATCGGCAAAATCTCCTTCTCCCTTAATGTCATTACCATAAGAATTAACGTTTTGACCTAATAAAGTAACCTCTTTATAACCTTCGTTAGATAATCGGGCGCATTCATCTAATATCAAAGAGCTTGGCATGCTCTTTTCTCTTCCTCTGGTATAGGGAACCACACAGTAAGAACAATAATTATTGCACCCATGCATGATACTGACCCATGCTTGAATCTTACTCTCTCTATAGATCGGTGAAGAAAAATTAAAATCTACGGACTCATCTAATATCTCAACAACCTTTTCATTTCCATATCTGAAATTATGGAGAAGCTGTGGAAGATTGTGAATATTATGTGTGCCAAATATAAGATCAACAAACGGAACTTTGTTCAGAATCCTTTTCTTTTCCTTTTGGGCTATACATCCGCAAACACCTATAATGAGATGGGGGCTTTTCTCCTTGAGTTTCTTGAGTCTTCCTAATTGACTGTATACTTTCTGCTCGGCCTTTTCTCTGACACTACAGGTATTCAATAATATCATATCTGCCTTCTCAATATTGTCTGTAAGAGAATAATTTTCTTCTTTTAGAATTCCAGCAATTCTTTCAGAATCATGTTTATTCATCTGGCAGCCATAGGTAAGTAATGACAGCTTTTTTTCAACCATAAACCTCTCCAGCTTAATAAGAAAGAATATAGCATCAAATTGATATTTGTCAATAGAGAGGATTGATAAAAGCTCTATTACCCTATATTTATAATCTTTTAAAATTGAATTATAAAAAAAGATGTTGTATAATTTGCAAGAATTTATTTGGGAAAGATCTTTTTATTGGTATTTTTTTATTTAAGTTCAACTGTTTAAATAAAAAGTATCACAAAAATAGTTGATTTAAGATAGGAGTAAGAAAAGGTGCTTCAGTTTATTAAAAAAATAGGGGAAAGCAATATTGCAAAGACTATTCAAAAGGTTTTTCTGGGAAAAGAAAAAAAGCTAAAGAAACGTAAGGCTAGTCCGAGAAAGTATAAAAGGTTAAAAAGAAGCATCTTAGCTATTGATGAAGAAGCAAAACTTCAGGTAGAACAGATAGGAGATGCTGATATCCTTGTTGGCATACCAAGCTACAAAAATGAAAGGACAATAGGCCATGTCGTCAGAGCAGCAGAATACGGCTTGGCGAAATATTTCCCAAAATTTAAATCTGTTATTGTAAATTCAGATGGGGGATCCCCTGATAGGACAAAGGAGATTGTTAAAGAAACCAGTATCTATTCACAGCTGGATACTATTTTGATTGACCACCCTGTTTACCCTGCCTCACAGGTAGTGGCTGCATATAATGGAATTCCCGGCAAAGGAAGCGCTTTTAAAGCTATCTTTGAGATTGCGCAAGCATTAGGGGTAAAAGCTTGTGCTGTGATAGATTCTGACTTAAGAAGTATCACGCCGGAGTGGTTTGAACTCTTACTTGGACCGATTATCCTTAAAGGATATGATTTTGTCTCTCCTTTTTATCAGAGGCATAAATATGATGGAACCATAACGAACATGGTTGTATACCCTTTGACCAGAGCCCTTTATGGTCTTCGCCTTCGACAGCCAATTGGTGGAGACTTTGGTTTTTCAGGTGAGTTGACTGAGAAATATCTTAATGAGAAATATCTTAATAAGAAGGTTTGGGAAACAGATGTGGCTCGTTTTGGTATAGATATATGGATGACAACTGTAGCAATAAATGAAGGATGTAAGATGTGTCAGGCCTTTCTTGGTAGTAAAATTCATGATGCAAAAGACCCCAGTAAAGATCTCGAAAGTATGTTTCAACAGGTAGTAGGTACCGTTTTTAAATTAATGGGAGAGTATGAAGATAAATGGAAACCTATTAAGAGCACTCGTCCAACCGCCTTTTATGGATTTAGAT
>Ga0307380_10007319_pt1 | contig 14372 bp, 40 predicted proteins | sample UN3MG_FD_202239 | JGI IMG/M metagenome (GOLD analysis project Ga0307380, IMG submission 202239) | Soil microbial communities from Risofladan, Vaasa, Finland - UN-3 | ecosystem: Environmental > Terrestrial > Soil > Coastal area > Acid sulfate soil | place: Finland: Risofladan, Vaasa | collected... | reverse complement strand
AGTAGCTCCCGTAGACTTCCGTCTGCTTGACCCGGTTCACGTTGCTGACCAGGGTTTCCACCAAACCCTCATCCGTCTGGGCGTTCGTCAGCGCCATGTGGATCAGATGAGCTTGCTCTTTCCGGTTGGTCTCAAACAACACGGGGCCGTCCATCTCGTGTCCAAACGTGATCTTCCAGTGACCCCCACGCATCTGTGAACCGAACTTCGGCCCACTGTCCAGGTCAATGGGCAAGAGGGCGCCATCCTCAAGAAACTCGTGTTCGTGTTCCTCTGTCTTGCCGCAGATGGGGCAGCCTTCGTCGGTGTCTTCGTCGCTCACTTCACTTGTACGCAAAAACGCGTACAACCAAAGAGGCCCGCGTGAAACACGTCAAGAATGACCACGAAGACTACCTGCTCTACGAGTGGCGGAACATCAAACCCATCCCGGCCTTACTGCTCATCCCGGGCATGGACGTTGATCCACCGCTGCCGGAGTGTTTGTTCGACGATCCATCGTGGCAGCTAGAAATCAACGGCTACCGGCCCAACCTCCAAGAATGGACCGTGGACAAAGAACTCGATGATGACGGCAACATCACCCGGATCGCCCTGACCTACAAGGGCATCGAAATCCCCCAATTCCTCCAGAAGACCCACTTCATCAGCATCAGAATTCGCAAGCCCTCGTCACCGGGCCAGTATTTCGCCGTCCGTGCAGGGGCCACGCACGACTACCTCAAACGGGATTGTCTTCGGGAAGAACCGCCCGATGAGATCGAATGCCCGAACTGCGAAGCGGAGCTTTACCCCGTTCCCGACAAATGCCCCCAATGCGGTGAAACTCTCGACCCTGACACGCCGACCGTAGGTGAGTTGGTGGACAAGTACGGGCGCGATGCGAGGGTCGAAGTCTACGTCAGCGGCATGAGTGCCGATCTCATCGTCAACTTCACGCGGACCAAGAAACAGGCCGATGAGATCAACAAGAAGAAGCGTGCCGCCCACGACGAGAAAACAGCCAGCTTCAAAACTCGCATCGCTGCCTGGAACGACCATTTGGCCCCTGAGAAAGCCCAGAAGAAACGGGATCAAGAAGCCCGGGAACGGGCTGAGCTTGAGAAGCTCAAGGCCAAGTACGAAAGCAACACCACCGGGTAAAATCACCAACGATGTTTCGTGGCTTCTGGAAGTGGCTCGTCCTACGATACCGTATCTGGCGTTTGCGCCGGACCATTCCCCGGATGATCAGGAGCTTTGAGAAGGGCCTGAAAATGTTGTCTCGGGCTCATCAAGCGTCTGATGACTGACCGGATAGCCGGATCTCAAGAAGGTCGCCGAACTGGGTTTCCAGATAGGGCTTGAGGGCGGTGATGAACCTCGGATCGTCCCACGCGATGTGCTCCAAGTCGGGAGTGTCTTCCGGTGGCACGTCTTTGAGGAGGATGATGCCTTTGAGCTTCCATCCTGCGATGGCCGATTGCCACGTTTTCTTTTCGTGGTGGAGCACGTAGCTCAACGAACCGTCATACGTGAGAGTCACATCGACGACCCCTGTATCCTTGTTGAAGATCTGGGCCGTCGTTGTCATGCCGGAGTGTTCTTTTTGGCGTGGTAGTCGAGCCAGCGTTTCGGATGGTCTGAGTCAGACCACGGGGTCGTTGATGTGATCTCCCGACCAACCTTGAACGAATGCGTGACCGTGATGTACGGGGCCGCTTCAGTCGCCAGGCAGTTGTCACAAATGACGATGAAGAGTTCACGGCCACTGTTCAAGAGCCGTTCCGCAGGGCCCCAATCAGGAGTCTCGGGCCAATCGGCAGATTTCTCCTGTGTCACGGAGTCGAAACCCGAACCGTAGCCCGGCGAACCGAAAAACGCCGTCGCACCTTCAATGAAATGCGTGTCGATACCGACAGGCTTCTTGCAGGAGATACAGATGTGTTCTTTGCTCATGTGTTCAATGTCCCAGTACGAGGTTCCACATCCGTTGCCATGATGCACTCTCCCTTTTCGTCCCGATCCACCATCGGGATGGGCAAACCACGGCCCCCGCTGCCTCGGCACGTCGAACAAATGTCATCGAACCCTTTAGGGTCCATGTCGGGGTTCATTCGGTGAAACTGGGTGGCAACGCCGGTCCCACCAGGGACCTTTCCCGTACCGTCACACGGCTTGCAATAGTCAGGTGGGTAAAACTCCCGGGGATGCGCCGCCGGGTTCTCCAACCCCAAGAGTTCACGAATGGCATCCATCTCGCCGTCGAACTGTGGCCCATGATACAGCGACGTTCTTGCGCCCGCACGAAGTGACACAGAACTGACGAACCCATTGATCTCTGGCAGAGCCACGTCGAGCTTCTTGATCAGGACCGTAACCAGTTCACGCAATTGGGTTTCGTCGCTCATGGCAGTTTGATCCTGTCGGGTGGCGGGAGGTCTCCACGATGGACGGCAGCCCAATCCACATCGTCGATCTCTGGGTGGTCGTCTTCCATCCCTGCCTGCCCACCGAGCCCCCAAGTGAATCTACCCGTCCGGTAGCCCCAGATGAGGAACAACGTCACCGGGAAGAACACGATGGCGAGGGTCCACATGAGCCCCTTGAACGCCACCGAAACCCAAACGGGGGCGTCTTTGCCGAAACCCTCTCCCGGGATCGCAGGGATCAGTTCGTCGAAACGGGGAAGCTCGGAGTTAGGCATCGGGTTCCTCATGGTGCTCGGCGTAAGGAGCCAGGTCGATGCGGATGACGCCATCCGTAGCAACGACGTGCCGAAAATAGTCTCCTTCGGCCGTGTATTGATCAAGCGTTTCTGGTCGGAAGCTCGGCACTCGTTTGCAGAACCACTCGGTAGCGGAAACACAGCCCATTCTTCGGTCCTTCGACCGCCACTCGGTCAATGCCCCATCAATCGTCATGTTCTTGGACGACATGGGGATGCCCCTTACGACACCGGATGCAGTTGTGGTTGTATTTCTCGTGACCAGGGCAAACACCAGGCAGGTTCCGAGAGCACAGCGGGCAGAAACTCACCGTCTTGTAGTATTGGAATCCGCACTCGCAGTCATGGAGCCCCGCAGCCAACGCCTCGGCGTGCTTCTTGTCGTAATCAGGAAGCAAATCCCGAATGTCCGCGTTACAAGCAGCGCAATCGGGGTCTATGTGCTGGTGCTGTGAGCAGATGCTCGTCATAGGGCCTCGCGTTTCACTACACGGAATTCGGGCACCAACTCCGCACCAATCTCAAACCGAGATACACGGCCTTCGTGGTCCCGAACTTTGATCGGCTGTGGGCAGTCCTGGTAGAGCCCGTCCGTCCAGCCATCGGAGTCTGTCTCCGCGTATTCGATGGCCGCCATCTCAGCGTCTTCGGAAATGATGACACGGCCACACTCGTCGGCGTCTTCATCGTCGCAGTTCAGTTCGTCCCAAACCAGGAACTCAGCGGGTTTCAGATCACGCATCCTCTTGACTCCTCCGCAACGCCCGGCTCCGCTCCAAAAGCCCCTTCACTTCCTCAAGTGGGGGATGCTTGGCGTTGAACTCCGCATCGGCTCGATCAGCCCCAACCTGCTGCGCTGCCCGTAACTTCACCATCAGCGCCTCGCGCTTTGTGGGATCAGACTCCGCTTCGATGGCTGCGTAGATCTCGTCAATCGTCATCGGCTGGCATCTCACAGAATTCTGACTCGGTTGAATCACAACGGCGATCCTGGGGGACCCGAATGTAACCCATGCAACGTCCACAGTGGATGCAGCGCGGACGCGGGCCCGAACGATGGTATTTGCGTTCAGGCATCGCTTGGCGCCTCGACCATTTTCCCGTCACGTCGGACCCAGGTGCGCCCCAACGTAGGACACTCCACACGAACAACCTCACGGTGGTCTTCCTCGACCTGACGCACCCATTCTTCGGCTTGGTAGACGTACTCGATGGTGCCCAAGTTGCCAATCGAGAAGCAGTGCGTCGGACTCAGCATCTTGGGTTTCATTTCCTCGGGCTTACAAGGGCTGTCGTCGTAGCAGTGTAGAACGATCATGGTGTCTCTCCCTCCGTGTTGGGCTTGCGGTCAGGATACAAACGGGCGTTCCCGTCGGAATCTACGATGGCCCGGACGTCGCCCTCATTCACCCCCTCAGTAAACACGATGCCGCTCCCTTGGGCCTCTTTGGCTTTCTTGGCTTCTGCTTCCAACAACGCACCCGCATCACCGCTCCGTGCTTGGCTCTCCAAACTGTTGATCTCGATGATGACCTGTCGGAGCCGGTCGCGTTCCGTCTCGGCTTCCTCCGCACGGGTCATCTCTCGATAGTACAGAGACTCCTGTTCCGTTCCGTGAAGCACCGCCCGATCACGCGCCTTCTCAACATCGGTCTCCCTCAACGATTTGTCCAACACGTTCCCACCAAGCACATCGTTGATGTACTGCTCAATCTCATAGAGGCCGCAGTCGCAAGGCTCCATCCGTCGAGCCGTACAGGTGGCCCCGTGCATGTACTTGCCTTCGCGCAAATCGTCGAAAACGTGCAGGAGAGCTTCCTTCAAATCAGCTTCGGTGGGGTCAGACATCTCGCATCGCCTCCCTCTTGGAACGTGCTTTGGCTCGCTCCCGTGAACGAGCCGTGTTGTCCGTCCGGGTCAACGCTCGCTTCTCCCGTTTCTCCGGGGGCGCCGCAAGTGCCCGTCTCCGCTCCGTGTCACAAGACACGCAGGAACCGTCCACGACGTATCTCAAAACGTGGCCGTCCTGGCACGGGTTCCCCCGGTACTTCTCATCGAAGCGTCCTTGATCCAACGCCTTCATGCGTCGGACTTTGATTTGCCGGTCCCGGTCTTTGTTACCGTTCTCGCGTCCGCACTCAATGCAGTTGCCTATCGGCTTCCCCGACTTGTGGATGTACCGCATGGACATCCCGGTGCCCGCGTGGTCATGCTCCCGCTTGCAGAGCTTGCCGAGATCAGTCGTCGAAGACACCACAGCCGCTCCTTTTGGGACAAATCTCCGCCTTCGCATCAGGCTTCACGCCCGTTCGCACGATGCAGCGGCACAAGGGACACAAGAGCGCCGGGTTGCCCCCGTTGAACTTGACCTCGGCTTTGATGTGACCGTCGTTGATCATCACGCGCATGTTCTCGCGGATACCATTGAGGAGATTCACGGCCTCATCCCGTTCGTCGCAAGCGTCATCGTATGCAGCTTCGGCGTCAATCATCGTTGATCCTTCGCAGGAGTTCAGCTTTGACCTCGGGACTCACCGGAGGAAGGTGAGCATCCCCAGGAACACGCTCCGCTCCCGCACTCGTGATGCGTACTCGGTCGCCCACTTTGCCCAGGCCCTCAACATCTTCCTCCAACACGATGATCTCACCACCCGGCGTCTCCAACGAGGAGCTTCCAAGCGGCGTCATGGTGAACGACTGCGAAATAGTCCCTTGGGTCATGCGAAGTTCACCCTGGAACCCGCGACGATGAAGCTCGGCCGCCAGGAGATCACTCGGGATCAGGCGCAGGGTCTCGGCCATCTCCTGATTGTCGGAGAGGTCTTCCAGAATCTCTTGCTTCGTGTTGGGGTCGAGCATTTTAGTCGTACTCGTCGATCAGGTGGACGGTGTAGTGGTCGTCCACGGGGTCGCGTGTGCCCCACGGTGGATCATTGATCGTCGTACCGGGCCTGTGGACGCTGATCTTCCCCAATGTGGAGAGCCAATGCAGGAAATCGCCAAAGTCTCCCAAGTCGTTGGACTCCATCGACTCCACGGTGTCTTCGCCGCTTCGGCTCGTTACGCGAATCTTCATCATCAAGGCTTTTACGCCAATCGTGGATGTTACGAATCTCGCCGGGTCCAGACCCAGGTTCCGTTGGTCTTTTCCTCCCAATCACCCTCACCGGGCTCATGGGGCGGCTTGAAGGCCGGATCCCCCTCCTCCCGGGGTCGGTGATGGGCGATGCTGGAGTAGGAAATCCCGCCTTCGTAGTGCGTGTGGTAGTGCGTGACGGAGGTCTTACCGTGGAAGAACCCACCTCGTTTCGCCATCCGCCGTGAACGCGAACCCCGCCATGCTGGACGAGAACACCGTGTACTTCACGGTCCCTTTATCCCCCACCGTGGTCGGGCTCTTGGGAGCACCAGGGCCACGGATGTGGTGAACTTCGCCGCCCTCCTCCGTGACGGTCCAAAAATAACCGTTGGCGTGATCGGGGGTCGCGGTCACGGTCACGGGACGAGACTCATGCTGGGCGTTCATACCCTCTACACAGCCCCCATCAGCAATCTACACCCAGACCATCGACTCCCCACAGGGCCCCGCCAGGTAACAGATCGGAACGTAGACGACAGAGCCCCCAGGAAACTCCACAGCGGCGTGGACTCCAGGGGGCACGTTGGGCCACTCGTCCATGAACGAGCCCCACAGGAGCTTCCCAGTGGCTCCTACGGGGAGCTTGTGACCATCAGGACTGGTAGCGAACCCACCCCGTTTCGGGGTTGAGGCTGCAAACCGGATAGGGGACAGTGATTGTGACGTTCATGGCCTGGGCTCCACAGGAGCGTACCGGATTCTACATCCGGGCGGATACCGGAAACGAGTCTCGGTCGAAAACCGGCGTGGGATCGACAAACTCGCCGTTTCGCAAAGTGTACTTGGTGATGAGCAGCCACTCGTAAGAGCCAAGCTCGTGATTGTCGGCGGCAGCGGTCGCCTTGGCCTCATCGGTGCCCCGAAAAAGGGTCCGAATCCCGCCTTCGTCATTGCCGGTTGTGGTGATGTAAAGGTTCATGGTTCAAGTCCTATGCGTCACACAGGTTGAGCATGTCGCGGAGGGTGTTTCGCGTTCCGGCCAGTTCGGTGGTTCCACCGTCTCGGAGATCGGAGGCGACATCCATGAGACGAGCGGCCAGGGATGCTGCCCGATGCGCGAGCACGAGAACCTGCTCACGGTTCTTGGGGGCGGGGGTGTTGTTGTCGTTCATATCGTTCACACATGACACGCGGGGATTCTACACAAGCCACTTCCCCTTGGGTTCGGTACGTCATGGGGCCAGACGATCCACCTCTGCGGCCATGTCATGGGCCGATAAGACTTGCCGAATGAACGATTCGCCCACCGGGGAACCAAGCCACTGAATGACGCTGTTCGCCACGGCACGCTCACGCTCTGAACACCGTATCGGGAAATGCTGGTCCCCTTGGTGAAGGATGTAGTCAATCGTGTCAACACGATCCATCGGTCCCGCAGCAGCTTCGTTCATGGCCTGCCACGCCTCGGCAAAGCGTTGCTCCAATGGGTTGCTCGCAAGACGGTGGGGATTGAGACCTTGGTGCTTCTTTTTGAGTTTCATGCGGGCTCCTGGGCTTCGGGAAGGTCTTTCTGGGCCACGTAGCACCAGTAGCCACCGGCACCGGCCCACACGACCTTGGAATTGTCGATGGCGAGAAACAAGCTCGTGTGGCTCGTGCCGTCGGGACGCTCGTACCGCGTGCCCTCCTTGATGTGCTCACGAAGCTGCTCGGGATTGGAGCTTCCGTAAACCTCCTTGATGCGATCCGAGTCGCGGCGGTCGTAGAACGAAAAATCCTCGTAGTCCACGACGCCGTTCGCATCGTAGTTGCGATGGCCCACGGCAACTAGGGTCGCCTCGTAGGCATCGCGGATCTGGACCTTGTAGGTCCGACCAGCCACCTTCACGGGGCTGGACGGATGGGTGCTCTTGATCGTGACGCCCTTGCGGATGGTCACAAAATCTCCGGCTTTGAGCGTCATGTCGTTCATGTCTCCTACACAGGCTGCTTGGGCAATCTACACCTCAGTCGTAGGGGCCCCAACGCTTGTCTTCGGCCTGTACGTCGTCAAATGTGGCTTCCCGCAGGGTGCCGGCATCGACCGTCAGGATGGTCGTCATGGCATTGCCCTTTTTGAGAGCTTCGTTGCGATCCTTGGCCCGGCAGGAGTTGTACCCGCCGCCGACCCAGTTCCACAGAAACAGCTTGCCTTTGGTCTTCGTCTTCATACCCACTACACAGGTGAAATTAGCATTCTACATGGCCCTGAGAGGCCAAAACGAGTTTTCTCCACAGGCGGTGGGTCTCGCAAGCGTCGGCCTCGACCACCACTTCGTCACAACCGTGCATCGCACAGATCTCCGTGCGATACGGAGTTCCCTGCGAGGCCGTCAACGCTTTGACGGCCGGTTCGGAAACGGTGGCCTGACCCCACGAATGCCAGGCCACATACCAATTGGCGGCCACCACGGCCATCCAATGCCAACGGAAGAACCGTGGGGCCTCGTGGATGGTCTCGCCGTGGCGGATGTCCTGGGCGTCGAGGCGGAACATGGTCCTATGCCTCGTCCATCCAGAATGCTTCTGCCGCCAAAACCTCATCGGCGCGCTCGTCCATGTAGCACGCCTTGATGATGCGAACGTGGACACCCACGTCGGCATCAACGGCTCGTTGCGGCAGAAGTTGAAAGCCACCAAGCATGGCTTCACGAATGCAGGACCCGAGCCGACGACCGGCCACGGGAATGGAAATGAGTGCTTTGATGCCCATGCCCTCTACACAGGGCATCCGGGCAATCTACACTCTGGCCGTAAACCGCAGTGTTGCGACCATCATGGCGATGGTCACAAAGGCTGCGAGGAGATTTCCGAAAACGAGCATCACTTGTTCAACGCGTAGGTGGTGAGTGCTTGTTCCAGCTTCTCCACGGCTAGTTCATGCGAATCCTGGTCACTATCGTGCAGGAACCGCCGGACGGCCTTCTCCAACGAATCGCCAGTATCCCGGGCCTCGTCACGCTGACGCAGGAAACGAGCCAGGATCGCGTTGTCGTTGGAGGTCATACCCCCTACACAGGTCACACGAAGAATCTACACCTTCGATTTGAGGGCCTTCGTGAGTGTCCGGCCCTGCTTGGTGAGCGTGAGGAGAGGGCCATTCCAGGTGGCGAAGCCGTCTTCGACGAGCCTGGTGGCCTCACTCTTATCGAGCACGGCTCCCTGGGCCAAAGCCAGGAGAGCCGCCATGTTGAGGGATTCATCGTCCAAGTGCATGTCTTCTCCACCCCTCAGTTCCAGCAGCGAGGGGCTCCGTAGTTGGGGTCGTTGACCTGGGCATCCTCACCGACGCTCTGCCAGTATTCGTTGGCGAACCCGGTCATCAGAGTTTCGGCCCAGGTCCCAATGCCTCCCGCCCAACCCACGGCATTGGCCCATGCCACCGAACGCTCCCCGAGGATGCAGGAGTTTTGGTGCTCGGCGCCCATGAATACGACCATGATTTCGGCGAAACCCTTGGGAGTCTGCACGCTGAATTCCAGGCCCATGTACGAGACCGTCAAAGCAACGCCCTGGGCGTTTCGGATGGTTTCACCGTAGCAAAAGGGGTCGGAGGGGATGTTGTCGTTCATACCCCCTCCACATGACACGGGGGGATTCTACACTGCGCTTAAAGACCCGGACCCCGGTCTAGGCTGTACTGGCCTTCGCGGGGTCGGAGGGTTGAGACACGTCACTGCTTCGGTGGAGGCTGTACTGGCCGCAGACCTTCGGTTCTTTGTGACTCAACCCCTCCACAAGAGCCCTGCGGATTCTACATCGACCCCCTTAAAGATCCGAGCCCCCGGAATCGTCCGGCCGAACGAAAGGGGGGCTCTAAAGACTAACCACACAGCCTGGCGGCAACCAACCGCGTCGTAAGCGGCGTCGGAATCCAACCGACAGATGGCCCAAGTGGTACTGCGTCTCTGCCCTTTGTACGCGAAACCCACCAAAGGTGAACCCCCCGGCCGGGCCCCGCCCCCGATCCGGTTTTTCGGATCGGCGATCCGGTTTTTCGGATCGGAACTCTCCTGTGCTAACCGAGAATCAGCGTTTGTGCTAACCGAGCGGATTTGAGCATCGAACAAGTTGGTGAAATTACTCGATCTAACGCCTGGCACCGATCCAGCAGTGGTCATCGAGCATGGCCTCTTTGCTCAAACCCTTCGACAGCACATTTCTGTGTCCCCTTTGCCACAAACGTGTGGCTCCCCTGGAACTGCTCCTTCGGATTCAGACCAGGGGATTCTTCGCCGCCGCCGGGCACGAGCTTCCGGCCGATGCTTGCCCCGTGTGTCTGGGGAGACACGGGGTGTGTCTGTGGGGACACGGCCCGAAAACGGCCGATGTCATCTAGCCGGGCTTGGATCAGCGCCGCTTCTTGCTGGTCTTCTTGGCCGGGGTCTTCTTGGTCCCAACCGTCCGCTTGTCCTTGCCCGAACCCGAGATGTTCCGCTTGAACTGCTCCTCGCGCAATCGAAGACTCCGAATGGCAAGCCCCCGTCCAATGAGACTCACCCTCGTTGTCGCCTTCACACGATCCTCGTCCATTTCGTAGTCGGCATACGCCTGGTTCAACGCGCTCGTCATGCCTTTGTCTTGTGTGATGTCTACCATTTTCATCTGTTTCCATTTGTGAGCTTGAGTAAACTACGGCGTCGGGATTCAAGCTCAAAAATCCGTTGCCGTTCAGGGTGAAACTCCTCGTCGAATTCATACAAAGCCCGAGTCACGTTGTCCCGGGTTTTCCTGGCCTTCTCTACCGGCCTCCGTTCAGGGTCCTGTGCCCGGTCCCGTCTCCGGGCCGTCTCACAAACCACACAAGACCCGTCGATCACGTATCGCTCTACATGCCCATCAGCACACGGCGCCCCGATATACTTGCCATCCGTTCGTCCCTGTGACCGGGCCAGTCTTTCTCGGTCTTCATTCTGACCCCCACGGTCCTTGGCACCGTTCTCACGACCACAAGCCACACAATTGCCCGTAGGGGTTCCACGTCTCTTGTGGATGTACCGCATGGAAAGACCCGTCCCTTCATGGTCGTGTCTTCGTTTGCAGAGTTTCCCGAGTGCCGTAGCCATGCTCATGTCGGTTGTACGCCAACATGAATCCCAATTTCATGTCCCCTACCGGACCCGGGTTTGGGTCCCGGCGCCTCCACCGTCCGTCCCCTTGTTTTCACTAACGAATTTTTCTTCCAACTTTTTTCGTTGTGCAGTTTTGGTACACGTTTGGTACACAAACCCTGCTCAAAGCACGTCAGAGCACGTCAGAGCACGTCAGAGCACGTCAAGTTGGTGCAATTTCCCGGGTTGATACCTGTTTGTATGGGTTTGGTGTGGGTTTGTGCCGGTCATTTCAGTGCGCTTTGACCAGAGCCACCAAGGGTTCGTCTGATCCCGGTAGGGTGATCCCATGGTCTACGAGACTCTCGGAACCTGGCTCAAGGCCATCATCGACCACGGCGGAACCTATACCCGTGCCGATGACGCCAAGAAACGGTTGCTCGGTGTCGAGGACCGCAAAGGCCGTCGGGTCTTCCAAGTCCCGCTCATCAAAGTCACCGACCGCACGGCTTGGGACATCAAACTCCCCCGACGGGTCGAACTGCTCCTGCGATCTCCCAATCAACGGGAGATCCTGGCCGAGAAGCTATCTCGTGGTGAGATCAAGTTGGACTTCGACTAAACTCAACCCAGTTCCTTTTTGAGAAACTCCGCGACGGCTCGACGCAACAACTCCGTCACCGATAGATCACGTTTCTTGCCTAACTTGACCAACGCCGCCCATTGGGTGTCGGGGAAGCAAATGTTCCTTCGCGTCAACTTTCCCCATGGCGTGTGGTTGGTCATGCTCTACTCCAGAGCTTTTTGAGCCATCGCGTCCACACCATGTCGAACACCACCTTCGGTGCTCCGACTCCGTGAACCTTCATAATCGCTCCATCGCGCTGCGCGTGACACCACTTGTCCCGCATTTCCGCCTGTGTCGCTTCATCGAGAAAGTCCACACACCCGCAAGACGACATCCGCTTCGACGTTCCACAACCCCAACACGTCCACGGCGGAGGCCGTACCCAAACGAGGATGTTGTGCTTCTCGTCCCACGCACCGAGCGAATCCCTTGGCACCCGGTCATGTGAGTCATCGACAAACGCCCACCCCTCCGGCAACCAGTCGCCCCGCTCCATCGCCTCCCGCTTCTCCCGCCACTCGTCCTGCATCTGAGCTTCCTCCAATGTGCGTGGCGAAAACGAAGGGAACGGGAAGCCGCGAATATCGACCATCACGTCACTTTACCGGCTCCAGTGCCAACCGAGCTTTCTCATCACGGGCCCCCACGAAATCCGCACCACACGACAAACAGCACCCGTCTTCGTCCACACGTTCGCACTCGGCGTCACATTCGTCGCATCGGACGTTCATGTAGTAAAGCAAAGCCTCTCGCAATCGAGTGACCTCCCCGGCCGCTTCACGTAAAAACACGGCCTCCCGGGAGCCGTCGAGCATCTGTGCCTGCTCCAGCAGCCAGTCCACGATGGTTCTTTCTTCCTTGCTCATTTGGGAACCTCGTCTTCCAGCACCGGGGTGCATGTGTCACAAGCCGAAAACACCCGGTCGAACTGAGCATCGTAGAGCATCCGGCCACCACACTCGCAGTGCTTGGGGAGCTTTCGTCGCTTTCGTTCACGCTCAGTCATCAGATCTCTTTCTACCACCAAGGAGGGCGTCTCTGAGCACACGGTCAAACTTCTCCTGCAACTCGTCATCCGAGAGCTTTGTGAATTCGGAGGTGAGGCCCTCGCACCATTTGGCAAGCGTCTCGGCTGCCCAATCATGCCATTGCTTTGAATCCATCTACGACCCTACCGGCTTCGGGTCTTCCAGGTAGACCATGGCGCCTTCAAAGCCACCGTCGTGCGGATCCCAGTCCACATCGAACCTGACGTGCTTGATCCGGTCAGCTTCGGGTCTACCAATGCCTTTGAGCCAATAGATGACGGCTTCTTCGACTTCCTGCCTCGACAGCCGTAGGGGACTGGTCTCGCCTTTTCGATAACGCACGTCTCTTGTACGCCAAACGCGTGCCCTTTCACTCTCGTGGAGGGAGCAGGTCGTGAATCGTGCAGTCGAACGCTTCTGCGAGCCGATACAGCGAAAGCAGCCCCGGTACTTTCTTGCGGGTCTCCCAGGAAGACACGATGTTGTACCGACCTTGATTGGTCTTTTGGGCCAACTCCCCTTGGGTCCATCCCCGCTCCCGGCGACGTTTCCTGATCTCCGTGGCGATGAAATCCCGTGTCTGTGGGTTTAGCTCCGCATCCGTCCGAAGCACCCGTTCTTCACGGTAGTCCTGCTCGGTCACAACCCAGATCCTACCCCGTAGAGCCCAACCCTAGTTTCAAAACCCCTATGGGCGCGCACCCCCGGCGATTTTTCAGATCGGCTATATCCCAAACCCGTACAGAAAGGCCCCCCTTCTAAAAGACCCCCCTTTTTGGGGAACCTAACCTTGGATTGCCAGGGGGTTCCTGACCAGGCGAGGCCACACGGAGGCATGGTTCGCCGTCTGCAAGGGTTCTACGCCAATGATCCAAAATCTACCCCGTTCGCAAACCGATTCAAAATCGACTTTCTCAAAATTGGGACAGGTCAGATACGGCCATAGGGGGAGGGGGGGTACCACTTGTAATTTTTCTATACGGTTATTCGGATCCCGCGGGGGGTGGGGGGTCGAGGTACCTAACCTATCAGGCTGCTGCTGTGTCCTGGTCGTCCTCCCACTCACTGGGATCTGGAGGAGGTGCCACCCAGTTGGGATCCAGGCCCCACGGCTCCAGCCACCACAGGGGTGCTTCAACAATGGGCCAGGTCTCCACACCAGTCTCACGGTTGTAGGTCAGGCCCCAATGCTCTGGTCGATGGCCGTCGTCATCCACAGGGAGATGAGCACCCACGTTGATCTGTGCTGTGCGTACATCGAGGGAGATGCGTGGGTCATCCATGTTCATCACACGGGCACCCATGCGCACACCCATGGGGCTGGTGATGTGGGCCCCTTTGCCACGGTGGATCTCGTTGGTGCGGTCCCCAGTGAGGGTGAAGTACACAGGGTCCTCGGGTTCGTTGCCATCAGGGTAGGAGTCGAAGCTAGGGGTAGCCTGCATACGTGAGGCACAGCGCAGCATGGTGTCGAACGCTTCAGGGTTGGTTGCAAACGTAGCGAGGATGGAGCCCCCGGTATCCCACCATCGGTGCCCATCTACGTGGGAGGTACCTGGGTGGTAGACCACAGCCCAGAAGGCGATGCCCTCTTGGGGTAGGGGCACGTACTTGAGGGTGATGCGGTTACGCTTCATCTCCTCCTGCTCGATCTGGTGCAGGACAGCGTGGATGTGGCTCACAGCACTGAAGAAGGCATCAGGTCCATAAGCACTGGAGATCTTCTCGATCAGGTCAGGTGCCTTGGCAAGTGCCTCTTTGAGACCATCCAAGCGTTTGGTGATGCGTTGCTCCATGGTGAGCACATCCCACTCAGTGTCGAGGCGGTTGAACTCGTCGA
>Ga0307380_10007318_pt1 | contig 14374 bp, 9 predicted proteins | sample UN3MG_FD_202239 | JGI IMG/M metagenome (GOLD analysis project Ga0307380, IMG submission 202239) | Soil microbial communities from Risofladan, Vaasa, Finland - UN-3 | ecosystem: Environmental > Terrestrial > Soil > Coastal area > Acid sulfate soil | place: Finland: Risofladan, Vaasa | collected... | reverse complement strand
GCTCGACCGTGTCCCGCGTGAGGATCTCGGGTATCTCGTACAGGTACGCCGCCGTGTCGATGTACACGTTCGGGTTCTTCTCGACCACCATGAAGGCCTCGTGGTGCCATAGCGTTCCCAGGTGGGTGAGCATGATCCGTAGCGACGGAAAGGCGACGGCCACCTCATCGATCAGGAGCGGATTGGCGTGGGCCAGTCGGCAAAGCGACCCGAAGGGCGTCGTCCCGACGTGAAACACGACAGGGACATTCAACTCGGCGGCCTTCTCGTAGAGCGGGAAGACCGACTCGTCGTTCGGGAAGAACCGCTGGAGGGGCGGGTGCAGTTTCAGCCCCCTCAGCGAGAGATCCTCGATTGCCCGCTGGAACTTCTCAACCGCCCCAGACCGCATCGGGTTGACGGACGCGAAGCCGATCAACCGGTCGCCATACCTTTCGCAAAGCCGATGGACGTACTCGTTTGACGCGTAGACGATCGGGGCGTCCACCGCGTAGATGATCGACTGGGCGATGCCGGCCTCGTCCATCTGCCGGATCATCTCCCTGGCCGACAGCAGGGGCAGGCTGTCCCTGAACTCGCCGAAGACGGCGACGCCGCTGTCAAACGCAAAGCCTTCCGCGCACGCCAAAGCCTTGTCGAATTCAATCATATGAACGTGACTGTTTATAATGTGCACCGATAGCCACCTTTGCGGTCCAAGAGGCGCCCTACCGTCGCCACCAATAGCGCCCCGGGGAGTAGGCGTCAAGGAGCGCCTCGGCCGCCGCGCGACGGAACGCGGAAACGACCGGATGTTCGGTCTTCGGGTCGTGCTCGGCCGCAGCCGCCGGGGCGTCCTGATGCGTGACTTCAGCCTGCGCAGACGGTGGGCCGTTGGCCGCATCGCCTTGTTCGGCTGGTTCGTGTGGCAGTTCCACGTCCTTGCACCCCAGGGGAAGGTGCCTGCCGCAGGTGCGCGGGCGCCACGCGGAGAGACGCCGTACCGTCTCCCCACCCCAACGACACGTCACTCCTTGTGGCTTGTGCTAGTTCGACACGGAAAGCCGTTTCCCTTTAGCAATTCCAAGCGTTGCCGCGCAAGCGAATCGGCCGGAAACGGCCATCCCAACCTCATGCGCTTGCCTCCGTCAGCGAGCCCACCTTGATATGCACGACCCATTCGCGTTCAACCATCCGTGGACATGAGCGTCAGCGGTCTTGGCGGTGTGCCCTTTGGGCGGCGAGTTCTCCCTGGCGGCGGTCGTTAGAAGGTGATGCCGACCGAGATCGTCAGTGTTCTGGACCGGCCGAATTCCGGCTCCAGTTCCGGGAACATGTCCTGCTGGTAGCCCACGTCGATGGAAACGCGCTCCGAAGGATAAATGCCCAGACCGACGGCCCAGGCCGTGTTGCCCCTCACGTCCATCGCGGTGCCGCCCCGCAAAAACAGCCCATCGAATAGCCGGTGGTCCACACCCGTATAGAACCGATGGACCTCCAGGTGGCCGGTTTCATCGCGGAACGCACCGTACTGATAATCGACATACACGGCCGAGTCTTTGGCGTATTCGTACGACACGCCCGGCCGCAGGACGTATTGATGCGTTGTATCCTTGACCCGGATGTCGCCGACGCCGGTTCCCATGAAGTCGAACAGGGTGGTTCGGCCCGGCGAGAATGCATAGTCAAACACCAGGCCCGCCAGCAGTCGCGGCGCCGGTCGGTGCAACGTCCCCAGGCGGAAACCATACGTCTCGCCGTCGGATTCGCTTACGTCGATATCCAGCGGGCCAAGGTCATAACGGGTTTCGGACTTGGCGAAATTCAGGTTGGCGCCCAAAGCCCAATCATCGCCAAATCGCTTCGCCCATTGGACCTGCGCGTAGTCCATGTCCATGCGGAAATCAAGGCCCTGGCGCGTGGTCGCGGTATTGCCTCGGATCTGGGCAAGGGCGGGTTGAATGACGCCGAATTTCCCAAGGTCCCAAGTAAACGCCTCCGCACAGACGTCGAGGCGGCTACCGTTCTCGAAAGTAAGACTCGAGTACTGCGGGCTGAACGCCAGACGCAGGTCGCCCGCGAGAGGTTCCCAGGCCACAGACGCAGGATTGATCGAGGAAGCCCACTTGCTGCCGGCCGAGGCGCCGCCCAGCCCGGCGACATCGCCGTACGTCGCGAAGCGGCTAAGCGCTGCCGGCAGGCGCAGCGTCAGGCTCTCATCCTCAAATCCCCTGGCCAGGACCGGCGTCGCCAGCCCCGCCAACAGGAGAGCGGAAGACACCCACGGTGCCGCATGTCGCAGACTCTTGCCCTTGACCATGAGACCTTTCGCCTCCTTATCGACCCGCGCAAGACCAGGCAAGTCGATCTACGCGCCAAGACTCTCGGACCCAACAGCCGGGCTGCGGCGCTCTCCTTCGTCAGCCAGCGGCCAACCCGTCAGGCCGGAGTCGGTTTCGGTGCACCCTCTCTAGGAGGGGGCAGCGGCTTCGGCTTTTTCACCGTCCCGCACACCCGTGAGGCCGGTTTCCCATCTCTCACGGAGTGTGTGGCTCGTGATCAAGGGGACCGCTTCCACTGAGCCCCGCGTTTCGAGCGCCAACACAAGGCTTTGCACCAACTGCGACCGGCTGACCGGCTCAGTCAGGTAGGCTGTGACACCCGCGGCTTCGCACGCCGTGGCGTCGCCTCGCTCCCCGGCAGAGGTTATCATAATCAATTGAGTCGTGCCAGACTTGCTGTGCTGCAGAATGTCTCGGGCCCGGATGACGCCGTCGTTGACACAGGCAAGGGCATTGAGCACAACGAACGGGAAGGGTCTCCCGCAACGATCGGCCTCGCTCAGGATTCTCACGGCGGCGTCGGTGTCTTCGGCCCGAACCGCTTCCGTTCCCACTTCGTCCAGCCACTGCTCGATGAGGTCACATCTATGGGGTTCGTCGCTGAGCAACAGGACGCGCAGCCCTCGCAGATGCCCGGAGTCATACAAAGGCCGGGGGCGCGCCGCCCTCTCCTGCAGGCCGAAGCAGGCGGTGAAATGGAAAACGCTCCCCTCCCCCACTTCGCTCTCCACCCAGATGTACCCACCCATGAGGGGGACGAGTTCGGAGGCTATAGCCAGACCGAGCCCGCAGCCGCCACATGCGCGCGTCTTAGAGCCATCGGCCTGCTTGAACGCCTCGAAGATCTGGCACATAACCTCGGGCGGGATACCGGTTCCCCGGTCGGCGACAGCAACATGCAGCTGGACGCTTGCCTTCTGCCGCCCGCCGACCTCTGCGTGTACCCGCACCTCGCCTCGCTCGGAAAACTTGATGGCGTTACTGAGTAGCGTCCCGACCAATTGGCGAAGGCGGCCCGGGTCGCCCACCAAGGCATCGGGCACATCGGGCTCTATCTCGTGGACAAGCCGGAGTCCTTTCTGGCGGGCCCGGCAGCGGAACTTCCCGACGACGTCCCCCAGGCAGTCACGGAGCCGGAACTCGGTCGGTCTCAACTCCAGGCGGTTGGCGTGAATCCTGGCCAAGTCGAGCAGGTCATTCAGCAAACCCATCAGCGAATGGGCGCCTTCCCGGACGTATTCCAGATAGTGACGCTGCTTCTCTGTCAGATCCGTCGAAAGGGCCAGTTGCGTCATGCCCATGATAGTGTTCATGGGCGTGCGGACCTCGTGACCGATGTTTGAAAGGAACTCGTTGCGCATGGCCTTGGTGCTCTTGGCCATGACGGCCAGCGCTCGGGCGCGTTTCCGGGCGTGTTTCTGCGCCTGAACCGCGCTCGCTAGACGGGCCTGCAAGTCGCGATTAACGGCTCTGGTTGCCTTCAGCCGCCTGTGCAACCGAGCAACAGCAAGCCCGGATAGGGTCACCAGCACAACCAGGACTGTCGCTAGCCATAGCATCGGGTCGTTCACCCAAACTGATGACGCCTCTGTGGCTGATCCCGCCCGTCGGCCCGGCCAGAAGCCGTGAACTCCCGTCGGGGATTCACACAGGACCCAGAAGGGATACGAGTGCAACTCTCCCCGATTCGTTATCGGCAGGCCGGGGAAACCATCTTTAGCAGGCCGCTGAGAAGGTCAGTCAGGGGATACCCCTGAAGCCGCCGGTCACGGCACGAGCCGTATCCGTGCCAAGGCGGCCGGCGGCGAGATTCCTTTCGATTTCGCTCAGGACAGGCCTTCACTTCGCTTTGCTCGTTCAGAATGACAACGCGAAAGACGTACGAGCAAAAGGGTGGCCCCCGCCGCTGCCCAAGTAGCCTCAAGCCTGTCCCCCCCGGCTGCCGATGAGTCCACAAGTGGTTACGGTATAAGGAATTGGATTTGCTTTCGGCCGGTTTTTGTGTATAGTTGGGGTGGTATTTGGCACCGCCAATGCGGAGGTGCCTATGAGGGGGGTGTGTCTCGCGCTGGGCGCGTCCGTGCGCGTTTTCGGGCCGCATCGACAGAACCCCGGAACGCCACAAGATGCGGACGACGGCCGCGCCGATACGCTTTCTCGCTCATGGGGAGTGGGACCGTCCGGAAGATAAACCGGGGGGGAACCTGATGACCAAGCGAATCTGTCTCCCAACTCTCGTCTCCGCCCTGTTGCTGAGCCTCCTCGCAACCGGCTGCACAAGCGACGCGGACCGCCTGGCGGCCTTTCTCCAGGAACGGCGCACGCCCGTTTCGGGTGTGCCGTACCGCGTGTTGCCGCCCGACGTCATTCTCGTCCGCTCGAGCTACGTGCCCGAAATCGACGGCATCCAGGAGCAGATTCGCCCCGATGGCAAGATCAACCTGCCGCTCGTCGGCGAGATCGACGTGGTTGGCACCAAGGAAATCGGCCTCACGCCCAAGGAGATCGAGGCCCAGATTACCCTGGCCGCGCGCGAGTTCTATGAGCGGGTCGATGCCACGGTTCATGTCGTCGGATACAACTCCCAGAGGGTCTACGTGTTCGGCCAGGTCTCCAGGCCCGGACCCCAGTCCTGGACCGGCACCAATACGCTTCTGGAGGTCCTGGCCAACTGCCAGCCTACCCAACTTGCCTGGCCTGAGCGTATTCTGCTGGTGCGCGGCCAGATGCCCCGCCGGGGAGGCTATCTGCTGAAGACCAAGGACCTGGATGACCTGGCGGCCAAGGGCCAGACGGGCGCCGGGGCTCCCGAGCCGGCGGGCGTCGTCCTGGCCAAACCGGACCAGGTGGACCCCGAGGGGCAGGAACCCCTGCCGCGCCCCGGGGCGCGCGAGGCCCACGTCATGCGGGTCAACATGATGGCCATCGTCAGGAAGGGCGACATGTCGAAGAACGTTTACCTTCAGCCGGACGACGTGATTTACGTCCCGGCCAACCCGCTGGCGGCCATCGGCCTGGCGATCCAGCAGATTCTGATGCCGATCCGGCCGGCTGCCGAGATGATCTCTGTGCCGGCCAGCGCGGCCACCTCGGCCGCGAGGGTCGGCGGCGGCCAGGGATACTGAGGCTCCGGGGGACCACGATGCCAGACCAGGACCGCAAGGCGACGCCGCGAGACGTGCTGCGGATGGTCTTCCGCCGCCGGCGTCTCTTCGTCCTGGGCGCCGCGGTCTTCGCCATTGCCGCGCTCATCGGCGCCCAGTACTGGCCGCTCAAGTACACCGGCATGACGTACTTCGAGCGGCGCACCGACCCGGCCTCCCTCGAGGCCGCCCGCAACCGCACCGAGTCGTTTGAGTCCATCAAACTCACGCTTCAACACGAACTGGTCGGCCGGACGGCCATCGAACGGGCCGTCGAGGAATTGGGCCTGACCAAGGGCGTGCCGCGCGGCCGCGACGGAGAACTCACCCTCCAGGGCAAGATGGCCAAGCAGGTACTCGTCCAGCGCCTCATGGCAAACGTCCAGATCCGCTGGGACGTCCGGTCGCAGGACGTCGACCTGGTCTCGGTCAGTTTCACCCACGACGACCCGAACCTGGCCCAGGACATGCCCAACACGCTCGTCCGCAACTACATCACCCAGGTCAGCGAGCAGATCGTGGAACGCCTGAAGGCCGGCCGCGACTTCCTCCTGAAGCAGGTCAACGAATGCGACGGCCGACTCGACGAGGCCACCAAGCAGCGGATCGAGTTCGAGGCCAGGTACGGCGGCATGCTTCCCGAGAGCCCCAGCGCGCTGCTGGACAGCCAACGCGAGGTCGCCTCCGACATGGACACCGTCCGGCGCCAGCACCTGGTGGCCACGCAGAAACTCGAACGGCTCAAGGCCCTGGCCGAGAAGACGCCGGACTCGGCCGAGGAACCCGTCCAGGTGATCCGCGGCCCCAATCCGGAACTCGAACGGCTCAAGGAAGAACTGCGCAAGTACCAGGACCAACTCGATAGCGCCATCAACCTGCGGCACATGACCGACAACCATCCCACCGTCCAGACGCTCCACAAGAAGATCGAGGAACTCACCGAGCAGGTGGTCCAGACGCCCGAGGAAACGGTCCTCCAGAAAGTCTTCGGCTCGGACGCGACCGACGAGGGCCTCTCGATGGCCCTGGCGGGCGCCCAGTCCGAAGTCGAGATGGGCAGCAGCGAACTCGAACGGCTCCAGGGCCGCCTGACGACCGTTCAGAACCTGGTGGCCAATTACGCGCCCATCCGCGAACAGTACCTCAAGCTCCTCAAGAAGGTCACGGAAGTGGAGGTCGAAAAGACCAACTGGCAGGGCCGCCTGACCGGCGTCGACATGGCCCTGTCGGCCGAGGTGGCCAAGCGGCGCACCCACCTGAACGCCGTGCAACTGGCCGAGAAGCAGTTCCGGCCTTCCTCCCCCCAACTGCTCTACGTGCTGGGCCTGGCGCTGGCGGGCGGGCTGGCGTTCGGGGGGGGCCTCGTCTTTCTCGGCAACACGCTCGATCGCTCGATCGCCACGACCGAGGACGCCGCCAAGCATTTCGACCTGCCCGTCTTCGGCGTCGTCGGCGAGATCGTCACGCCCCGGGAACGGGTGTGGCGGACGACGCGCTGGCTCGTCGTCGAGCCGATGGTCGCCCTCTTTCTGCTCGGCGTCATCGGCCTGACGTCTATCAACATTGTGCTATGGATCAACTATCCCGAACAGTATGCAGTGTGGAGGGCGAACCCCTCGGGCTTCGTCCAGCAGCGGCTGGCCGAAGGGGCCCGGACGCTGCGGCAGTCGCTCTGAGCATACGCTATGTACACCGACTTCTACAAACTGAGGGAATACCCCTTCTCGATCACCTGTGACGAGAGGTTCTTCTACGAGAGCGCCGTCCACTCCGAGGCCCTGGCCAACATGATGTACACCGTCCAGCAACGCAAGGGCATGGTCCTGATTACCGGCGAGGTGGGCGCGGGCAAGACGTTCCTGGGCACCATGCTGGGATCGCGTCTCGGCGTGGGGTGCCTGACGGTCATGATCGGCAACCCGCCCCAGTCCGGCAAGCAACTGTTCCGGGCCCTCGTGTCGAAGGCGGGACTCAACGTCCGGCCGACCGCCGACAAACTCGCCCTCCTCGAGGAACTCGAACAGCACCTCGTGCGCCTCCATACGCGCGGACGCATCGCCGCCCTCATCCTCGACGAGGCCCAGGACCTCTCCTCGGCCTCTCTCGACGAAATCCGCTTCCTGTGGAACTGGGAACGCGACGGCCAACGCCTCATCCAGATCGTGCTCATCGGCCAGCCGGAACTCCGCCAACGCCTTCTGGAGCCCGAGTGGGAGCCCCTGCGCCAACGCATCGTGCTGACGTACCACCTGGGGCCGCTGACGTCCGACGACGCGGGAGCGTACATCGCGCACCGGCTGCGTGTGGCCTCCGACGACGGGTGCCAGGTGGAGTTCGCCCCCGAGGCCGTGGCCCGGATCCATTCGGCCACCGACGGCATCCCCCGCCTCATGAACATCCTGTGCGATAATGCCCTCCTCATCGGCTATGCCAAGGGGGCGCACCGCATCGATACCGAGATCGTGGGCCAGGTCCTGCGCGACATGACCTGCTGGGGCCTCCGGACGCCCGTCCCGCTTCCCTCCAGAAGCGGTTCACCGAGTTCGAAATAGGAGAGCGTGTGGGTAACGTCTTTGACGCCATGAAGAAGCACCAGGCCGAGCAGGCCGACCAGGCGCGCTCGGGCGAAGCCGAGTCCGCCCCCGCCGCCGGCGGCGCGCCCCCTCAGGCCCTGCCGCAGCCGGCCGAGCCGGCCCCGCGCGCGGGCGTCATCCTCAACGGATACTCGCCCAGGCTCGTCGCGCACCACGACCGCGGCGGCAAACTCGCCGAGGACTACCGCGCCCTGCGCACCAACCTCCTCGCCCAGTACAGAGACAACCGGTTCTGTCTGCTCGTCTCCTCGGCCGAGGCCGGCGAAGGCAAGACCGTTACGTGCCTCAACCTGGCCATCGTGCTGGCCGAGCAGCCCGAGTACCGCACCGTGGTCGTCGACTGCGACCTGCGCAAGGGCCGCGTCGCCTCGCTGCTGCGGATCGAGAAACGCCCCGGCATGGCCGACCTGCTGCGCGGCCGGGCGACGTTCGACGAGGTGCTCCGGCCGACCTCGTATCCGAACCTGTTCGCCGTTCCGGCGGGGCAGGCCGACGCCGACGAGGTCGGCGAACTTCTCGGCAAACAGGAACTGGACGAGTTTCTCGGCCGGCTGCGGCAGGAGTACGACCACGTCCTGATCGACACGCCGCCCCTGGCGGTCGTATCGGACGCCGGCACCGTGGGGCGGGCCGTCCGGGAAGCCATGCTGGTGGTCCGCATGCACAAGACGCGCCGCGAGTCGGTCGACAAGGCGATTCGCCTGCTCCATGCCGCCAACGTCAGACCCGTCGGGATTGCATTGACCCATCAGAAATACTACATCCCGTCGTACCTCTACCGGTACTCGTGACCCGGCGCCCGGCGTGCAGCCGCTGGACGCGGGATCCCGCTTGGCGGCACGATTCAGCAGCCACGCCGCCGCCGGCACACAGCCTGGGGCAGTTTAACATTGCGTGTTCGCGCGGCGGGTCCCCGCACCCGCCGCGCTCGAGGTCCGACTACGGGTCGTCGCGGTGGGTACGGGGACCCACCGCGCACAAGCCGTGGTGTGAATACGCAATCTTAAAACGCTCTACGGCCGCGTTGCCCCCAGAACGTGCTTGAGGTTGAGGGTCTGTTCCCGGCGGACCACCTCGATGTCAACGATCTCGCCGGGTTTGCACGCGTCGACGGCCTCGGCGAGGTCGCGCGCGGTCGGCGTAGGCTGACCGGCTACCGAGAGGATGATGTCGTTCACCTTCAGGACGCCGGCACGCTGGGCGGCCGACCCGGGCAGGAAACCGTCCACCTGGACGCCTTCCGGGGCGCGGCGCATCCGGATCCCGAGTTGGGCCACGGGCAGGTGGGCCGGCCGCCACGGGGGCTCGAGCGCAAGGACCCATCGCTGCCAGTCGGTCTCGATTTCGCCCAGCGGTTTGCCGAGGGTCGCCTCGAGCGCCTTGGCGCCGGTCGGGTCCGACGCGTAGCGCGACTTGTAGGTCTCGTAGAACGCCTCCAGTTTGTCCTGTCGGTGCACGTACAGCATCAGGTAGTGCACCTCGGGGTAGCAGAGCATCGCCTGGCGGACGAACGCCTCCCGGCCTATCGTGCACAGGTCGGCCAGCGAGAGGGCCTTCTTCTGCCGGACCCATTCCTGAAGCCCCACCAGGCTGGCCTCCTGAAGCACCTCGATGCGCCCCGCCTCGACGCGCGAACACTGGAACAGCGTGGCCAGCCCTTCCGAGATCCACACGGGATGTCGCTGGCCGGCCCGAACCTGGTCGGCGTGATGCAGCGCGTGGGTGAACTCGTGAATCAGGACGTTGCTCATGCTGATGCTCGTCAGGGTCCGCGTGGCCGGGTTGTAGTAGCCCGACGTATCGTCCGGGGGGCCGCCGCGCCGGTAGTCGCTCAGCGTCGGCAAGACGACCGCCACGTTCCACTGGAGGGCGTCGGGAAACAGCAACCGCTGCTGCGCGTCGGCGTACGCCCCCAGCAGCCGCACGACGTGGCCGAGGGCGTTCTCGTCGAGCGCCGAGACATAGACGAGATGGCGCCGGTTGTCGATGCGCGTGGTGTAGCCCTCGCCGAACTTCCGCTGGTACGACGCGGCGAGGGTATTGGCCTCGGCGGCGAGGTTGGGTTCTCGTCCCGCCCCCGAGGCGGCCGGCAGCGCGAGACACGCCAGGGCCAGCAGCCCCAGCAGGACCGGGGCCGACCTCTTCAGGGCGTTGCCGATGGCGCGGTGCGTCATGTGGAGTCCATGGCTCTCTCTGATTCGATTTCGTACCCCGGACGCACGAAACATTCCACAAACGGCCGGTAAAGGAACGTGCCCAACACGCCGCCTGCCGCCGCGAGGCAGGCCGTGGTCATGTCCGGAACGTGCGGCGGGAAGCATATCTGGCCGAGTTCCACGGCAGCGGCCACCGTTGCCGCCATCATCGCGGCCAGGATCCGGCCGCCTCGAAGACCCGACGCCAGGCTCATCAGCATCACACCCAGGGCCGCCGGCACGGCCACGTCCGCCAGCAACTGGGCCGTGGCCGCGAACTCGGAGTTGAAGTACTGGTAGTAGAACGGCACCCGCGCGGCGTTGAGCAGCCCCGCCCACACACCCCCGTCGGGCCACCGCGGCGCCAAGGGACTCCACTTGCCCCAGACGAGCGCCGCCAGGATGGCGGCGGTCCCCGCCAGCCGCACGGCCCACGTCAGGCATCGCCACAGGAACCCCTCGGGCAGCGGGCGACTGGCCATCGGGCCGAACCTGGTCGCCAGCAACCCCCCGAGAGCCGCCCCCCAGGCGCCCAGGACCACGTCCGTCGCACTCGAGTACCGCGAGTACACGAACATCTGGAGCAGTTCAATCGCCCCCACGAACACGAGGCCACCCGCCAGCCCCGCCAGCACAGGCCGCCTCCGGTAACGCCACCGGACGATGACCCAGTACCCCACCGGAATGTGGATGATAATGTTCCCCACGATCCCCAGGATCGGCGTGCGGGAGACGTCGGTCAGTGGCACGAGCACCAGTTTCCCCTCGGCCAGTTTCTGGATCATCTCGTCCGCCGAAAGCACGAGGTCGTACGGGAACAACTGGTACACCACGAGGCATGCCACGTAGCCTGTCAGAAGGAGGCCGGCGAGCCGGGCCGGCCGGTCGGCGCGGAGCAGCCCCCGCCACCACGCCGTGATGCGTCGGCCGACCGCCAGCCAGAGGACCACGCCGGCGACCCCGCCCGTGCACTCGGCCAGGACGTCGTTCAGCGACACCGTCCGTGGCGCGAAGAACAACTGCACGAACTCGATGCCCACGCTGAGCACCACCGCCACCGTCGCTGTGACAAGCGCCGCCAGCAGACGGCTGCCCGAGTCCTCCCGGGTGAGCGCTCCCATCATCAGGAACGCGAGCGGAATGAACAGCAGCAGGTTCGCCACCAGGTCCGAACGGTTCCCGATGCCGAGGTGCAGGTACGGCGTCCGGACGAACGCCTCCAGGGCCTCCTCGAACGGGCGGGCGCGATATTCCAGCGGCACCAGCGACCCGTATACCACCAGAACGGCGTACCCCAGGGCCAGAATCAGGTAGGCCCGGCCAGGGTGGGCTGTCGATCTTCCCGCGCCTGCGACGCCGCGAAGAGACGCCCCTGCCAGCCCGGTCGCCTCGCCCGCGTCAGCCTCCTCGGTGGCGGGCTGCCAGAGGCCGAGCGCGCACCGGTGACCCAGGGCGAGCACCAGCACCAGGCCCACCTGCACCACGCTCCAGCGCAGGAAAAGGTCCCACCACGCTACGGATGTGTCCGGCCCTGCGGCCAGAAGCCACGCGATGGTCGACCACGCCGCGCCACCCTCGTGGACCTGCGGCGCAAGCCCCAGCCGCAGCAGGAACCATCCGGGCACGACCAGCAGCGCTGTCACCACGAGGCCTGTCACCACCCCCCATGCCCGAGGCCGGCGGAGGGCGTAACCGAGCGCGGCCCCGTTAGCCGACACCGTCAGCACCAACAACACCAGGAACGCGGCGCCGCCGAACGGTTCGGACCGGACGGGTCCCATCAGTCCCTCGCCCACCCCTGTGCTGAGCAGAATCAGATGCACCAGGACCACCCAGGGCAGCCCGAGCAGCAGCAAGGAGAGGACGCCCCGGCTGGCCGCGGGCCGTTCGAGGAGGCTCACCGCCCCCGCCACGGTGCTGCTCATGAGCAGGATGAGCGCCGCGTAGGAGAGAACCAGGATCAGCCGGGCCGTCTCGCCCCCGGCCAGGTCGCCCAACGACAGGCCGGGCCCCGCGAGGCGAAACAGCGCCAGAAACGTCCCGGCCAGAACGATCGCCCAGACCGGCAACCCCAGGCTCGACCGCGGCCGCCCGAGCATCATCCGGCCGACGGACGCCGGCCCGAAACCCATCCAGAAGAGCAGGGCGCCCAGCATCGCCACGCCCGGCACGGAAGGCGGGCCGCCGAGAAGCCGTTCCGCGCAGGCGGATGCCTCCGGGAGCGAAAGGAAGAGCCAAAGGCCGACGATCACCCCCAGCACGCAGCCCACCGACGCCAAGGCGGCCGGGGCGCGACTCGTTCGCCGGGATGCCGATGCGCCATGCTCCACGTTCATTCCCGCCTCGTCCCGTCACGATAGCGTGCAGGCCCTCTTCTTACAAGCCGCGCCCGGCGTGCGAGATGCGCGGCCCGCGCGATGCGCGGCGGGTCCCCGTACCCGCCGCGCTTGGGCTTGCACATGGTCACCCTTCGGGATGACCATGCCACCCGCCTTGGGCGGGCCGCGCATCTCGCACATGGTCACCCTTCGGGATGACCATGCCACCCGCCATGCCACCCGGCATGCCACCCGGCAAACACATGCGAATCAATAGATGCGCAGCAGGCGTTTCAAAATAAACACGAACGGGATCACGATCACCAGGTACGCCACCAACCACGGCGGGAACCCGATGGCCGCAATGCCCGGCACGATGCCCAGCAGCCGTAGCGGCCGCATCCGGATCTCCGTCACCAGGCCGTCGCCGTGGTCGACGAGGGCCGGCGTGTAGGTTCGCCCGCCCACCCGCATCGGGCGCTCGACGCTCGTGTGCTTCAGCCGCAACGTCAGCCGGTACGGCACGTCGGCCGCCCGCGCGCGCAGGGTCCACGCGGCCAGGCCGTGCGGCAGACTGTTGCCGGCCACCGCGGCCACAGGCTGGACCCACGCGTCGGCCTCCAGACCGTCTTGCGGCACGAGGTGCATAACACCTCCCGCGGCCGAGACCGGCGTGTACGCAATGACGCGAATCGCCTCGCCGTCCTGCGGCGGATGAAATTCCAGGCGCGCCAGGCACCACGTCGCCAGCATCGCAATCGGCAGCAGCGAGACCAGCAGCGGCAGCCCTTCGGACCCCAGCGTCCGCATGGCGACCTGCGGTTTGGTGGCGCGGAGGCGCTTCAGGGCCTTGGCGTCGCCGCGCCGGCGGGCCTCGCGGATGAGCACCCCCAGGCGCCGCTTGTCGGCCGCCGCGCGGCCGAGCAGGTCCTGGTCCGTCGTGAAGACGCGGACCACGGTCAGAATGGCGGCCGACCCGATGGCCACGACCAGCAGCACGGCATCGCTCGGCAGGGCCAGCACCCGCCCCAGGAGCGTGTCGAACACCGCCAGGCTCAGCGTTGTCCAGGCGTCCAGCATGGGCCTCTTAATCCTTGACGACCGTGATGCGTCCGTGGTTGCCGTCGACGCGGACCTTCGCGCCGGCCGGGATGCGTCGCGTGGCGCTCGGGCAGGCCACCGCCGGGATGCCGAAGTCCCGCGCCACAATCGCCCCGTGCGACAGCACGCCGCCCTGTTCCACCACCAGCCCTCGGGCGCCCACGAACAGCGGCGTCCAGCCGGGGTCGGTCGAGGGGCACACCAGCACGTAATCGGTCCCCAGGTCGCCGGCGTCCTGCGGGTTGACGACAATTCGGGCGGTGCCCGTGGCGATGCCCGAGGCCAGGGCGGTGCCGGCGAGTTCGTCGGCGGCCTCGATCGCCTGGGCCACGCCGAACCCTTCGAGGTGCTGCGAGTCGATGACGTCGGGCAAATCGAGCCGCTGTTGCGACCGCCAGCGGACCTGGCGCTGGGCAATCAGGTCGGCCCCGCGCTGGCGATCGCGCGTAAAGGTGCCCAGTTCGTCGAGGCGCAGGAAGTAGATGCCCCGGCCCAGGCTCCAGCGGCGGCCGAGTTCCTCGATTACCGTCCGCAGCAACTCGTACCCCATCATCAGGTAATGCTTGCCCGACTCGCGATAGGGCAGCAGGGCCTGGGCGTCGGCCAGGTCGGCCTCAACGAGTTCGCGGAAACAACTGCCGCCCCAGTGCCGCAGCACCGCCGGCAACTCGGCCTGGGCGGCCTCGCGCCGCGCGACGTTCT
>Ga0307380_10007315_pt1 | contig 14377 bp, 6 predicted proteins | sample UN3MG_FD_202239 | JGI IMG/M metagenome (GOLD analysis project Ga0307380, IMG submission 202239) | Soil microbial communities from Risofladan, Vaasa, Finland - UN-3 | ecosystem: Environmental > Terrestrial > Soil > Coastal area > Acid sulfate soil | place: Finland: Risofladan, Vaasa | collected... | reverse complement strand
GCGTCGACCTCACCGAGAAAGCACGCAAGGGCGAGCTTGATCCCGTGGTGGCGCGCGACGACGAGATTCGCCAGATCATCGACATCCTGATGCGGCGCCGCCAGAACAATCCGATCCTCACGGGCGAGGCCGGCGTGGGCAAGACCGCCATCGTCGAAGGCTTTGCACTGCGAATCGCCGCCGGAGATGCGCCCCCCGCCCTGAAGGATGTCAGCGTCCGCACGCTCGACCTCGGCCTCCTGCAGGCCGGCGCCAGCATGAAGGGCGAGTTCGAAAACCGGCTCCGCCAGGTCATCGAGGAAGTCCAGGCCTCCCCCAAGCCGATCGTGCTGTTCATCGACGAAGCCCACACGCTGATCGGAGCGGGCGGGGCGGCCGGGCAGGGCGACGCCGCCAACCTCCTCAAGCCCGCCCTGGCTCGCGGCACGCTTCGCACCATCGCCGCCACCACGTGGGCGGAATACAAGAAATACTTCGAGAAGGACGCCGCCCTCACCCGCCGCTTCCAGGTGGTGAAGGTGGAGGAGCCGTCGGAGCACCAGGGCGTGCTGATGCTGCGCGGCCTCGCGTCTACCCTCGAAAAACACCATCGAGTGCAACTGCTCGACGAGGGCATCGAGGCCGCCGTCAAGCTGTCGCACCGGTACATCCCGGCCCGGCAACTGCCCGACAAGGCGGTGAGCCTGCTCGATACGGCCTGCGCCCGCGTGGCGATCAGCCAGCACGCCACCCCGCCCGAGGTTGAGGACGTCCGCCACCACATCGACATGCTGAAGATCGAAAGCGGCATCGTCGAGCGCGAAGCAATGGTGGGCGTCGATCACGAGCAGCGCCGCGCCGACATCGCCGAGAAGATCGAGTCCGAGCAGCAGCGCCTCGCTGAGCTGGAGAAGCGGTGGACGGAAGAAAGCGAGCTGGTGAACAAGATCCTCGAGATCCGCGCGAAGCTGCGGGCATCGGCCGGCACAGTCGAAACGGTTCCCGACCCCGCCGCCGCCAAGGAGGTTGCCGCGGCTCAGCAGGTTGCCCAGGCCGCGCAGCAGCAGGGCAAGCCCGACGCCGCCGGCAAGCCCGACGCCGCCGGCAAGCCGGATGACGCCGGCAAGCCCGACGCCGCCGGCAAGCCCGACGCCGCCGGCAAGCCGGATGACGCCGGCAAGCCCGACGCCGCCCTCCCGCCGGAAGAACGAGCCGCACTGCTCGCCCAATTGAAGGACCTCCAGGCCGAGCTCGCCCGCCGCCAGGGGGAGCGCCCCCTCATCCTTCCCAGCGTCGACGCACAGGCCGTCGCGTCCGTCGTCGCCGACTGGACCGGCGTCCCCGTGGGCAGAATGGTGAAGAACGAGATCGACGCCGTGCTGAACCTCGCCGACCTGCTCGAGAAGCGAGTGATGGGCCAGCGTCAGGCGCTGGAGGCGATCGCGAAGCGCATCAAGACGTCCCGTGCCGGGCTGGTCGATCCGCGCCGCCCGATCGGCGTCTTCATGCTCGCCGGCCCCAGCGGCGTCGGCAAGACCGAGACCGCACTCGCACTGGCCGAAGCCCTCTACGGCGGCGAGCAGAACGTCATCACCATCAACATGAGCGAATTCCAGGAAGCCCACACCGTTTCCACGCTGAAGGGCGCCCCTCCCGGCTACGTCGGCTACGGCGAAGGCGGCGTCCTCACCGAAGCCGTCCGCCGCCGCCCCTACAGCATCGTGCTGCTCGACGAAGTGGAGAAGGCCCATCGCGACGTCCACGAGATCTTCTTCCAGGTCTTCGACAAGGGAAGCATGGAAGATGGCGAAGGCCGGCGGATCGACTTCAAGAACACCATCATCCTGCTCACCACGAACGCCGGGAGCGAGCTGATCATGAACATGTGCAAGGATCCGGAGCTGCTGCCGGACCCGGATGGCATTGCGAAGGCGTTGCGTGAGCCGCTGCTGAAGGTGTTCCCCGCCGCGTTCCTCGGCAGGCTCGTTGTGGTGCCGTTCTATCCGATCAGCGACCAGGCTCTGCGCGGGATCATCCGCCTGCAGCTCAGCAGGATAGAGCGGCGCCTCCAGGATGCGCACAAGATCGCGTTCTGCTACGACGACGCCGTCGTCGAGCAGATCGCGGCACGCTGCACCGAAGTGGAGAGCGGCGCTCGCATGGTGGACGCCATTCTCACCCACAGCCTGCTGCCGGAAGTGAGCCGGGAGTTCCTCAATCGGCTCCTGGCCGACCAGCGAGTCTCGCGAGTGACCGTGTCGGTTGACGGCGGCGGTTTCGGATATTCGTTCGAATGACGCCGTGGCGCAGGATTGGGCGCCTGCACTGGAGAGCCTTATGGCAACATCACAGGCAACTCGAATAATCGCGGTCGAAACGCCGCTCGGCAAGGACGTGCTGCTGCTGCGCTCCTTCTCCGGGACCGAGCAGCTTGGCCGGCCCTTTCACTATGAGCTCGATCTCCTCAGCGAGAACGACGCGGCCGTCTTCGACAAGATCGTCGGCACGAACGTTACCGTGCGGGTCGCCCTGCAGGATGGCGGCACCCGCTATTTCAACGGGTTCGTGAGCCGGTTCGTTCACACGGGCCGGTCCGGAAGGCTCGCCCACTACCAGGCTACCGTTGTGCCGTGGCTGTGGTTTCTCACCCGGACCGCCGACTGCCGCATATTCCTGTATGAGAATGGAACCAAACCGGTCCTCGATATCGTCAAGGAGATCATCCAGGAGCACGGCTTCAGCCAGTTCCTGGATCCGAAAGGCCTCAGCGGCACCTACCACAAGTGGGAATACTGCGTCCAGTACCGTGAAACCGATTTCAACTTCGTCAGCCGGCTGCTCGAGAACGAGGGAATCTACTACTACTTCGCCCACAGCAACGGCGAGCACAAGATGATGCTGGCCGACTCGATGAGCGCGCATAAGGCGTTTCCGGGCTACGACGAGATCCAGTACCGCCCGCCCGAAGAGGCCTTCCGGGAGAAGGAGACGATCTACGGCTGGCTGCTCGAACAGGAGCTTCAGACGGGAGCCTGCGCCCTGAACGACTTCGATTTCGAGAAGCCGCGGACCCCGCTCCACACGTCGTCCAACGTCAAGCGCAAGCCGCCCCGCGCCGACCTCGAAGTGTACGATTACCCCGGCGCCTACGTGCTTGAAGGCGACGGCAAGACTTACGCCCGCGTCAGGGTCGAAGAACTCCAGTCGAACTACGAAGTCGTACACGGCGAGAGCAACGCGCGCGGCATCTGCCCAGGCTGCAAGTTCAAGCTCGTCGACTGCCCCCGGCAGGACCAGGACCGCGAATACCTCATCACGTCCGCCAACTACCATTTCGAGTCCGACGAGTTCGAGGCATCGGAAAGCCGGCGCGGGCCGACGTTTTCCTGCACCTTCACCGCCGTCGATACCAAGCAGCCCTTCCGCCCGCCGCGCGTCACGCCCAAGCCGATGATCCAAGGCCCGCAAACCGCCATCGTCGTCGGCAAGAAGGGCGAAGAAATCTGGACCGACAAATACGGCCGCGTCAAACTCCAGTTCCACTGGGACCGTTACCGCAAGTCCGACGAAAACAGCTCATGCTGGGTCCGCGTGAGCCAGGATTGGGCCGGCAAGAACTGGGGTGCAATGTACATCCCGCGCATCGGGCAGGAAGTGATCGTCGACTTCCTCGAAGGCGACCCCGACCGCCCGATCATCACTGGCAGAGTCTACAACGCCGAGCAGATGCCCCCATACGCACTTCCCGCCGAGATGACCAAGAGCACGCTGAAATCCAACAGCACCAAGGGTGGCGTCGGGTTCAACGAAATCCGCTTCGAAGACAAGAAGGACAAGGAGCAGATCTTCGTCCACGCCGAGCGCAACATGGACGTCCGCGTCAAGAACGACCGCATGGATCGCGTCATTGCCAACCAGCACACCATCATCGGCTGGGAGAAGGACGGCAAGAAGGGCGGAGACCAGCACGAGAAGGTCTACCAGGACAAGCACCTTCAAGTCCTCCGCGACCAGGTGGAGCACGTCGAAGGCAACATTCAGCTTCTTGTCGGCATGGGCGGCGCCGATTCGGGCGGAAACGTCGATATCATCCTCGAGGAATCGAAAAAGGAGGAGATCGGCAAAGACGACCACCTCCACGTCAAGGGCGACCGCAAGCAGAAGATCGACGGCACCACCTCCCTCAACGTCGGCAAGGACCAGCAGGAGAAGGTGGGCGCAAAGCATGCGCTCGACGCCGGCCAGGAGATTCACCTCAAGGCCGGAATGAAGGTGATCATCGAAGCCGGCATGCAACTCACGATCAAGGGGCCGGGCGGATTCGTCGATATCGGCCCGGCCGGCGTGACCATACAGGGCACCCTGGTGAAGATCAATAGCGGCGGGGCTGCAGGCTCCGGCTCCGGCTCCAGCCCGCAGGCGCCCCAGGATCCGAAGAAAGCGGCACCCGCCGCGCCCGCTGTGGCCGACGACGCCAAGAGCGGGCAGAAGTCGGCACCGTGAGTTTGCGGCGACCGCCTGAAAGCATGACAGGACCAGGAATCGAGAATTCGCATGACCTTGCCGGCCGCCAGACTAGGTGACCCCACCAACCACGGCGGGGTTGTCGTGGTAGGCTTCCCGACCGTGTTGATCGGGAACAAGCCGGCGTCGCGCATTGGCGACATGCACACGTGCCCGATGTTCACAGGCCCCGTGCCGCACGTGGGCGGGCCGCTTGTGCTCGGTGCGTTCACCGTGTTGGTTGGCGGATGCCCGCAGAGCCGTCAAACCGACATGTGCATTTGCGTCGGTCCGCCCGATGCCGTGGCGATGGGCGAGCCGACGGTGCACGTCGGCTTGGCAGGATCCCCGGGCGCCTTGGGCATGATCGGCGCCATCGCCGGCGGATTGCTCCGGGCGGTCAAGCCCAAGTACCCGCGCACCGTGCTCCAACCCGATGGAACAATGGTCACCTTCTACAACAAGGCGATCACTGTTGAGGGCGATGCGGAATTTCAGGCCAAAGCGATTCGCGATCTTGATAAAATAAAGGAAACGAAGAGCGGTAAGAAGCTCCTTGACTCGATCACGAAAAGCGGCAAGGATCTCCGCATTCACTCCGATGGCGGGACCGGAAACTGGGCTTGGACCGATCCGCCGCCGACAGCGACGAACACCGACGGATACATGAGCGGCGGCAAGCGTGGCAAGGCGGCAGACGCTGAAGTGGCCTACAACCCGGATCGCGACCGATTGACCGGCCCACCGGGAAGCGTCTACAATGGCCAGGCTTGGGCCCAGCCACCGAACAGACCGCCGGAAGTGGGCCTGTATCATGAGCTGGTGCACGCTGACGATTTCATGCACGGCAGGTTCGACTCCACGAACGGCAGCAACACCGGAGCCATGGCCGGCACTCCCATCGCCAATGGAGAACTGCGGGCGGTCGGGTTGCCGCCGTACCAGAACGAGGCCTACTCCGAGAACGCGTACCGCAAGGATCGTGGCCTTGCTCAGCGGACATTCTACTGATGCCAGGTATTGCCAGGATCATCACTGGGGCCGCGATACTGGCGCTCTTGGGCTGCGGGCGGCCATCCCTGCCGTCGCATACTGGAGAATCAACGATGACTGAGCCTGTTCTTGCTGTCGACTTCCATGTCGGACCTGATCAGCTTGAGATATCCTACGCGATCACGAACGACTCAGATGCGACTGTTCTCGTTTTCGACAGCATGTACGACATGACCGCCGAGGCACTCGACAAGAACTGGGCATACGCGGACTTCGCCGGCGGCTCGGCTCTCATCAAGCGGCAAATGGAGCTTCTCCCGCAAGGCCTGACGTTTGAGAATCCCCCTGTGCCGTACGCGCGCGAAATCGCACCCAGCCAGAAGGCGACAGGCCGATTCACCCTGCCCTTGCCGATCAAGGCCACGGGCCCGTACTTGCCGATCCTGCGGCGTACCGAGCCGGTTCAGGTGGATGTTGCCAGCATTCAGCTCCAGGTCGGCTGGTGTGCCAAACCGAAATGGGACCCCCTTCCCCCCTACGTGTCGCACGTGGAGCTGGAAGGTCAGAACCTCATCATGATGCCTTACTCCGTAGTGGCCGGCATGCAGAAAACGGTACGATCGGCGCCCAGGCCAATCCAAGTGAGGGGCATTGATCTTCGATAGTTGCGGCCTCCCGGCTGAGAGTCCAACTATGGATGTGTTCCGGCGGCCGGTGATGAGTGAATTGCATGAGCAACGGCGGATTTGATATTGGCCATTGGTCTATAGCGGCAGTGCCTGGAAACTGGGAGCCGGTGGGCGGCAACGCCATCTGCCAGCTCAGCGAAAGCCTCCCGCAATGCAGTCTTGTGGTGCTCGAGGAGCCCATCGAAGACGGCCTGTTGCTCGAGCAGTACGTGAAGAAGCAGTTGGAGTTGATGAAGGAGGAGCTCGGCCAGGTTGATGCTGAAGCTCAGCAGGCGGTTGCGGTTCGCAACGCGGATGAAGCCATCAGGCTTGTCCTGCACCGCACTGGAGACGACGATGAGATCATCTTCCAGTGCCAGATCTACGCCCGCAGCGGCAAGCTCGTCGGCGTGGCTACTCTCACTGTTCTGCAGGACCAACTGCCATTGGTTCGGCAGGATCTTGAGAGGATCGTGGGCGGCTTGAGTTTTTCAGCCGTTTCCCCCGGGAGCACGGCACAGTGAACAGCTTCGGGCATTGCCGCCGACTCTCGATGCCGTCGTCGGTCGCTCTCAACCAGATACTGGCCGATGCATTCATGAATTGGGTAACCGCCGGTAAAAACGATGACTTCACCTGAAAGATTCCATCTTCCTGAAGGCTATGTGGCCGTCCCCATCTCGGCCGGGCAATCCGAGGCCGTGCTGCGGATCTGCGCTGCCGTGAAGCGCCAGGCCGACCCCGTCGGCGGCCAGCTCGTGATCCTGCGCCACACGATGGACGCCCGCGTGCTCCTCGGCTGCCTGTGCGACGCCGCCGGACGCATCCACCAGTGGCTCGAGATCTGGGTGCAGTGCCTCGACGGCCTCGCCGGCAGCCCCGCCGTCTGCCGCGAAGCAATCTCAAATGCGTCCCTCGACGAACGCTGGGCTCGGCACTTCGCCGCACTGCTCGAAAACGATCAGCACAACACGATCGCCACCGGCTGGGAGACCAGCCATCCCCTGCCGGTGTTCCTCGACTTCGCCGCCGGCCGCCCGATTCACCCCGCCGACGAGAAGACGGGCCGGAACTGGATTCTCTGCACCGACGAAGCGGCCCTCCAGGCCGCCAGCCTGCCCGGCTACGGCGCCTCGCTGCACCGCTACCTGCATCTTGCCGACGCCCCCGGTGTGTTCGTGCCCGTCACGGCCGGGGCCCCGGAAAACGCCAACACCGCCCCGCTCGCCAAGGCCATCCCCGCCGCCTCGAAACTCGTGCCCCTCAACCCCGCCGCGGGCCTGATGATCGTCCGCGAGTTCCAGCCCGTCAGTTACGAGAACTTCGCCTGCGTCCTGAGCGGGGGTACCTGGGACGGCATCACCCACGGCAAGACCCTGATCGAGTTCCGGCTGGCACCATCCCCGGGCGACACGTGGTCGCCCCTCGATGCGCAGGGCAAGCTGTTCCTCGAGCCCCACGGCCGGGCCGGCAAGATGGCCGAGGTCTTCCACCTCAAGCTGCTGCTGCTCGCCCAGGCGATCGGCGCCGTGCACACGCTCGTCAGCCATCAGCAGCGGCCGCTGCTGAACATCACCCACGAGAGCTTCCAGGTCACGCTGCCGGAGCCGTCGCCGCTGCCGTTCTTGTGGTCGGCCCGGGTGCGGCTGTGCGACCCCGGCGACGCCGTGATGCTCCCGGTGAAAGGCAGCGACGCCCGCTACTACGCCCGCGCCGGCGGCGCCAAGGGATCGGTCTATCATCCCGCATACGTGAGCGCCGCGAGCGGCGGCTACGGGTCCGTGCGAATCCGCGAGGTGACGTCCGACAACAGCGGCGTGATCCTCGAGGGCACGCTCGCCGCGGAGCAGGAGCGAATCTCGGCCACGCGAAGCGACATCCTCTGGCTGCGGCTGCCCGTGCAGAACGAGCGCGTCGACCTGTTCGCCCACGTCGAGCCGAACGTTGCCCTCGGCCCGCGGGAATTACGTTTCCGCACCGTGCCCCTGCGTCTGCCCGCCGCCGCCGAGTCCGCCCTGCGGGCTGCCGCCGGCGCACCCATCCACAACGTCCTGTTCGAGATACTTCCCGTCCTGTGCACCCCGTGCGACCTCTACGCACTCGCCGTGCTGGCCGTTCGCACGCTGCTGGTGAACAAGCACACCACGCTGCCCAAGGCGGCCGACGACGTCATCAGCCTGGCCCGGGAAGTTGCCGGCGAGCACGACAAGGCCGTGCCCCTGGGAACCCGCATCAAGGCCATCTTCGCGAAAACGGAACACTGGAACGACTCCCTCGGCCCCCAGCGGCTCATCGACGACGATCTCGCGCCCGACGCCGCCTTCGCCTGCATCCCTGAGACGCTCTGGTTCGACGCACTCGCGGCAATCGTCCGGATGCTCCCCGGCCTCGGCCCCGACAGCGTCTGCCGCGACTATGGCGATGCCTTGCCCGGCGGCTTGCACAAGGTCTTCGACCGCTCCATCGCCGACCTGAGCGATCTCGTGCTTCGCTCCCGGAGCCTCATCGTGGCCGACTGGCACCTGAACCTCGAGATCAACTCCATCATCAGCGAATACGCCACCAGGAAGTAAGGAGTCCGCCATGAGAGAATTGGTTCGAACGCATCGCATCTTCATCCTGCTGCTGCTCTCAACCGTCCTTGCCGGCTGCGGCGGCATGGGAAGATACGACGTGCGGATCACCCTCGCCGAGAGCTACCGCGATGCCGGCAACAACCTGATGCCCTCGGTCGACGTCTGCGTCCGCGGCGTGCGGACCCTCCAGGAATGCGAGGACCTGTCCACCGCCTGCACGGCCGATTACACGCAGCCGAAAGTATTCAGATTCGGCCAGACCTATCCGACCGAGCAGCTTATCCCTCGCACCGACGATATCTGGGATTCGTGGCAGCAGGCGGAGGTGAAATATCTGCTCATCACGGCCAACCTGCCGGCTGGCGATGGCACCTATGAGAAGGACGTCCGGCGCAAGCTGGGGCTCCCGCTGCGGACGAAGTGCTGGAAGTCCTATCCCGATGGCAAATGGGTGCTGCCGGTGCGGATGGAAAAGCCGGCCGGGCTGGTGTGCAGGCGGCCGTACGATATGTCCAAGGCGGAATGAAGCTGGGTAGGGGCAGGTCGAGGTCTTCGTGCGACCGCCGCGGCCGCCGTTGCCTGCCCAAATCCGGCCACGCGAGTTGTGCGGGTTCTGTGATAGATGACACGTCTGCTGGAGCAGCGAAATGCCGGTATTCGGCGGATTTGAGACAGTGCGGGAATTGGCCCAGAATGGGCCGGTCGTGATCTGCACGGCCCGGCCCCGCGGTTCCGCTGCGCCCGCCGCCGGCGGCTCCGAGCCGAACGTCATCAAGAGCATCGAGCCGGCCGTCAACATCATCGGGCAGGATCAGGCCCGGGAAGCCGCCGCCCTTTTCCTCGATGCGGCATCCGTGCAGAAGCAGCTCGCCTCGTCCGGAAGCTGGGCGCCGATCATCGAGTCAGACACCCGAGGCGGCGGCGCCTACTACGTCACCAAATTCTATCGCCGCTCCCTGCAGCAGATCATCGACCTGCGCATGCCCGTGAGACACGCGGCCCTGCACCGGATCGCGACCGGCATCGTAGCCGCGCTCAACGTGATGCAAAAGGAGATGGGCCGCCCGCACGGCAACCTGAAGCACGGCAACTGCTTCCTCAAGGGCGAGGGCGACCTGTCGAGCGCGGACGTCGAAGTCGTCCTGGCCGACCCGGCGCCAAGCAAGCTCGTGGATCGCGCGAGCGGTTATTCCGCCGACCTGCGGGCACTGGGCGAGATCATCTGCCAGCTCGCCCGCCGCCGCCCCGGGGCATCCATTGGCGAGCCGGCCGACTGGAAGCACCTCGGCTCCGCCGCTGAAGCCTGGCGCAGGCTCACATCCCGCCTGCTCGATCCCACCCAGGTGGGCCTGCTCAATCTGGACACTGTTGAGAAGGAGCTGGGCCAGATCGTCGAGCGTGGGGGTGTGCTCACCAAGCCTATCTGGATCGCGGCGGCTGTCTTGCTCATTCCTGCCCTTGGGATTTCAGCCTACCTCTTGCTCGGGGGTGGCAAACCTACAGCAATCAGTGGCCCCGCTCCCATCCCAACGGAATGGGCTGAATGGGTCAACGGGTACATTTGGTGCGGAAAGTTCTTCAACGAGAACTGGGGGAAGGAATGGTCGGAGCGGGACCCGTATCTGGCCAGGAATGTCCGTGAACCTTGGGACAAACTCGATCCCAACGATCCGTACATCATCAATGGAGGAAAAAGGCCTCACCCGGATGAGCCACCAGACAAAGGCGGTGACCAAACAACCAACGCCGTGAAGACCATTCGCGCGATCAAGAAGGCGCTCGTCACTTGGGGAGACTCCAGGCTTTCGGCCAAATCCAAGAGCTACCCGGGCAGAGGATGGCATCGGCAGCATGCATATCTGCAACAGTTGGTCGAGAAGCTCCGGGAACCTGGCAAAGGTGAATATCCGGCACGGGCGCTTTCTGCCATCATAGATGCCATCCTCAATGCCGCGCCGCTTGTCGACGAGATCGAGGAGAAGTGGATTCTTCTGCAGAACACGCAAAGCCTCGCCGAAACCAAGGATCCCATCCTCGATCGCTTCAGCCAGTATGTCCTCAATGACACGAGTTCTCCGCAAGAGAGCGACGGTTCCGAGGAATCCCTGCGCGTTCTTGGCAACAAGCTGGACAGCAGCATCGTGCTGCTGAAGAAACTGCAGGCTGCCGTCAATGATGTCTGGCCGCAGAAGGACAAGCCCCCCGGCGGCAGAATCCACGTTGAGTGCTTCACCAAGGAATGCAGCAGGAAGCTCGCCGCGGAGCCGCTGACGGCCGAGGTATTCGGGAAATGGTTGAGCGAAGCACGGCAGGCGCGGTTTGCGGTCGACCCGCAACTGAATCCGTTCAATGCCCCATCGCTCACCGAAGCTCTCCAGCAGGCAAACCTGGATGTGGTGGCACTGAAGAAGCTGGAGGTCTATCAAGCAGAAGCGGTTCACCGCGATTCACAAACGAAGCTGAACGATCTGGACGCCGAGTTGAAGGATTCCCGTGAGAAGCCCTGCTGCTCGGTGTGCGCCTCCGCATCCGGCGACCTTTCCCTGCAGGCAGCCGGTTGGCAGAAAAGGCTGAGCAACGTGCGGCGCGAAGTTGAGGACAGGATCGAGCATCTGAATCAGCCGCTCGATGGGCAGGATCGCATCAAGCAAATCGAGCAGATGCTGGCAGAGAGCGGGGACAAGGTGCTTGACATCAACGATCCAAATGAATCCGCTGCTCTGGCCAAGGAGCTGGAGTCCCAGGCGGCAAAGCAATCAACCAAAGAACTCCTGCAACTGAAGTGGATCGAGGCTTTCCGGCCGAAGATGAAAGACATCATTGCCCTGCACGCTGAGGTGCAGGACCTCTGGCAGCGTATTGAGAAAGCCGAGAAGCTCATCGACCCGCGCAAGGAGTTTGGGAGGAAACATGAGGAAGTCAAGACCCTGGTTGACAAGCTTGGCGAGCTGAAGGCCAGGGATGCTCAAAGGCTCCGGAGCGAGGAGTTCGGGAGAATCAAGCCCAAAGCGGTGGCTGCCGTCGTGCCGGTGCTGCGGGAACAACTGAAGAACGAGCCTGCCGGCGTCGACAGGACATTCGACGGATTCGACTGGAAAGGCTTTGCCCGGAAGCATCGCGACACGATTGTACAAGCGTTCAACCAGCACTGCGGAGCCGGCAATGCCGAGCTGGATTTGCTGAAGTCCGAGATGGCAAAGCTCATCGGCGTCGTCGAGGAGCTCAGGAAGGTCGCTTCGGCGCCTGCAAGCGACTTCGCGGTAAAATGCTGGACGACACAGTTGCCGCTGCTGATCGGCGCGCGCGGCACGGCCGAAGAGCTCAAGTCAGCCGCCGGCAAGATCAAAACCGACCTCGAGAAGCTGGATAGCGATACCGATATCAAGCCGCCTGAAAACGATGAACCCGGCCTCGTGCTGAAAGCGCGCGCGGAAGGCCTGCCGAAGACCGTCACACTGAACGCCGACGGGACCGCCGAAATCAAAGAGAAGGAGAAGACCGCCCTCATCGGCAAACTGAACACGCTTGTGCAGAACATCAACAGCCTGAGCAAGACCGTGGATGACCTGAAGCAGGTTCTCGGTCAGCAGCCGCGGGAGTTGAAGGCCGTTTCCGATTCCCTGGCAACCGTCAAGGGCAGCCTCGTCTATGCTGAATTCACGGCCGTGCCTCGAGTGGAGGAGCCCGTCAATGAGGCTAGGGAATGGATGAAGGGTCTTCGCGAAAAGCGGATCGAGGCACTTCGCTCCGACAAGGATACCGTTCTGAAGAGCATGAACGACCTGAGCCAGACTTGTCCCGTGTGGACCGGCCGAAAGCTTCGCGAAAAGCTGAAAACGCAGGCCGACCAAATCGGAACCTTCAAGGTGGAGGACGTCAAACTGACGGACGACCAGATCGGGATAGCCGAACGTGATCTGAAGGCACTGAGCGACGATGTCGCCCAAATAGCGAAGCTCGTTCCCGACATCGTCAATGAGAAGGCCCCGGAATCACCGGCCCTGCGCAAGCGTTGGACCGAGTTGCGAATCCGGCTGATCGATGAACTCACCGACGCGAAACAGCTTGAGACCCAGGCCAGGAAGGTGACCGAGCTGATCGGGCAGGCTAACTCAACAATTCCCGCCGAGTTCCCCGCGGTCACTTATCCGCCGGGCGGCGACAAGACGAAAGCCGATGAGATATTCAAAGGCAAGCGCGAGGCCGAACTCGCAAAGGCTGCTCCGCTGGTCGACGTTGACAAGGAGAACAAGGCTATCCTCAAGCCGGGCCTCGAAGGCATAGAGAAGGACTTCGAGGAGAACGTGCAGAAGCCGCTCACCGAGCTGCTCACGGGCACCGTGGGGCTTGGCAATCTTCTCGATGAGGCTCGGGAGATAGAGAAGATTCGAGCTCTTTATGATACAGTTATACCAAGCGAGAAAGACGCACGGGAGAACAGTCCGAAGCACAAGTGCTTCGCCGACTACAAGAACACCCTCGGGCCTGCTATCGATCGCGCAACCGAGGTGTTGGACTTGGCGCAGAAGAATCTGGATGTTCTGCGCAAAGAAGCTCAGACGAGACCGATCAACGATGATCCAGCGTATGCGGTGAACCTCTGGCGCGAGTTCGGCAGAATGATCACGGTCGATAACCTGCAGACCGAGCGCACTCTCGAGGCGGCAGTGAAGGCGGCGTGCGACAAGCTCAACGACGACCGCAAGAAAGCGGTCCTCGAGGAACTCGACCGCGAGAGCAAGCGCCGGTGGGAAGATTGCCTGCGGGCCGTGTTGAAGCCCGGCCCGAGGTCGCGGAAGGCGATTGACGACATTCTGGATCTCCGCTCGACTGAATGGACCGGCCTGTCGCCGTGGATCACCTGGAACATCGAGCTGCGGGACCTGATGAAGAAGGCGGAAGACACAGCCGCCGCCTCGGCGGATCCGGCAAAGGAAAGCGAGCTGCTCCAGGCCATCAAGGCGGGCGTCACCACCTTCACAAACCGCAGCAATGAGCTGGGGAACCTGCTGGAGCGCAAGACCGGCCTGCTTGACAGGATACAGGAGCTGGCGCAATACCAGCCGGGCGAGGATGATCCGACCAGGATGGGACCCGGCGATCCCAAAGTTGTGCCTGAATGGACCGGCCGCCGGGACGATGATACCGTCACCTTCACCTTGCCAGGGGACAACACGCACACGCTCACCTTCATGCGGTTTGATGGCAAGGGCGGGCCGTCTTATCTGTGCACGTCTGAGGTGAGTGTTGGGTTGTTCTGCAAGATTACCAATGCCAGCGGTCTTCAACTGCCCTCCAGGAGCCAGAAAGGCCCCTGCGCGTGGGAGGTGGCCAACGGAAAACTGCAGCTATCAAGTCGTGGCTGGTTGATGGACGGGAGCCTTCGTGATTCAGGCGAGAAGTGGGATGCCAAACCGCCCGCCAAATCCTGTTACAGTGACAAAATCGACGTGAAGCCTCCGTCCGAAGAGCATCCGGTTCAGCATATCACCGCCGAGTGTGCCAAGACTTGGGCCCAGAGCATCGGCTGCCGGCTTCCGACTGCCAATGAGTGGACAACCGGCTACCAGAAACTGGATCCTGATCAAATGCTGAGTACTGCCGCAGTTCGCGGCAGTGCATGGAGAATTCAGTGGGACTACGCGAAAAACCTGGTTC
>Ga0307380_10007314_pt1 | contig 14378 bp, 12 predicted proteins | sample UN3MG_FD_202239 | JGI IMG/M metagenome (GOLD analysis project Ga0307380, IMG submission 202239) | Soil microbial communities from Risofladan, Vaasa, Finland - UN-3 | ecosystem: Environmental > Terrestrial > Soil > Coastal area > Acid sulfate soil | place: Finland: Risofladan, Vaasa | collected... | reverse complement strand
GCGTCAGCGCCAGTATTGGCAGCAATAAGTACATGGCTCAGCACGCGATCTGAATCTTCGGCGCTTAATTCGCCACGTTGGCGGACTTGTTCCAACAGCGGCTCATCCAAAATATGGGTGATCCTGACGCCGGGCAGCATGGCGTTGCCTAATTGCCTAAAGACATCGATCAAAGGCGGTAGGGTGTGTACGAGGACCAGCTTCCCGGCCATAGGTAAAGACCTCGCTATTTAGTTGCCATACGCCATGAGCCTGCTCACGGCAGCCACAACGTCCTTATCGTCTGGTAATACTTCCTTTTCCAATCGCGGATTGAAGGGGACCGGCGAATCCTTCGCTGCGACACGTTCTACCGGCGCCAACAGGTAATCAAAAGCTTGATAAGCAATTTGAGAGGCAATCTCGGCGCCAACGCCACAAGTTAAATTGGCTTCATGAGCGACAACCAGGCGGCCGGTTTTCTGGACCGATTGCACAAGGGTGGCAACATCCAGTGGGGCAAGGGTACGCGGGTCAATTACTTCGGCCGAAATGCCTTGACTGGCTAATTGATCGGCCGCTTTCAAAGAAAATTGGACCATATCGGACAAGGCAACAATAGTCACATCCTCTCCAACCCGGACAATGTTCGCCTGGCCAAAAGGCACAAAGTAAGGCTCTTCGGGCACTTCACCCTTTTCGTTGTAAAGCATTTTATTCTCAAAGAAGATCACCGGATTGGGCGAGCGTACGGCACTCTTCAACAAGCCCTTAGCATCGTACGGGCTGGAAGGCATGGCGATCATGATGCCAGGGATATGCATGAACCAGGCCTCTAGGCATTGGCTGTGCTGGGCGGCGGCCGACCGCCGTCCACCCATAGGTGCTCGAATCACCAGAGGGATACTCAGCTTGCCTCCGAACATATAGCGCATCTTGGCTGCTTGGTTAATAATCGGATCCATGGCCATGGGGAAAAAATCACTATACATGATTTCGGCGATAGGCCGTAAACCGGTCGCCGCAGATCCCACAGTCGCTCCTAAAATAGCCATTTCCGAAATTGGCGTATTTCGAATGCGTCGAGGGCCGAACTCATCAAGCAGTCCCAGAGTGACTTTCATTGAACCGCCGAATTCGGCGATATCTTCGCCCAGTAGAAAGACCCGTTCGTCATGATGCAACTCTTCCTGTAATGCTTGCCGGATAGCCTCGCGATAGGTTAATAGGGCCATCTTAATTCTCCTCGGTTTGTGGGGTAATGATGTCCGTGAGCGCTTCAGAGAGGTCAGGCTCAGGGCTGCTCTTGGCGAATTTAATCGCTTCGTCCAATTCCAGGGTTACTCGTGCATCGATAGCTTCCAACGTCTCTTTAGAGACACCGCGCTCCAACAAGACACCTCGCCAGCGAATAATGGGATCAAAATGCTCGATATTCTTGAGTTCTTCTGAGGGACGGTAATCTTGAACATCAGCTTCATGATGACCTCGCCAACGGTGTGTTTTGCACTCTAGCAGGGTTGGACCGCCACCTTTACGAGCTCGCTCGACGGCTGCTTTTGTGGCCAGATAGACAGCGCCTACATCGTCGCCGTCGATTATCTCCGCTGGAATATCGTATGCGGCCCCGCGAACGGCGATGTCGGTGATTTTCTGGTGCTGGCGCTGGGGTGTCGATTCACCATAGCCATTATTCTCGCACACAAATATCGTCGGCAAGTTCCAGACAGATGCCAGGTTCAGCGATTCATGAAAGATGCCTTCATTGGAGGCCCCGTCACCAAAGAAGCAGACCCCCACATGGTCGGTACCCAGATATTGAGCTGTCAACGACGCCCCATTGATAAGCGCCAGGCCGGCGCCAACAATGGCATTCGCACCTAGGTGACCCAGATCAGGTTCGGCGATGTGCATGGATCCGCCCTTGCCCTTGTTATAACCGGTACCTTTACTAAAAAGCTCGGCCATCATGAGATCAAACTGACCCCCTTTGGCAATAAGATGGCCGTGTCCTCGATGCGTGCTGGTGATCTTGTCCTCGATGCGTAAGTTGGCGCACACGCCTGTCGCCACGGCTTCTTCACCAACGTAAGTATGCATGAAGCCGGGGATCATGCCCCGAGCAAAGAGATCGGCCACTGCCAACTCAAACTCGCGAATCCTTACCATGGTTCCATAGAAATTTACGGCAATATCGTCAGGAATTTCTTCATACATACTCTCTCTCCTTGGTCATTAGGCCACGAATAGGTAAGGTTGTTCCAGCAATCCTTTTATTTTGGCCAGCACTTTTGCCCCCTGCAAACCATCCATGCAGCGGTGATCGACACTGAGGGTCATGTTCATCAACGGGCGTAGAGAAATTGTCTGGTCGGGTAGACCAACAGGTGTATTAACAATCCGACCAACGGCCAATATAGCGCTCTCAGGAGGATTGATAATTGCCCTGAAGCGATCGATGCCAAACATCCCCAGGTTCGAAACGGTAAAAGTGCCGCCACTCAGATCTTCGGGGTTAAAACGCAAGCTCTTAGCCTTATCTTGGAAATCGGCCAGCTCTTGGGTGATCTCAATGAGAGTTTTTTGGTCGGTGTGCTTGATAACCGGAACCACTAAACCGGAATCTGTGCCCACCGCGATTCCAATATGAACCCCTTTGTATACCTTAAGACGGCCGTCGACAAAAACCGCATTAGCCTGCGGAAATTGCTTTAATGCGATGGCAACAGCCTTCGTTAAAATGGTGGTGATCGATAACCGCCGCCCGGTTGCGGCTGTGATGCGATCCATTTGTGCCTGACGAAATAGCATCGTTTGGGTCATGTCAACCAGGACATCCAGCGAGAACTGGGGGGCAGCATGAACGCTCTCAACCATTCTCTCACCTGCCAGGCGTTGGATTGTAGAAAGCTCCCACCACTCGTATTCGCCGGTTCCTGTGTCGGCGACAACTGGTTCAGACCCGGCATGCGCGGTTAGATGCGCCTGAACATCAGCCTGGGTAACCTTTCCTTTCGGACCGCTTCCTTTCACTTCCGCCAGGTCGACGCCCAGTTCTTTGGCTGTGCGTCGGGCTAGTGGTGAGGTCAATATTTCAGGTGGCTCATCTGGCGTTTCAGACTTCTGAGCATCTATGAAAGCATGCACATCCTCTTGGGTGACGCGTCCTTGGTGCCCTGTTGCTTTTATCAAAGCCAAATCCACGCCCAGGTCCCTGGCAAGCTTTCGCACCGCCGGCGCCGCACGCGGTCGGGTAGAGCCTTTCACCACCGTTTCTGGCTCAGAAGCCGGCACTGGCGTTTCAGCTTCTCTCCCTGGCTCGCCTGAACCAACGACTTCTCCCAGGGGAGGAAGGGCTGGCGCATCTTCGTTCGGTTCTGTTATAAAGGCGATCGTTTCTCCTACGGCCACGGACACACCAGGATCGAGTCCGGGGCGAATGCCCTTAATGATCCCTGAGGCCGGTGCTTCTAGCTCTACGGTCGCCTTGTCGGTTTCAATCTCCAGAAGGGCGTCTCCTTTTTCTATCCGATCGCCCTCTGTGACCAACCAACCGACGATCACGCCGGCATCCATATGATCTGACATTTTTGGCATAAAGAATTCAATGGCCATTGTTTGTCCTTGTTTACAGTCGAAAGGCCTGGCGCCTATTGAAGATAGCGGCGTAAGGATTCGATCGAAGCCTGCGCGGCCGTGTCCGGGTCGGGCCACGGTAGAATTTCCAGTGAGACGTATCCCTCATAACTAATTTCCTCCAGTACGCGAAAGATCTGCTCAAAGTTCAGATGGGCACTACCGGGCCAATGGCGATTGTTGTCTGCAAGATGAACAAACCAGCACAGGTCGCCAGCTTCCCGGAAGCTGTTGTAAATGTCTTCATCCTCAATATTCATGTGATAAACGTCCAACATCAGGCCAAAGTTTTTATGCCCAACTCTTTTTACTATGGCCACACCATCTTGGGAGGAATGGATATGGTTTACTTGATGGACATTGATTGGCTCGAGCACGATTCTGACGCCTCTTTCCCCGGCATATGCTGCGAGATTACGAAAGGCAGTTACCATGTCATCCAATGTTGCTATCGGGTTTCCCGGATAACCCGGCCCACGGGAGCGACCAATATTAACCATAGTGCCTTGGTCAAAATGATCGGCCGCGATGTCTACAAAAGATTTCAAACGGACCATTGCTTGTTGGCAGAGCTCGCGATCGGGACCGACCAGGCCAAGATTATCTTCGCCAAATACATGGCCAGTACATAGACCGACCAGCTCCAGACCAAGGAGATCCAGCGAACGGCGGATCTGGAGGACATCTAACCTTGACGGATCCTTTGTCATCAGCTCCACGCCGTCATAACCAAGATCGGCGACCTTCCGAAAAGCGATATCCAGATCGCCGCTGTAAAGAGCGAGGGTTTCCTGCGTCAGGTCTGGAGTACCGATCATAGCTGCAATCTTAATCATAGAAAGCCCCACTTTGCCTAATAATTCATCACACCGATGATGGCAGCTCTAACATCTTCGATTTCCGGCCAAATACCCTTCTCAATGCTGTTAGCGAAGGGAACGGGCGAATCTCGCCCTGTAACCCGTACAATCGGCGCCAGCAAGCTGTCGAAGGCCTGTTCCACCACAACCATGGCCCATTCACCGGTAGGTCCGTATGAGCGACAGGCTTCAGCCACCAGAACAACCCGGCCTGTCTTTCGGGCTGATCGGCCGATGGTATCTCTATCCAGGGGGCTGATAGTTCGAACATCTATCACTTCAACGCTGATGCCCTCCTGGGCCAGTTGTGCAGCCGCCAACATCGCCAGCCAGACCATGTAACCAGAGGCGACCACCGTCACGTCGTTGCCTGGTCGTTTTACATCACACTGGCCAAGAGGGAGTACGTACTCATCATCAGGCACACTGCCGCGGAAGGAATACAGGTACTTATGTTCCAGAAAAACCACAGGGTTATCGTCACGAATAGCCGCTTTCAGCAGCCCTTTGGCGTCATATGGCGTTGCTGGATGAACGACCTTGAGGCCCGGAATGTGAGCGTACCAGACTTCCAGGCTTTGCGAGTGTTGTGCCGCGGTGCTTTTACCCGCGCCGCCACCCTGGGGCATTCGTAATACCCAGGGCACCGAACATTGGCCCCCGGTCATGAAGCGCAGCTTGGCCGCCTGGTTGGAGATCTGGTCCATCGCCAACCCAGAGAAGTCAACAAACATGATCTCGATGACCGGTCGCATTCCGGCGATTGCCGCCCCAGTTGCCGCACCAACAATACTATTCTCGGAAATGGGTGTGTTGCGCACACGATCCGCTCCAAACTGCGCATAAAGGGTTCGGGTAACGCCGAAAGCCCCACCATGAATACCAATATCTTCACCGATCAGAAATACGCGCTCATCACGTACCATCTCCTCTCGGAGCGCTTCACGGATCGCCTCTTGATAGGATAGCTCGCTTGAGGCAACACCTTCAGGAACCTGAACAATCAAATCGGGGCTCATGACTGGCGTCTTGCCAGCGAGCGATGTGGCATCCTTGGCAACATGTGTTGTCATTTTTTTTTCACTTGTTTAAGCATAAATAAATTCCATGGCTGTATCTGGATCCGGTTCTGGGCTCTGCTGGGCAAACTCGACAGCCTCAATCATTTCTTGCCGCAACTCTTCCTCAACGTTAGCCACTATTAACTCTGTGGCCAGGCCACTTTCAATAAGAGCGTAGCGGAAGCGGGGAATAGGATCTCTCTGGCGATAGCGCTCTACCTCTGCCTTATCCCGGTATACCTCCGGTTCTCCAGCATAATGGCCTTCAAAACGATAAGATTCAGTAACCAGCAACGTGGGTCCCAGGCCTTGTCGGGCCCGGGCTACAGCTTCCCGAGCCGCACGATAAACGGCGAGGACATCAAAGCCGTCTACGCGCACGCCCGGTATACCATAGGCTGAGGCTCTAACTGAGAGGTCCTTCACCTTGGTTACATCGTGGATATTGGTGGAAACACCATAATGATTGTTTTCAAGGACAAAGACCACGGGTAAATTCCATATGGATGCCATGTTCAGGCTTTCATGCCAATTACCAGAATTGGCGCCGCCTTCACCGGTGAACGGCACCGCTACTCGATCTTCATTTCTCATGCTAAAGGCCAGGGCAGCGCCGACGGCCAATGGGATGCCCGCGCCGACGACGGCTAACGCTCCCAGGCTACCCGTATCAAAGGCAGCTATGTGCATGGAACCGCCCCGTCCCTGACAGTAGCCTGTCACCTTACCCAATACTTCGGCCATCATCCGTTTGGGCTCGGCTCCCTTGGCGATGTTGTGGCCGTGGCTTCGATGCGTGCCGGCTATCAAATCATCTTTACGCAAAGCCATACAAACACCCACACCCGAGGCCTCCTGGCCTATATAGGGATGAATGGCCCCTTTGACCTTACCCCTCTTGAACAGATCCATAGCAGCCAGTTCAAATTCGCGGATGCGGACCATCCGGCGATACATCTCGAGCTGAATTTCTTTCGTGATATCCATAATGAGTAAACCGAAAACAGCTAGCCTCTAACCTGGGCCAGTACCGCTATAATGGCCTGGCCTAGGCGGGATACCATTTCGTCAATCTCTATCTCAGTAACAATAAATGGCGGAGCGAGAGCTACCCAGTTGGGCGCATAGCGAATTAGCATGTGTTGGTTGAGAATGCAGTTCCTGCCTACGCGAACACCAAAGTTCAGTTCGCCTGGGAAAGGCTCCATGGTCTCAGAGTTTTGTACGAATTCGATGCCGATCATCAGTCCTGCACCGCGAATATCGCCGACAACCCCAAATTCTTTCAGATCCTCGAGGCGTTTCATCATGTATTGCCCCATCTGGTTGCAACACTCAACCAGGTTGCGATCATGGAGCTCTTGTAGGACGGCGATGCCGGCAGCGCAGGCAATGGGGTTGCCGCCATACGTATGCCCGTCGGCAAAGGCTCGCTCGTTGTCCTCAGAAATAAAAACCTGGGCGACTTCATCGCGGAAGGCCACACCAGATAGGGGCATGTACCCTGCTGCCATGCCCTTGCCCATACATAGCACATCGGGGACGAAATTGAAGGTGTCAGAGCCCCACCATCGGCCGGTACGACCCATACCTGTAGCCACCTCGTCCAGGATTATCATGACATCATATTTGTCGCAGATCTGACGAATGATTGGCCAATATTCTTCCGGTGGAACGATATTTCCGGTTGATAGCTGTATAGGCTCAGCCATAAAGGCCGCCACATTGTCCGGACCTTCGTAGATGATGGCCTGTTCTAAAAATCGCGCGCAAAGCACGTCGCACTCGGGATAGGTGAGGTTGTAGGGGCAACGGATGCAGTAAGGAGGTGCGATATGGCGGAAGCCACCACACAGGGGTTCAAACGGTGCTTTCCGGTTGGCCATACCTGTTGCTGTTAATGCGCCCAGGGTAACCCCATGGAAATTTAGGTAGCGTGAAATGATCGTCTTTTTATGAGGACGGCCGGTCTGATCAAAATATTGCCTTACCAGCTTCATGGCCGTCTCGGTGGCCTCGGACCCACCGCTTAATATCTTTATGGTCGTCAATCCTTCAGGCATGATCTGTCCCAGCATTTCAACCAACTCAATAGCTCGTGTGTTCGTCGACAAAATGGGCGAGGCAAAAATCAGATTATCCAACTGCGCCTTGACTGCCTCGATCACCCGTTTATTGCTATGGCCCAGGCTGGTAACCCATACACCAGAGATGCCGTCCAGGTATTTTTCCCCTTTCACATCCCATACCCAAATATCTTCTCCATGGTCAAATACCAACGGTTCACGCATGAAATGGTGCATTTGCACAAAGTCCAGCACCATGTGCTTCAGATACTTCTCCGATAGGTATTCTTCGTTTGAAAGATTCAGTTCCATTAGAGACATAAACCACCTCTATAACAAATTTGGAGCTGATACACGATGTGTCTCAACTCTATCCGCGATATATTGAATTCTATCAATCGAGTTGTTGGGCATAACCATGTCGCCTATACCCAGAATAATCCTTCCATTCCCAATGGTTTCAAATAGCTGATCGATATAGTTGCGAAACACCTCTTCAGAAGTGCGGGCTTCAAGGAGTGGAGAGGGAATACCGCCCCAAATCATTGGACCTGCCTCCTGCCAGGCTTGCCAGGCGTCATCGAAGGTGCACTCTGTAAGCGGTGCCGGTGAAAAGGATTCAGCCACATCCAGACCACAATCTGCCAGGAGTGCAAGCAGCGGTTTCAAATTTCCGTCCGTATGGCTACCGACCTTCTTGCCCTGTCCATGGAGAATTTCCGAATAGCGCTGATAGCCTAATAGACAATGTTTCTTAAATAGTCGGGGATTGGTGATGAGGCCGTCTAGATTATCGTCAAACTGAATATACGGCCATTCAAATTGTTTCACTTGTTCCAGGTCGTTAAGAACAACAGCTTCCAGCATGGCCATTAGCTTATCAACCAGCTCTGGGTGATCATAGACCATGTAAAAGAAATCGATTTCGCCGACATGGTCTAGCACAAGCTGCTGAAACGGTATCCGGTTTAACATGGGTATGACAAAACCGATATCGCCCAACTTCTCCTGAGTCTCTCGTACCTTATCAAATTGTGGAACAAACTCGGCGTGTTCGAAGATGTATTCAAATGCCGGAAAGTCGGAGACATCTTTAAAGGGATGCTCGATCATCAAAGGGACGCCGCCTTGCTCGATTACTTCCGGGGTCAATACACTCTTGGTCGTCAGCGTACCCAGGGGTGTGATGAACTCGGCCGTTGTCTCGCCGGGTATATCCCTAAGCAATTTGTCGAACAAACGGGGAAAATACTCAACCAGCGGATCTTTCTCGTGATAAAAAACCTTTCCGTTCAGCTTGAGAACCAACTCAACTCCCCTGAAAAGACGGGAATGGCAGATCATCTGGATCTGCTGCCCGAAACCGATCTCCCGATGAATGTCAGTTATAGATAGTCCCGGCGTGTTTCTCGGGATAGGCACCGAAAAAACCGACATGAGAGAAGAGGATGCGTCAGTCGATTGGTTGTCAAACCGCTTTGGAAGCGTACCCGCGCGGCTGTGGTAGGAATACCACAATTCCAGCCGGTCAACAAAAGGCAACCTATCGGGTATTTCACCCTGTAGCATGTCCCGAATCCGTCCATATGTGTCTGGTGTGGAACTTCTTTTGTTACCTGACAAGATTACCTCTTCGGTTATTTGCCGGCATATCAACATTAACGTCTACGAAACTGGTGCCTAGCAAACCGGTACCTAGGGTGCTGGTGGATTTTTATTGGCCCATCTATCCAACCCGATCTCAATATCGCCCTTGATCTGACTCATATGGGCGATCATCGCTACTTGGGCTCCCTCAACATCCCTTGCTTTCACTGCTTCCAAGATTTGCCGGTGGTGGTAGCTAGACCTTTTGGCCGCACCTGGCGATGAAACAGCCAGCCGCCGGCTTTCTTGAAGCAGATCGACAATTGAGTGGACGATCAACTGGAACAAACTGTTTTGTGTCGCTTCGGCCAAGGTATTGTGAAAAACATTGTCGGCGATGATGTACTCGTGTGGGTTATTCAGGTTCGCCTGCATTTCCTCGATCGCCAGCTCTAGCTTGGAGATGTCCTCACTTGTTGCATTCTTAGCCGCCAGAGCGGTGATGGGCGGCTCGATAGCCTCGCGAAGCTCTATCAATTCCGCTATTTTTCTTTTTTCAGGTGTTGAAAAACGGCTTAAGGGCTCTTCTAAAATATTTCGAGACGGTAACGTTACAAAACTGCCGATACCAACCCGAACCCGGAGTAACCCGGCTGCTCGCAACAATTTGATGGCCTCACGAACGACAGTCCGGCTGACCCCCATTTCCTCGGCAAGTTCCCGCTCGGAAGGAAGCCGATCGCCTTCATCTAACTCGCCGGACATGATCAGATCAGTGATATAATCGGCGACAACTTGAGATAGCAGGCCTTCGTCTGAATCGATCGCCCTAAAAATACTTCCACTGGCTAAAGGGGTCTGAGACATATAAATATCAGCGTGTTTCGTCAGTTATTTTGTGGTGTATTGCTCGAGATCTCAGCCGCCTGACCAAAAAATGGTCACAAAACCACTTGAAGCTAAATCACGTTAGTTGCCCCAACAGTGATGATACGCGCTCCACAACGAGCTGCTCTGAGTCCGGGTGGAGCGCTATTGGCAGTGTATAGGCTTGGACCAGAAGGTCTGGAACGGCGTAACTCCCGTCAAGTTTCCACCCACCTGGCGGGTAATCCTCAAAGCGGGGCAGGTATCCAACCGATCCATTGCTGTACCCAAGGACCAGGGTGTTCTCAAAGGGTGAACGGGCCTTAATTTCCAGTCCCGTCTCAAAGAACACCTCCATATTGATCCCGACCAGAACAATATCATTGATTCGAAAGGCCTGGGCCACGACATCAAGTGTTGGATGTCCGTCGTCGACCGCTTCGACCAGCTTTTCAGCCCATTCGTTAAACTTGGCCGCGACCCGAATTTCCCATTCCTGGGCCGCATTCGCTTCTCTTTGGGCCAGGGTTTGCTTCCACTCCGTGCGAATCGCCTCCGCCTTTTCCATGGAGGGTAGGTCTATATACTCCAACTTGATTATCTCTTCAACCGCTCCAAGGTACGTGCAACTAGCCCCCTCAACAGGCTGCCAAGGTCTAAGCAGGATATTCGGCACATTACCTACGACGCTTCGTTCCCCGGCTTGAAGGTGGGTGCGGAGCTTGGCTGCCACTTTCAGAACCTCGCCACCCAGCTCATAACCAACCCTGTTCTTAGCATCCCGACAATCGATTTCATAGCCAATGCCAACTCTTGGGTTGATGTTTCCGCCACAAGCCTGGAGGAAGATGGCTATACCGCCAAGACTTCGCTCTACGATGTCTCGTGCAGGCCCGGGGAAGTCAGTTGAGGCGACCATCGAGCGCGGTCCGACCGTTACCGGGTGACAGCCGTAGCTAAATAAAGTGGCGATGGGATTGCCGTCCAGCCCGTCTACACGTATGACGCCAACTGTTGGGTCAATGGGGTGATCGGGAACTTCGCCGAGCACATCCCTTCCATCCGGACCACTCTCCCTCCGGTAAACGCCAATAAAAGATTCACCACGATCAGCGGCGATGCGAGCTGGCACTTGCTTCTCATCGGCTTCAATAGCTGCTTCCACCAGCCAGCGAGTTAACTGTTTCTTGTAGGCTTCCTTTAGTCGTAACTGTTCAGGCGTGTCCATCAGCCAGCCTGGCAACGCCGGTGAGCTGTGATTATGGCTCAGGTTCAACATCACACATGAGGATGGTACTTTAAGGGCCTCGGCCACTTGGCTCCGAATATCCATAGCTTCCTGGAGCGAAACGACGCAAAGGTCGATGGCCAGGATGACTACTTTCGTGACTCCATTAGAGAGAACAAGAGCCGATCCGGTTAGATCACTTTCAATCGCCTGGATTGGATCGGCGAACAACCTCAATCCTGCTTTGGAGGTGCCTAATCGAGGATTGATTACGCGCCGGGAAGCGCCAGCATAAAGTGTTGAAGACATCCGAAAACTCCTTATCGCCACCCTTAACTGCCGCAAATTAGAGCTGTCACTAACGGCCGAATTTCTCCGATCAGAACCTGCTTGACACCCCGAATTGGTGATGCTATCATACTGGTATTACCAGTATGACCTGCATGATAGCAAAATCTCATAATGCTGTCAACTCCATGCCGGTGTCACTGCCAAAATTCTTGAACTGTCTGATTCTGTCAGGAACTCTGGGGAAGAAGGTTAACTATGACGCCAATCCCGACAATAGATGCCAAGGTTCATGTGGGGTTTATTGGGGCAGGCAATTGGGCAGAATACAATCATATGCCCACGCTACAAGCAAGAGATGATGTTGAATTAGTGGGGATTGCAACACCAACACAAAAATCACGCGATCGAGTCCAGCAAAACTTTCTTATACCCTATGCCACGCCAGATTACCGGCAATTATTGGAACAGCCACTAGACGCCGTTGTAATCTCCTCTCCACATGGTTATCACTACGAGCAAGCTAAAGCTTCGCTTGAGGCAGATCTCCATGTTCTAGTCGAGAAGCCCATGACCTTAAAAGCCGCAGAATCGTGGGAGCTGGTAGATATGGCCGACAAAAGAGGACTAACCCTCATGGTACCGACAGGCTGGCACTATAATCGGATGGTTATAGCAGCCAAGGAGCAGATGGATCAAGGTGCAATTGGTGAGGTAGAGTATATGATCTGCCATCTTGGTTCCGCCCTACGCAGCCTTTTCACTGGCAAAAAGTGGCCTTATACTCTCGACAGCATCCCTGATCCAAAAGCGTACTACAGCGATCCAAGTATTTCCGGCGGTGGTCAGGGATATTCTCAGCTTTCTCATTCGGTGGCCATGTTGTTGTGGTTGACTGGCTTACGGGCAAAAGAGGTCTTTGCCTACATGAGTGGGCCGGACAGCCCGGTGGATTTATATGACGCCGTCGTAGCCAAGCTAAACAACGGCGCGATCGCCACAATTTCGGGTGCCGGCACCCAGCCGCCGAGTAAAACAAAACATGAGATGGATATACGTATCTACGGCAGTGAAGGTGTGTTGAGTCTCGACCTTTATTACGAACACCTGACGGTTCATCGCGAGGACGGTCAAAACTTCGCCCTGGATGTCGAGCCTGGAGATGGCGACTATGCCTGTGATGGTCCTTTGAACCGCTTCATCGATGTGATCAAAGGCGAAAGTATGGAGAATCTTTCCCCGGGTGAAGTCGGAGCGCGCACAATTGAGCTGATTGAAGCCGCGTATCAATCGACCGCCAGCGGCAAGCCTATCGCCTTGTAGAATGATATTCAATCTTCGATAATCCCGATTGATGAGATTGGATCTGGTCTTCTGGGCCAGGTTATTACGATTTCCAAGATCATGCGGGTCGGGATAGGATGGGATATTGTGAGAACGTGTCTGGCAATTCAATCGTTGAGAAGTTGTACCCTCAGGGAGGCCGCTGGCATTGCTCGTGCATTAGGTTTTGAGGCCATAGACTTGGATGGGGTCATGGATACAACATTAAGCCGGTCGGGCATTTTGGAGGGAAAAAATGATGAAGTGATGCGGGTGAAGGAAATCGGACTCGTGGTGCCAAACATCCACTGGACCTTCGGAACGGCTAGCCTCTATCCGGTGGTCAATGATCCCGACCCGATCATCAGGGCGAAAAACAAGGAACAGATCAAAAGACTGGTTGATTTCTGCCATAAAGCGGACATTTACTCGATCCTAATCTTGCCGGGCATGTTTCTTCCCGGTCAGAGTGTGGCCGATGCACATAAGCTGGCGGCGGAATCCTTGAACGAGTTCCAGGTCATAGCCAACGAGGCCGGCGTAGTTTTAATGGTCGAGCCGCATGTCACGTCATCCTTTGAATCCCCCGAATCGACCATATGGCTGGCGAAACAAGTTCCTGGCATGGGTATTGTTCTTGATTATTCTCATTTCATTGTCCAGGGACACACCCAGCAAGAAGTGGTCTGTCTCATACCCTACACCACCCATGTTCATTTACGCCAGGCAAAAAGTGGACTGCTCCAAACTAGATTTGAAGAAGGGACTATCAATTTCTCCCTTCTCTTAGACGGGCTGCGTGAGGCCGATTACGGTGGTTATTTATGCGTTGAGTACGTCCATCAGGACTTCATCGGCGCTACCAATGTCGACGTCATTACTGAGACTGTAAAAATACGGGACTTTGTCAATAAGCATCTTGGAGCATCTATTGACCCAGCTCTTTGAGCCCATTCCAAGTAAGGAGGTGAATCATACGCCTGACTTTTTTGTGAACTTCAGAGCGCAGTTTGAGAGATTTTGTGCCCAAAAGACACAAGTTATTTCATTGTGAACCGCTAAGCTCTACCCGTACATTTGGAGGAAATAGAAATGAGATTTAAGAAATATTGGTTGCGGTGTTTGATTGTAGCTCTGGTTGCCCTCCTTATCTTGGCCGCCTGTTCCAGCGAGGAGGAGCCGACTGTTGCCCCGACTGAAGTACCGGCCGAAGTGCCAACTGAAGAGCCGATGGAAGAACCGACTGGCGAGCAGATGGAAGAACCGACTGACGAGCCGATGGAAGAACCGGCCGAAGAGTACGTAGCGGAGATTCGCCCGGCGAAAGAGACCTGGAAGATCGGCTACGGTGACGGACTGGCAGGAATTCCGTTCACAGACTCAGTCACCGATAATATCAACGAGGTCGCCGAGCAGATGGGGGTGGAGATCGTCCACTGCGATAATGCATACGACCAGGAAAAGACAGTTGAATGTTCCAACC
>Ga0307380_10007313_pt1 | contig 14378 bp, 9 predicted proteins | sample UN3MG_FD_202239 | JGI IMG/M metagenome (GOLD analysis project Ga0307380, IMG submission 202239) | Soil microbial communities from Risofladan, Vaasa, Finland - UN-3 | ecosystem: Environmental > Terrestrial > Soil > Coastal area > Acid sulfate soil | place: Finland: Risofladan, Vaasa | collected... | reverse complement strand
GATGAAACCAGTCTTCTCGACTACTGGATAGAGGAACAGGTAGACAGCGACTATGCGATAATCTGGGTTGAAGTCGACAGCATACCGGCGAGCCCGAGCACTGTTGACATCTATATCTACTATGGAAACACGGGCGCTTCGACTACAAGCAACGGAGACGACACGTGGCTCATCTTCAATGACTGCACAACTACGGATGGTTGGTCCGAACAGTATGTAGTTGGTACCCCCCTCTGGGGGACGGCTATAATGGACGGAGCGACCACGATTTACATAGAAGCCAACGCCCATGAAGAGAAACTGAGAATACAATATGACGCCATAATTAGCACGGGAAGAGAGGACAGGCGATGCCTTACAAGGGTGAAACACACAAACTGGAACCAGGATGGCTATTTCTATTGGTATACCCCTCTAGCACTAAGCCCCAGCACTCAATATGATGCTTTACGGTATGCGTCTTACTATGATGATTACACAATATACGCATCAGTTGGTGGAGTTTCAGACACCATAGACTATGCTGTGGCGCATCCAAGTGGCTGGTACAGATACGAGAAAAAAACAAACGCTGCTGGCGAGGTAACCGCGTACAGAGACGATACCGACCTCGGAACCGCAACGGTTGACGGCGACTACTCCGGCGGAAAGGTGATGTACTATGTCAACGAATGGAACCCGGGCACCACCAAACATTACATTGACTGGTTTGCAGTGGGAAAGTATGTTGACCCCGAGCCCACTCACACCGCGTGGGGACCGGAAACCTCCGCAATCGCCGCAGGCGGGATTCTCCCCGCCCAGTTCTTCGTCAAACAGTGGCAGGAGGATCTGCCCGCGAGGTTCGACGTCGGACAGGACTCGGTAGAGCTCTCCGGGGAGTTCGATGCCAGACACGAGACCTCGGTCGACCTGCTCGGAGAATTCAGCGTCCGGCAGATGGTCTACGTAGACCTGCATGGTGAATTCATAATCAAGCAATGGCAGGAAGACCTGCGTGGGGAGTTCGTCATCTGGAGGAAGGCTTCGGAGGATCTGCTCGGGAAGTTCACAGTTAAGCAGTGGCAGGAGGACCTGCGCTGTCGCTTCAGGGTCGAGAACATCTATGATCTCAGGGGAACCGCGGGGATCGCGTTCTACTGGCAGGGTGCCGATAATCCCCCGGAGTCCATCGTCGACTTCATCGTAGAGTCTCCGACCGGCTTCTGGGTCGCCGAATTCTACGACGGCCCAGCCAGCCTCAGATACGTCTTCATTCCCTGGACACAGTTCAGGGAAACAGGGCTGGACGGCACGAGGCCGGATATGAGCAGGGTGGACGGATTCATATGGATCGTCCACACCGATGGCATGCGCCTGATAGACTATATCCACGCCCCCGTCTTCGGAGATCTGTACGCGTTCTTCAACGTCCGACACACAGCCCCGCGAAACCTGAAGGCAGGATTTGCCGTCCGGCGTACAGCGACTCCACTGAATTTGACGGCGTCCTTTGTCGTCCGACATGTTGGGACCCCACTGAACCTGCTTGCGGAACTAGCCGTTAGGCAGGAGAGTAATGTCGAGGTCCTCGGGAAATTCTCGGTGAACTGACTACTTCACTCGCATTCTTCTGCGGGGAGTGACAGTCATCTCCCGGTCTGCGTCCTCGATGGTGAGCCCCCTCGTGTTGTCTATTATCGTGAAGTCGGTGGCTCGAGACGAGCTCTGACGCACGTTGAACCCCGCTAGGAGGTCCACCGAGTAGTAGTTGACCCAGAAGAAGCCTCGGAGGTCGGATATGGCTGCCTGCTGAACGATGAACTCCGCGGCCAGCTCCACCGTTGCCGTGTGTCTGACGGTGAACGAGCCGGCCAGATTCAGTGTGGCTGAGTACCTGACGACGAATTCTCCGGGGAGATCTTCGGCGCCCTGGCTCACCTCGAACTGCGCGGGCAGGTCCCGTATAGTCGCTCGTCGGATGACAAACTCACCCAACAGGTCAACGGAAACCTCCTGACGGACATCGAACTCAGCCAGCAGCTCTACGGAGGTTTCCTGCCTGACGTTGAAGACGCCGAGGAGATCCTCTGTGGACGTGTGTCGGATGACGAACTCTCCTAGCAGCTCCGCGGAGGTTTCCTGTCTGACGACGAACTCGGACAGAAGGTCCACCGAAGCTTCCTGACGGACATCGAACTCAGCCAGAAGCTCCACGGAGGCCTCCTGCTGGACGATGAACTCTCCAAGCAGCTCCGTCGCACCTGGACGGGCTACGATGAACTCCGCGGCCAGGTCCGTTGAGGCTTCCTGCCTGACATCGAAGACGCCGAACAGATCCCCGATGTCAGCGTTCCGGACGAAGAACTCTCCGGGTAAGTCTGCTGATCCCGACTGCCCGACATAGAACTCTCCGAGGAGGTCTTCCGAGGCCTCATGCTGAACGTCGAATTCACCCAGCAGGTCCTCCGAGCCCGATAAGGCTATGAAGAACTCCGCGGCCAGGTCCACCGCGGACTCTTGGCGGACATCGAATGCACCGAACAGGTCCTCTGAGCCCGCTAAGGCTCCTATGAAGAACTGCGCGGGAAGCTCCTCTGAGCCCTGGCCAACCTCGAACTGGGCGGGCAGATCCAGTATGACTGCTTGTCTGACGACGAACTCCGCGGGCAGGTCGGTTTGTGTCCCTTCTTCGCTTCCCCATGAGGTGTGTGTGGGCTCAGGGTCAACATATTTCGCGACACAAACGTCGTCTAAATAACCCGTATTGGGGTGGGTGGTGCTTGAGGCAACATGTTCAAGGTCGTTTAATCCAGCTCCAGTTAAGACGGTTGCAACTTCGCCTTTATAGCCATTATCTATATAAACTTTGAACTTATCAGTATCATAGTCAAGTAGCAGTGTTACTTTATACCACGTATTAATTGCATATGCCGTGTCAGTCGGATAATTTTTATATGCACCATCATAATACTGGAAATGCCCATTATGCATTACCATGATATATTGAGTTCCCTGCGGTCTGAAAGTATAGAACTTCTTTAAGTCTGCACTAACCGCACAACGTGTATAAAACATGACCCTTGCTTTCGAGACTTCTGAAATAGTTTTTTCTAAAAGTCGATCAGTAGCATGGGCAACTCCTTGAGCTGCCCAAGAGCCATGCTTAACCGTAGTTCCCTGATCTGACCAAGATGCTCCCGCTGCTGTCCATCTGCTTAGATTTCCTAGCTCAAAATCTTCCCCAAAGATAAAGGTGTCTGTAATACTACTTGTCGTCGAAGCGCCAGCGTTGCCATAATACATATAGATAAGATCTGTGTCTGGGCTGGCTGGGATGGCGTCGACTTCAACCCAGATTAGTGCATAGTCGCTGTCTACTTGTTCCTGTATCCAGAAGTCGAGAAGGCTCGTCTCATCCGTTTTCGTGAACCTGATGTCACCAAAGTCAGTTTTACATTTTGAGTCACAGTAGACCTTCCCGAAGGTAGCTCCATTGACGACTTCAGTACCGTCTACTCCCGCGCCATAGTAGACCTTTATACCTACTTGATAGAGGGTTTGAGCTCCAGCAGCAGTACCTGTAAGCGTATGCGACTTACGGTGGCGCCAGCCGCCGAGCCAGGCAGGGGCCGAATGCCTGACAATGAGTTTCGCGGATAGACCTTCCGAGCCCTGACCGACCTCGAATTGCGCGGGAAGCTCCTCTGAGCCCTGGCCAACCTCGAACTGGGCGGGCAGGTCTTCCGAGGCCGGATGCCTGACGTCGAACTCCGCGGGCAGGTCGATGGTTCGTATCCCTTCCCTGCTTCCCCACGAAGTGTGTGTGGGCTCCGCGTCTACAAATTTGCGGATGAAAACGTATTCTAATTCTGTCTGGGGATTAGAGGAAGACACGCTTGCTGCTCCTACCAGCCTGAATCTGACTTCATCGAGTGTGTCCGTTTCTACCTTTGTCTGCTGAAGGTTCCCGTTCCAATAGGTCTTAACGTTGGTCCCATCTCGCCTTAGATCAAAAACAAAGGTGGCCCCGACTCTTGTATCTCCAGCCTCACTATCATCGGTCTCAGTTATGACGCTTCTTATAGCCCCAATGGCAGCAGTCCAGGAATCTTGAAATCCTATCAGGAATTTTTCAGCCCCTGAAAAATATCCTTTTAAAGTCGACTCATGCTGAGGTTTGTCAGTGGGGCCACATACAACTATGTGCTTTGCCACAAGAGCAAACGTCGTCGGAGGGGTTGCGGCCTTATAGATCTCGTTGCCGTGCCAGGCCGCACTGCTATCCTGAAAATTATAGACTTTATACTTACTATCCGCCGATAAATCACTCCATGTTAACCCCCCATTTATGTTATTCTCAGACCAGCCAGCGGGTGGCTCGGCGTCTCCAACGAAATGGTCGAATAGAGAAGGAAAGGTATCCGCGCCCGAGCTCGTAGTTGCTTCAGCAGCTTTGCCGTAGTACATGTAAATAACGTCTGTATTGGGGCTAATCGGAATGGCGTCAACTTCAACCCAGAAAATGGCATAGTCGCTATCAACTTTCTCTAGGAGACAATAATGAAGAAGTGTCTCCTCATCAGTCTCCGTGAACCTGATATCACCAAAGTCAGTCTCACACTCTGAGTCACAGTAGACCTTCCCGAAAGTAACTCCGTTGACGACTTCAGTACCGTCTACTCCCGCGCCATAGTAGACCTTTATACCTACTTGATAGAGGGTTTGAGCGCCAACAGCAGTTCCTGTAAGCGTATGCGACTGACGATCGCCCCATCCAGCAAGCCAACCCATGTTGAGAGTCTTTCCTATCCAATTAATGGTTTATCTAGTTATAACTATTTTATATGGCTTCAAGTCATTTACTCATGAGGATGGTCGTAAAGGAAGCCGTCGAGAGGGGAACCCGTAAAAGATTCCAGACCACCATCACCGATCTAGGTGGGACCGCCCAGGACCCCGACGATGGCACATGCTTCGTCCGCCTCGAGAAGGTGGGCTCCTACGACGATGGCTCCCCCACGATATGGTATCCCTGCAGCAAGGTCGGGGGCACAGGTGTCTTCGGAGCCGACATCTGGCTGGAGAACTACCTGACCTTGGGCGACTATGTCACCCGCTTCAGATGGGAGATCGCGGGTGTCGAAGACGTCGACTCCTTCCCGTTCACCCTCATACGCAGGGATAAGCCGTATGACAATCGAAGAGGACCGGTGCTGTAATGGTCGATGCGTCGGTAAATCTGGCCGCGGAATTCTTCTCTAGGAACGCCACCACAGTCGGCACAAGCGCCGCAGCGGCTCATGACCCTATTCTCGAGCCCTCTCAGAGAAGCGCGTTCTACGCCGCAGGCAGACGCTGGGTGTTCTACACGGATGGCACCAATCTCGTGTTCAGGTCGAGCGCCGATGCCGTGACATGGTCTGCTGATACCTCCGTGAGAGCATGTGTTAAAGGTGATCAATTCGCGATTCACTTCGATGGGACATATGTCCATTACGCCTATGCAAGTCCAGTAGCTGGTGCATCAGGTGGCATATGGTATCGCAGGGGTGCGCCACAGTCAAATGGCACTATAACTTGGTCGGCTGTCGAGCAAAAACCTACAGAACCTGGAGAACCGGGGAACATCTTCCTGACACCCTCCGTTTCCGTTGATAGCAGCGGATATCCCTGGCTTGTCTGGGTACTATACGATTCTGAGGGCCCTACTTATCGTCTCTATTGTGTTAGGTCTGCCAATAACGATGGCACTTGGAGTGGTGCTGAGGGCGGCGGTTCCCTCGCTGCTGGAATTGATGCAACAACCATCCCTCGGCTCCTCCCCTTACAGGACAGAAGGATGTATTGTCTCTGGGATGAATCCGGGGACATCCTCGGAAAACTGTATTCCGGTCCCCCCCTTAGTGCCACGATCTGGGGTTCTGAGGAAGACACTGGCGCCGACATAGCGGCTTCCCGCCTCTACGACGCGATCTCGTATCTCGACCACGTCCACCTCGCATGGACCGAGACAACCACACTCAAGCTCCAGCACAGGAAACGAGTGTATGGAACCGGCTGGAGCGCCTCACATGAGATCTACAATGCCGTACTCGCCGACATGGGCCCTGCCATAAGCAGAGGGTCCCAAGAACCCCCCAAGCTGTACGTCTTCTGGGCCCCCGACGAGGCCAACCCCACCGCCGACCACGTCTTCTACGCACTCAGCACGGACGACGGAGTCACCTGGTCTGCGCCGGTGGACTGGGTCGACGATTCGGCGGATACTTTCCCTCTGGCGAACCAGCAATCCGTCTTCGAGGTTCAGGGGGAATTCTACATTGGATGCATGTGGGTTCGGTCAAGCCCCGACGATATTCGATACTACGAGTTGGAAGACGACGCGAACGCATCCGCAGATCTACCTGCTGAGTTCTGGGTCCTCCAGGGCTGGGAGGATCTGCCCGGAGAATTCATCGCCAGACACGTGGGCACCCCGGTGGAGCTGCTCGCCTCCTTTGAAGGTCAAGTCTCTCTGGATCTACTCGGCAAGTTCGTCATCCAGCAGGAGGCTTCAGAGGATCTTCTCGCTGCCTTCGATGGTCAGGTATCTCTGAACCTGCCCGGCGAATTCATCGTCAGACAGGAGGCTTCAGAGGATCTCCTGGGGGAGTTCGTTGTCAGGCATGTGGGCACCGTGGAGCTCCTTGGAGAGTTCGTCGTTAGACATGTCGGCACCGTGGAGCTGCTGGGTGCATTTGTTGTCCGTCATGAGGCCTCGGAGAATCTTCTCGGGGAACTCGTTGTCAGGCATTCAGGCTCCGCGGATCTCGCCGCCGAGCTCATCGTCCGGCATGTCGGTACCCCCTTGAATCTTCTCGGTGCCCTCGTCGTCAGGCAGGAGAGATCAGTCAATCTCCTGGTGGCGTTCGTCGTGCGACATGTGGGCACTCCACTGAATCTCCTCGGTGCACTCATCGTCCGGCACGTCGGCACTCTGGATCTCCCCGGCGAATTCATCGTCAGACATACGACGCTGGGAGCCCTGTTCGCTAAATTCGTCGTCCGACACGTCGGTACCCCCTTGAATCTGTCCGGTGCATTCAACACACGCCATGAAGCCGCAGGCAACGATGTAATCTCGAAGTTTGCCGTGAGATCCGTCTACCCGTACTGGACGGACCGAAGATACGTCAACGGAGTCATCGACGCAGCGGAGCAACTCATAGGCGACGCCAAACTCGAGTTCATCATCGAAGGCGTGATGGACGACATAAAGGTCTGGGCGGAAGCGAATACCGTCAGCTACGACTCTTGGACGAACATCGAGGTAACCCCGACGGCGATCAAACGTGCCACCACCTACGGAGTCGTTGCTGCCCTGTATGCCCGTCATACAAAGACCTTCCAAGGACAGGTGATTCCCACTCTGGCCCCTGTGACGGTGACCGTCACCGGCGATCAGGAGAAGGCCATGGAGCACTGGGAGGGCAGGATGGATGAAATGCTCCAGCTCTATCTGACTGCGCAGGGCTTCGCCCGGATATGGATCAGCACATCGGATGAGGAGCCCGTCTTCACCATGGAGGACATACCTCCCTCAATCACCAGCGAGACTCTGTGGCTCGAATGGTTACAGGCGCGTGAAGTCTAAATGGCCCTTTCAGGACCCACCGCGCCGGGTTCAATCCGGATTACGGCCGAGGGTCTCCCCTCAGCTTTGCATTTAGCCCAGAGTGTCCCTGATCGAATCCTCCCCGCGACGGTAGAGGATACGTTAGACGAGCTCGTCAGGTTCGGCATCGACCTGATGAGCATAAACATAATAAACACTATCAGAACCGAAAAATCAAGAGGGGTATTAGCTGAGTCAGTTCAGGGCGACTGGAGGCAGACCTCGGGCTCCTCCGAGACGACGGGGGGAACCTACGAAGTGGAGATAGGATCAGCTCTCCCCTACGCAGGATATGCGTCTCGAGAAATCGGGATGAGCACAATTAACAGAAACGTGTTAATTCATCCGGGTCGATGGAGGTTCATCGGAATACGGGGACCCATCCCGAAACATCCATTCCTGGAGCAGACCCTGGGGGATCTCCACAAATCCATGTTCATGATGCTCGGCGGCCACTTCAGCAAATACGTCGGAGAGGTTCAGAGAGAAGTCGACACAATGGGGGCTCAAATTGAGTGAATATGTCTCCCTTGAAAGGATCATTGAAGATCCCCTCGAGAACGTCAAATCCACGCTGAAGAATATGAACGTCTTCGGCAGGATTGATGAAGGCACCGAGATTTATCAGGGCTCAGAGCCGTGGGCCATCGTCATCCCGGGGCCCGATACCATAAGACTGGATGCAAACCAGCAACTGAAGCACACCATGCGCGTCTACGTCAACTACCTCCAGGCCCAGGACGCTGTTACATTATCCGAACTCAGGGCCCTCGGTGAATCCGCCCACGACGTCCTGATGGAGGACCAGACGCGGGGAGGCACCTGCTTTAACTGCCTTCCCATGTCCTGGCAGCCCGGCTTCATGACGATGGGGGAGTACACCTTCATCGGAATCCAGACCATATGGGGCGCAGAGAACTGGCAGACATTCTCACCCCCGGGATCCCTCGGCCGCGAATGGACGAGCATGGAAGACGTCATCGAACAAATCATCGCAGCCTTCAAGGACGAGCTCCTAGATGTCATCGGGATAGACGACATAAACGAGGGGGAGGAGATCTACCGAGGCGACGGAACCGTGGCCTGGGTGATCCCCGGTCCCACGAGTATCGGGAGCTCCTCACGGGCCCGGCTTCAGCACACGATGACCATCTACCAGAACCTCCTCACAGCCTCCACGACGAGGACTCTCGCCGAAATGCGTGAAATAGGGGAGTCCGCCTACGACGCTTTGATGCAGGACATCACCCATGATAGGACCTGCACAGTATGTCTCCCCCGGCTCTGGCACCCCGGCTTCCTGCAGTTCGGATCGGTCTCCTACGTCGGAATTCTGTCGAATTGGGAGGCAAGAATCCTCCAACCCTACACTCCAACGTAAAATCCTTTAATATCATTTAGGTTAATAGTTAGAGTGGGAGAAACTAAAAAGTGTCGTCAATACTTGGCGGCTTCCTTGGCACGGTCTACACGAACCCCACTCTGAACACGGGGACGGCCACTAACCGAGGGGTCATCACGAGATTCAGTCCCATACTGGACCCCGGAAACATCAACGTCAGAGGCACCGGTGAACGCGGCCTCTACGACATCCTCATCGGATTCCGGCAGCCACGCTTCACCCTAGAGTTCCTGCCCACCGACAAAGACTGGATCGCAAGCATCCAGGACGGTTCATCGGGAACTGAGTTCCTCTTCCTCAAATTCACAGGCAACAAAGGCCTGACCTTCGTGGACGCCTACGTGAATAGGCTCAGCGTTGAAGCACGGCATTCTGAGGCGATACGGTGCACAGCCGAGTTCTGGGCGGGGGGAGATGCGACCTATCCCGTAGGAATCATGGACTGGGATGATACCTTCCCTCTCTGCAGCTTCGGCGCCCGGGTGACCACACCCTATCGCTGGCTGGACAGCGACCTCCGCATCGGAGTTGCGACTGAAACTCAGTGGTGGAACTGGAGGTACGAGGTCGTGAACAACCTGGAGCGCCTCGGAAACGTGGCGACTGGGGGAACTCGAGCGATCAAGCCCAAACAGCGTGATGTGACCGGGTTGATCGTGAAGGACTGTGAGGACTTCGAGGAGTATGGGGATATAGCCGATCTCGCATCGGACATGTCCCGCTTCAACATAAGAATCAGGCTCGACGGTACAGCTCTGCTGGACTGCGATCGCTGCCGATGGGGCACACTCGAAACACCGTCCGGGCCTGAGGACCTCATCGCAAAGAGGTTCCCGTTCACCGCTACTGACTTAACCACCTTAACTCCATAGTGATATAGAATGTCGTCTAGAGAACTCGAAGTGGAGATAACCAAGGAAACCGCGCCGTATGCACCAGAAGAGGAGATCGGGGTCTACAAGGCTACTCGCTGGACCTTCCGCGATAAACAGGAAGCCGTGATGGGAGCCAGCGAGGTCCTTGATGCCGATAAGGGGCTGATAGAGATGAACGTCATCGACTTCCAGGTGCTGCAGATCTTGGCCTGTGTCGTTCCCCCTGTGGGTCTTGAATGGACTAAGGAGCGGATAGACAAACTCGACCCTGATGTGGGGGACATTGTCCTAGATGCCTGTCGCAAGGTAAACGGAACCACCCTCTCGGAGCGGAAGACTTTTTTAGAGCCGTCCGCCTCGACAGAGAACATCACTGGCTGACTATGTACTGGGCGCTCACTCACCTGACAACTCTGCCGGATCCCACGAAGTCCGTCGAGGAGCAGGATACGAAGCTCCTCGAGATCCTCATGTACGTTGAGGAAGTGCTGGCAAGAAGAGCGAGGGAGATGGAACCTGAATGAGCGGGGGTGACTGCTGATGGCTGCGCCAACGGATCTCAAGGCGAGAATACACATCGTACTTGAGATAGATCGTCCAGGCCCCGAAATGGAGCAGCTGGCCGAGGGAGTCGCGAAAGTTCAGGTCAGAATTGCTGAGATCAATCAAGTCCAGAACACTTATCGACAGACCACGGTCTCAACGACGGCCAGTGTTCGCCACCTGCTCCTGAATCTCCGCATGTTTTCATTTGGCGTCCGGACGCTGAGGCGGGAATTCGGGGACACAAGCCCAGCTCTGGAGGCCTTCTCCACCGGCCTCATAACGATTGCCGCAGTAGGAAGCTCAATCGTCTCGGGCGTCTCCCTGATCCGGGGGGCAATAGGACGTCTGAAGCCGCTTCTCGCGGAAGGATCCGTCGAAGCCGCGAAACTCACTGCCCAGCTGGCGACACTGGGTTTATCTTGGACCGCAGTTGCCGTTGGTGCTGCCCTTTTAATCGCGATTCCAGTCAGCTCTTGGCTTCTGGACGCCTTCACTGGTGTACACGCGTTAAGACAAGAAGCAAAGAGCCTGAGGATGGACCTGAAGATGCTCGAGACCCAATTAAAATCCCTCTCCGCTGAGCAGGATAAATTCAATCTAGGCACGTCGGCGACCCAGATACGCCTGAAAGAGCTGGAACGGGCCCTAGATCTAGCGGGGGGATCACATAAAGCCCTCGAAGCTCAAATCGCCGCCACAAATGCCGAACTCGAGAACATGTCCATCGCAAGCATGAAAGCAAAACTCGAAACAGATGCACTCACCATCGCTAAAACTGAAGGTGCAGCCGCGGCAGATGCCGCCGATCGGCAAGCATCAGCTAGACGCCAAGCACGAAGTCGTATTGGTGGAATGATCGGAGAAGAAACAATCGCCGAAGCTATGAGGCTCGAAGGAATCACATCGGGAAGGCCCTCCATGCAAAGCCTTCAAGCAGCTGCAGGAAGAGAGCGAGGCCCCGGTGGGCTGGGAGGGGGAATGGGAGCTCCTCAGATCACCATCAACTTCCCGGGTGCCGTCTTCAACACTGAGGGAGATATCGAAGGAGCCTTGGAGACTGGAGTCGGGAAGGGCGCCCGAATCCTCTACAATCAATACGCGATTCCAGGCGGACAGAGATAATGGCGCTTCTACCCGGGTCTGTAGCGCTCCCAGCCTTTTTCTCCGTGAATCAAACCAGCAACTCAGTTGATCTTCTCTCCCGCTTCTTCGCAAGCCATTACAGGACCCCCCACCAAATAGACATAGGCTGCTGGGGCGCCGTCCTGTGCATCGATCCCAACGGCTTGCGGGCAACCCAGAAGGGCCCCATCTACTATCTTCTCGACACATGCGTGATCCGGCCGGGTCTCACGGATAAAGCCGGAGGCTTCGGGGCGTCGATCAACGATAACAAGACCTCGATTGCGTCGGATGGGACCCAGAAACGCATCTATGACATGACGCTCTTCGAGGCGGACACTCCCTACATCAGGGATAACGATGAGTTCTGGCTGGGGGTTCAGGAAGGCTCCATCTCAGATGACTGGGTTTCCGGCGTCGGTGGCCGATACTGGCTCATGGGCGGTTGGGTCACCAAGCGATATTACAACTACGACGCCAAGACCCAGATCATCGCCAACATCGAGGGCAAGTGCTACATGGACCTGTGGAAGGAGAACCACTTCGGCACCGATGACATCCCGAGAGACTACGATGAGGTCGTTGACATCCTCCAAGTCGTTGTAGACGTCCTCCACGACATGAATGAGGCCCAGGCCTCCAACTGGGAGTTCCGCAGCCACCCGGATAATTTTCCCGGATCACCTTTAACGGCTGACGTAGCCTTCACAGGGACCACGATCACGGTCATATCGACAACTCCCTTCCAAGTGGGGAACGCCTTCATCTGGGACAACGCGGACTACACGGGCGAAACGGTCGTGATCACCGCGATCCCCTCAGCCACCCAGCTCACGATAGCGGCGCCCGGCATCGTGAATGCTGACGGTTACTCCGTCGACGAGGGCGCTGGGATCGTCATGTCCTCCGAGCTCACGGGCACCCCATTCCTCAAAAAATTCAATAACGACTCAATGTTCAGCGTAATGCAGAATCTTAGCGAACGCGCTGAATATGAATGGAAGATCGCTCCCTACCCTGCGGGAGCAACGGCTGCAGCGCGTCGCGCCCTCGAATTCTACCCTCGAGTCTCCGCACCCACTGCAGGAAATCCATACATCAGATATGGAAGCAACATCCGAGTGCTACCCACCATAATGGTTGGCGACGTCACCAACCTTATGACGAACGCACTTGTCACCGGAAAACCAATTACCTTCCCAGAGGATACCTGGCGCTGGATAAATACCGGAGTATGGCCTGACAAATCAAGTCGAAACCGGTACTACAGCATTGCCTCAACTCCACCTCCCCCCAATGCATTCAGTCAGGCACTCGCAGATGCCACCCTGATCTTAGATGATGAAGTGAACCCGGCTCTGAACTTGCAGAAGGACAATGAATCCATCTTCAACGTATTTCTCTCCTTCTTCGCTCAGACCTCGAACATCGCCGTGGCCACCCTGGACATGGATCTGAGGAAGTGGCGTCGCCTTCAATTCCGCTTCAAACACGCGACAGCGGAGTCTCCAACTATCATCCTCACGGTTCTCGACTACGCCAGCTTAGTAGGAAGCACGGTCACCATCCTCTCCAGCTCGCTGGTAGGCCCAACACGCGTAACCCATCTGGTCGAAGGCGTAGACTGGGATGCCGTGACCAGCAACAACCAGACAGCTAGTAATATCAGAGACGCGATCCTGGCTTCCGGAAATGTCTGGCCCACCGTCGCAGGACCAGTAGTCACCGTCAACGCCCTCGGGGCCTCCTGGCTGATTTATATCTCATCCACGGCATTAACCGCCGATCTCACCATCGACACAACGGATGTGAATCTTTACCGCATCCATATCCACACCTACAATCCCACATACGCTAGTGTAACAAATCTCTGGAATCAGAGCTTTTACTACGACTTCGGCACAGGAGTCAAACAGAGCAGCACAGTGTTCAACGACCCTGTGACCTCGAATCACGACGTCGTGAGGACTAGAAATTGGGGCGAGATCGATCTCCTGCTCCCCGATATCAACCCCGATGGTACTATAGGCAACGGAAACCTCGCGGACCTATACGACAATCAATATATGCACGGATGGCGCCCCGTCTTCCTCACCGGGCTCCCGAACTCCCCCAACACCACCGCGGACCCGACGAACATAGACTTCTTGGCCATATATGTAGCATGCCGAGAGCGAGGTCCTGGTGGCCTAGCGACCGATGCTCCGGGGAGCCACGTCAGGAACCTCAGCGGGACGAATAAGACCTTCGTGGCGACTCTTCCCCTGCTTGCGGGTGCAACAGTTGGAGACACCCTCCTCACCGTGAGTAGGCCTTACCGGATGGCGGGAGACTATATGCCGGGCACAGGTACAACCCCCACGGAGGCAAGGATATTCCGGGCCCCCTACCCCGAATACGTGATCTGGAGAAACTCCGCTAACTGGGAGAGAATCACCGTCGCTGCCATAGCCGATAGTGGAGGCCTATATCCCGGCAGTAGCAACGTTCTGCTAGCCGAACCACTGCAGAATACTTATGCCTCCGGCGAGATACTATGCCGTGGTGGATGGAACATCAGTTTCAGCCAGCTCCACTTCATCCCGGGGTCCATAGACAAAGCCCCTATCCTACCCGCCAACCTGGCCAACCCGAAACGCTACCGCCTCATAAGCTCTGACGACGTTGAATATCTGGTCGACGTAGAAGGACTGGCCGATCAGTCTCTCCTGGACTCCAATGCCTATCAGGCTATCCAGCTCAGACTCGACGGAGATCCGCGTCACCGCATCGGGTTACGGATGATCCCTGAGCTCGA
>Ga0307380_10007310_pt1 | contig 14380 bp, 17 predicted proteins | sample UN3MG_FD_202239 | JGI IMG/M metagenome (GOLD analysis project Ga0307380, IMG submission 202239) | Soil microbial communities from Risofladan, Vaasa, Finland - UN-3 | ecosystem: Environmental > Terrestrial > Soil > Coastal area > Acid sulfate soil | place: Finland: Risofladan, Vaasa | collected... | reverse complement strand
CAAGACTGTCTTTAACATAAACACCAACAGATTCTTTTTTCATATGCCCTCTTGGCCGAAGAACATTCTCAACATTATATAGATGGACTCGAACAGCACCATCAGGAATTTGATCCGGTGTAACAACTTGCACTCTTTTCCAATCCATTAGCACCTCCTAAACTTGGTCTTCTTCTGGAATATTAATATCAACTTCAACATTTTCAGGTCGTTTTTCTGCATAGAGCTCAACATGCATAAATGGACACCACATTGTATCTTGATCCACTTCGCTATCTACGGCCTTCCATGTTATTGTTATAGATTTGAGTCTTTCTTGTGGGAGATCGTTAATAATCTCCTTTATCACAAGAAGTTTCTCGGTTGATTTTGAACCTATCATGTTTCCTCATTTCATTTTAATCTGATATAGTTTATTATCACGGAAAAACTTCACCGTTGTTCCATCCTTGCATAACCGCATTGTTGAGTTGATAACTGGATCTTCAATACGTTTCACATCAGGTTTGTCAATGCGATTGAGGAATATTTCAATAGCATCAGTATCGGTAATGAGAATACAAACCCCATTATCAAGAGTTGTGAAATTGATTGTACTGTAGTCAACATCTTTAACAACTCTGACACGATATTTATCATGTTTCTCATCGAATATAATAATGATACGATCATATTTTCCAGACTTGGTTCCTGTCAGAACACAGATACGATTTTCATATTTTGCATCAATGATTTGATATTCATCAAGTTCTGGTAACATTTTGGTAATAAATCCACTCTTGGTATAACTTGGAAGTGGGATTGCAAGAACAGCAGCGCCCAATGCGCTTTGATGAATAACACCGCTGAACAATTGAGCTGAATTTGGCTCAATATGCCAAGTAGTCTTGATCAGAGGGTGTATCTTTCCTCCCATCACCTTGAAGTCCATCTCCATCAAACGATCGCCGTTACGAAGGTATAAGACGTTGTTAATGATCATCTTATCGGTGGCAGCAAGGTTGATTACAGGGTCAATATGATTTATAGCTTTAAAAACAACTTTATTATCAAGAATCCCCACAACGATGGGAATTTGCTCTAATGGAGTTAACAGAACTTCTCCATTAAGAAAATTATAGTCTGTTTTTCCAATGTACATTTTGGTTTTTGTTTTGGTGATTTTAAATTGTGCATTGTGAAACAGAACTTGATCCACAAACTCTTGAAGTTCACGAATTTCAAAGTTGTCTGTGGACTTAACCAGATGTACCTTAACATGAACACGACCCAATTCACCAGGAAGGTCCGGTGGTGGGATACGATTACCATGCTCAAAGACTTTGAAAAACCAATCTTTATAACCAGCAGGAATTAAATTAAAATCTCTTGTAGGCGGAGGTAGTTTTACTTCAGTGTTAAATACAGAAACTCCGTCTTTGATACGATTGATAAAATCGTTTTTCTTATAACCTTTATGTTTGCCTTTGTATGGATGAATCCCAACGAATAGTTGAAAGGCAACAATTGCAAAAGAGAACCAATCCGTGTTTTCATTGAATTTATCAGTTGTCCAATCACGAATTGACGGCATAATGGCTGTTGCTTCAAAGCTGGGTGTTTTCCATGCATTAACATCAATGAAATATGGGGTTACAAAGTCGTCTGCAACCATGTAATTCAACTCATTCCCATCAACGATAAGACATCCATTTTGGTGAATATAGTGAGTTTTTAACTTAATCTGTTCAACCAGTTCCGTGGTCATATCCGGAGTGATACCGTTTGCATCACGAAAAGTAGAAGTGAACAGTTTACATAAAGCGATTATATTCCCATCTAACCAATCCATCGTAAAACCAACTAGATGCTTTTTTTCATTATAGATGGGGTCCTTCGGACGAACTATTGATGGATCAGTTAATTTGTTAAGCTCACCAATTTTCGCCAGGGGAATCATTTTCTTCAGCTCTTCATAGATTTTGAAAGCGTCCTTCCCCTTTCTATATATACTTCCTTCTCCACCTTTTGTTACATAATCTTTTTGGGTAAGAATGATTTTCTTACCGTTCACATAAATATTCATTCGTTTCCTCTACTTTCAGGGTTGATGTGGCATCGACTTAACTTGGTCAGACCTCGGAATTAATTCAAAAGTGTATGGATTGTAAATGTCAAAAGCGTAACATATTTGAAAGATAATAAAATCTCCAATCCCGAATTTGGCATTGCACGATAACGGGTGATAGATTTCTCCTGTAATTGTATTTCCGTCTATATGTGTAACTTTTACCCAAAAATATGCACCGTTGCGTCTTAATTTAACATAGAATCCAACTTCAACATTACACTTATATACATCTTGAATTATGTGTACGTTTGGATATTGTCTCTTTAACTCATGTGGGTCTGTTAGATCATCAACTACGTATGTAGCCATTAAATTATTCCTCTTTGACTGCTATATATGACCCGATTGACAGGTCATCGAAATGGACTATACCCATTTCTCCTAATTTTTTCAGAGCGTTTTTCATGCGGCGTTTTAGATATTCGCCTTTGGTACCTTTGAAAGCCATGAACGGCTCGATTACTTCTTCTACTGGATGAGATGTTCTTGCAGTTGGATTATCATCAATGAATGATGTAAGACCATCTGAAGAAATGAATAGAGCATCAAGCTCGCTTACATTCCATGTTTGTTCAATAGAAAAATCATATGCATATCGTATTACATTATCTGCAAAAGTAGGAACATGTGTTTTTATGATAAGATCATTTCCCATTTGATGATATAGCTCATTACGATGGTCGTCAATACGATATGAAAGATAGTAGGGAGCATTATTTGAGAAATCAAACTTCAAAATTTCAATTGACTTCCCTCGTTTTATTGCAACTACTCCATCACCATACATGAAGATTTTAATTTGACCATCAATAAAAAAAGAAACGATCAATGTAGCATCAAGGCAACTTACCTTTAAACCCATTTGCCTTGCTGCCATTTCTGCATTGTGAATTATCCAACGCCCCATCTTTTTATAGTCGATATCATGCAGGTCTTCAGCTCGATATCTAAGATACTGTTTCGCCAGGTGGCACAGAATACGAGCACCCATTTCAGTATCATTTGAAGATGAACATCCATCAGATAAAATTATATATGGTTCGGGTTTCATTCCTGATATGATATAATCTTCACAAACTTTATGTTGTGAACCAATTTCAATGAAAATATCTGTTGCTATCATAATATTCCTTTACAAGTTTTTGTTCTAAATGACATGGGGGTAGGTGCATATGCGGCATCCGGGACACGTTATCCCTTCGTTAAGCGGCAGTTTGTCAAACTACCCCCATATCAATTAATTAATCGGCGCCTACTGTTGCCGACTTTTCATATGAACGCTTCAATAACGAGATCGAATGTTCACCGACCTGATCTTGAAAAAGCTTCAGGCGACTGTATAGTGTCCGACCTCTCGGTGGAATCTTGAAACCATCTTCCCATTTGACATTTTGCAGCCAGGCGGGGAAACGATCCGGACTTTGAGCGTGTGCATATTCCGATGCCCTGGTCATGAACCGAAGCTGTGGGAGAACACCGTAAACAAATCCCTTCCGGGTTTGATATGCTTCGATGAGATCTTTTTGCTTCTTGGCTTTGACAGGATACTCTCCAGCAATTTTGGCCTGCGGAACGAACACCTTCATTTCAAAGGCTGGGAATACACGTTGTTCACTTTTACCATAGTCATACGTCCGATCAACGGGGCCATCTCCCGGAGGAAATTTGATGCCGGCAGCTTGCAGACGTTTCACTTCCTTCCCGAGAAAAGAGGCCTCATCATCCAGGCGATCCATCAGGAGCTTGGTGATAACATAATGCTGGCCGAAGACGGAAGTCCAGCGATTTGGATGAATGAAATTCTTGAAGTAGACCTTGTTCCCTGACCACATCTCATTTTCCGTAATGAAACGGTTTTCTCGCATGGTGGGCACAAATTGAATCTCTCTCCATCCATCATACCAGGCACCAGTTTTATCGGTAAGGGAGAATGTTCTGAAATCCCCAACCTTATCTTCACCAACCACATTTTCATCCATGATGGTGATGTTAAAGGACCAGAAGTCCTTATTGGCACCGACATTGAGTAGCTGACCGTGGCGATTGTACTGGGACGTAACCATCTGATCTTCCCGAACTTTCTTTTTGGAATGTCCTTTGTAAGTTGGGATATTGATTACAGCGCCACGACCGGCCAGGGCATATAGAAAACAAGCCAAATCCAAATCCGTTCCCTTAAAGATTCCATCTTCGGTGTAAGCGGGACTGGGTTTGCGGGCGTGGAGATCGTATCCCCACCAACCTTTGACTTGTTCAATGACAGGTACAATATTTTCCGACCTGTCAAGAATGATTTTCACCAACGGATTATCAAGCAATGTTGTCAGAGCCGTTGATACGATTTTCGCTTGGGTCATATTACATTTCCTCCGGACATTCAATGAAAAAATTACGTGGAAACTCAACCTCCTGCGTAAGCAGAGCTGGTCTCTCCAAATCTTTATAGTACCGCTCACATCTTTCGGCAAACTTTGTCACAAGAGGCATGATGCTTGGCGGAATTTTGATCTGTCCAGTTGTTCTGGATTTGATCGCTCGATCCATGGCCAGGTCAAGACCGAACCCTGGTTCACGACGACCGTTAATAAAATCATATCGGTCATTCTTATGAACTAAAGAATACCCGATACCAACTTCACCGTCGATGACTCCGGCAATAAGATTCCCCACCAGCTTTTTATTGAATGTGGTTTTGCCGGAACGACTCTTTTTCTTCTTATAAATCTTTTGGATAATTGGTTTTACGAGAGTAGGCATATCTCTCTCCTTTTGAAAGTTAATTAAAAATTATCATCAACAACGATTCTGTTTGATATGCGTTCTGGAATCAGTTTATGCATATATAACATCATTGTTGACAGATTGTGAATGTGTTTTTCATCACATCCAAACAACGGAATCCCCAAAATAAAACACGCTTCAAATACAGTTCCAATCGCAACTTTAGTATTTCCCATCTCAATTCTATTAACTGTCATTCTTGTAACATTTATTTTTTCAGCTAATTCGTCTTGAGATATACCTCGTTCTTTTCTTGCAAGTTTGATCAAACTTCCCAAATATGATACTGTATGTTTTGTTGCTCTCGAGTCAATAGAGAAAAATCCTAACCTGTTGCGACCATTATAATATTTTGGATCATTTAAAGCGTTAGTTTGATCTATTAGAGTTTTTTCATATTCCCCTGCTGACTGTATATCAGGAAATGTTTCAATAATTTCATATATGAATTGACTTGGATCTTTTCTTTGCTCTTCTATAAATTGCTTGATTGTAGAAGAACTGAAATAAACATACCCCAAATCTTCTTCTGGTTTTATAGTTGATGATCTACAACCAATATAATACTTATCTCTTTTTTTATCGGTAATCCTGTAAACATAATGATACATATTTCTCCTTATGTGTCAAAATACCGGTTAATGTAATGTACATATTTCTTAACATTAACCGGTATTTTGATGATTAATGTGAATTTAAACCCACATTAAGAAGTTATATGTGTGTTTAAAACAAATTTAGAAATTCAGCGTTTGACTTGGGGCACCGGTGCCCAACGCCTGTGACTGACTGGAAACGCTTTGGCTGACGAATCCGGCCAGCTTAGCGAGTTTTTGAGGTGTCGCTTCTCCAACATCAAGGAACTGAGTCAGATTACCTTCACGTTGGAATTTTTCGAGATGTGCTTTGACTTCTCCACTCCATCTGTCGGCCGGATCATGTAGACCCACCAGGATTGTAATGATTGATTCAATTTCTTCCTTGCGGATGGCTTCGTCAATCTTTTCCTTAATTGCAGATGCAGTCATGGAGGAACGGTTGTCCATTCCATCGGTGATGATATAAACGGCACCGTTGCAATCGAAATCCTGGTCAACCAACTGTTTGGCATATTCCAGAGTAGCACCGACACCATCATATGTGGCATCGAACAGGGCGGTCATGTAGTCGGGATGCAGTTCTTCGTAATCATCCACAACGATATCCTTAAGATTCATAAAACCGTGAATCTCATAGACGTTATTGTTGAAGGTAAGAAGACGAATTAACAGGTTTTCTGCCCGAGGTGATTTCTGGCAGGCGCCCACAATGGACTTGATGCATTTCAACAGCTCATTCGCAAAATGGACAACACTGCCGGAAATGTCAACGATGATTGTAACGAGTGTATATTCCGTAGCACCGAGGTTTTCGATGCGCACGGCAGAGAACTGAAAATTACCAGGACCAGGAATGTTATTGATAACCTGATCATCTGTGGTGGCCATGAGTCTTGGCATACTATTACTCCTTATCTTTTTGATTGTTTAAAAGGTATTCCCCTATTCTACAATTGGTCAGAACATCTCTCTCAGTTTGTCCGTAATTAAAACAGGGGGTTTCATCATACCAGGGTTCGGAATGGACCTTGCAAGAATACTCTCCAGGTTTATTACCTTCAAGGTGTTTGCAAGGCGTTCCATCCCCCATGTGGGCAATTATGTTGTCTTCTGAAATACCCTTTTTTGGGTCATCAACAATCATAACCATATAGTTATGACAGCAATAACCACATCGAAGGCAGATCATTTCAAGAAGTCAACTGTGGTTGACACCTGCATACCACGGGCCACCATATCACGGACGAATCCCTCACCCATGTCGGTGAACATGGTTGTTCCGGGAGGATCTCCAACATTCGATGTTGCGTCTTCGAGTAAGACCATCTTCTTGATGTTTTCTTCCCCGAAGTTGTTGGCGATATCAACGACCGTATTGGCCAGGCAATGTGATTTTGCTTCTCCGGCCAGCAGGACGATGTCCGCTTTTTGTAAGGTTTCGATTAACGGCCAATTGAGCTGGGTGCCGGGATCTTGAGGATCGGGAACGTCAGCTTGAACGGCACTGTAATGCTCGGTCCAGAGATTGGATCCCTTGGTCACATAATCGACCATGGCAAAATCCGATTCCCAGGCGATGAGGGTTTCAAACAGGGGTGCGTATGCTGGTTTCTTGGGATCGGTGTTGTTAATAACTGCATACCCACGACTACCGATGAGGCAATGTGGAGGCCAGATGCACAGGGGATACCGACCATTCGATTCCAGGTTGGTCACATATTCCAAAACACGATCCTGGTACTGTGGGTTGGTTGCCCGAAATACGCCATTTTTCACATCGGCGGCACTGATAATGGTAAAGGGATCCGGATGAAGACCTTTGGAGGTCAGCCAGAAGATCGGGTGTGCAATGTCGATCAGGTGATGACTGTCGAGGGTAACATGAATGTCGCTAAGCTTGTCTTTCAGACGAATAATCATATCTGACAAGCGTGCCATGTCATCTTCGGCGCCGGGAACGTAAAGAGCACCCTTGGGGTCACAAAAATCATTTTGAGGATCAATGATCAAAAGTTCTATTTGCTGCATGTTGATTACTCCTTGTTTGTTGTTGGTTGTGTCATGCAAGAAACTTGAGAAGTGTTCCATGACTACGTTAGTGAATCTGCTTCTTTGTTATATTTTCTGACTACATGTTCTAACACATATTTTAGTCCTTGAGCATGGAGACATACTTGATCTCTCAATGCTTTCATACGAGGGTCTTTAGCTTTCCATGTTCCCTTAACTTGGTTCACGACCAGGGCAGAATCGCCCTTAATATTTACTTTGATGATCCCTCGTCTTCTAATTTCTTCCATTAACTTGATAAGAGCGTTGTATTCGGCTTCGTTGTTACTACCGTGCCCAATCTCTTCGGTAAAAGCGTAAATACGATTACCTGATGGGTCTTTAATCCATCCTCCTATTTTCATTGCTCCGGGATTTGGAGTAGCAGACCCATCAAATCCAGCGGTATATGCTTCATCTTTGACCATAGCATCATTGATTTTTTGCTTTGTCATTTCCAACCAATCAGAAGCAACTTTCCACTTTTCTGTTTTGGTGATGTTAAATTTCACGTCACCGGCATTTTCCATAGAACCTATGTCATTCAAAATGCGGTTTACAATCTGCTTTGCAAGCTTTTCCGTAGTAATATTCACGATGAACCCCTTTTATTTTTTCTGGGTGCCCACCTTCGGCCAATACATTACTTCGCTTCCAGCCGGAATCTTGCGGTTGACACTTGTTGATTGAATGAAAACGTCGAATTTGGCGTGATCGCCGGGAACCAATCTAACTGTACCGACCGCCTGACCGATACCGAGCATGTCCCTTGCATCTTGACCACAGTAGACTTTACCTGAAGTTTTGACACGAAGAGCAACCAGTTTGTAATCCTGGACTTTCTTCTCGGTTTTGATGAGTTGATAAAATGCGGCACCCTTTATCCATTCAAGACCGTGGCCGATGATGGCATCACGAATTTGACAATCCATATGAGGAACGATGAATTGCACCTGGCTGGTGATTTCGGACAGGGCGGATCTGGCTTTACGAACAGTTACATCACTAAGATCAGCATAAAAAGACCTGGTGGCTTTGATGCCTTTGGTCTTACCGGCAAAATATCCGCTGAAGGCTGCTGCGCTACGAACAAATGCAGTTTCCGTTCCGATGGCTGTTCTTTCATCCCACTCTTGAATGTTTCCTCTTGGGATACCATACTCTCTGGCGAAATATAAACCCGACCCATTGGGTACCAGAAATGCAAAAGTCCATCTATCAGTTGCAATCTTCTTTTCCATCTCTCTGATGGTTGCACGAACACCGGGATCATTTGAGCTGTTTTCCTGACCATCGGTGACAACATTGATAACGAATGTGGTATCTTCCTTCCCATCATCCAGTTCTTCCAGCTTTTTAATGGCACGATATACGGAATCGAAAAGGGGAGTCATTCCCGAAGGTTTGATATCTCCATCTTTCAACTCTTCAACCGTCTGAACCTGATGACCCACATACAATACCCGATGTTTCAGGGTTCGATGACCAAATGCCAGGGCGGTCATTGTTGCTTCCTGGCCCTCTGCCAATACTGCGTCACGGATTGCCCCAACATTTTTGTTGTATGCGGCAACCAATGGCTTCACGATTCCGGATATGGAACCGCTTTCATCAATGCAAAATGCAACATGTGTTTGTAACATATCTTCTCCTTTGTTTATTGTGGGAGGACCCGAAGATCCTCCCACAAAAGTTAATGATTTACTTCTTGGGTGTCAAACCCATTGTGAGATTGTTGGCACCAAGAATTGCTGCGGCACCTTCAAGACTCGATCCCTGTCCCATAACAAATGTGGTCGGGACTTTGATCATTTCAGGATTGGCTGATGCAGCGGCGAGAACTTCTTTCACATACGCCAGCTCGAACGCCTTGTCTTTACCCAAAACATTGGCCTGAGCTTCCTGGCCCTTTGCAACGGCTTCCAAATATTTCTTCTGGCCGAGACCTTCTTTCTCTTTTGCGGTCGCGTTGTTCTCTGCAACCTTGATACCGATCTCGGATTTCATCAATTCCCCCTGCTGATCAGCACGGGCACGCTCTTTCTCAGACTCAACGCGCTCAAACTGTGCAAGTTTCTCTTGACGATATGTAGCAACCAAGGACTCGGCAAGTTGTTTTCTCTTACCAGGTAGAAGCAACTCAGGCGGAACAGACGGATCACCAAAGCGAACTTCCATAACCGTCAGACCATACTTGGCACCTTCAGGAATGAGCTTTGCTTCAACTGATGCCTCAAGCCCTTCTCTTTTGTAAAGAAGGTCAAGAACCTGGCGAGGACGAGTGATAGTTTTTGTCACTTTTGCTTTGGTATTGTCGTCCCACACTTCAACTTGGTCAGGAACATTTTTAGCGGCTTCATTACGAAGAACGCTTCTGAAGGTTGGGGTCATGATTTTATCTTCAATAGCCTTAATACCACCAGCAGCTGCAACAACAAATGGAGCGTTTTCCGGAGTCACTTGAACTTGGATTCTGGCATCCTGAAAAACATCCCAGTTTTCAACACGTAGTAGAACAGATGCATCCGCAGCATCTTCAGGGACTTTCACTTCATATTCCGTAAGATTCTGCTCGATTTTACCTGCATCATTGAGAACCAAATTAATTTGGCGCCGAGTATACCCACCGATGTACTTCCAGGTTTGAATCTGGGTGGGGATAACAGTAATCGAATAAGCTTCAGTGTTCAGATAATAACGATCAGGCATAAGCACTTTACTCCACACCCCTTTGTATCCCTTTGGAACGATTGGGACTGAAAGAGTTGTAGACTCAACTCCAGTAGGAAGAATTGGAGCGCCGGTATAATGATCGCCCACGTTAGATTTCACAACAGCAACGTGCCCGATGGGAACATCTGTTGCTTCACCTTCAAATACTTCAAACAGATAACGATTGAGACGATAATCTCCAGGAGGTAATACCGTTAACTGAGGACCTTTAACACCTTTGACTTTTCCATCTTCGCTATCATAACCCATGAATTTCATAGAGTCAATCATATCACTGGCACTGTCCCATGCTGGAGCAATGAACTGATCAGATGGCATTGGATTACCATCTTTGGCAACCAAGTAGCCATACTTTCCCTGCTCGATTTTTACGATGGGAAGCTCATCAATGTCATGTGTTACCCGGATGAATGGAATCAAATGAAATCCTGGAGGTAGGATTCTTGCTTGGGGGCCTTTTTGATCAGGCGCAGCAATAATACGACCAGGAGGCATTTCAGCTCCCATATAGATACGTTTCAAATGTCCAACGCTGTCCGAGTCGATAACCAGGCAGCTTGTCATAAGAAATGCAAAAACGATGATCACAATTGATACACCACGAACTGCCCAACGAAACGGTGCCATGCTGACAACATTATCATGTCGGTCGGTTCTGTCTTTCACGAATTTCGGTCCAACAATGGCGATAATCGCAAAAACAACAATAAGCAAAAGTAGAAACATTTTTTAAATCTCCTTTGAAATTAAGTTAGTTAGTAACGGTCAAATACTTCATTATCCTCTTTTTCCTCTTCTCCTTTCGGTTCTAAATCAGGAAGCCACGTCCACCACCTTCCACCAAGACCTGGGGCTGACAAACAAGTACATTTAGTCCCCATCATCTTGTATTCCCCATACTGATGCCAATGACCGAAGTACCACAAATCAGGCTTGTAGATTTTCCACAGAGCACTAAGAGCCTGATTTGAAGGTTCAAATCCTTTTTCTGGATATCTTTTTATAAGATCATAGACCAGTTCAGATGGGCAAGTATGTGTGATGAATATGTCCACATTAATATCTGGAAGATCCATCAGGTCTTTTTGAGTAATTTCTTCTTCAGGAAACCAATCAATACCTAATGTCCTCCACTCCTTGTCAATTGAATATGCCCCTCCCATAAACATAATCACTCTACCGTCAGGTAAAGTGTAAGTCGAACCCCTTGGCATATAAATAATACCCGGTTCTATTTCATCATTCTCACGCAGGGCAAGCGACCAAAAATCCTCATGATTACCGTCTACCCATCTCAACCATTCTGCACCTTGCAATTTGATTGAAGATAGAGGACGTGTCCCACCACTTTTGCGTTCAAACTTTGGCCAATACCCGAAATCTCCACAACATATGATAGCATCGGGTTTCTTTTGATTGATGACTTTATTCAGCCAATGAAAGTTATTGTGAATGTCACCTGTTATTAAAATTTTCATTTTATAATATCCCTTATTTCCATTAGTAGTTTACCCAGCATGTTTTTTCCGTGATATCCACATGGCCCTTTCCCACAACCACATGAACCCCAGTAGTTATCATGCCAATAATTTCCTTCAACCAGAGTTTTATTCCCAGTTTTTAATAGTTTTACACGAAAATCCTCATAACTGAATTTTTGCATGAGTAATCGTTTCATGATTGAAATCTTTACCATTTCCCAATCTTCACGAAGTCTGCACTTTCTCCCCATTCTCTTTACTTTTCCTGGTTGATTAGCAGGGACTTGTGAAACTCTATATTTGTGCATCCCATCTTTCGATTTTGCTGCTACATATGCATGCTCGACTGTTGGAAAATTGATATCTTCAAAATAAACTACGACTGGATAGAAATTGCTCAACCAATCGTATTCACCAGAAAAACTATCAATCATGTCTTCGTGTTGAGAATTATCGAATACGAGCATCGTTCAATCCTTTCCTTTCATGGTTACATATATTTGCTCTTTCCACATAACCATCAAAAAATTGATCGGCGTCGTCAAGTGGAAATGCACATGAAAAATGATGCAGAGTAGCTTGATTTGTTTGAGCCGCAATTTTCAAACCAATCAGTGCCATAATTATACCATTACATTCCATTGTCTCATATACTTCTCTTGGTCTCATTTTATAGATATCGGTGTATATTTTGTCTTGCAGAAGAGTTAAAGAGTCTGAAACTTTTTGAACATCATCATTTGTAAAATATACAGGACCATATTTTAAAAACATTTTTCCTGGATTATTACTGGTCATTGGTTGAACCGTAACACCTATAATATAATGGTGTGGATTATTTGGATCTACTTTTAAATCAAACATTAAACCCTCCTGATTTTTAGAACAAAATTAAAATTGAATCCCCCATTAGGAGAATTGAAATGAGTGAATATCCACATCCGTTGTTTGATGAGAAACGAAAAGTAATTTGCCAAATATGTGGCAAAGCATTCTTGGTTATATCACCAAGGCATCTTGACAAACATAATATTAAATATGCAGACTATACAAAAAGATTTCCAGAAGCACCTCTTTCTACACAAGAATTTAAGGCGAGAGGTAAATATGGTAAAAGTAAACTATTTGAACAAGATGAGATTGGCCAAGAACAATTAGTCGATGAAAAAGAACCAGAAGTAGAAGAATTGGATATTGAGAAGTTAATTAAATCTCAAAAAGCGTTGACACCAATGGATGCTATGAAAGCCAGAATTCTTGATCATTTAAGAATATATTTTGCAAATATAAAAAAAGATTATTTGATCAGTCAATATGGTATAGACAAACGCTTAAAGTTTGAGTTTATTACTGATTTCTGCGATCCAATCTTAAAGGTGGTAATTCAGTTTCCAGATACGTTCTGGCATAACAGAGAAGCCGGAATCGACTTAAATAAAAACTTAAAACTGTCTTCTTATGGATGGAAGGTTATTGAGATACCAACTGCGAGCCCATCATATAAACTCATTGATGAATATTTAGATGAAATGTAATCTAACATGCTAATGAGTTTAGAACAAACTTTAAATAAATACTTATATAATTAGATCTATTAGTTATCTAAAATGTTACGGGGCATCACACGAAGATGTGATGCCCCATCTACCCACCGCAGTTTAATTCCTTCCTAAAAAAATATGCTGAATAGATTTTATATTCAGATATTAATATATATAGTATTCAATCTTTTGCCATGAGTACGCAAACCAACAGGAACATAATTTTAGAACAAAAAATAAAGAGTTCAGTAGGGAGTTTTATCCTGGTTTTAAAACAAAATTAGAGGCATCCAGTAAGGAGAAAATCAATAATGGCCAGCAGCATTCCAGTTCAAACAAGGGCAGTTGACCCGTTTGCTTCCTTCAATAGCAATACGGTGAATCAACTTACAGAGATGATAACTAGAGGGCAAGATGGTTTAACAGATTATAACGCACTTCAAGTTATCTCAGACAGTACATCACCAAACACACAGTTGCTTGTGACAACAGGTACCGTTTACAAGGATGACGTAATGATTACCTTAACACAACAACACGTTGTGAATTTTGCGGATCCTTTGCATTATGTTTCGTTTGGCGGAGGATTTAATGAAGCAGGGATATACTATATTGTTCTTGATTATACATATGCTAAATCAAGACCAGCTCCACAGGCAAGTATAAAAATATTAAAACCATCTCAAATTCCTAACCCTTCAGTTGGAACTTCATTATTTTTCTTAAAAGCTGTCCAAATTAATTTTTCAGGATCAATTTTTTATATTGATGTAAATGCTCTCTACGATTACGACCCGGGACATCCTACTGTAAAACGTCTATATACTCCTTTATATTTTGGTGTTGAAACTACTATTCCTACACATGTACAACAAAGAGATCAGGGTAGAGTTGTTTATGAATCGGAAACTGATAAATTTTGGTTTGGTTTAAAGAGTATATGGATTGAACTAGGTGGAGGAAGTGGTGGAGTTATTGTTACTTCCGTAGATACTGATACAACAGGTTTATGGGTTGGCTGTATTACATATATTGATGGAAACAGAAAAGCACAACCAGCAATCGCAGACGGTTCGCAACACAGAG
>Ga0307380_10007307_pt1 | contig 14387 bp, 12 predicted proteins | sample UN3MG_FD_202239 | JGI IMG/M metagenome (GOLD analysis project Ga0307380, IMG submission 202239) | Soil microbial communities from Risofladan, Vaasa, Finland - UN-3 | ecosystem: Environmental > Terrestrial > Soil > Coastal area > Acid sulfate soil | place: Finland: Risofladan, Vaasa | collected... | reverse complement strand
CGGCGTCACAGCCGGGCCCTCCAAAGGCGCGAACCCCTGCTTCGTTCACTCCTGAAGCACACTCCTCTTTTTTTACGCTTAAAATAGGACATTGCTTATGCAGGGGTCAATAAATTCTCTGGATTGTTCCACCAGGACGTAAAAATAATCCCCCTTAGTGCCGTTTACGGTGGTTGTCACATGGGGATTAGTGGAATTTGGGTTCCAGTTTTGAATTTTTTTTCCGTTCTTGAACAGCCATATTTTCGAAAAGATCTCGCCGTTTCCATCTGAGGCATCGATCACAACGTTCAGGCGGCCGCCCGGTATCTGGGAACCCATCTGGGCGCCGTTGCACGTAAAAGAAAGCACCAGATTCTTATCCCTGGTCGAATAGAACCGGCGTGCCTTCATGGCAGCATAAATCGATTCACGGGTCTTCACCTCTGCCAGGACAGCCATCCTCCACTCAGTCAGGGTGCCCCAGTCTCTGTAATGGTTATCCTCGCTGCCTGCAGCTCCAATATACCAGCCCTTGCCCAGCGCGTTGTGCCAGCTTCCGTTGCCGTAATAGTCGTCATCCCGGTTCCATAGCTCCATCCCGACGATCTTGTCGCTAAAATTGAAAAGGAAATTATCGAAGTCATATCCGTACTGGCCCGGATGATTGAAGAAGGCAATGCAGTCCCTTGTGGGATCCGACATCCAATCCACAAGCCCATTGAGGTCATTCGTCGGCTCCTCATCCGCTTCACAGTGCACCGGAGAGTTGATTATTGTAATATGTCCTTTGCCGAGCAACGTAGCAGGACCGCCCCACGATGTGTCATCGCTGGTCCATTCGAACCCCCAGAACGTCACAAATTGCCCGGGCGCGTTGAATTCGTTGGCGACGACCTGCAGTTCTTGGTATTCATCATAGGTCAGACCGTCATTGCCGTAGGGAGCGTTGACGGGATCGTAGGGATAAGAGCAATGATCGGCAACGCTGAAAAAGTCGAGGCCGGCAGTATCCCGCGCATACAGGTAAGCATCACGAGGGGTGCCGCCAGGCTCGGTAATTGGGCGGCCACCGTCCGAATCCTTCGTGTGGCTGTGCAACTGTCCATAATAGACTTGGTATACCTCCCCGGTCAAACTGTCAACGATGAAACCTCGAGCCAACTCTTGCTCGGCGCAGACTCCTGGGGTTAGCTGCATTGTCAAGAAAACCACCACGGTTGCAGACAGGATACCAAGGGCGATGAGGTTGTTTCGGGCTTTCATAACATTTTCCGCCTGGCCCTCTCTCCTTGAGATGAAGAGAGGGTCCCTTTCAAGTTGATCAGAATTCGAACTTTATGCCTACCTGAGCTCTCCTCGGATAGGGGATCGCGGAAACTTCTTGGTAAGTGGCCCTCCAGACATCAGACGAACGCCACCTGGTTATTGTGGCATTGTTGAGGAGGTTGAAGATATCAACCATGAAGCGGAGTTTGGCTGTTTTGAGGAGGTTGAAAGCCTTTTCGACTCTCAGGCTGAGGAGATGCTGGTCATCAAACCTCTCTATCCCCTTGGGTTCAGCCTGAACCCTAACCACAAAGGCCTGATTCAGGTCGGGGATCCTGACGTTTTTCAAAGTCGGCCGGCCGCTCTGGTAGAGATAATTGAAACTCACGAGAATATCAAGCGGTAAGTTGTAGCCAAGGGAGAGCTTGATGAGCCATCTCTTATCCAGGTTAAGAGGTCCTTTGGCATTGATCAGGTCATTGGGGTCTGAACCGAAATTGCCGGTATACCAAGTCAGGGTCTGGCTCATGCCGTAGCCTCCTGAAGACCGCGAGCTCATGTTCAAGCCGTCCGCTTTTGACCAGGTCACGGAGGCGTTCATCATCCACCTGTTGGCATATCTTTTATCGAGGGTGAAAATCAACCCTCTATACTTTTGTTCCCAGCCCTTGGGGTTTGTCAGCCAGAAGGAATTCGTATCCGGCCCGCTGACCTGGTTCCAGACGAGATAGGTTTGGCCGTTATCTGGAGAGACCCTTTCCACCTGCTCGTAAGTTGCACCCCGGTCTTCAAAGCCAAACATGTCAGCGCTATATTTGTAGATCCCTGTCAATCCAACTGATAGATCCGGCCAAATTTCTCTTTCAATACCGATCGAGAACTGATCCGTGTACGGGTGCTTGCTTTTCGGGTCCATAGTAAAACCGGCCTCTGTGGGCACAGTATCAACAAGGTCCCAGTCTGCCCCATTCCACACATAAACGTATTTCGTCGGCGCATTGACTCCGGGCCATTCCCAGTTGGCCATATAAGCATAGACGTAATAGCGGCCATAGGACGCTTTGAACAAAGTCTTCTGGTCTGCTGTCAACTGATAGGCGATTCCGATTCTCGGAGAGAAAGAATTCCAGTTGATGATGTCGTCCTGACCTTTGCCCATCTCGCCTGTTTCTTTAAAGTTGGACATCAACGGAAATTCCTGAATAAACCCGTTGTGGTGGTCAAAACGCAGCCCTAAGTTGACGGTCAGCCTCTTGCCGATTTTCCAAGAGTCGTCAACGAACCCGCCCACATTAGAAACGGTCCCTCCGTAGCGGTTCGTATCCCATGCATAGAGATAATAGGGCTCTCCATTCCAGTCATAATAAAACTTGCCGCCGCCGTAACCGCCAGTGGAGTCCATCGTGCCCCGGTTAATCTGGACTCCGAGCTTAAACTCGTGGTCGCCTCCCAAAAAGTTCTCGGCGAAATGAGAGAATGTCGCATTGACCTGGTTGCGGGTCATGATGGCGAGCCATGGCCAATATGGGCCTTGGGAGCTCACCCCCGTCGCTCCATCATAATGATTGGGCTCATAGATGGATCCGCCGTAAACGGGAAGCATATCGTAGTCGCTGCGGTAGCCGGCGTATTTGAGATCGAAGAAAGAGTTGTTGTTGATGACCCAGGTCCACGAAGCGTTCCAGATATGAACGGGGTCGTCCTCACCCGTGATGGTCGAAGGCAGGTTATACGGGTCTGGGGCGCCATAGCCAAAATCTCTCTGGTGATTATAGCTGAGGACGAGCTTGTGTTTCTTGGCGATCTGGCTTGAGATCTTGAGGAGCTGTTCGTTGGAAGTGCCTTGCCCCGGAAGAGCCGGGTCGCCTTGAAATTCAGAGGACTTCTCAAACGTTTTTTTATAGACTCCGAAAAACCAGATCTTGTCTTTAACGATCGGTCCGCCGAGCGTGAAAGCGTAATCATACCATTTGATGCGGTTAAAGGAATACCATCTCTCCGGGTCGGGGTTGTTATCGCCAGTGAGTTGTTTATACTGTCCGTAATAAGAGGCGCTTCCGGAAAAATTATTCCCTCCGGATTTGGTGACAATGTTAACCACGGCGCCGGTAAAATTCCCGTATTCAGCCGAAGCTCCAATTCCCGTGATTTGGACCTCTTCGAACATATCGGGAGTCGGCCCTGACCAGGCCGTCCCGATCTCCGGGCTGCTTAAGTCGACGCCGTCGACGTACATACCATTTTCCTCGGAGTTCGAACCGTAGGCCATGAACCGTGAAGAAGATTCGCCTCCGCCCGTCGTGAATCCGGCAACCTGGTTGACGATGTCGAAATAAGTATTCCGGTTAAAGGGAAGCTTCTCGAGCGTTTCTTTGCTGTAGGTTGCCGAAAGGCCCGATTTTGTGACATCGACAAGAGGAGCCTCGGCGATGACCGTCACCTCCTCCGCCATCGTCTTCGGCTTCATGGTTACATCCTGGGTGACCGAGCTCTCTATGGAGACTAAGATATCTTCATTCTCGATCGTTTGAAACCCATCGAGCTTGAACACAATTTTGTACTTTCCGGGAGGGAGGTTGGTATAACGATAACCTCCTCTTTCGTTTGTGGTTTGGGGGGAGACGCCGCCCATCAAGGCTGGGCTGGAGAGTTCAACCGCGACGCCGGGAAGCGGGTTCCCTTCTTCATCCGTGACGACGCCGGTGACCCTCCCAGTCAGGCGTTGAGCATAGGAGCCGACTGCCAAGGCGAAGACAAGAAAGACCAGAATCCCAATTTTCCCAAAAGTTCCTTTTAAGCTCATAAAACCTCCTTCGTCCTTCGTAATATAAGAATAAGCATTTTCTTTTTCCGCGACGAATTCCTGCTCCGACCGATGAATTCCCATTTAATTACATGGGCAATATACTTCCGTCCGCTCGGCGATGTCAAGGAAAAGAGATGCGTTGTCAACGCAAGGGGATTATGAGGAAAAAATCCTATTTTACCCCACGAAAAGGGGGAAATCTGAGAGAAATTTCATCATCAATGCGCAAAAAAATTAAAAAGGGGAGAATAATGAAAAGAACTATCATGGCAATGGTCGCAATTTTTGAAGTATTTCTACTCTTGGGTAGCATGAGCTGTGCCCAGATAAGAACAGGCAACATAACAGGCACCGTCACCGATGCAGAAAGAGAGATTTTGCCAGGTGCTACAGTCGGACTTTCAGGTGAGAAACTTTTGGGGGGTCTACGTTCTAGTATAACTAATGAGAAGGGGAAGTTCAGGTTTCCAAACGTTATGCCCGGGGAATATGAGGTCACCGTTGCTTTGGAAGGCTTCCAGACTGCCAAAATCAGTGAGCTCCGCGTAAACGCTGGTGGAACGGTTACTGTGGATGTGATCTTAGAACAAGCCACCTTAAAGGAGAGCGTCACAGTATCGGCGGTCCCTCCCGCAGTGGATGTGCAAAAGTCGACTCTTTCCACCAATATCAGTTCAGAATTGATGGAAGTCCTCCCGATGCGCCGCTTTACCTTCTTCGATTTTGTGGGCACAACGCCGGGCGTCACGAGCACAACAGATGACCATTCGAATAATTGGCAATCGGCTTCCTTAGGGATCTCGGAAAAACAAGGAACATGCGAGAGGCCCTGGCTTATCTTGCCGTCCGGGAGCCGCGCTCCGATTGGAAAGCGGCACACCGATGGAAATGTCAATGGTCAGCCTTGAACTCGCGAGGCAAAAGAATCTGGACAAAGAATTTGATGGGGTATCTAACGACTGTCGACTCCAGTGTTGTTCAGACCCCCCTCCTAGATCAAGACCCGAGTTGACAACCCTCTGGCTTGAATTATAATATGCAGAAATCCATGACAGTTTGGGCAAAAATGGAGAAATCCCATGAGCCTTAAGAAAATCGTCTATCCCTACATTCCCAATTCCGTGCCCGCCACGAAGGAGGCAATGCTGAAGTCGGTTAATGCTAAAAGCGTGGAGGAATTCTACGCGGACATTCCCGACTCCATCCGCCTAAAACGCAAGATGAAGTTGCCGGAGCCGCTTCTCTCGGAAGCCGCGCTGGTGCGCCACGTGGAAGGATTGCTCTCGAAGAATAAGTCCACACGCGAGATGCTGAGTTTCCTCGGCGCGGGGTGCGCGCAGCATCATATCCCTGCGGTGTGTGACGAGGTCAACTCGCGCAGTGAATTCCTCACGGCGTATGCGGGCGAGCCCTACGAAGATCACGGACGTTTCCAGGCGTTGTTTGAATATGAAAGCATGATGGCTGAACTGCTGAACATGGATGTGGTCAATGTGCCTGTCTATGACGGTTTTCAGGCGACAGGGACAGCCCTCCGCATGGCGGGACGTATCACCGGCAGAAATGTTGCGCTCCTGCCTGAGACGGTGATGCTGGATAAGCTCTCGATGGTGCGCGGCTACATCAAGCCCGATATGAAAGTGGAATTGGTTCCATTCGACCCATCCACTGGTTTGATGGACTTGAACACGTTACGCAAGCGGATCAACGCCCAGACCGCGGCGGTGTTTATCGAGAATCCGTCCTATTTGGGTTTTCTTGAAACGCAGGCGGAAGAGATTGGCAAGATTTCCCATGAGAACGGCGCGATATTCGTCGTCGGTGTGGACCCGCTCTCGCTGGGAGTCATCAACCCGCCCGCCGAGTATGGCGGCGACATCGTTTGCGGCGATATTCAGTCACTGGGCATCCACATGAATTATGGCGGCGGACACGCGGGCTTCATCGCAACACGTGATGAAGAGAAATTCGTGGTGGAGTTTCCGTCACGTTTGTTTGGCGTGGCGACGACATGTGTTAAAGGTGAGTACGGATTTGGCGATGTGGCGTATGAACGAACGTCTTTTGCGGTGCGCGAGGAAGGCAAGGAGTGGGTGGGCACCGCCGCCGCGTTGTGGGGCATCACGGCTGGCGTGTACATGGCCTTGATGGGTCCGCAGGGCATGGTGGAGCTCGGACAGGGAATCATGCAGCGGGTAAGATACGCCATCAGAAAACTGAATCAGGTGTCGAGTGTGAAGACACATTTTCCCAACACGCCGCACTTCAAAGAGTTCGTCATCAATTTCGACAAGACAGGCAAAACCGTTGGACAGATCAATCAGGCATTGTGCGAAAAAGGCATCTTCGGCGGCAAGGACTTGAGCCCGGAATTTCCGTCATTGGGACAGAGCGCTTTGTATTGCGTGACAGAAGTCCACACGCAGGCGGATATTGACATTCTCGTGAATGCAATTCAGGAGGCAGTGAAATGACACACACAAGACCAAAGAAACTCGGCGCGCCGAAAGCCATCGCACCCAAGCCCGCGTTGCGGCGTTTCCATCAGGCACGTTGGGATGAGCCAGTGATTTTTGAGTTGAGTTCTGCGGGTCAGCGCGGCGTGCTGCCGCCCGAACCCGAAGCTGCGATCGTCCAAGCCGCTGGTGATGTGTTCGACAATCTGCCCGAGAGTTTGAAACGCAAGACTGAGCCCGCACTGCCTGAGATGTCGCAGGTGCATGTGCTGCGCCATTATATGCGGCTCTCACAGGAAAACCTTGGCGTGGACTTGAACATTGACGTCGGTCAGGGAACCTGCACCATGAAGTACAGCCCGAAGGTCAACGACCAATTGGCACGTTCGCACAAATTGAGTGAACTGCACCCGCTTCAGCCGCTTTCGACCGTGCAGGGTGTCCTCGAAGTGATGTACCGCCTCGAGGAAATGCTCAAGGAAATTTCCGGTATGGACCGGGTCACCCTCCAACCTGGGGCTGGGTCGGCGGCAATCTACGCCAACATTGCGATGATTCGCGCCTTTCACGAATCACGCGGCGAAGGTCGAAAGCGCACCGAGGTCATCACATCCTCTTTCTCGCATCCGACGAATGCCGCGGCGGCGAAGGTAGCGGGATACAAAATTATCACGCTGCCTCCCGATGCCGATGGCTATCCAGATTTCGAAGCGTTGAAAGCCGCCGTCTCGGAGCGGACCGCCGCGCTGCTCATCACCAACCCTGAGGACACGGGCATCTTCAATTCGCGCATTGTGGAATTTGTAGACCTTGTCCACGCAGCGGGCGGACTCTGTTCGTATGACCAGGCAAACGCAAACGGTCTGTTGGGAATCACGCGGGCGCGCGACGCGGGCTTCGATGTCTGCCACTTCAATCTGCACAAGACCTTTTCCACGCCTCACGGCTGTGGCGGACCTGCCTCGGGCGCCTGCTGTGTAAAAAAGGAGATGGCTCCCTTCCTGCCGATCCCGACTATTGAGTTCGACGGGACTTCATACTATTTCGATTTCAACCGCCCACAGAGCGTTGGCAAGATTCGTCCCTGGTATGGCGTGACAGAGAACATGCTCAAGGCTTACGCGTGGATCATGAGTCTTGGCGCGGATGGTTTGCGTGAAGTGGCTGAGATCGCGGTTCTCAACAACAACTACCTGCTCAACAAGGTGCTTGAGATTCGCGGCGCAAGCGCGCCATACGCAAAGGGCAAACGCCGCATCGAGCAGGTGCGTTACTCGTGGGAAGCGCTTACCAACGATACGGGCGTACATTCGGAGGAGATCGGTTTCCGCGCGGCTGATTTTGGCACACACTACTGGACGAGTCACCACCCGTTCGTGGTGCCTGAACCGATGACCCTCGAACCCACCGAGTCATATTCAAGGGAAGACCTTGACGAATACATCACCATCCTCAGGCACATTGCGAATGAGGCATACACAAATCCTGAGATTGTCCACACGGCGCCGCACAACAGCACCGTCCACAAGATTGACCAGGAATCGTTTGACGATCCCGATGCGTGGGCGGTCACTTGGCGGGCATATAAGAGGAAGTTGAAGAAGTAATCGTCATTGCGAAGGAGCCGCGAAGCGGCGACTTGGCCTGGCACCGCCCGCCAGGACACGTGAGCAATCTCCTCATAATCTGGAGATTGCTTCGTCGGGCACGGCCTCGACGGACCGTCTCGACCGACAGCCCTCCTAGCAGTGATGGAGGACTCCTATGAAGCGCATCGGACTGATCGTCAACCCTCTCGCAGGAATCGGCGGCCGCGTCGGACTCAAAGGCAGTGATGGGATCGAGACTCAACGCCGCGCGCTGGAACTGGGAGCGATTCCAGAATCCTTTCATCGCGCGATCCTCAGCCTGATTCCTCTGCTGGACCTGCGTGGCATGCTGGAAGTGGTCACGTTCCCTAGCGAGATGGGCGAGACGTCTGCGCGTGAGGCGGGCTTCACGCCAAAGGTCATCGGCGAAATCCACGCTGGCTCAACGACCGCCGAGGATACGCGCCGTGCTGTGAATAAAATGTCCGCGCTGAAAGTGGACTTGATCCTCTTTGCGGGCGGTGACGGTACGGCGCGTGACGTTTGTTCGGCAATTCCCCCGCAGTTCCCGTGCCTGGGAATCCCTGCGGGCGTGAAGATCCATTCGGCGGTCTATGCGACCAATCCCAAACACGCGGGCGAGCTGGCAGGGATGTACCTCAAAGGCAAGGCGCGGCTTCGCGAAGCTGAAGTTTTAGACCTTGATGAGGACGCCTACCGCGCTGGCAGGGTTAGCACGCGTTTGTATGGGACTTTACACGTGCCGTACCGTCCGCTGCTATTGCAAAATCAAAAAACACCAAGCCCCGCATCGGAGGCCCGTCAGGCGGAAGCCATCGCGGCGGATGTCGTCGAGCACATGCAGGCGGGCGTGGCTTATATTCTGGGACCTGGTACAACAACACGTGCCATCGCTCAAGCCCTGACCGTGGAAAAGACCCTGGTTGGCGTGGATGTCGTCCGCGATGGACAACTCATGGCAAAGGATGTGACGCAAGCGCAATTGCTGAACTTGACTGAAACCAACCCGGCAAGGATCATCGTCACGCCGATTGGCGGGCAGGGATTCCTGTTCGGGCGCGGCAACCAGCAGATCGGTCCTGAAGTGATTCGCAAAGTCGGGCGTGAGAATATCATCGTGGTCAGCACGTCCGATAAACTGCGCGCTCTGCGCCTCCAACCCTTCATCGTGGACACGGGCGACGCCGAAGTGGATGCGTTGCTCGCGGGTTATTTCAACGTCGTTACGGGTTACAAGGAACGGATGGTTTATAAAGTTGTTTCTTGAAAGGAGATTCTCATGAAGGGTTTGAATGGCAAACGTGTATTAATCACAGGCGGTGCGGGCGGAATTGGTTCCGCAACCGCCAAGCGGTTTGTCGAAGAAGGGGCGCATGTTTATGTATTTGACCGAGACGAAGCGGCATGTCAGCGCTTGAAGAAGGACATGCCGAATTTGGAAGGGTACATCCTTGTGGATGTTGCCGACCCCGATTCTGTCGCGCGCGCTTTTGATGAACTGGACAAACGCGCGGGCGGACTGGATATCCTCATCAACAACGCGGGGATCAGCATCCGTCATTCGTTCGTGGACATCACGCCGCAGGAATGGCGCACGGTGCTGGACATCAACCTCAACGGTGTTTTTTATGTCGCGCAGCAATCCGCGCGGCGGATGCTGGCTCAAGGCGGCGGGGTGATCGTCAACATGGGATCGTCCAACGGGTTGATGGGTTATCACTATTACGCCGATTACAACGCAAGCAAGGCGGGCGTGATCGAGCTGTCGCGCTCGATGGCGCTCGAGCTCGCGCCGACCATCCGCGTCAACGCGGTCTGCCCGGGATTTATCATGACGCCGATGCAGGAAGCCGAGTACACGCCCGAAATGCGGAGGGCTTTTGAAAATAAACTTCCGTTGAACAAACTGGGCAAGCCCGAAGATGTGGCTGCGCTGTTCGCTTTTCTCGCTTCGGATGATGCGGGATTCATCACGGGACAATATCTTGTCATTGACGGCGGCGAGATCGCAGGCGGTCTTGCCAGCCAGGCGTAAACATGAACGTATCGTCTTTGCAAGGAGCCGCGTAGCGGCGGCAAAGCAATCTTGGATGAAAAGTCGGAGATTGCTTCGGCGCGAAAAACGCGGCTCGCAATGACACAACAAAACAAGGAGATCCCATGGGTAAACTGGAAAACAAATGCGCAATTGTCACTGGCGGTGCGTCGGGGATTGGACTCGCCACCGCGCAACTGTTTGCCGAAGAAGGGGCGGCGGTCGTGATCGCGGACATCAATTCCGAACAGGGAAGCAGGCAGAACAGAAGATCAACGCCGCGGGCGGACGCGCGGTCTTCGTTCAGTGCAATGTGGCAATCGCGCCGGATTGCCAGCGCACGGTGCAGACCGCCGTTGAAAAATTCGGGAGGCTTGATATTGTCTTTAATAACGCGGGCATCATCCGCCGCGCCGATGTTATCGGCACCACCGAAGATGAATGGGTCAGGGTGATGGACGTGAACGTAAAATCCATCTTTTTGATGAGCAAATATGCCGTCCCTGAAATCGTTAAACAGGGCGGCGGCTCGATCGTCAACGCGGGATCGGGCTGGGGCATCAAGGGCGGGCGCAACGCGGTCTCGTATTGCGCTTCGAAGGGAGCGGTGGTCAACATGACCCGTGCCATGGCAATTGACCACGGTCCGCAGAACATCCGGGTCAACTGCATTTGTCCTGGAGATACCGATACGCCCATGCTTCGCAACGAGGCCAAACAACTCGGTCAGGCAGAAGATAAATTCATGGCGGAAGCCGCCGAGCGTCCGCTGGGTGATTTCAGTGAGTATCTCACCATCGAGATCAGAGTTGTGGTTTTTTAAGTTGCGGGCCAGTGCATCGCGGTAGCTGTCGAGGTCTGCGAGGAAAGATTCGTCCACAGGCTGCCAGCCTCCCTTAAACAATCCTCTCTGTACGACCTTACCTCGGTCCTTTGGAAGTGTTTCGCCATATTTCTCAAGCGAGTTGGCAGCAACCGCGTCCCTGCTGAACAGATAGAAAATCTCTGCAAATTTCTCTGTTTCGTTATACTGCAAGAAATGATATTTCTGAATGATTCGTTGCGTAGCAGTGTCAATGTTTGGCTGGTATCGGCAGTCAACGATTATCAACTGCTCAAAGTTGGTCAGAACTGCAATCGGCATGGTGGCGTTCCATCCGTAGAAGATGACCTAGAGGCAATTGTCAGCCGACGAGAGGTCTCCATAGGGTTTCTTGGCTTCAACAAGGAACCGCGCGTCGCGCAAGTTTGGGGCTATGTAGAAGGCATAGTCCGCACGCCGTTGTGACTGGCCGGGCGTTACATGGCATTCAACTTTTACTTCTTGCTGGAATGGATTCTTCTGCGTCTCGTGATTCACGTCCCAGCCGAGGGCGATAAGGAACTTATCAATGAAATCCTTGCGGACTTCGGGCTCTTGATAATCGGAGGACAGGTAGTAGCGCTTGTTTGACTCAAAATCCTGAGCGAGTCTCTTGACTTGATTAAAAACAGTCTCGAAAGAGTTCCCTTCCATTGATACAGATGGTAGGTCATATCGAAAAGAGATGTCAAATCAGTGCCGTGGACAGACTCATACTCTGTCACCAATTTGTCACTAAGTTTTGCCGAAATCACTCCTCCTACGGCTTTGGGTTTTATGTGAAAGCCACAAGATTTCAGGAGGGGATGGTAGCGGGGGGTTGGATTTGAACCGGCTACCTCCGGGTTATGAGCCCGACGAGCTACCCCGTTATGTGCTCTTCAGCCCCCCCCCGCTTTTTCCTGGCATCCTCAACTTTAGGAAGGACAAGTCTGCTTTCTTCAAGGACTAATCAGATTTAAGACTTATTATCATCGAGCGGAAGCCGAAGGATTTCGGAAGCTGATCGGAGAACTGATTAAGAAAAGACTCTCCTCTCGGACTTTATCTGCTATTTTCTGAGTTTCGATAAGCTCTGAAGTCGCGTGGATTCTGAAGTAAGGTGGCTATTTCTTTTTTATTTTTTCGCGCAATTGCTTAATAATTGTAAGTTTATCTTTCTTGATTTCGGAGATTACGTATATCTCGTAAAGAATGTTTTTCAGAGTTTCGATAATTAGTTTAAGAGTTGGAGAATTCCATTCATCCCAAGACTGCTCGTGAATCTTGTCGCTCGTCATATCTTGAATTGCTGAAAGAATATTGAATAGTTCCGGATCGATAGATGGATATTTAGATTTCAAGGATTTTATTCGGGAATCGTAATCTTTGCCCTCAGCTTTTTCCTTTATAAGAAGTTCGTATATTGCTTTTCTCATGCACGCTGACGCGCCCGTTAGATAATTCATTTTCAAGCAGCCTTCAGATTCGGTAATTAGCTCTCTAATAAGCGCAGGAATTCTGCTATCAATCACGAAAAAAGATGTCGGCGCCGAATAAAATATCTTGGAATCTATATCTCCCACAGCAGATTTCATTATCCAATCTCCTCTAAAAGAAGTGGGTATTGTCAATTCATCATAACTTAAATGCATTGAAACCCGATCACAGCTCAAACATTGTGCAAAGAAAACATAGCATTTCTTACTATTATTCCAATCAAATTGGGTTCCAAGAACTATCTTGTATCTTACATTTCTTCTATTGCAAAAAGGACAGTTGTAAACAGTATCGTCAATAAAATATTTCTTATCAAGGTCTGATCTATCTTCCATCGATTAACTCCTTGAAGCTTTAGAATGAAGCAACGGTTCGAGACTTAGGTCTTCCGGATCATATTCATGGAGTTTATTCTTTTCGTCAGACATCGCTGTCTTCCTTGGGCTTCTCAAGAAGATGAGGATATTTTTCTCTGATCTGTTTTTCGACTTCAGGATCAAGCTTTGCTTTATATAGCGATCTTGCTTTTGAAAGCTGTTCGATAGTCAAATTTTTTGCTCCTATGAAATCTGCCCCACCCAAGTCAGCGCCTCCTAAATCTGCTCCTGTCAGATCAGCCCCCTTGAAATCGTTATAATATCTTTCTCCATCTTCTATGAGTGGTTTCATTAATGCGTTTCTCAAATTAGCATTTATTAATTTAGCATCATCAAAATATGAATTGGTTAGAGTTATTTCCATCAGATTTGCAGATTCAAGATTTGCTTTTCTAAAATCGCACTCTTCAATGGTTGATTTTTCAAGCGTTGCGTTTTCGAAATTTGAACCGTTAAAATATACGAAATCTAAATTTGCTCCAGTAAGATTAGCTCTATGGAAGGAAGAGTCAGTAATATAGGCTTCACTTTTTATCGTAACGTTGCTTAGATCTGCAATATCAAACGAGACGTTTTTACCACGGACTGCCCACAACGTTGCGTTTTGAAGCTTCGCATCAGTAAAATCTGCTCCATCTATATCATTCAAAAAAAGACTGGCCTCTATAAGGTTTGCCCTGCGGAAAATTGCGTCAGCAAGAGATAAGTCTTCCAGAGATGCTTTTCTAAAATAGCAGGAGGATAGATCGATCCTTTTATGGCCTAATTTATTAAGTCTCTTAATAAAGCCGATAATTTTATGCTTAGCCACCTCGTCTTCCATATTTCTAAGGATTTCAATCTCATCAAGAATTATCGCTATCTTACGTCTTCTCTCAAGCACAACCCTATCGTATATTATGATTAGAATTACGAATACGAGCACGTCGAGAAGCAGTCCATGGAATTCTGCAAGGAGATTCCCCATATATCCGCTCTTATCCCAAGGAATCAGATCGATGGCGACGACGATAGCCAGGAGTCCAAGCCAAACGTAAATAATAATTTTAAGTTCTTCATAAATTTCGATTAATTTCAGAAATAACGGGCTTTTTTCTTTAGGTTCTTCAGAACCATCTGGCCTGTAATATCGCCTGCGCCGCCTCTTCCTAAATTTTCCGAAAAATGATCTAAATCCCATTCTCTTGCCAGCTTGAATATTTTATATCAAAGAGAAACTCCATCGTCAATCCAACATTAAGCGAAAATGTCGTCCGGTTGTCGTCCGGAGTCGCTTTTAAAGCGCTTTTCTGAGTATTCCTGAGACTTTCGAGGAAGCGGAAAAATGAGAGGAAATATTACCAAAAGCGTTGATATTACTTAGATATCAGAGGAGAAAGAGGAGTAACTGGGAAGCCTGGATTCGAACCAAGATTCCATGATCCGGAGTCATGTGCCCCTCAAACCCGCCAGGGCCATCCGATTGCTGCTCATCACATTGAATACATGCCCTGACAAGAAAAAATTCCTTTCTT
>Ga0307380_10007304_pt1 | contig 14392 bp, 9 predicted proteins | sample UN3MG_FD_202239 | JGI IMG/M metagenome (GOLD analysis project Ga0307380, IMG submission 202239) | Soil microbial communities from Risofladan, Vaasa, Finland - UN-3 | ecosystem: Environmental > Terrestrial > Soil > Coastal area > Acid sulfate soil | place: Finland: Risofladan, Vaasa | collected... | reverse complement strand
TGGTACGACCCGCTCTACACATCCATTGAGGCCGAGAAGACGGTTGACGACCTGATCGTGTTGACGGTCGACTTCTACAGCTGGGGCGGAGAGGCGCTCATGTTCAGATGGCTGCACGAGTCGTTCTGCCCACGGAATGGTACATGGAGGACATGAACCTCCACGCGACAATCGGCCCCGAGAGCGCTGATGTCGACCTTGACGCAGCAGTGGAGTACGCTATGTACGCCTACGAGGCGACGGATTTGGCGGGAGCTTCGTGCTGGGCATGGGAGGCATTGATGCAGGACTATCTGCCATCCACCAGCGATTGGCCCATCTCCCTTTTTGACCAGTACAAAGACCTCCAATACGAGAACTTCGGGCCAGGTAGCTACTACTACGGCACTTGGATGGATTGGGACTACACACCCGGTGTTTGGAATCTCTCTGCGGGAGAGACACTGACGCTTGAGTGGCCGGCGGAGGAGCTGATATTCTTCGCCCATGATGAGGGAGGCGGAGAAGACCCGCTGTTGACGGACACGCTCGACATAATCGTCAACGAAGTGAGGACATACACGGCCGTGCCGACCTGCGCTTACGCCGAGCCGATGCCGTCTGACGCGCCTGACCTGATATCAATCGACCTTGACAGCCGCAGGATATCCTACGAAGGACCGTTCGATTTGTGGACGTGGTCGAAGGACCAGGTGGAGCATGAATGGCTCGTGGACGAGTGGGACCGTATAGGCATACTTCCCTACGGTGCACCCTACGTGGAGTTCCGAGCCGCCAGCGATGTCGTTCCTGAGATGATCCTCGAGGATGTGCCGACTTCTGCCGAGATGGGCGTGTCGTACAGCTTCAACGTGACCATAAGTGATCAGGTCTCAGGTGATCCGTACACGGATTACGCAGGGACTGTCACCTTTAGCTCGTCCGACTTGGTTGCCGTCGTGCTGCCCGCGGATTACACATTCGTGCCCGCGGACATGGGAACACACGAGTTCTCGGTGACCTTCAACACGGTCGATCCAGTCAGTCACGAGATGAGTCACTACCTGACGGTCGTTGACAGCGACGACTCGTTACTGTCCGACACGGTCAGCAGCATCCTCGTGGTGGAGAGCCCTGTGCTGGCCTCGTTCGAAGTGGCCTTCGAGAACGCCACCGCCATTGCGATGGAGTCGACGAGTGCCACGGTGACGGCCTTGAACCAGTGGGACGAGGTGTTGACCAGCTACGATGGAACTGTGAACTTCACATCAAGCGACAGTGGAGCTGTGCTCCCGCCGAACACGACCTACGACGCGGTGGACGACGAAGGTGTGAAGACATTCGCGGTGACGTACGTGACGCCGGGCTCGCAGACCCTGAACGCGACGGACGTTGCTGACCCAGACTCTACGGGCGAGGATTCGATTACGGTGTTGGCCGAAAGGGTCGCAGATCACTATGTCGTATCCGGCCTGGATGAAGATGTCGGTACGAACGTGACGATAACCGTGACCGTCACCATCATGGATCAGTACGATGCCGAGTTCAACTCCTACAGCGGATCCATGTTGGTCACTGCGAACAACAGCGATGACTTCACAGAACCGCCGTTGGCCACATTCGTCGCCGGAACACCTTGGGTCGAAGTCGATGTGAATTTCACATGTCAGGGTTCGTTCACGGTGAACTTTACTGACGATTCGGACTCGACGATCAAAGCCTCGCTAGCAGTAGAAGCGTGGGATGAGAAGCCGGTGATGACGAAGTTCGACGTGACCGGCATAACGGACATGTGGGAGAACGAAGCGTCGGATGTGACGGTGAAGGCGTTCAGCCAGTACGATTCCGTCATAACTAGCTACAGTGGCACTATCGTGTTCTCTTCGAACGCGTCTTCCGGCGATACTCTTCCGACTGAAGGGTTGACGTTCAATCCGCTCGTCGACAAGGGCGTGAAGGTCTTCAGCGACGGTGTGTCCTTCGATGAACCAGGTGTCTACAACGTGACGGTGACCGACGTCTCCGACCCGACGCTGAGGGGCAGTCAAGAGAACATCCTGATTGAGGATCTTGTGGCGTCGTACCTGGAGATGACTGGTCCGTCGACGATGACTGAGAACACGACGTTCTCGGTGGTCGTGACGGCATATCACCAGCATGACGAGGTGTTCGAGGAATACGACGGCGAGGTCAGCTTCGAGACCTCCTTGAGCTCGGCCTATGACGTGTTGCCCGCGGACTACCCTTTCCTTCCGGGAGACGCTGGCGAACATGAGTTCACGGGGCTATCGCTGTCCAAGCTCGGGGACCACACATTGACCGTTGAGGACACCGGCGACCCCTCGTTAGAGGCCACACTCGATATCGAGATCACCATCCGTTCGACGTTGACGTATCGTATCTATGACATGTTCGAGGAGGAATGGGGTCCGTGGTGGAACTATCGGGTGGTCAGTCCCACGTGGGATACGGAGCGCCCGCTCACGACGGACACGGGAGAGGTGACCTATCTCTACTCCACGCTGCAGAACCCGCGGGGTGACCTGAAGGACCAGGGCTTGATATATGCTCCATACAGGTGGAATGTGACCGGCGAGTCGATATCGAACCTCGATGTGCATACGCCGATGTTCACCAAGCGCGAGAGCAGCACGCCGATCGCTGGGGCCGAGGCGTCGATGCACATCCAGTTCCAGTACCTGTATCCGATGACAGATGGGCCCGGTGGATGGTGGGAGGACTACTGGATACCGGAGTGGGGCCAGACAGGCGACTGGGTCGATGGAGTCCTCTGGGCGGATGCCGATGATAACGACGATTGGGTGGCAAACGGCGAGTCGTGGTTCCTTGGTCATGACGGATACTTCATGGCCACGTACTACGAGATTACCATGAACCGCCCTGCGGCGGAGGAATGGATTGGCCTGCCTGAGGAGTCCGACCCGACCGTTTGGTGGTCGACCAACAAGGCCGACTACATATCAGACTGGAACGATTGGATCATCGATGACCAGGGCAACGACGTATACGACATCTACTGCGGCTACGAGTGGACTTACGGGGCGCCAGGGACCATGATGAGACTCGACGGCGACGGCGACGAGGTCACGCTAGAGATCGGCCACTTCTCGCTGGGATACGAGGCGCTGATGACGAGATGGCTGAAAGCATCGGAAATATCTCTGCACCAGCCGTACTTCGAGGACTTCGAGATGGTCGTTGACTACCGCGAGAATAACATAGACGTGACCATGGATGCCGTCTGCCAGTGGAGCCTTCACTGTGTCAAGCAGAACGCGACCGACATAGGTGAAGACGCACCGTGCGCATGGGCGTGGGAGCCGATAGGCCTTGACTATTTGGCTGCGTTCGGCAGCCACCCGTCGGACTACACTCCGTACTACTACCTGGATTACGAGTCCTGGAACTGCGGGGACGTCAACCTGGGCAACATGGTGGGCTACGAGGGCACTCCATGGGAACTGGATTTGCTGAGCTACGCCACGCTGATAGTCGAACTCCCCACTGGTGAAGTCCCAGGATACTACGCTGAGACCATACCTGTCGACGCGATTGCCGCTGCCTGGACCGGCGACATCTCCGACTATGATGCCATCAGGTACTACGGTGACATTGAACCGGGTTACATGGATCTCGAAGGTGCCGCCTACACATATGTGGGCAATACGCTGACCATCGAAGGCCCGTGCGATTTCGACAACTCGAGAGGAGACGGTTACCTGTACCATGGGGCGCCGTGGCTGGAATTCGACGTGACGCCTTCCACCATGGCTGCAGAAGCATCGAACATCGTCGCTCCGAGCGTCGGAGCCGTGGCGGAGGAACCGGTGACCATCGGTGATTCGGCTGTGTCCGCATCGACATCGACCGTCTGCGAGCTGGTCTCGCTGGTCGGCATGATGTGTGCCGCCTTGCTGGTGATCGCGGCGTTGGCTGTCAGCGTCGAGCGGAGACGTGAAGACGATCGCTGATTGCGTTGTAGCGTTCGGCCAGACGTGACTGAAACCTCTTCAAACCCTTCTTCTTTAATTATCAAATGCATGCCATAGCTGGTCGGCCGACAAAACCTGCACACTCGACAGGCCAGTCTCCAACGCCAAACTGGCCGGCGCTCACCTGTGAAACCATCCCTTCACAATGCCGCGGAGGTACAGCCACCAGGATCTGATGGGCATCCTTCTCAGAGTCACCGCTCTCTGTGGACAAACCTCCTGGCAGCAATAGCATCGGATACAGATGCTCCGGTCGATCACGACCTTGTCGCCGATTGAAACCGCTTCGGCCGGGCAGATGTCCGAGCACGCGCCACATCTGGTGCAGGCGTGACGGTCCACCAAGGGTTTCCTCGCCACCCCTTCCGCAGCGAAGTACGCGAGCGCACTGGGTATCCGGCCGAAGACACGGACTCTGGGAGGCATCTTGAAGTCATTGATGCGATAGGGCTCAGGCCGGTCTTGAATGACCTCTATGCCGTCCGTCCCCGTCGATGGAAGCAGCCCTCTCTCCATTGCGATACTGACGGTGAGGACGTTCATCGGGTCATCTCCCACGATCTCGAGAGCCACAGCATCGAGCGCGTGAGGGTTGGACGATGCTATGATCAACCCAATTTCCCTCGCCCTTCCAGCTGATGGCCCTTCGCCGTCCATGCCCACAACCGCGTCCATTATTGTAAGCCTGGGCTTGACGCATTCGGTGAGGTCCACGAGCATCTCCGAGAACGACTCTGGGCGCTTCATGCGCATGTGATACTCTGCCTTCTTCAGGCCATGCACGAGTCCGAACATGTTCTTCACCGCTCCGGTGAACCTCGTGTAGGAATGGGTCTTGAGCTTGGCTATAGATATGACTCCGTCGACGTCGTCCAGCACGGTGGTCAGATCGAACGATTTGGCAACTCTCCCCTCTGGGAACGACACACTCCTCCCCTCCGTGAAAAGGGCGAATGTGACATCTTCGTCATTGCATACGCCGGCGATACCGGTTCTGTCTGCGAGATGCCTCAGGATGCGTTCAGTGGATCTACCAGCTGGTGAATCTCCAACAATCGGGGTCGCACCAGCCTCCTTGACTAGCTTGATGACCGCCCTGAGGACTTCGGGGTGTGTGGTTACTGCTTCTTCTGGCTTCCGTGGTATCAACATGTTGGGCTTGAGCAGGATCCTCTCGCCTTCTGAAACGAATGCGGCCGTTCCCCCCAGCGAATCGACGGCCCTCCTGACAGCTTCCATGACTACGTCGGAGTCATACGAGCCGCATCCTACAACTGAGACTGCGGGGCTGTCAATCTCTGAACGGTTCTCGTCGGTCATACCAAACGCCGAGGCACATCAGACGGTTTAGCGGTTTCGCCTATTTTGAGGCGCCTTTGGCCGCTGGCAGTTCAAAACAGAACTTGGCTCCCTGGTCACTCCTGCCAGGGACTCTGTCCTCGACCCAGGCGCGCCCCTTGAACTTGTCCGTCAGCGCCCTGACGATCGCCAGTCCCAATCCCGTGCCAGAGACCATGGAATCCGGTTTGAGCCTCACATACTTCTGGAACAGCATCGCCTTCTTGTCATCCGGTATGCCCGGGCCGCGGTCCGATATCGTGGTTTTCCAGAAGACATGTCCGTCGATCACCACCTTCGAGCACTTGATGTCTACCTCGACCTCCTCGTGCGGGTCGTACTTTATGGCATTCGATATGAGGTTCACGTAGAGCTCGTCCAGGAGCGAATTGGCCATGACATTGGCTCCCCCCCCTGACTCTGGGAGGTCCAACTTGAAGCTGATGACCTTGTCGGGCGAAGAGTGTGCGAGCCCCGAGGTCACCTTGGTGAGGACATCGCAGAGGTCGACCCGGATGAACTCGCTCGGGTCCATGCCGCCGATCTTGGTCAGCTTCTTCACGTTCTCGATGAGAGTCGAGTTCTGTCTCATGAGCTTGAGGGCCTTTTCGAGTGTGGACCGGTCTGCTGTCGAGACGGTACCAGCCTCGACGATGTTCTGCAGGTAGTTCATGGTGGCGAAGTTGTAGTTGTTGATATCGTGGAACATGAGGTCGTTGAGCAGCTCGATCTCCTTCTTCGCCTCCTGGAGCTTCGAGACCACCTGGGCGTTCAAAAGGGCCACGGACGCCTGCTGGGCGAACAGCAGGCCCGCCTCGAGGTCGCTCATCGAGAACACGTTCCCTCTGTCCCGGTATATCTCGAGCACACTGACGACGCCTTCCACCCCCGTCAGTGGTATGGCCAGCATGGAGTCGTGCTCAGGTGGCAAGCCTGGAATCTGCTCGCTCCTGGGGTCGTCGTCCACATCGTCCACGAATTCGGCCTTTCCTGTCTTCGCGACAAAACCCACTATGCCCTCGTCAATCCTGCCAGAGGAGTCCATTATAGCGTCTGTGTACCCGCCGACCGCGTACACCGGGTAGATCACCTGGTTCTGCCTGTCGACCATGTAGAACGACAGATCTTTGTAGGGCACGATCTTCCTCAGATGCGCCGCTATCGCGGCGTAGATCTGCTGCGTTGTGACAGCCTTCTGCAGCTGTATTCCTGATTCCAGGAGTGACTCGTGCAGCCTGACCTTCTCCTCGAGTGAGTTCAGAAGCATCACGTTGTCGATTATACCTGCCAGCTGGTCTGCGACCACCTGCAGCATATCGGCGCTCTCCCAGCTGTACTCCCCCTCCCTGGAATGAGCCAGGTTGAGTGAGCCTATGATCCTGCCCCTGCTTCTGAGAGGTACCGCAAGAAAGGAGTTCATCTTTGAGACGTCCATGAGGGTGAGCTCGGAGAACGGCTTTCGGGCAAGGTCCTTCTCAACTATCACCGCGTTCTTGCCGTACTTGAGCTTCTCGACAACGCTGCCCTCGAAGGATGCCTTGCCGATGAATACGGCCCTCTCAGAATCCTCTGGGTTCGGGACGAGTATCTCCACATGCCGCCCCTTCTCCTCGGTGGCACCGAGGCTCAACCGTTCGAACGGAACGAGTTTTCTGAGGTCGTCACCCAAACCCTTAAGCGTGTTCTGGATCGCGTTGCTGGCACCGGCGGCCTTCGCGATTCGGTTGATGATGTCCATCCGGAACGCCTTCTCTCGCAGGTCGTCCTCTACACCCTTCCTGGTGGAGATGTCCCGGACGACGCCAGCGATGGTGAACGGCGTCCCACTGTCGTCCCTGAAGAATGTCGCTGAGACGGCCATCACCGCTCTGCCACCATCCGCGCGTTTGAGCTTGATCTCGTAATCCGTGATGGGGCTTCCCTGATCCATGAGGGACGTGAGAGCCTGCCATTCCAGCTCACGGGCGACTATGTCCTTCGCGAAGTTCTTCTCCCTGATGTGTCCGTCCGAGTATCCCAGCATCTTCTCCATCGCCGGGTTGGCGTAGACAAGCTCTCCTGATTTACTGCAGACGAAAACACCGTCGAGCAGTTCGTTCAGAAGCGCGTCCGTTTGTATCTTAGTCCTGTCAGGCATTTCCCTTACCCCGCGCTTTTCTCCGGTCGAGGGTGGAGTGAGTGCATCCAGCGCTCACCTGTGAACGGGATATCACCGATAAAAGCTTTCGGAAACGGCATGCTGTTGGCAATCCAGATGAAGGCTGGCCTTCTGCCGGAGCACAAACAATCGGGGGTGGTCAGTGTGGCTGCAGTCGGGCTACGCGGTGCTCGCGAAACCGATATCAACTTCGACGACGATTCACCAGCCAATCGGTCATGGGATGAATCCAACGGTTCACAAGTTGTTCCTGACGCGATGCGATCTGGAGGAATCGCGCCAGGTGAGCGCTGTCGATTGCGAGAAGTGTTCAATGGGCAGCGTAGTCGACGGCAGGTCCAGAGTGCTCTGCGCTGGGGTGACCAAGTTCTTCTCGACTCCGTGCTACCATGGTATGCGATCGTCGGCGACTGTTGGTGACTGTTCGGCCTGCAGGTTCGGCGCCGTGGGAGATGACAGGCTCAGGGTGATGTGCGAAAAGCCGTGAGATCCGAGCATCGCGTAATGGCGGATTCTTGCAGAGAAGCGATACTGGCATCAACAATCTTATATAAAACTTGGCCCATATAGACTGCATAAGGATGGGATGCGTTAGTGGTTTCAGCTGATGCTTCAGGCATCTCGCTGAGCAGCGAGCTCAAGCCAGGGAACGTCTATCTCGTGGAGGAAAGGCGTCCTAAGGCCAGCTTCGACTTGTTCGAGCACGGCTTGTCTTCCGGCTGCTGCGGGATGGTAGTCACCAGGGAACTGCCGAAGAGGCTCATTAGCGACCGCAATATCGGCAACAGCAGGGTCGTCTGGATGACCAATCTCGTCGGCGACGGCAGGATCAACCCCACGGCGATCGGCATACTGATGAGCCAGCTGAGGTCGTTCGTGGAAGGCCACGACAGGACGATAGTCATCATCGACGGCCTCGAGTACCTGATTTCCCTGAACACATATGACCGCATGCTTCAGTTCATGAACCAGTTGAGGGACGTCGTCATGACGAATGACTCGTCGCTCATAGTGCCTGTCGACCCCCGCACAATGTCGGAGAGGGAACTCGCCCTCCTGGAGAGGAACCTCGAGGTGATCGTGCCAAGGTCCTCAGAGATCGAACTACAGGATGAGCCGATGCTGGGCCACCAGGAAGCCGAGATCCGGGTCTTGAACGGTGGACATAGATAAGCTTATTTTCAGGCTTTGGACCATAGTTCCCGCCTTTGTATCGACCCTATTTAGTTCAATGGCCGTCGCGGAGGGCCTCATCGAACCAAGGCATCATCTCGGCTACGCTTGTGAACACTTCCGTGCTGCCTGCATCCCGCAGTTCCTGCTCCGTCAAGTCGCCGGTGCGCACTCCTATGAACATGACGCCTGCGCTGCTGGCGCATTTTGCGTCGATTAGGTGGTCGCCCACGAATACGGTCTCCTCAGGCTGAAGCCCCAACTGAGCTGCCAGTCGCCAATACGGCTCTGGGCTGGGCTTTGGAGGCACATCCGAGTTCCTGCACTCGATGGCGTCCACAAGGTCCAACATGCCGGTCAATCGCAGGACGAATCGCGCGTATCTCTCACAGCCCCTAGTGAGGACACCGATCTTGACTCCTCTGTCTCGGAGCAGTGCCAGGAGTCCCGCGGCGCCAGGGATGGCCTTGGTCTCGTCGGCGCGTTCGAGTTCGACATCGTCCATTATCTGGTCGAATTCGCGCAGGACCTCCTGCACTTCGGATGGTGATCGCCCGGAGGCTTCCATGCCGTGGCGGAACCTGTCGATGAGAGATATGATGCCATCGTCTGGCCTGTAATCGCGAACGTCCTCCCCCTCGAGCGCGATGCGCTCTATGATCAGTCTCTTGAAGCGCACGTAGTCAACGGTAGACAGCACCAGGGTGTCGTCGAGGTCGAAGATGACACCTTTCACCCTGGATGGACGTGCACGCTCGATTGTAGCCACCATAAGCTCTCTGGTATCCTGGCTCACTCGGATAAATGTTTACCAGGCAACGCTCACCTGTCGGTTGAGAGATGTTATCACAGCTGATTTCCAGATGAACACGTATATGAACACTCCAAGACACTTCCTTGAACGGAGACTGGGAGAAGGCCGACACCTTTTCCAAAAGGGCCACCAAGAACAAACACCTCCTCCCCCAATCCCCCCCAAGGGCCCGATGGGCCCTCTTCCGGTCTCTTTCCCCCTTTTACCACTGCTCCAATGTATCTGCACTGCTGTGGTGGGGTTCTGTTGGTCATCATATAGTGGCCCTTAAGGAGGGAAACGGCCCACCCAGACCTGTGTAGTGTTGCAGCGAAGCGCTCAAATAGTGACATCTCGATGCTTTTCAGGCGACCTTGTAGCGCATCGCCCTGTCTACGGGGCTGCTTGCGCATCGTCATAGTCTGAGATGAGAGGTTTGACATTGACACCCGATAAGCAAAAGCGTAAGGCAACATCCTCCGAGCTCACTAAGCTGAGATCGGAGATAGTCAAAATCTCCAAGGAGGTCAACGGACAGATGGGCTTCTACATGAAGCACATCGAGTCGGGGAAGTCGATATCCATCGACGCCGACAAGATATTCCCGTTGGGCGGCGTTCACAAGCTCGGCGTGGTCGTAGAGACCTTCCGTCAGGCGGACGCGGGCATGCTCTCCCTTGACGAGAGGATAGAGCTTGAGACACGCCACTACTGCATCGGGGAGGGGTTGCTGCAATATCTCCAGCCCGGCCTGAAGCCGACGATCAAAGACCTCCTCTCCCTCATGATCATAGCGACGGACAACACTGCCTCGGAGATGCTTTGGAAGCGGATAGGGATCCAGCGCGTAAACATGCTCATCCGTGAGATGGGCCTCGCCAAGACGTCGATTTACATCCCGTACCGCGAGAGTTTCCTCATGTCCATGGGATATGGCCCGTACAAGGACCTCACGATCCCTGAGGCCGCGCGACGCTGGAAGGGCCTCTCGGACATAGAGCGGATGAAGGCTCTCAACCAGACCGAGCGCGAGGCCGCGGGCCTGACAATCGAGGAGTTCAGGAAGACGTACGAGAGCATGTACGGCATGAAGGCGCAGAAGCGCATGAAGACTCAGCGCGTCTACGACGAGGTCTTCGACAACGTCGGCTCTCCGGGTGAGATTGGCATATTCCTCGAGAAGATAGTCACGCATGAGGTGGTCTCACCTGAATCGAGCGAGACGATACTTTCGCTGCTCATGAGGCAGGAGAACGCCGCATCTATGTCGTGTCTCCTGTCGCCCGAGATACCCGTCGCCCTTAAATCGGGAGAAACCGCGTGTTCGGTAGCCAACGCGGGCGTCATCTATGTATCGACGACTTCGCATGTGGTCCTATGCTGTTTCTTCAAGAACATCCAAGATGGCCAGAAGGATAGGGCCGTACAGGCCGCGGCGAAGATCGCAAGGCACGTGTACGGGCATTTCTCCAGCGTGAGGTCACAGTAGACACCGCGACGGTCGCAGTGTCTTCATTTTTGTCGCAGACGACGCAGGTTGCAGAACCAGAGCCCTCGCATCGATTCAGGCCTTTCTCGTCCAGATGATTTCCTTGTCCCTCAGCTCTGCCGCCAAGCCTCCCCTTCTCGCCATATCCTTCATCGAAACGCAAAGCGGCAAAACGGTGACGTTGGTCTCCTCGTGGAGCAGCCGTGCAACCTGAGCCGCCGCCTCCTTGACGGTCTCCTCCGTCGCGAGTCTATCATCGTACACAACGGCGATGTCTACCTCCTCGCCTGGGATGTGCACTCCTCGGCCTATCGAACCGAAGAGCCTGCACTCGGTGGCCCAGTCGTTCTCCGATATCTGATGGGCGAACATCCGGGCGCTGCCTTTCTGTGGGTCGGTCTCCTCTACCAGCCTGAGCATCTTCAGCTTGGAACTGTCCGATGTGATCCTGACGGACCGTACGTTCCCGACCTTTCTGACTTTGATGATCTTGGCACCCTTGAGCTCGTTGACGGCTCTCCAGGTCGTCATAGTGGGGACGCCCGAGACCCTTGCGAGTTCGTTTATGCTGAAGTCCCTGTCCGGGAAGGACTTAAGTGTCCGGACTATGTCGATTCTTCCGCGCCTAGCCAGTATCACGAGGAGTCCCTGGTCAATCATCGGATATCATACCACTAATGATACATACATATCATATATGATATATATGCTCGATGTATTAGCGCATCCAGCTGTCATCGCCACGGTCCCATAAGTTGCTGAAATGAGGCCCGTTGCGACGGCGGAGAGCGGTGTAGCTGACGGCCGTTCGTTGATGGAGAACGAAGTAACCGCAATGGAAACCTATATTCCGAGCGATTGAGTTTGGGTATGGCCAGCATGTCAACGGAAATGCGAAACAGGGGCGTTGCCGCAGTGTTCTATGAGATTGCGGATCTCCTTGAGCTTCAGGGAGTGGCCTTCAGGCCACAGGCTTACAGACGCGCAGCCTCTGCAATAGAGCAGCTGGATGTCGAGATCGCCACCGCTGTGGCGAACGGCGATCACAGGGACATCTCTGGGGTTGGGGAAGCCATCGCCAAGAAGATCGAGGAGATCGTGAAGACCGGAGACCTGGAATACCTCGAACGACTGAGGTCGGAGACGCCACCCGGGCTCCTGGAGATCATGGCCGTCCCCGATATAGGCCCGAAGACCGCCATGGTTCTGCACAGGGAGCTTGGGGTATCGTCGTTGGCCGAGCTCAAGGAGGCCGCGCTGGCTGGCAAGGTGAGGGTGCTCAAGGGCTTCGGCGAGCGGACCGAGGAGAGGATACTCAGTGGTATCAAGACGCTCGAGTCAAAGGGCCGTAGAGCTTACCTGGGTGAGGCGTTGCCCGTCGCCAGGGCGTACGTCGAGTATCTCAGAGGCCAAGTCCATCTCGACCACATCGACATCTGCGGGAGTCTTCGAAGGGGGAAGGAGACGATCGGTGACATCGATATACTCGTGGGATGCGACGATTCCCAGACGGTCACCGAGGCGTTCGTCAGGTACGAACGGGTCGATGAAGTCGTCGTCAGCGGCGCCACGAAGACAAGTGTCCGCCTGGCTGGAGGCTTCCAGGTCGACCTCAGGATCGTGGAATTGTCAAGCTATGGTGCGGCTCTTCAGTACTTCACAGGCTCCAAGGAGCACAATGTCCTCATACGGAAGGTGGGCATCGAGAAAGGCCTGAAAGTTAACGAATACGGCGTGTTCGAGAGAGACTCGGGTCTGAGGCTGGCCGGGGACACCGAGGACGACGTGTACGGGGCCCTCGGACTGCCTTGGATACCCCCAGAGCTCAGAGAGGATGCGGGGGAGGTCGAAGCGGCCCGTCAAGGTGCGCTCCCCGAGCTGCTGCAGGAATCCGAAGTCAAAGGGGACCTGCACGTGCACTCAGACTGGAGCGACGGGTCGGATTCTATAGACGACATCGTCGCCGCTGCTGCTGCGAGAGGTCACAAGTTCATCGCCATAACCGACCACACGCAGAGCCTTTCGATCGCGAACGGCTTGTCGCCGGAGAAGGTGCTCGCCCAGATAGGGGAGGTCCGGAAGGCGGAGGACCGCGCCGGGAGCGGGATTCGTGTGTTCGCGGGAAGCGAGGTCGACATACTATCTGATGGATCGCTGGACCTGCCGTCGTCGGTGCTCAGAGAGCTGGACGTCGTCATCGCATCGGTGCACTCGCGTATGAGGATGGAACCAGGGCAGATGACAGACCGGCTCGTGACCGCCATTCGGTCGGGCGCGGTCGACATCATAGGACACCCAACGGGACGGATAATCGGCCGTCGCGACCCGGCGAACATGGACCTCGCAGCGGTGCTGGACTCGGCACGGGAGAACGGTGTGATGATGGAGATCAACTCCTTCCCCGACAGGCTGGACCTGCGGGACGCACACTGCCGCATGGCCAAGGAGATGGGCGTCATGATGTCGATAGGCACCGATTCCCATTCCATCCGACACCTTGATTATCTCAGATTCGGTATCATCACCGCGAGACGTGGCTGGCTGGAGAGAGGCGACGTCCTCAACACGCTCGACCCGGCAGCGGTCGAGAAGAAGTTGCGTGGCAGAAGAGCATGAACGAAGACAAGCAATCGGCACGCGGAAGGGTCAAAGAGCTGGTCGAGCTCATATCGCACCACGACAGGAAGTACTACGTCGAGGACGACCCAGAGATATCAGACCGCGAGTACGACATACTGATCAAGGAGCTGTCAGCGCTGGAGGCCGCGAATCCCGAGCTGATATCACCTGATTCCCCGACCCAGAGGGTGTCTGGAACACCACTCGACGAGTTCTCGCAGGTCGAGCACAGGATCTCGATGCTCAGCCTGGACAACTGCTACTCCTCGGATGAGCTGAGTGAGTTCGACGGGCGGGTGAGGAAATGGCTAGAGGGTGAAGCGGTCGAGTATGTCGTAGAGCTGAAGATCGACGGGCTCGGCATCGCGCTCCTCTACCAGGATGGTATGCTCGTCAGAGGCGCCACTCGAGGGGATGGCAGGGTGGGTGAGGACGTCACCTCCAACGTAAGGACGATACGCAGCATCCCGCTCCGCTTAGACCCGTCCTCTGGGCTGTCATCCGCCGAGATAAGGGGCGAGGTGTATCTCCCCGTCGAGGGTTTCAGACTGCTCAACAGGGAGAGGGAGGGCGCCGGGCTGCAGCTGTTCGCCAACCCGAGGAACGCCGCTGCTGGGTCGATACGTCAGCTCGACCCGAGAGTGGCTGCGGAGAGGCCGCTCGAGGCGATATTCTACTCACTGAGCTTCAACGACGGGCAGACGCCCGACACTCACACGGACTGTCTGGAGGCGATAGCGAAGGCCGGCCTGAGGACGAGCCCCGTCATCAAGGTATTCAAGACGATCGACGAGGTCCTCGACCACATCTCGGGCTGGGAGTCTCGGCGC
>Ga0307380_10007295_pt1 | contig 14404 bp, 8 predicted proteins | sample UN3MG_FD_202239 | JGI IMG/M metagenome (GOLD analysis project Ga0307380, IMG submission 202239) | Soil microbial communities from Risofladan, Vaasa, Finland - UN-3 | ecosystem: Environmental > Terrestrial > Soil > Coastal area > Acid sulfate soil | place: Finland: Risofladan, Vaasa | collected... | reverse complement strand
CTCAAGGAGTGCGGCATCGGTGATGATCTGTTCGGGCTGCTCGGCTCGCTTATGGGCGAAAAGGAGATGGCCAGAGTCGAGGAGCTCAAGGAGCGTGCCTCGCAACTGCTGGCCGGGGTCGATTGGGCCCAGTTGGCCGGCGGCGAGATGGTCTTTGCGGAGCGCTTCGACCCGCCCAAGCAAATACTCGGCCAACGTCCTCCCGTACTGCTGGCCGACATGGTCTGGCTCTTTCGAGGCAACGGCGATGGGGCAACTCAAAACTACCAGGGATTGGTGGCCATCTTGGAGGGCATGGCTGACGAGATTAACAAGGCCGTAGGCGCCGAGGCACTGGTCGTCGAGCAGACCACGCGCATGAACGCCGAGGTAGCCAGCCTGAATCTATTGGCCATGATCCCCGCCGCCCCGCGATTGCCGATCTCCGTCGCGCAGCGCGACGATGTGGTGGCCATTGCCTTGGGGGAGCAGATCCTCAACGACGTGCTCGGCCTGCTGGACGGCAACGGGTCGAAGAAAGCCCTGGTGGACGACCCGCGTTTCAAAGCCGCCTTCGCCAAGCTTCCACCGGCCGAAGACAGCCTGATGTTCTTCGACATGCAGGCCTTCTTGAAGTCGCTGCGGGCCTTGATGGATATGCTTATCACCACGGTCGGGCGGCCCGGCGATGCCTACGTGAATGCCTGGCAGAGCCCCGAGGCCGATGAGCTCACGGCCCGAGCGTTAGCCGCCTACCAGCGCGGTGACATCGAACAGGCGTTGGCCCGTACCGAGGAGGCCCACGAGGTTGCCCCGGAAGACTGTATTGCGCTGTACAACCTGGCCTGTTTCCATGCCTTGCTCGGCCATAAGCAAGAGGCCCTGGACTGGCTGGAGAAGGCGGTTGAGGGGGGGTTCTACGCACCGGGTAAGATCGCCAGCGACCCCGACCTGGAGAGCCTCCGCAACGAGCCGCGCTACAAGGCGGCACTCGCCAAGGCCGGCGAGCGGGCGGCACAGCGGCGTGCAGAGGACATCATCATCAACTCCAGCAAGAAGGGGGAAGCCTACAAGCTCTACATGCAGGCCTGGGAGGTGTACAAGGACAAGGACTACGAGCAAGGGCTCACGCTCATGGAGCAGGCTTATGCCGCGGACCCGAAGGACTGCCGGCCGCTCTGGGGCTTGGCCTGCTTCCACGCGCTGCTTGGCCATGAGGAAGAGGCGCTGACCTGGCTGGACAAGGCGGTTGAGGGCGGCTTCTACTGCCCGCAGCATATCTCCAAAGATCCCGATCTGGAGAGCATCCGTGGCGACGAGCGCTATGAGGCGGCTGTGGTCAAAGCCGGAAAGAAGGCGGCTAAGCTGCAGGCGCAGCAGGGGGGTGAGAAGCTGGCGATCGTCAAGCTGCTCATCGATCGGCTGATGGATGCCGTGGTTCTGGACTACGCCGCTGCCGTCGAGAGCACCGACGGACACGCCGTCCACGCCGAGTCCATCACCGTCCTGGTCGCGGACGCCAAGGATCGGGCCATCTACCCCGTCTTCGGAAAGCGGCCGCAAATGACCGACTTCGACCGCTACCTGCCGCAGGAGACCGTGTCATTCTCGGTCAGCGGCGGGTTTGATCTGGGTGAGCTGTATAAGTTCATCGAGGACACGTTCCGTCTCGCGGGCCCGAAGGGTGAAGAATTGCTCGCCAAGTGGGCCGAGGTCCAGGCCGAGTACGGCTTCGACGTCAAAAAGGACGTCATCGGCTGGATCGACGGCGACTTCATCAGCGTGACGCTGGAGGGCAACCAGGGTTCGGTGTGGCTGATCAAGGTTACCAACGAGCAAGTCGCCCGCGAGAAGGTCGGCGCCGCGATCGAGTTCCTCTCGACGAAGCTTGCCGAAACCGCGGCGAAGAACCCCCCACTCGCTATGTTCGGGGCCATGCTGGCCGTGCGCACCTCGCCGGTGCAGCACGAGCACCTGGAGGGCTTCCAGAACATTCACTTCGGCATGTCGCCAGAGCCGATTGTGTGGGGCGTCGCCGACGGTTATCTGATCTTCGGCACCTCGGCCAACGGGGTGGGGCTGTGTCTGGAGACGGCCAAGGGCGAGCACCCCAACATCCGCGAGAATGCGCGCGTGATGAGCGAAGCCCTCGTCCCCAGCGGACCGTTCACCAGCGTCTCATTGACCGACAAGCGCAAGTTCGGAGAGGAGCTGGCGGGGATTGTTGGGGGCGTGTCGATGGGGCTGGGCATGCTGGGGGCCATGATCCCCGACGAAGACGCCCGGCCGGTAATCGCCAAGATCGCCGGCATGCTGGCCAAGCTGACGCCGGTCGTGCGCAAGATCGATTTCTACAAGTCCAGCGCCTCCTACACCACCTTTGACGGGCAGGCCTGGCACACGCGTGCGGTTACGCACTACGTCCCGCCGGCGGAGCGCGGCGCCGCTGCCGGAGGTGGGACAGAGTAATCCGTCCGACGAGTCGTACTCGTTTAGTTTAGTTCGCGGGCTCTCACGGCCGTGCCATCGGAGAGGATTCTCCAAGGGTGGCACGGCTGTGCCCGTCCTGCGCGTAGGCGAAGGGTCTGTTGTCGTACGCGGCGTAGGCAAGACCGTTGTCCGGGTGCCGGTCATTGAGCCAGGACGCCGGCGATGCAGCCGGTGGTCCAACAGGCCATCGCCCCGCCGAGCATGGCCCGCGGGCCGAGTTGCACCAGATCGTGACGCCGATCTGGAGCCAGGCCGCCGATGCCGCCGATCTGGATGCCGATCGAGCTGAAGTTGGCGAACCCGCACAGGGAATCCGTGGCCAGCAGGATGGAGCGCTCGGACAGCGCGCCGGCCTTCACGAGCTCACCGAGCGAACCGTAAGCGATCAGTTCGTTGGTCGCCATGGCTTTGCCGAGCAGGCCGCCGAACGTGCGGCAGTCCGACCAATCCGCGCCGATGAGCCAGGCGATCGGCGAGAACACCAGGCCCAGGATGCCGTTCAGGTCGAGTTGCTCCAGCCCCAACCGTTTCACGACCGGGGCTATTACCGACCAGTTCCCGACAGCGATTAACAGCGCGTCCACGATCGCGATCAACGCAATGAACGCGATCAACATTGCCAACACGTTGATCGCCAACTTCATGCCTTGTGAGGCGCCGTGGGTGACCGCGTCGACCAGGCTCTTGGTCTCGCGCTCCAGGGTGACTTTGGCGGTGCCCGTCGTCTCAGGCGTCTCGCGTTCGGGAATCATGATTTTGGCCATGACAAAGGCGGCCGGGGCGGACATCAGGCAGGCCGTGAGCAGGTGCCGCGCCGTTCTTAGTGCCAGTTCCGCGTCGCCTCCGGAGAGGATGCTGACGTACACGGCCATCACGCCGGCCGCCACCGTCGCGAAACCGCCGGTCATCAGGGCCATCAATTCCGAGCGCGTCATCCTCGATATGTATGGCCGGACCAGCAGCGGCGCCTCGGTCTGGCCGAAGAACACGTTGGCAGCCCCCGCCAGGCTCTCCGCGCCGCTGACCCCCATCGTCCGCTTCATGACCCATGCCATCCCGGTGACGACGCGTTGCAGGATGCCGTAGTGGTAGCCGATCGCCGACAGCGTGGCGACGACGATGATGGTGGTCATGATCTTGATGCCGGCGATGGCCACCCACGCCACGTCCGGATGATCTCCCGCCAGCGGACCGAACACGAACTTGGCCCCCTCGTCCGCCCCGTACAGAATGGTTGTGACGACTCGGCCGATGCCGTCGAAGATGGCCTGCCCCGTTTCGGTCCGCAGGACGATCCAGGCCAAGACCCATTGCAGGATCAGGCCGCCGACCACCAGCTTCCACGGGAAGCGGCGCCGATCCGAGGACAGCAGCCACGCCAGACCCAGCAGCACGACGATGCCCAGAAGTCCGCGCGCCAGCGGCATGTCATCGTTTCTCCGGCGGGCCCGGCAGCGGAGTGAAGTGCTCCGCGCAGCGCGGCTCGTAGTCGTCGAGCCCGCCCACCATGTGCAGGGTGTTCACCGGCGTCATACGCTGCGTGAACGGCGCCGGGGCGCCGCAGACCCGACACGGCGCCTGTAGAACGACCTTGTCATCCGCGATCTGGGCCAGTTGCGGGATCGGCTCAAACGGTCGGCCCCAGGCGTCGTGGCTGATGCCGGCTAAGACCACCGTCACGCCGCGCTCCACGAGCTGCTGCACCACGGGGATCAGGGCCGTCGTGAAGAAGTGCCCCTCGTCGATCGCGACCACTTCCACCCGGTCGCAGAGGTCCGGAATCGCCGCGGCGCTCGACACGCGCACGGCGTCGAAGCGATCGCCCTGGTGCGTAACCAGGTGGTTCGGATCGTAGCGGTCGTCGATCGCGTGTTTGAAGGCTTTGACGCGCTTGCCCCGCGACTGTTCCTGGCGCAGCCGCGCGATCATGTACTCGGTCTTGCCGGAGAACATCGAACCGTGGATCAGTTCGATTCGGCCATTTGCGTGCTTGTCGCTCACGGCGTCGATTGTGCAGGCTTCGGCTGGTTTGGCAAGCGGGCTCCGCTTCCGAGACGTGGAGCCGACTGGCTCGGGCAGCCCCGGCGGAGGCCCATTCATGAGGAACACGATTGTCAACCGCCCAAGAGCGCACGGCACGCTCGTCGATCCTCACGGAACAGGCGTGTTCCAGGACGAAACGTGCTGATGCGAGCACCTCGGGAATATCGGACATTGCGAGATCTCGCAGCGAGCCCGGCCACTCGATCCGAGCTTGGCATCCCTGCGCGGTGCCGGCAAGGTACGCCTGAACCATCCTCTTGCACAGCCTGGCACGGTGCGGACTAATTTTCGCCAATCTGTTTGAGCGCTCGCTCACGCAACAGCGTTAAACATCTTGTGGTCACGTTGAAAGGCCCCGGAGGGCGAGGGAGCGTTACCCCGAGTAAGCCACGTTGCCGCCGTAAGACGGCGCGCGGCGAGTTGCAGTTGTTTTAACTGACGGGGGCGGCCGCATTTTGTCCCGGTTGCGTTGTTACTTGGGCGCCGCGTGCGCGGTGCGCACGGCCGGTACGTGTGCGGTGACGCCCGTCGAGAAGGAGTATGTCATGAGTGCAAGAGTCACAGGGCGTTCGATTGTGGGGACAACGGTCTGGGGTTTGATCGTTGCCTTTGTTCTTGGCTTGGTACCGGTCAGTTCGGCTGACCCGATGACGAGAGACATTGAATACTTGATTCACGAGACGCCGACAGACCCCAACAGCCCCGTGGATTTCCGCATCAAGCTCTCGCTGGAGAGCAGCGGCCAGGACGGGAATGAAATCGGCTGGGATATTACGTCGATTGAGATTCGCGAGGTTGGCGACCCGGATACGGTTTGGGTGGATGACGATCCAATCGTGCCGACGGAGGACGGTCTCTGGTGGGTTGTGCATAACGACCCGAATAATCCCCAGAACGCAGAGTTTACGATGCCGCCGCGCCTGCAGGGAACGGCCACCGCCGAACAGTTCGCCAGCGACGACCTGGACTACGACTTCGAGGGTAAGACGTACGCGACGCCCGAGCTGCCGGAAGAGCCACCGTATCAGATCACCGCGGCGTTGGATTACACCTTCACGCTGGTCGGCGGCAGCGACCCCATCGGCAGCAGCGAGGATGAGCCGGTCGAGATCCCGCCGGAAGAAGAACCGGACGGTCCGGTCTAGTGCTCGCGTGAATCGCGCGCGCCGGGACCCCGCGCGTCTCCGCAACGTACCGCCTTGTCTCGGCTACGGTTGAGGTGATTTCACGTTCGAGCGCTGTTCCGCGCGCTCCCGCAGGATAGCCTGGTTCGCACGTATCGCCTCGATGCGTCGGCTGTGCCGCCGTTCGAGGCCATGGAGCTGACCAGTCTCGTGTAAATCCTCAAGACGACGCTCCGCCTTTCGGAGCAGGTCCGCAGCCGTATCGTCGGCTTCACCTGTTTCGAGACCTATGTACGCGGCCGCCAGGTTGGCCTGCGCGCTAATCAACGCCAGCACAATCTCGGCTACGTCCGGTTGGCGTTCGACAAGCTGTGTGCGAATGTCGCAGGCGCGCTCGAAGTGCGTGATGGCTCGTTCGGCCTCATTCAGCTTTCGGCAACAAGAACCCAGCCAGTAATGCGCGCCAGCCAACTGCTTCAGCCTCTCTAGGTTCTCGGGGTCTGATTCCACGAGCGATTCTCGGATGGCTGCTGCGCGTTCGAAGGCACCGTGGGCCTCGGTCCACGCGCCGTCTGACACGTGCAGGCGCCCCTGGAGGACGAGAGAGTAGGCCAGCGTTTCCAGTGAATCCGTGCTTCCCTCTTCGAGGTCCCACAGTTTTTCGGCGATCGACACCGCCTCTTCACAGTATCCCCTGGCTTCGTTGATCTCCTCGGCCTCGAAGCATAACGTTGCCAGTCGGTAAAGTGCCGAATAACGGTCGCGATGCCACGCCGTCGCGGTAGGGTCCATCTCGGCCAGCAACCGTCCCTGGTCAGCAGCTTTCCGAAACAGCGTCTTCGCCTCGCTGACCTGCCCGGCGTCCCTTTGGAGGGTGGCAAGGTGTCTGTAGGAGAACAGCAGCGCGTGCCGCGCCTCGGTGTCTGAGGGGGTCTGCGCCACGATCTGCTCGCGCAATTGTAGCGCGCGCTGGATCGCTTCTCTCGCGCGCGCGCCATGCCCGAGCTTCTGGAGCACCAACCCTTGCCCGCTCAATACCTGCGCCCTGAGGCGCGGCCAGCGCACGTCCGGCACAGATCCGGGCTCGTTCTGTGGGCACAGGTCGAGCGCCTGTGCGTACAAGCGCAGGGCGCGTTCGTACTTGGCGGAGCTCCGCAGGAACTCACCGAACGCGTGCTGCAATTGGCATAGCTCGTAGCATGTGTCAGGAGAATGCGAGCTCTGGCCAAGAGCCTTTTCTCCCAACTCAATCCCCTCCTCAAACAAAGGGAGCGGTGCTTCTGCGACCTCGCCGAGTTTGCGATAGGCGCGGATGACGGCGTTGACGGCTTCTTCGTCTGATGGGTTCGCGTTCGCCCGTGTCACGCTCTTCTCGAGAAACGCGCTGTAATACTCTGCGGCCTCGGCACGCCGGCCTTGTTGATGCGCAATATCGCCCTGCTTTTCCAGCAGCCGCGTTAGCAACGGGTCAAGCGTTTGGTCCGATTGAATCACCGTTTTGAATTCGGGGATCTTGTCCGCCACGCGCTGGATTAGGCGGTCGCGGACGGCGACGCCGCCCGCCAGCGGGCGCACCGATTCTTCGATATCCGTCAACGCCGTGTCGAAGAGGTCATAGGCGATGGCGGTTGCCTCTCGGGCATTGTCGCGCTGGGCCCGGGCGTGCAACCACGACGCTGTCACGGCGATCGAAGAGATCGTGAACGTCACGAGCATGACGGCGGCGACCACCGCGTGCCAACGGTACTTGCGCAAAGTCTTGCGCAACGCGTACAGCGGGTGATGTGCCCTGGCGCTCACCGCTTCCCCGGCGAGATACCGCTCGAGATCGTCGGAAAAATCGGCAGCGGCCTGGTAGCGCTCGTCCTTCTCCTTCGCCAACGCCTTAGCGAGAATCACCTCCAGATCGCGGTTAATCGTACCAAGCCCCGGTGCCCGGTCGGGATCGCTCAGCCCTACGGCTTTCCGCAGCGACATCGGCTCGGTCGAAACGATTGCCCTCCGGATTGCCTCGGGCTCGCCAACGACGGGATAGGGGAACACCTCTGCCAGTAGTTCATACAGAACAACGCCCAGGGCGTAGATGTCGGAGCGCACATCGACTTTGCCGTCGAGACCGCCCGCTTGCTCCGGGCTGAGGTAGGGCAGTGTGCCGATGATCTGGCCGGTGAAGGAGTGTAAGACATCCTCGCCCTCGGCCCAGGTATCCTTCGCCAGGCCGAAGTCGAACACGCGTGGCTCCCCGTGCTCATCCACAAGGATGTTCGAAGGATTCAGGTCGCGATGAATGACGCCGTTCTGATGCGCATAGTTGATGGCCCGGCAGACCTTGACAACCAGGCGGACAATCTCCGGTGGTGTCAGGTCGTGGAGAATCACATAGTCGTCGATCGCCTGACCCTCGACGAACTCCATGGCGAAGAAAAGCCGACCGCGTACGGCCCCGCTCTCATAAACGGCGACGATATTCGGGTGCTGCAAGCGGGAGACCAGTTCGGCCTCACGTTCGAAGCGGTAGCGTTGCCGCTCTGAGGCCAGCGGACCGTCCAGCAGGACCTTCAGCGCCACCAGGCGGTTCGTGCCGCGTTGACGCGCCCGGTAGACGACACCCTGGCCGCCATAGCGCACGCGATCGAGCACCTCGTATCGGTCGAGGGCTTCGCGCAGGGCCTGCTGCTCCTCCTCAAGCAGTTCCTCGCGCGTGTCGCGGGGCTGTTCATCATGACCTGTTTGTCTGGCCCGTTCCGCGGCGGCCATAAGCATGCGCAGGTCGCGCAGCCGCTCGCCGAGCTCGGGCATGAGATCCGGGTGTTCGCGCGCCATGGCCGCGTCGTCAACCGAGGCTCCTCCCTCCAGCCGACGAGCCACTTCGGCGAGGGTCGCGTCGATACGCGCCAAACGATCGGCCGCACCGGAATCGACGGGTAACGGTCCGTTTCGCGATCTTGAGCGCTTTGACCTACGCATCGGGCTGAGCTTGAGTGTTTGCCGGGTCAGATGAGCGAGCGTCGCTAAAGTACTTGGCAGCGTCGCCCAGCATTCGACGCAGCTGGCGCAAACCGTGGAATAGCAGGCCACTCACCGCTGCTTCGCTTCTACCCATCCTACCGGCTATCTCCTTGCGCGACAGCCCATCCATGAAGCGCATTTTGATCGCTTGTCTGCGAGCATCACTGAGCCCGTGGAGCGAGATCAGTACGGCGTGGCCCGTTTCAATCGCGTGGAGTTCGGTGCTGGGGGTTCGGTGAGGTGACTGCAAACGTTCAAACAGACCGGAAAACGACGTAAGGGACACCCCCACATCCCGCACCAGCTCGCGGTCTCCTCCACGTTTCAGCCGCCGCGCTGTCCGGATCGCATCGATCAGCTTCCTGTTGACGACGGTCCGTAGCCATCGGTCGAGGATGTTGGGGCCATCCAGCTCACGCCTAGGGAACGTGCGGTATGCGGCGATCCACGCCTCCTGGAGGATATCATCCGGCGAGATAATGGGGCAGAGGCGGGGAGGAATCTTGCTGCCAATGTATCGGCGTAGCTGGCCTACTCGGCTCAGAAGCGCCACGTGCAGCGTCTCCCTGCTGATGTCGGATTCCTGGAGGTCGACGATCATCGCCACGCCTGGCACTCGCCATTTCTTGCCTGGCACCGATGCCCCGCATCTACCGGGCTGTCCCGGTGGCCACGACCCTTCCCCAGGCGGCAGCAACGATTGTAGCCGCCCGATGCCACTCGCGCCAATTCAAAACCGATCTCGGAGGCGTAACCCGTTTAAGATAAACGGCTTGCGGTGGGCAGACCCGGTCGCTGATGATGCCTTTCGGGCAACCCGCGGCTGGATCAGTGCGGCCGGCGCCTATCCGACGCGCTTCCCTCTATCAGCTTGTTGACCGGAAGCAGATCCGCCCAGGCCGCTCAAGATTCTTCCGGGTTAAGCTGAGCGCTATTTGAGCAGATGTCGTTCCACACTCTAAGGGCGTATGCGCCAAGGGGCGTTCGTGCCAATTCGATGGAGATGAGCGAGATACGTCATGAGACGTGAAAGTCGGAGTCTTCCGCCGTCGGGCCATGCATGCGGAGAGGAGATCTTCGCGCTGCTACTGGAGCATTTCGAACGCGGACAGGACAAGCCGGACCAGCGCACATGCGAGCGGAAGCCGTGGTCGATCGGCCTGACGGTCTGGTTCGAGGACCCCTACAGTCCGCTGCCAAGTATCCGGGAGATCGAGGCGGCGACGCTGAATGTCTCAAGAGGAGGGCTGAGTTTCCTGGCCGAGCGATTTATCCAAGAAGGCTCGCAGATACGGGTTCGGTTCAATGCAATTCCCGGCGCCCCCATCGTTGCAGGATTCGCCCGCAGCTGCGAGCACTTCGGCGGCGCCTGGCACTGTGTCGGCGTGGAGTTTGCGACGCCAACAGAATCGTCTTGATGCGCTGTGTGTCAGGCGGGTGACAGTGGATCCGCGCTCAGGCTGAGGGGGCCGAACCAGGGTGCGAGCGCGCGAGACTGTTGCCGCCCTTCGGCCGCGGAGTCGGCTGCAACCCGCTCAGTCTGAGCGCTATCCCTGGTGTGACCACCCCAGATCGGGGCTGCGACAAGGACAGCCGACAGTCCCGCAGCTCCCGTATGATTGGTCGGGTGAGGCAGGTTGGGCCGCCGGCGCCCTTGGCGCAGACTTCCTGCCCGTCGAACTCGTGCACCTCGACGCCGCCCGCTTCAAGCCGCGACCGTGTCCGTGGGTTGCCGGCGAGCATTACACACTTGCGCGGCGCCACGGCCAGGACGTTGCCGCCCATGGTCTCAAATTCGGAGTCGGGGACCTCAACTCATCTCGACGCCCGGCGCGCCCGGCACCGCCTGAAACCGCACGGTCCGGACATTGTTCAGACAATGATCGACCCGCAACCGATTTGAATCGCGAGGGCCCCGTATCTACCATGGGGCGATTGTGTGAGTCGCCCGCATCGATCGAGGTTGTGATGTTCCGGGTATGCATAGCTGTCGTGCTGATCGGGCCTGTGCCACTGACAGGCTGCGAGCGTGATCGTGGCGATGGTGAACGAAGCAGCGCCGACGCTGCTGCGACTCAATCCGCCGCCGGCCAAGCAACAGACTCGCAGCGTCAGGAAACGCAGGCCGACCTCGACCAGCTTCGGTCGTTGCCCTATGTCGGCTTCAGCCCGGTCGCGGAGGACGAGCAGCAGGACGGCACGGTCGTCCACGACCGCGAGCGCTCTTATCCCGGCTACAACCTCTACACCATTCGGGAGCTCTGCAAGGCGGTGCTCTTCGATGCGGAGGGCCGCGTCATCAACACCTGGCAGGACCCTGAAGGCGGGTTGGTCCGGACGGGCCTAATATGGTCCCGTTCGCGCCTGCCAGGTGGAACTACGCGCCGCCTTGGCCCCTTTACGCCTTCCCCCAGGGACTTGCCGATCCGCCAAGCTCAATAACAACCCTAGTGGCCGGGCGGCCCCTGGACCTGCCTAACCGTTGTCAGCGGCGACGCAGGAATCCCAGAACGCCCGCTACGAGCATGGCCAGCGTGGCCGGCTCCGGTACGTTCAGGAGCCGATCCTCCGGCACAACGCCTGAACTGATTCGCACCTCGTCGATGCTGCCGTCGAGGAACTGGTTCCATTCGTTGTCGTTGTTCTGGTGAGCACCTATGACGAGCGGCCCGTGATCCTCCGGGATGAAGTGCCCGAGATCCGTGAATGAGATCGTGTCGAACTCGTCGTTGATATTGAAGCGCACCGCATCATTGTCCGCGTCGAAGGCGACGCTGACGAAGTTCCAGTCCGTATTGTCCACCTCCAGGTAGCTGGCGATCCACCAGATGTCGGAGGGGTTGTCGCTGCCGCCGCCGAAGGCGAGGAGCAGTTCGCTGCCGGTACGGTCAGTCGTTTTGCCGAACCCGTACTCCGCCGGCAGATTCTCTCCGAAGCTGCCCCCGTTGACGAGCAGGCCGTACGTCGTCTTGCAGTCATAGTCGCCACCGTTGATGCGCTTCTTCAGGGTAAGCCACTGACGTCCGTAGTGACTGTAGTCGCCATAGCGGCTGAGTTTGACCCAGGCCTCGATCGTGAAGCTCTGGTCGAAGTCGAGTAGTCCGGCGTCGTCCGGGACGGTGACATACCCGTCACCGCCGAGATAGAGCGACTGCATGTTGGCGAACCCATTCTGCGGGATTGGATCGACGGGGACATCGCCGGTGCGAACGGCGTTAGTGGTCGTCCCGTTCAGACCGTAGGGGCCCCAGTCCACCACAGGGTCTGACGTCTCCTCGAAGCGCCAGTATCCCCTCGTGTCGGCGTTGGTCGAGGATGTCAGGAGCACGCACCCAGCTACCACCAGCACAAACGTCCTCATTGTACACCTCCTGCTCTAAAGAAAACTAATAGACTTTGCTCGAACCCGTCTGAAATCGCCGCGACGCGCCGCCATCGTCCGTTCACCAGCACGAGGGCCTCTTATCGCGCACGATGTGAAGTTGTACGCATCCTCGTCCTGTCCAAGGCATTACACCCTGGCCGGCCATCCGGGATTGGCTAACTCCTCGGCCGGAACGCCCGTTCTCGACCGGACTCCTTCAATTGTGAGGATACGCTCGTGGGCCCCTCCTGTCAACACTTTCTTTGGTGGGACATATATTCTTAGTTTCCGGAGCTCAGCAGGGTTAGAGGCTCCCTGAGGGACGCGCCGGTGCGTACGCGGCTGGAAGACGGCGCGGGTACGAATGCCTGGAAGCTCCCGGCAAACAACTGACATCCCACGCGTTTTCGTCCTCGGTGGCCTCGCCTTGCACCGGTAAGACTTGGCGGCCGCTAGGCGTCACGTGACGCGTGCGTCGGGCTCGGGCGGCGTCACTTTGCCGGCGAAACAGTGCCGCACGTGTTCGAGCCAACTCGCTTCGAAAGCGGCGTAGGGTCGGAACTTCTCCAGCAGACCGTGCTCTTCGCTGTAAAGAAGCGCCCGGTAGAAACCCAGCTTGTTGGCGTCCGGCGTGTCGATCAAGTTACTGGAATCCGCCGCGCCCATCTGGAACAAAACGCGATTATCGAATTCGCCGAGCGCTTGCCGGTCCAGCGTGCGCTCCAGCGTTGCCAGCGTGTCCGACCAGGCCACGATGTGAAGGCCGAACGGCGGTCCGTCGCGCAGCAGTTCGGCGAACTGCTTGTCCGTGCTGGGGGACTTGTCCTGGTCGTCCGTTGAGAAGCTGAAATCCTCCTCCTGACGCCGCAGCATGCGGTAGCGCTGCAAGCCATAGATGAACAGGTAGACTGCCGGCGCGTCGGTCTGATCGGCCTCGAGTCGGCGCTGCATCTCGCCGGCCAGATCGGCAATCGCCGCGCTCACGTCACGCCAACGGACGAACCGCGTTTCGTGAGGCAGCAGGGCGACGACGTCGTGCAGCCCGCGCGGGCCATGCCCACGGCCCGAGGCGCCCGCTTCCCGGCCGACCGCGACCCCCGGCGGGCCGTGGGCATGCGACCCGCCGTCGAGGACGACGAAACGCGCCGCTTGCGGGGCGTGTTGGGTGCCCAGGCAGAGCATGGCCGCCGCCATCATCGCCAACGCCGCGTCATCCCGCTGGCCCACGAAGAGCAGGTTGGCACCGCTTTGGCGTCTGAAGGTGACGTTCGTCGGGTCTTTGATGGCGACCGCCTCGCCGAGCCACGCCTGGGGCGCGGCGGGCGAGGCCGGCCAGTCGGGCGCCTCCAGGAGCCGGGCCAGAATCCGGTTCTGTCGAATGTCGGCGGGCGCGTTGCCTTCAAAGACGATAGGGGGGTCGTGCCGCACTTGCCGCTCGCGCGCCAGCGTGCGCACGCGCGTCAGATACACGTTGCGGCGGTCGTCAGGCAGCCACGCGGTCTGGAACGGACTGTTCCCCTCGACGAGTCCGCCGGCGTCGTTGTAGATGGCTTCGCCCGGGCGTGACAGCAACCGGGCGGCGACGTTGGTGTCATCAAGAATGAGCTGCGAGTCGGCCTCGGAGCACTGCAATGCAATGCGGACCGCCATCTGCCCGATCGTGCTCCGGGCGAGACTGGCCGTGCCGCCGAGCGTTTGCGATCCGAGCAGCACGTGGATGCCGAAAGCGCGGCCTTGTCGCACCAGACGATCCAACAGGATCGCCGCCTCCTGCGACAGCCGGTCGTCCTCCGTGAAGAACACCTGAAACTCATCGACGATCAGCAGTGTCCGCGGCAGCACCCGCCCGGAAACCTCCCGGTACGCGAACAGGTCCTGCACGCCGGCGGCGCGAAACAGATCGCCGCGGCGTGTCATCTCGGCGTCCAGCCGTTGCAGCACGCTCACGCCGAACTCGCGGTCACTTTCGATGGCAATGGCCCGCGCGTGCGGAAGCTGATGCGTGACGTAAGTCTTGAACTCAACGCCTTGCTTGAAGTCGACCAGGTAGAACTCGACCTCCGCCGGGCTGTACCACAGGGCCAGATTCGAAATGACCACGTGCAGCAAGGTTGACTTGCCCGAGCCGGTCTTGCCCGCGATCAGCGTGTGCTGGGCAATCCCGCGCCCGAGCTGCAGATGTTGCAGCCGAACCGCGCCCGTATGCCCCAGCGGGACGCTGAGCCCCGCGCTGGCGTCGCCGGTCCAGCACTGTTCGGCCGACGGCGCGATCGATTCGAACGGCACCTCGACCCGCAACGAGTCCTTCGCGCCGCGGCCCACCGCGTGCATGACGCGCGTCAGGACCTCCTCGGATGGCGGCGCGTCCAGCGTCAACGGGAACTGCCGGAGCAGT
>Ga0307380_10007289_pt1 | contig 14411 bp, 9 predicted proteins | sample UN3MG_FD_202239 | JGI IMG/M metagenome (GOLD analysis project Ga0307380, IMG submission 202239) | Soil microbial communities from Risofladan, Vaasa, Finland - UN-3 | ecosystem: Environmental > Terrestrial > Soil > Coastal area > Acid sulfate soil | place: Finland: Risofladan, Vaasa | collected... | reverse complement strand
GCAGGAGAACGCGAGCCTGCTGAAACGGCTGGACCGCCCGCTGGACGCGGTTCAGTCGCGGTACGCCCCGGACCTGCACGACAAGCCGGTGCCGATCATCCTGGAGGCGATCGACCGGCTGGCGGCGGACGTGGTGGTCATCGGTGCTCGGGGGCGGACCGGTGCGGCCGGCGTGCTGCTGGGCAATATCACCGAGCAACTCATTCAGCAGAGCCCGGTGCCCGTCCTGGCGGTCAAGAAGAAGGGGGAGTGTATCGGGGTCCTTCGGGCGCTGCTTACGATTACCAGCGAAGGGTAGCGTCAGTGGTGGGTTTCGCTTCGCTTCACCCACCCTACATCTTACCGGCGAAGGATAGGCAGGGGGTGGGTTGCGCTTTGCTTCACCCACCCTACATCTCTGGTTGGCAAGCCCGCGGTCAGACTTTGGCGAAGATTGAGGCGGCGTCGTGGCCGGTGAAGCCGTTTGACAGTTTGAGAATGGTCCCGATCGGCTGGTCCAGGCGTTTGGTGACCAGGGGGACGGCCAGTTGGACGTGTTCGGCGCGGCTGTTCAGTGTCGCAGGGATGCTGTCGTGCTTCATGGCCAGCAGTGCGCAGAGGGTTTCGATGAGTCCGCTGGCGGCGAGCATGTGGCCGACGTAGGGCTTGAACACGGTGGCCACGGCCTTGGGGGCGCCCTTGTCCAGGGCCTGGGCCAGGCAGGAGGCCTCGTACCCGTCGCCGAGCAGGGTGCTGGCGCCGTGCGGCACGATGAGGTCCAGGTCGCTCGCGGACAGGCCGGTGACACTCAAGGCCTGAACGATCACGTCGCGGAGGCGGGCCGACCGAACGTCAGGCACGGCCTGTTTCCAACCCTGATGGGCGAACCCCCCACCTAGATAGGCGGCGTACGGCGTGGCGCCGCGCTTAGCCGCATGTGCGGCCGACTCCATGACGAGCGCGGCCGCTCCTTCGCCGACGTAGAAGCCGGAGGACTCGGCGTCGAAGGGGCGCATGTATTGGTCGTCGGCGTAGAGGTCGAGGCGGCGGAACCACTCGAGGCGGACGGCGGTGTCGAAGGCCTCGCCGCCGACGACGACCATGACGTCGGTCTGGCCGGAGTGGATGCGCTGGGCGGCCACGTCAATGGCGAAGGCCCCGGATGCGCAGGCGTTGTGCACGCTGGTGGAGAAGCCGTGCAGGGCGAGGGCCTTGCCGGCGAGGTGCACGTAGACGAAGGGCTGAATGTTGTAGAAGCAGGGAGCGAGGAACTCGTAGGTGGCGGGCGGCCCGTTGCCCGGGGGCGTCGGGGCGGTGATGAGCTCGAAGAGGCGGCTGACGGTTCGCTCGACGCCGGGCGCCTCGAAGGCCTGGACCATGCCGATGTTGTTGCGGCGGCGGTCGTACTCGAGGCCGGCGTCGGCCAGGGCGCGTTCCATGGCCAGGAGGCTGTAGCCCAGGTCGCGATACAAGCCGCATCCCTGACCGGCCAGGAAATCCATGTGCCTTCCCAGGCCGGGCACGTCGGGCGTGGACGGCATGGAGCCCACGCCGATCGACGTCACCGGGCCCAGGCCGGTGATGACTACGTCTGCGTCCCTAGCGCCCATTGCGTTCTCCATCAGGTTCGAACGTACCTACGTGCGATCCTTGCTCGTCGGCTCGGTCACACGTTTGTCATGCTGCGAAGCTCGCGCCTCGGTCACGCCACCGCCAGGATGACGCCGCTGTTGTAGCCGCCGAAGCCGGCCGAGTTGTTCAGCACGTAGCGCATCTGTGCCGGGCGCGGTCCACCGGCCAATGCGTCCAGGCCGTCACACGGGATGGCGTTCTCCAGGTTCCAGGTTGGGATCAATGTTTGATGTTCCAGGCTGAGCACGCAGCAGGCGATCTCGATGGCAGCGGCCGCTCCCATGGTGTGCCCGGTCAGGGCCTTGATCGAGCTGAAGGCCACGCCTTTGGGGAAGCATCTCTGCAGAACCTTGACCTCGATGGCGTCGTTCTGCGGCGTGCCGGTGCCGTGGGCACAGACGTAGGCGATCTCCTCAGGCTTCAGGGCGGCTTCGGCCAGGGCGTTGTTCGCGGCGCGGGTCAGGCCGTCGCCGTCCGGATCGGGTCGGGTGGGGTGGTAGCTCTCGCAGGTCACGCCGCAGCCGGCGACTCGGGCGCGGATGGCGGCGCCGCGGGCCCGCGCGGACGACTCGCGCTCCAGGACGAAGATGGCCGACCCCTCGCCGACCAGCAGCCCGTCTCGCTTTTCGTCGAAGGGGCGGCAGACCTCGGCCGCCATCACCCGCAAGCGCATGAACCCCAGAAACGCCAAGCGGCTGAACCCGTCCGCCCCACCGGCCAGCACAACGTCACTTCGCCCTTCCAGCAGGCTCCGCCGAGCCGCGGCGATGGCCAGGTTGCCCGCGGCGCAGGCCCCGTACAGATCGGCGACCGGACCGGTCACACCCACGTCGGCCTGGACGTGGCGAGCGATCGATCCGGGCCGGTTGTCCACTACCCGCCGCATCTGGTCGGCCGCGAGCCAATCCTGCTCGGTCGCGCCCAGCCGTTCCTCGATGAAATCCGTCTCGCCCATGGTCGTACCGACGGTGACGGCCAGGCGCCCGGCCGGCAGGTCGGCGGTCTGTAATCCCGCTGAGGCGATGGCCTGACGCGAGGCAGCCACGGCAAGCTGGGCGGCCCGCCCCATGGGGCGGCCGACTTCGATGGGCTGGCGCACCTGGCAGCCGATCTTGCGGGGCAGCTCGGAGGTGTCCAGGCAGTCGACCGGCGCCGCTCCGCTACGACCGGCGCACAACGAATCCCAGAACCGGTCCTGGTCACAGCCGATGGGCGATACAACGCCCAAGCCGGTGATGACGATCTCTTCCGCCATGTCGCTCGTCAGAGGATGGATTTGCTCTCGATCGCGCCAACATCCCGACGCGTCGGCCCCTCAATAAGCCGAGAGCGCCGGACCATCGGAGTTCCGTGTGCCCGATCTTACCGGACCCACGCTTCCGACGCCAACGCTCACGCAACCCCGAAGGCGTCTGCGTCACCGCCGGTGTCAGGCGGCGGCCACGTGTTCGCGCATCATCTCGAAGATGTCGTTCAGGCATCCGACCCGCTGGACCACGTCCTCGGGCAACTCGCGCCCGATGATGGACTCGATGGTCGCCAGCATGTGCACGGCATCCAGCGAGTCGATCCCGATGTCGCCCAGCGGTTTGGTCAGGTCGATCTTCTCGACCGGCACCTGGATCGACTCGGATACCCAGTCGAGAATCTCCGTCTTGGCCGTCTCGAAGCTGATCATCCTCCGTCTCCTCCGTTCCCTGTGCCACCATCACGCAGGTTGATACCTGGCCGGTGTCGGCACCTCCGGCCCGATTCCGGCCAAGGGATACTCGATGTGGTCGGCCATCCAGGCGGCGACTTGCCGGCGCCATTCCTGGTATCCGTCTTCGCGTCCCTCGGCCCGCACCTGTAGCTCGATGCGGTCACATTCGCGAATCGAGGCCCAGACCGCCGCCCGGACATCGGCGTCGGCTCCTGCCAGGTCGCGCTCGAACTGTTCCGGATCGTTGAGCGACCGGGCCTTGAGGCCGAAGCACATGCCGACATGGAAATCGTCGTGCCACTCCAGTGGCAACGCGGTGGCCAGTTTCCGGGCGACCTCCAACCGGTCGGGAAAGACGAACACCGACGCCAAGCCCATTCCGCCGGCCGCGTCCGCTGCGTAGTCGCCCAGCCGCCGCACGTGCTCGATGAGCAGGTCGGTTCGCTGCATGAAGCGGAAGAAGAAGGCCCGCCCCACGCCCTGATAGGCGGCGTTGCGAGCGTAGCCCTGGAATGCGTCGAGCCGGCCGAGGCATTGCGGGTTCCGCGGGTAGTCGAAGAAGCCGTGTTTGAATCCGTAGCCATCATAGCAGAGGTACAGATGCAGCGTGTCCAGCCCTCTCACTACCCTCCCCAGGCGCCGGGGGCCGTGGCTTCGCATTCCGGACCAGAAGCCAAGCCCCACGTAATACAGATAGCGCATGTCGGGCCGTGGTTTGACAATCAAATCCTCGAAATCCGCCGACCGATAACCGAACAAACGCCGCAGGGTGAAGCCCATGGCGGCGCCTTCGTGGGCGAAGGGGCCGAACAGGGCCGGCAGGGAATCGCAGTAACGCCGCCACTGCGGCGCTCGGGGGCGGCTGATCATGGCATTGAATCCGCTGGCGAAGCTCTGGAGTATGGTGTTGACTCTGTGCACGTCGGCGGGATCGGAGACGGCCAGCCCCAGGCGCTGGACCGTCATCGACGCCGGGCGAACCCGGAATGCCAGAAAGGCCAGCCGCCACCAGCCCGTGACAGCGAGCAGGCACAGGCCGACAGCACCGATCAGCACGATGTAGGCCGAGACTGGCATCCCCACGATCCTGACCCGAGTTACCACCCCGACTTGGTGCGCACAACACGGGTACGATACGCCACGTGATAGGCGCGGGCGCCGCGGTTCTGACGCGCAGACCTGTACAACACCCGGACGAGAGCGGCGCGATCACCCCGTATCGGAAAGGGCACCTCCCACCTCCAGGGCGTCAACCCCATCATGTTAATGCATCAAGGGTCACCGATCCAGGAAAAACGCAAGTGCTGCGGAAGGACGGCAGGGACGTCCGAGCGGCGGCGGCGGCGGCGGCCAGGCGCTGCCGGTCGGATGCAGAACCCTCTGTCGACAAGACATTTACGGCTCTGCGGAGCAATCCGAGGCATCGGTCGGCGAAAGTCAGCCGACCCGGGCGCCGCACGGTCCCGGTCTCGATTGCCGGGCATAGCACCATGCTATAGCATCGCCGCTCCGGTCCGGCCCGCGAGAGGGCCATAATCGTTGGCGATTGGGGACACCGTTGGGCTGGCTCTATCGCTATTCCATTCGGCGACCACGCACGACGGTGGCCATCGCGCTGCTGGTGACGCTGGGGATCGCTCCAGGCGTCACGCGACTGCACCTGCGGACCGACGGCCACGCGCTGGTTCCCACCGACGCTCCCGAGATCCGCTACGACCGCGAGGTCCGGGACCAGTTCGGCACCGAAGATCCTATCGTCATCGTCATTCGGACGGACAGGCCTCAAGGCATCTTCAACGGCGCCACTCTCCGGCTGGTGGACAGACTGATGAACGATATCCAACGGATCGAGGGCATCGATCCGGCGGATATCACCAGCCTGGCCACCGAATACACCGATCGGGTCAAGCCGGGCACGCTCACGTTCCGGCGTTTTCTGGAACCCTTCCCGACCACACCGCACGACTTCAACCGGATCCGCGACGACCTGCGGGCCCTGGAGCTATACACCGGCACGGTGGTTTCCTACGACGAGAAGGCCACGGCCATCTTCATGGGCGTGCCGGCCGGCACCGATCGGACCGAGCTGTACGGCAAGATCCGGAACATCGTCGCCGACTGCGGAGACACGTCCGACGAGATTCACGTCATCGGCGCGCCGGTGGCCGAGGCACTGCTGGGCACACACATCCTGGAGGACCTGGGCGTCCCGTCGGTCGTGCTCGGTCACAGCACGCGGGCGGGGCAGGAAGACGTGCCCTGGCGTATTCCCCGCTCGCTCTACGAGCTGCGGCGGCTGATCGCCCGGCACATCGGGTTGGTGCCGATCGCTCTGGTGATCATGCTGGTGGTCTTTACGGCCAGCTTCCGCAGCCCGACGGCGGCGGTGCTGCCGCTCATGGAGGTCGGGGCGTGTCTTGCGTTCGTGTTCGGACTGATGGGCTGGTGCGGCGTGCCGGTCTACCTGACCATCGCCGTCCTGCCGGTGATCCTGACGGCCATCGGCGTGGCCGATGAGGTCCACATCTTCAGCACCTACGAGCAGGGGCTGCGTGCCGGGGTCGGGCAGGAACATCTGGACGTCCTGCACGCAACGATGGACGAGATGTGGGTGCCGGTGACCAAGACCTCGGTGACGACGGCCGTCGGGTTCCTGTCGTTTGCGTTGTCACCGATCAACCCGGTGCGGGCGTTCGGTGTGTTCACGGCGGTCGGGATCATGTTCTGCATGCTGTGGTCGCTGACGGTGATCCCGGCGCTGCTGGCCCTGATCAGCCCGCGGCGGTTCGTCTCTCGCCCGGCGGAATCCGACGAAGAGCGTTCAGATCAACAAGGCGCCCGCGTTCCACTGCTGGGTCGCCTGGCGGTTGTCGTGTTGCGGCACAGGTACGTGGTGCTGGCCCTGGCCGTGCTGATTGCGCTGGCAGCGCCCCTGGGCGTCCGACGGGTGGTGGTGCAGGACAGTTGGATCGACGGTTTCGCGCCGGACAGCGAGTTCTACCGGGCCACGCAGATGTTCAACGAACAGTTTCTGGGCACGCACATTCTGCTGGTCACGGCGGACACCGAGAGCTACGCACTGCGCGGTGAGCTCGGCGTGGCGCTGGTGGACCATCCCACATTCCGCTTTCCCTCAGACCTCATAGACGATCCGCAGAAGCTGGTCGGCAACTGGATGGAGATGCGGCGTGCGGGGCCGGTGCCGGCCAAGCTGCGGGCGGATCGGCGGTTCAAGCTGCCGCCATCCTGGACCTCGCTGATCGAAAGCGTCGCTGTCGAGGGTGATCAACTGGTGGTGACGACGCCCCGGAGGTCCGGCTCGCCGAAATTCGGCCTGCGCCTGCAGCCCGACGAGATTCTGGAGTACACCATCGAGCCCTACGCCCTGAGGAACCCTCAGGTCCTGCAGCGGCTGGGTGATTTCGAGGCGTTTCTTGAACGGCAGGGCGACTGCGCGGTAGGCGGCGTGCTCGGACCGGCCAAGTACATGGCCACCACGAACTTCATGGTTTTGGCCCGAAAGGACGGCGCGCGTCGAATCCCGGACGACCCCAAACGGGTCAAGGACAACTGGGCCCACTACAAGCGCGTGCGCGGCGAGCAACGTCTGGCCCAACTCGTCGACGACCACTACGCCACGTCGCTGACCACCATCTATCTGAAGAACGCCAACTTCGTGGACACCGCCCGCCTGATGGACCGCATCCGCCAGTACGAGCGGGACAACCTGGCGCCGCAGGACATCAAGCTCGCGTTCGCGGGCGACGTGGCCGTCAGCCAGACGCTCATCGAGGCCATCGTCAACACGCAGGTCACCTCCCTTGTGGCATCTCTGCTGGGCATCCTGGTCGTGACCGCCCTGATGGGCCGATCGCTGGGTTGGGGGCTCTACTGCGTGCTGCCCTGCGGGCTGGCGGTGCTGGTCAACTTCGCGGTCATGGGGCTGATCCACATGCCGCTGGGCGTGGCCACCTCGATGTTCGCGGGTATGACGCTGGGCATCGGGGTGGACTTCGCGATCCACCTGCTGGAGCGTTACCGGCTGGCTCGGCGGCGGGGACTGGAACTGGAGCCAGCCCTAGTCGACGCCGTCACCGCGACGGGGCCGGCCATCATCATCGACGCCCTCGGCGTGGCCCTGGGGTTCGGCATTCTGACGCTGTCGCAGGTGCCGGCCAACGCCCGGCTGGGCGGGCTGGTGCTGCTCAGCATCGCGGGATGCCTGGTGGCCACGCTGATGGTGCTGCCGGCGCTGGTGCGGATCTGGCAGCCGAGGGAGAGTCGAGAGTCTGCACCATCTTCGGACGATTGAACGATGCCGATGAACAGAAAACGACCAGCCGAACGGAAGCGGCGACCGGATTACGCGAGGCCGACCACCGGAGCCGTAGGCCGCGCCCGGGCCTCGTCTCGCTGCGCGCTTCGCATGACGTCGGCGTTGGCCGTTCTGGCAGGCGGTTGTGCAACGCAGCGCCCGGCGGAGCCCACTCAGGTGTCACAGGCCTGGCAACAGACACGACAGCAGGCATCCCCTCACGAAGCCAAACAGCCAATCGCCCTGCCCGACAACGCTTCCGACCCGATCGCAACGGTCAACGGCCAAGCCATCGGCCGAGACCAGCTCTTTCGGCTGCTGATGGCCGGGCGCGGCGTCGATGTGCTCGAGCAGTTGATCGTCCTGGAAGTGGTTTGTCGCGAGGCGGACACCCGGGGAATCACCGTCACAGCGTCGGACGTGGACGCCGAATACGACACGGCCCTGCGTTCGCTACTGAGCACGTTACCGGCAGCGGATGAGAAGAGCTTCGATCGCGAGGCGGGCGAGCGTCTGCTGGACGAAATCCTGGCCGGCCGCGGTGTATCCCGAGAGGAATATCGTCTCGGGATAGTGCGCAACGCCTATCTGCGCCGGCTGGCTCTGGCCCGGATGCAGTTCAGTGAAGGGGAGGTCCGCGAAGAATTCTCGCGGTCCTATGGCGAGCGGGTGGGCGTGCGTCACATTCAACTGGCCGGCCGGTCCGACGCGGACCGGGTGCAACGCGAGTTGGCCGCCGGTGCGGACTTCGGGGAGGTGGCCCGGCGTTACAGTGCCAACGCGGCGACGGCCCCGGGCGGCGGACTGCTCAGGCCGTTCTCGCGGGACGACCCGGACGTGCCGGCTCTGCTGCGCGAAACGGCCTTTCAGCTTGCCGCCGGCCAGGTGTCCAACCCCATCCGCGTGGACGCGTGGTATCACGTGATCCGGGTCGAGGAGCGGCTGCCGGCCGGCGAGCGGTCGCTGGACGAGGTGCGCGACGAGCTGGCGGACCGGGTGCGTCAACGGCGTGTCGCCCCGGCCATGCAGGCGCTGTCCATCGAGCTGTTCGACCGGGCGCGCGTCGAAATCGTGGATCCGGCCCTGGAGTCGGCGTTCTTCAAGAGACACCCCGACCTGCGTCGATCCGGCCCATAGCCGCTCGGGGGGGCTTTACAGCGTCTACGCGGCTTGGGATCATCCCCTACGCGGGCTGGGGAGGCTGAGGAGAAGGAGACGGGCGTGATCCAGAATCAGCGTTACCAGGCGATCCTGTTGTTCGGCTATCCGGGTTCCGGCAAGGGCACCCAGGGCGTGGTGCTGGGGCAGATGCCCAACCTGCTGCACCTGGCGATGGGGGATATCTTCCGGGCCCTCGACAAGCAGAGCGACATCGGCAAGGAGTTCCTGTCCTATTCCACCAAGGGTCTGCTGGTCCCGGACGAGTTGACCGTGCGGGTGTGGAAGCAGCACGTCGAAGGGCTGCGCGCCGCAGGGCATTTCGATCCGGACTACCACATGCTCTTGCTGGACGGCATCCCGCGAACTCCGAAGCAAGTCGAGTTGCTCATGGACCTGGTGGACGTCAAGCGCATCGTGCACCTGGTCATCGAGAACGAGGACGCCCTGATCGCCCGCCTCTCCGGGCGTGCCAAGAAACAGGACCGTCCCGACGACGCCGACCCGGAGGTGATCCGCAAGCGGATCGCCGTGTATCGGGCCGAGACGTCGCCGGTGCTCGGAGCGTATGACGCGTCGCTGGTCGTCAACGTGAACGCCGACCAGCCCCCACTGGCCGTGCTGCGCGACGTCGCCCACACGTTGAGCGAGGTGGTCTCGGCCAAGATCTGAAAAGAGTCCGACGATCGCGGTGCGCCCGAGCCTGCAAACGGCCGTGGGCGTGCGAACGAGCGGAGGTGTTTACCTTGCCCGGCAACGGCCCATCGAAACGCCGGGTCTGGGCACTGTCGGCCACCGGGCTGGTGGGGACCGTCGTCGTCGTCTCGCTTGTCGCGGCCACCCGGATGCTGACCGGCAGCACGCCGGTCATGGTGACGGCCTACGACGTCCTGGCCCAATCCGGCAAGACGACAACGTTACAGGTCAAGCTGCAGCGTGGGATCGGACTCCGCGATGCAAAAGACGAACGCGTGACCTTCCGTCTGCCCGGCGGCGAGAACGTGAGCGCCACGACCGATGACGAGGGCGTCGCGAGCGTGACGACGCGGTTCGACTCGCCGGGCAACTACACCGTGCCCCTGGTGCTTTCCAAACGGTTCGCCCGCGGCGGCGGCGATGCCAAGGGTGAAGTCGCTGTGCGCGTTTTCGTTCGCCCGGGCGACGTGCGGATTGCGGTCTGCGACGTCGATCACACGCTGGCGGACATCTCGGCCATCAAGGTCCTGGTGACGCCCAATGAGGAAACACCGGCCCTGCCGGGTGCCCGGGAAGTGCTGTCGCGACTGGTGGAGACGCATCTGATCGTCTACCTGACCGCCCGCGACGACAAGCTGCTGAACAAGACTCGCGACTGGCTGGCGATGAAGGGGTTCCCCGAGGGCCCGGTATTCGCCCGCGATCTGGGGCCGGATTCGCTGAGTGCCCGGAAGTTCAAGACCGCCTGGCTGAAGGAGTTCACCACCTCGTGGTCGAACGTGGCGTACGGTTTCGGCGACCGGGACGAGGACGCCGCCGCCTACGACGCGGCCGGCATCGAGTCGTATATCGTCGGCGGCGACGGGTTCGAACCCGACGAGCTGCCGACGTCATCCCACGGTGTCAAGGACTGGGCCGCCATCGGCAAGCATCTGTTTGCCCGGGATTGAGCAGGCTACCGGCCAATTGGGTCGGGCGTATAATCCCGCATGGACCCCGGCATCTGCGGCCGGGCCGCGTGGACGTGAGTCGCTCGCCTTGTCTGACGGGAGAATGAACGTGAACCGTTACGCGATCCTTGTGGCGATCCTGCTATCCGCGGCGCTGCTGACACCCGGCGGCTGCGTGCCGGTGACCACCGGCGGCACGGTGGTCCCGACCGACGGAACCAACGGGGGAGGAGGAGGCGACGGGGGGACCGGCGGCGACGGCGGGGGCAACGGAGGCGGCGGCATCGACAATTCCGCCGACGGCGATGGCGGCGTGCCCAACGACAATGACGACGGCACCGGCGGCGACACCGACACCAGCGGGCTCGATGAAGGCGACGGTAGTGGGGCCGTCCCGCCGACGGTCAACCTCTTCGTCAGCAACACCAGCCCCCTGCCCCAGACGCTGATCACGCTGAGCTGTATTGTGAACAGTGACGGCGGCGCCCCGGTGACCTCCTACGGCTTCTCATCAACGGTCGGCGGCGACGAGATCCAGCAGGACGGCAGTGCAACGGCTTCCGCCTTTGTGCCCGCCGGGCTGTTCTCTATCTTCTACACCTGCAACGGGACGAACGCGGCCGGGAGCGGATCGGACTCGCCGCCCGTCCAGGTCAACGTGTCGGGCGGCTGACCCGAGCGAAACGGCAGTCCACACGCCCGGTCCTGCCCACCCCAGTGTCGCCGCCGATCCGTGCTGGATTTGCCCCCAGCCATGGCCGAGAGTACATTTCGGGATTCTTGACCTCAGCCGGGGCCTTTCCGCGGCAACCGGCCGGCTCGTCGTGGAGTGAGCCCGGCGCCGCGCTCCGGTCGAGAGGCACGGAGTGTCTTCGCCGATGTCCGAGCAACCGCGACAGCAAGCTCCCGGGGCGTACAACCCGGGTGTCATCGAGCCCAAGTGGCAGAAGTACTGGGCCGAGCACAAGACCTTCTCGGTCGCCAACCCCGGCGATCCGGGCTTCGATGCGGGCAAGCCCAAGCACTACGTGCTGGACATGTTTCCCTATCCCTCCGGGGCCGGGCTGCACGTGGGCCATCCCCTGGGCTACTGCGCGACGGACATCTTCTGCCGCTACAAGCGGATGAAGGGTTTCAACGTCCTGCATCCGATGGGGTTCGACGCCTTCGGTCTGCCGGCGGAGCAGCACGCCATCGAGACCGGCGTGCATCCGGTCGTGACCACCAAAGAGAACATCAACACCTACCGGACCCAGTTGCAGATGCTGGGCTTCAGCTACGACTGGGACCGCGAGGTGGCCACCTGCGACCCGCCCTACTACCGCTGGACGCAGTGGATCTTCCTACAGATGTTCAACAGTTGGTACGACGAGCAGGCCGACGCCCAGGACGAGACCGGTCGGGCCTACAAGGGCCGGGCTCGACCGATCGCCGAGCTGCAATCCGCCCTGGAGCGGGGCGCCATCGGCGTGGACGACGCCCTGCACCTGGTTCGCGGAGGAGCCGCGGACGCTGGTCCGCGCGGACTGAAGTCCGCGGCTCGATCGCGCAAATGGTCGGAGCTGACCGAGCAGGAGCGCCGCAAGGTCATCGACAATCAGCGACTGGCCTACCTGGCGGAGGTGCCGGTGAACTGGTGCCCGGCGCTGGGCACCGTGTTGGCCAACGAGGAGGTCACGGCCGACGGGCTCAGCGATCGCGGCAATCATCCGGTGTTTCGCCGCCCGCTGCGGCAGTGGATGCTGCGCATCACCAAGTACGCCGAACGGCTGCTGACCGATCTGGATACGCTCGCATGGCCCGAACCGATCAAGCTCATGCAGCGCAACTGGATCGGACGCAGCGAAGGCGCGGACGTGGACTTCCCCATTGCCACCGGCGGTCCGGGCGAGCCGGTCGTCGGCGACGAGCAGGCCTGGCGCGACCGACGGGCGGCCGACGGCCTGCCGTCACAACCCGAGGAGTTCACCATCCGGGTCTACACCACGCGGCCGGACACGTTGTTCGGGGCCACGTACATGGTTCTGGCGCCCGAGCATCCGCTGGTGAACAAGATCACCGCCGACGAGCAGCGCGAGGCCGTCACCGCTTACGTGAAGACGGCCATTCACAAGTCGGAACTGGACCGCACGGCCGACACCAAAGAGAAGACCGGCGTCTTCACCGGGGCCTACGCGATCAACCCGGTCAACGGCAAACGGATACCGATCTGGGTGGCCGACTACGTCCTGATGGGCTACGGCACCGGGGCCATCATGGCGGTCCCGGCTCACGACGAGCGGGACTTCGAGTTCGCCAAGGAGTTCGACCTACCGATGGTCGCGGTGGTCCAGCCGCCGGAGAGCTGGTTCCACGATGCCATTCAGCGCGTCGGGCTCGATGCGGACTACTGCAAACGCCAGGGCAAACCGAACCTGCCGGAGCAGATGACGAAGTCCGCGACGGCCACAGCCGGCATCCTGGGCGGCATCACGGCCCAGGACGCCAGGGCGATCCTGGACGGCGATACGGGCTGGGTGCGGCAGGTCGCCCTACCGATCTACGCCCAGGATCCCGGCATCTTCGTCGAGACTTTCTGCGGCGAGGGGACCGCTCTGAATTCCGCCGGCTTCGACGGGCTGTCCACGGGTGAGTTCAAGGCCCGCATCGCCGCCTGGCTACAGGAGAAGGGCCTTGGCCGCGGGACGGTCAATTACAAGCTGCGCGACTGGATCTTCAGCCGTCAGAAGTACTGGGGCGAGCCGTTCCCCGTCCTGCACGACCCGGACGGCGGAACCATGGGCATGGACGAGCGTGATCTGCCGCTCGAGCTACCGGAGATGGAGGACTTCAAGCCCACTCCGGTGGCCGATGATTCCGACGCCCTGCCGGAGCCGCCGCTGGGCCGGGCCAGGGAGTGGATCACCGTTGAGCGCGAGGGCAAGACCTTCCGGCACGACGCGAACACCATGCCCCAGTGGGCCGGGTCGTGCTGGTACTACCTGCGTTTCTGCGACCCGGCCAACCCGTCGGAAGGCTGGAACAAGGACGTCGAGAAATACTGGATGCCGGTGGACGTCTACGTCGGCGGTGCCGAGCACGCCGTCCTCCACCTGATGTACGCCCGCTTCTGGCACAAGCTGCTGTACGATCTGGGGCACGCGTCGACCATCGAGCCGTTCGGCAAGCTGATCAACCAGGGGATGATCCAGGCGTTTGCCTATCGCGACCCGCGCGGCGTGATGGTGCCGACGGACAAGGCCGTCGAGTGCGACAGCGGCACCTTCAAGCACGTCGATACCGGCGAGCCGCTCAACCAGGTCATCGCCAAGATCAGCAAGTCGCTCAAGAACGTCGTGCGCCCCGACGACGTGGTGACCGACTTCGGGGCCGACACGTTCCGCATGTACGAGATGTTCATGGGCCCCATCGAGGCGTCCAAGCCGTGGAACACGCGCGACGTCCCCGGCCTGTACCGCCTGGCGAACAAGATCTGGCGGCTGGTGGTGGACGAAGCCAGCGGTGAGCTTTCACCGGCCCTGACCGACGACCAGCCGGATGAAGCCCTCAATCGGATGCTGCACAAGACGATCAGGAAGATCGGGCAGGACATCGAGGCGTTCAAGTTCAACACGGCCATCGGGCAGATGTTCGCGTTCATCAACTGTGTCACGCCGCTGGAGAAGCGCCCCCGCAGCGTGATCGAGATGTTCGTGCTGCTGGTGTCTCCGTTCGCCCCGCACCTGGGCGAGGAGCTGTGGCAGCGTCTGGGGCACGACGAGTCGCTGGCCTACCAGCCCTGGCCCGAGTGCGACGCGGAGCTGGCCAGGGACAAGGAGATCGAGATCGCCGTCCAGATCAACGGCAAGGTGCGGACTCGCTTGAGTATGCCGGCCGACGCCGACGACGACGCACTCGAATCGGCCGCCCGCTCCGATCCGAGAATCACGGCCGCCCTGGAGGGCAAGACGATCCGCAAGGTGATCACCGTCAAGGGGCG
>Ga0307380_10007284_pt1 | contig 14415 bp, 9 predicted proteins | sample UN3MG_FD_202239 | JGI IMG/M metagenome (GOLD analysis project Ga0307380, IMG submission 202239) | Soil microbial communities from Risofladan, Vaasa, Finland - UN-3 | ecosystem: Environmental > Terrestrial > Soil > Coastal area > Acid sulfate soil | place: Finland: Risofladan, Vaasa | collected... | reverse complement strand
AAAATCATTTCAAAAGATTTTAGCAACTTATGCTCCAACACTTAATGTTCTAAATGATATGTTGAGCACTGGTTTTCTTGTGCGGTTTATACCAGAAATCAAAGGAATAGTTAATCGTTTTCAGTATGATGAGTATCATCTGTATCCTGTAGACAAACACATGCTGCGCACGGTTCAGACAATAAAAAATTTCGGCACATCAAAGGATACCTCCAACGACCCATTATACGGCAAGCTTTATAAACAACTGCCCAGCAAAAAATTAATACTGTGGGCAGCTCTTCTTCATGATGTCGGAAAAAGGGAACCTGGCGCGGGGCATTCACATAGGGGCGCTCTAATCGTTCGGTCTATATTAACTGCAAAACATTTGAAACCCGAGGATATTGAAACAGTTGTATCTTTAGTGGAAAACCATCTTTTTTTGATCAAAACCGCAACCAGAAGAGATATTAATGATGAGCAAACCGCAATTACCTGCGCCAGAAAGATTAAGGATGTAAAACGTCTCAAAATGCTCTACCTTCTGACAGTTGCGGACTCTATCTCAACAGGGCCAAAGGCATGGTCGAGTTGGACTTCGGCGCTTTTAAAAAATCTTTTTCTTGAGGTCCATCGTGTCCTGGAAAAAGGTGAACTGGCAACAGAAGAGGCGATCGAACTTATTGAAAAGAAAAAAAAGGAGCTTTTTATTTTAGCATCTACACTGCTACCCTGCCAGGATCTGGAAGCGCTATTTAATGTAATGTCGCCAAGATACATTTTATATGCACCGACGCAGGATATGCTGAAACATATCAGGCTTTACAAAAGTCTGGGAAAAGCTGATTTTGTATGGGATGTAATCAAAACTCATGATTCAAATACCAGAACTGTCACAATCTGCGCTAAAGACCGTCCCGGACTTTTTTCCAAGATCGCAGGAATTTTTACCTTAAACAGCCTCGACATTTTAGACACTCAGGCATACACATGGAAAAACAATATCGCTCTTGATATTTTTAAAGTAAAGCCTCCGCGTGATCAGATTTTTGAAGATGAAAAGTGGATAAAAGCAAAGAAAAATCTTGAATCAGCCCTGTCAGGGAAATTGAATCTCGTGGAAGCTCTTGATGAAAAAATATCTTCCTATAGAGCCTCAAAACCACATGATCTGGTAAGACCGCATCGAATCAATGTGGATAATAAAAGCTCCAGTTTTTTTACCATTATTGAAGTGTTTACCTATGATTTTCCAGGACTTCTATTTAAGATTACAGATGCTCTATACAGGTGCGGACTCGATATCAGGGTTGCCAAAATTGCAACCAAGGTCGATCAGGTAGTCGATATTTTTTATGTCAGGGATTTTGAGGGGCAAAAGATAGACTCCGACGACCAGATAATTGCAATAAAAGCCGCTATTGAAAAGATATTAATAAAAACATACACTAAAACAGCATCTTAAAAATATTTCCTCACGCGAAGGCGCAAAGACGCTAAGTTTTATTTTTTCTTTGCGAGCTTGGCGCCTGGTTTATTGTAGTCAAGTTTTATTTAAAAAAATTAGCAGAAAATTATTATGTGCGAGAATGGGCCACCATTAAGCTCGTCGGAGCACATGATAATTTTTCTGCGGGTTATAAGCACTATATTGCGCATTTGAATATCCTGTTTTTTAGCTTTAGTCATAGAGATCGTCACCTTGCACATCCTGGTATTTGAGAGTCTCAACTGAGCTCTAACCTTGCTTTATCGGGAATAGGTGACGACGGGGAGCCGTAAAAGCTTTGCGAGAAGGTCGATAGTATCGCCTTAATGGCACGAATGATGGTCTCCCCGTCTTCACACAACTTAAGCCGCTAATTTATAATGATTTTGCTTAGTGTAATTTTCTATATATACCGTGCTATTATGGACAATGACAAAAATAATACCCAGAATCTTTCTGGCAATAGCGATCAATGCCTTCATTTTGAGCATACCTCTGTCAAGCATTTGCTTATATTTCTTATGCATAATACCAGTCGATTTGACCATGTTAATGGCTGCAAAAAAGAGCAGCTTACGCATCATGGGACGGCCCCGCTTGGAGATCCGGCGCTGTCCTTTAAATTGGCCGGAGCTTATTTCAAAAAGATCAAGGCCTGCCAATTTCGTTATTTCAGAAATTGTATTAAATTTGTTAAAATCGCCTACTTCTCCTATCAAACCAGCAGCTGTTACATGCCCGATGCCTTTAATGGACAATATACTGTGACTGTAAGGAATCCGTTCCAGATGCTCAATCATCTGTTCTTCCAGGCTTTCAATATATCTGTTCTCATTTTCTATATTAGAAACAAGATGGCTCGTCTCCAAAATAACACTCTCTTTGCCTTCTGTAATTCCTATAGATTGTTCTGCGGCATTATAAAGCTCTTTAGCTCGGTCTTTGTCAAACTTTCCACGGCTGACTCGCCTTATGATATCACTCAAATTCTCAATACCAATAGATGCAATGCTTTCAGAATCAGGATAATTTTTAATCAGATACATGCCTGTTTTTGTAGATGGTTTAATAATACTGCCAAGTTCTGGGAATATCACAAAAACAAGATCCTGAAGCTGGTTATTCATGGCTATTCTGCGCCCTATCGCCCGTTCTCTTGCATGGGTAAGCCTGCGAAGCTGCGCTGCAGCCCCTTCAGGCATTACAACCGTCAAAGAATGACCAAGCGAAATTACATCTGCGATCACGCGTGGATCCTTTTTGTCAGTTTTGTTAGGAGAATTACCCGTCAGTTCTTTAATTCTTTTAGTATGCATAGGGTTTACCTGAACCAGGTTAACCGGCTTCTTTCTCAAATAATTAGTTATCGGTTCCGCATATGGCCCTGTAGACTCAAATCCGATTACAACCTCGTCAAGCATGTGCTCTTCTTTAAACCTGCAAAGCTTTCCCCAGAATTTTTTAAAGCTTTGTCCTGTGTTATAAATCGGAAAGGGCTTAATATCCTTGTTTTTAGGAGTTCTGAAATAACCATAATGAACGTTTTTACCAATATCCAAAGCAACAATAAGTGTTTTTTCGTTGATAATTTTAACTTTTTCAGCTTTATTAGATTTCATGGCTATGCTCCTTTTTTGATTTTTGTTAACCAACTGGCTATTGGCTTAAATCAAAATGAGTATAGCCTTTTTAATTTTCAATCAAGGCTTACTGCAATATAGCAAGCTTTGCGTGAGAATCTGACAATGAGAGGTTAACAAAATGGCAGAACCAAAGGATACCATTACCGTTCGCGTTAATATAGAAATGACGACAGCATCCCTTGAAATGATTGTTGAAAAGGCAAAAGAAAAGGCAGGTCGTGACAAAAAGGGGATTTATCGTATCGACACCGCAGACAAGGTAGGTGAAATAATATCTTGTTTTCTTTTAGAAAAGGATTTCGAGGGTTATGTGAGAAAAACCTAACCGTTCACGGTTTTCGGTTCACAAATTAAAACATTCTTGACACACAATTTAATTATAGCTACTATAGCAACAAAGTGGCTACAAATATGTGGAGGTGAACGCCATGAAAACAGCAGGGATAAAAGAACTTAAGAACCAGTTAAGTTCTTACCTCACCCTTGTTAAAAAAGGTGAAGAGGTACTGATTACCGAAAGGGGTAAACCGATTGCGCGTATAATTTCGGAGAATACCCAAAAGGCATCCTTGAGACGAGTGCTTCAGCCTCTGATAATGGAAGGCTTGGTGAATTTGCCTACAGAGCGGATCGATAGAGACATCCCCAGCCCTGTCGAACTTCCTGGAAAACAGGTCTCAGAAATGATCAGTGAGGATAGGCGATGATTCTCTATCTTGACACAAGCGCTATAGTTAAGAAATATTTTAAAGAACAAGGTTCCATAGAGGTAATACGTTTGTGGAAAAAAACAAGCTCAATTGTAACTTCCACCGTAGCCTATGCGGAAACATTGGCCGCCATCCATAGAAAAAAAAGGGAAACAGCTGATATTGATCAATCCATTTTCAAAGCAATACGCATAACGTTTGAAAAGGACTGGAAAAGCTTCATTCATGTTGATGTAACAAGCGCTCTCAACAAAACCATTAAAAGAGTGATAGCCGCACATCCACTTAAGGGATTTGATGCCATCCATCTTGCCTCGGCATTAATTGTGCAACAAAGAATTGAGGAAGAATTTGTTTTTGCATGTTACGACAAAAGCCTGAACGAATCAGCTGGAAAAGAGGGTCTGATAACGTTGCCATAAGTGCCCTACCCCCCACCCACCCACCACCGGATGAATGGCTCGCGTATCCGGTGATTCGGCTGATCAGACAGATTAACTTCCAGGCAGGAATAAACCAAAGCTTAACAGTACCTTATAAACCAATGTACAAAAGTCAAAAAGAAACGCCTAAATTCAACCCCGTTTGTCAGGCCCGCCCGACTCTTTCGGCATACGGCAGCAACCCATCTTAACAAGGTGGCCGGTGTCGAGATAACACAGCATGTGGCCATAGCCAGAGGGCGAATACGTTAAAATACGCACACCTAAACCCCGACAAGTATGCCGTTTATATGAAACAACACCCTTTTATGCAAAAGGAGGCGCTATGATTGCGGAATTTTTCTTGCACGTGACATAGCAACTGCTATATTATATCTTCTATTTTGTAAGTTGGGCTGGTTGTTTGTACACGGCAGACTTTGAATGAAACGCTTGGCAGGTGCAGCTTAGAATTAAGCGTACAAAGAGGCAACAAACGGATATTACAATGACCGGTAGCTCCGATACATTCCCGGAACTGGTTAAGAAAGTTCGCAGGCAGCTGGGAATCAAGCAGAAATAAGAGCTGGTACATGAGTTGGGGGTGACCATCACGACCAGCGACTTCAGCTCAGGTACTCGTAAAGAAGCCGCCCGCCCAGATGTCCAGACTGTTGCCCTAATAAATAGCGAGCGACTTGTCCTTTTCCTCGTTGAACATAACATCGGCGTTTCTCACCGCACACATGACTTGGGAGCCGAGACTTCGGATAAACAGGCTTCCAGTGAAAGCGAGCTTTCTTGATATGACTCAAAACCATGCCAAAGATAACAATCAGATGCAGGCCTCGTTTGCGACTTTGCTGAGCAGGGCGGCTGAGGCCATTGCAAATTATCTTGACCGGCTACTGCCTTCACTATTCGATAACTGGTGGAAAGATGCTGTAGTGAACAAGTTGTCCTTTCAGCAGCAGCGACGGGTCGAACAAAAAGAAATAGTCTCCCTTTCATCATTGGATATTGCTGCTCTTCTCCGAGTGTTGGATCAGAATTGGCACCAGATTTCAATGGAGATGAATCTGTCTCTGGAATCTCGCCATTTTGTTAAAGAAATGCAAACCGTCCGTAACAGGTGTGCCCATGCAGGCACGGAGGGTTTCCCGCTGGAGGATGTATACCGGGACCTGGACACCCTACAGCGCTTCACCACGGTGATTGAGGCCGAAGAGTCTTTTATTCAGGAGATTCGTGCAGCAAAAACATCATTGCTCGAAAGACGTGTGACCTCTATTTCAAAAGCCCCTGCAAACGAAGCACAACCAACTATAGGGAAAGAAACCCAAGCAGCCGAGTTTGAGCCTGGCCAGATTGTCTTTTTGAAATCGAATCCTGAGATAAAGGGAGCGGTTGTGTCGATTATGCAGGGTAAGCCGGAAAATCGCTACAACGTGTTCATTGATGGTGAGACGCGAATATTCTATGCCTCCCAGATACAGGCTGAAGATCGGAAAGATAAGGACTCTATCGTTTTCCCTTGTCACAAGTTCCATTCCTACCTCACAGCTCTTCAAATACAACATCCGGGATTATCGACACTTTATTCTCTTAATGCGGCTCGCGTTGATTTCATCCCATACCAATTCAGGCCAGTGCTAAAATTCATCCGATCCGACCGACCGCGATTACTCATTGCCGATGGTGTTGGCGTGGGGAAAACCATTGAGGCAGGGTTGATTCTTCGTGAGCTGCAGGCCAGACGTGATGTCCGTTCCATCCTAATCATCTGCCCTCGTCCGCTGGTAACTGAACGTAAATGGCAAATTGAGATGAAACGTTTTGAAGAGCGTTTTGCTCATCTTGACGGCATGACACTTCGCTTCTGCATCAACGAGATGGACATGGAAGGAGTTTGGCCAGAGCAATACCAGAAAGCCATCATTCCCTATTCCTTGTTTGACGAGGCTCTTCTTTACGGGACAAGCCCGAATGGCAGGCGAAAACGCAAGAAGGGTCTGCTGGATTTGGACCCACCACCACGATTTGACCTGGTTATTGTGGACGAAGCGCATCACATTCGGAATTCGGATACGTATAGTCACAAGGCGGTGAGGTTCTTTTGCGAGCACGCTGAAGCGGTCGTATTTCTGACTGCCACACCGATACAGATGGGTAGTTACGACCTCTTCGTTTTGCTCAATGTACTTCGCCCTGATCTTATTATCGACCAGGAGAGCTTTGAGCACATGGCGGAGCCGAATCCGTTCATAAATCGCGCCGTAGACTTTGTACGCGGTCAGGGAGCGGGATGGGCCGCAAAAGCCGCCGAAGCGCTTGATGAGGCTGCCGCGACATCGTGGGGACTGGCCTTGCTGCGAAATAGCCCGGAATTCTCCCGAATACGCAATCAACTCTCCCTTGGTGATATTCCATCGCAAGAGCGTGTGCAACTCATTACCGGCCTCGAAGCGCTGCATACATTCGCAGGAATAATTAACAGAACCCGCAGGAGGGATATTGGCGACTTCACGGTAAGGAAACCGGAAACTGTCGTCATTAAATTCACTCCGGCACAGAAGAGGCTCCATGATGATCTGCTTCAGATTCAAGCAGAAATATTCAGCCAGATTCATGGTGATACCAATGTCAAGTTCATGATGACAACAATCAGACGGCAGGCAGCGAGTTGTTTATTCGGCCTTGTCCCCTTCCTCCAGGAGATACTTAATCGTCACGTTGACGAATTGGCATGGGAAGAAGCCGACAATACGGGAGAGGCTCCATCTGCGACAATGGTCGAAGCCATAGAAACAAGAATCAAAATGATTCTGGAACAAGCGCGTAATCTTGATCCCGATGATCCAAAGCTTGAGGCGCTCAGGAAGATTCTCAGGAACAAACAAGAGTTGCCCAATAACAAGGTCATGCTCTTTTCCAGCTTTCGACACACCCTCCACTATCTTCATCAACATCTAAAAGCAGACGGTTTTCGCGTCGGATTAGTGCATGGTGGTGTACCGGATGAAGAGCGTGCCGAAATGCGCAATCGTTTTGAGTTGAAGCGGGAAGACGATAACGCTTTAGATTCAATGCTTTTTTCTGAAATTGGCAGTGAGGGATTGGATTATCAGTTCTGTGATTGCATCATTAATTACGATTTGCCTTGGAACCCCATGCGAATCGAGCAAAGAATCGGGCGTATCGACCGCTGGGGACAACAAAGCGAGAGTGTCGCTATTTTCAACCTGATTACGCCTGGGACGGTTGATGCGGACATTTATGATCGGTGTTTGCTGCGCATAGGAGTTTTCAACAATGCTATGGGTGGCAGTGAAGAGATATTAGGTGAAATCAGTAAAGAAATCCGCAACATTGCTGAGAATTTCAATCTGAGTGATGTGGAACGTCGTGAAAAGCTCCAGCAGTTGGCGGATAATCAAATCCGCTTGATACAAGAACAGGAAGAACTCGAACAAAAGCAGGTTGAGCTGTTTGGCATTCGCCTGCCTGAAGATCAGATGAAGAAAGAGATTAACGAGGCTTCGAGCTTTTGGCTTTTCCCCGAAGCGATTCGTAATCTTATTACGAATTATCTACAGGAAACCTTTGGCAAAGAGCAAGAATTCATTCTTGGGGAGAAGCCGCTCAAAACGTTGCGCTTGTCCCAGGAGGCCCGTAACCGGTTGTTGAAGGATTTTCAGAAGCTACCCAGACAAAGCACATCCTCATATAGGGAATGGGAAAACTGGTTAAAGGGCGGCGATCCTCACTTGACTTTTACCTTTGATGCCGCATGTGCGTCTCAACATCCGGATGCGGCATTCATCATGCCTTTGCACCCTTTGGTAAGGCAAGCGTCCAGAGCATTCGACACCACAAAACGGGTTGTCACAACACTAAAGGTGAAGGATCAGTCTGTCCCTGGCGGAGATTATCTGTTTGCAATCTATCAATGGCGGTTTCACGGTATTAGAGAAGACCTGGTTCTGTGCCCGGTTGCGAGTTCAGAGCAGGTTACCTCGCATTTGGGTAAACTCCTTGAAAAGGCTGAAGAAAATCCAACCAGTGAAGATAATGTCCCTGAAACCTCAGCTTGGGACGAGCTTGATACTCACCACTACAAGCTCTGGTCAGAGGCGCGCGAAAAACACCAGAGCCGGACACAGGAACTGGCGCAATATCGACGAGAAAGTCTAACAACCAGCCACCGCGCGCGAATTGCCTTACTTAGAGACCAGCTCAATCAGGCAACTGATGAAAAAATAAGCCGGATGCGGCAGTCTCAAATTGATTCGGCTGAAGCGGATTACGCGCGCCGCTTTCAGGAATTGGATATTGCAATGGAAAGGGTCGATATTACCGCCCAGCCGGTGGCGTATGGGATCATTAATATTGAGGAGGGATGAAGATGGATAGTTACGATCCTTTAGAAATAGTTTATCAATTGAGAGTTTGGGTTGAGAAGAGTTTAGGAAATTATTCGTCTTTAGACGCTGCTACTTTGGTTGAAGCAAAGGCAAGATACCGCACAGTTATTGAAATAATTAATGGCTTTGAAAAACTACTGATTCCCATACCCGAAGATATAAATTTGGAAAAAGCGAACCTTGAAAATATACTTAAGGTTCCGAGTGAAGAGAAAGGGAAACTGACTGTTTTGGCAAAGGAACTCTCATCCTTGGCTATAGACATAAAGCGTCAACTTCGAGTGATGCGAAGTCCAAAAACAACAGAAGGCAAAAAAGCACCGCCAAAAGGACTACAAGTTACGTTTCCAGATGAAGTGGTTTTTTGCGAGAACACCGCTACAAAGACTTTCATCAGAACTCTCCAACATATCGGTTTAAAGCGCGTTTCTGAATTGCAGTCTATCAGGGCACTTGGACACCCACTTGTGTCAACACAAAAAAACGAATCAGCAGGTAATGTTCGAGAAATAGATGGATATTACATTGAAACACGTTCAAGTACAGAAGCAAAAGCAAAATATATTCGGGGTATTGCCAGCAATCTTAATATCGATATTATAGTAAATATTATTGAAAAATAATTGTTTCATGGCATTAACATCATCCTTAGCACAAGATGAAATGGGAATTTGACCGTAGGGGACAGTGAATATGAACATGATTGAGCTGGAACAAATGCGCCGCGAGTGGGTTGATGTGACCCGTAAGAACGGCTTTCGGGAAGGTATCACCGACCTCTTAGCGCATCAGTATTCAGAGAAGACACATTTTATTTTCGAACTCCTGCAGAATGCCGAGGACGCTCTTGCGACCGAGGTTGAGTTTCGTGTCGAAAGCCAGCGACTCGTCTTCTCCCATAATGGAGAACGTCTTTTCTCAGATGAGAATGTTGAGTACATTACTAGCATCGGTAAATCAACAAAGCAGACGGACTACACGCAAATTGGCAAACATGGAATTGGATTCAAGGCGGTGTTTGCTTATACCCATATCCCCCGCATTCATTCCGGTGACAAGCACTTTGATATTGAAGATGTCGTCATACCGTGTCTCTTGACAGTAAATGAAGTGCCGACCGACCTGACGCCAGAAGAAACGCGGATCATCCTGCCCTTCGACTCGGATGCAATACCCGGTATCAGGCGTTTCCGGAAACTTGTCCCCGCCGAGACGGCAAAGGCCGATATATCGGATGCACTGAAAAAGCTCAACATTCGAACACTGCTGTTCCTACGTAACATTAAAAAAATATGTTGGACTTCGTTTGACGGAATCGGAGGAGCATATTTGCGTAAACCCAGACCTCAACCTGGACCAAAATCACTGCGTCATGTGAATGTTACTGATGGAGACAAAACAGAAAGTTGGCTTGTATTCGAACAAGAAGCTAATGTTACCGATGATGGCAAGGACAATAAGTGCATCGTCGAGGTTGCATTCTTAGTTGAAAACGGGAAAGTGATTCCTGCTCGGAGCACAGAACTCGTTGTTTATTTTCCGACTGAGAAAAAAACTGGACTGCCCTTCCTGATTCAGGGACCATTTAAAACCACCAAAGCTCGTGATAATATCAAATCCAATGACGACGCAAACCAGCAGATGTTAGAAACCGCCGCACACTTGGCAGCCGACAGTCTGGAAACCTTGCGCGATCTCAAATTTCTGGATGTGTCCAGCTACCTCGCCTTACCTCTCCAAGTGCCAGAGGACAGTTTTTTCCATCCCGTATATGACAGAATCCGGGAGACGCTAAAAACAAAGCCTCTTTTGCCAGCGTATGATGGCACCTTCATCAAGGCTCAAGAAGTCAAATTGGCGCGTGGCAAGGAGTTAGTGAATCTGTTCTCACCGGAACAGCTTAGCCTTCTGTACGGCAAGGAAAATCTGACTTGGCTTGATGCATCAATTACGGAAAGCGGGGCCATGGCCGATCTGCACACATATCTGGTCGGGCGCAAAAAGCAATGGAGTCAGGTTTGGGAGATCAAACCGCTTTGGGATGGGCTTTTGGTTGACGCCGATACTCTTGCTCCAAAATTGACCGCTGCCTTTCTTGGCAGACAGCCGTTGCCCTGGTTGGTTAAGTTCATCCAATACGTTATGCAACCCCAGAGTAGTTCAGCACTCAAGCGGATATCGTTCATCCGCCTTGTATCAGGCGAGCAGGTTTCTCTACCTGCAAATGAGGAGATGCTACGCCCAGCGTATTTTGCACCTAATGATGACACTGGGTTGGATTTGAAGATATTTTCTTTAGTGCTCCCCGAACTCGCCGCAAATAAGGATGTCCGGAAGTTTCTCGAGAAAGAAGGCATCCGTGAAATCGACGCAGTGGCCATTGTGGAAAAGAGCGTTTTACCGAAATATCAAGACACCAATACTTTTTTCAATGAATCAACCTACCGCGTCGATCTGCGCCGGATTCGCGAAGCTTACGGCAAAGCGAATGACAAAGAAAAAGCTCAACTCAATACCAGTCTCAATAAAACCACATGGTTGGCATGCGTCCACGCCAGCGGCAACGCACCGAACAAAATCGTTTGGAAAAAGCCTGGTGCATCCGATCTGTTCGAGAAAACTGCCGACCATGAAACTTGGTTTGACGGGCTGGAAGATGTTGACGCCTATTTCTTGCACTTCTCGGTTGTCGAAATACTGTCTGGGGAGTTAAACAAATTGGCCAAAACGACTACTGCGCTGACTACAAATTTATCCCCAAATGACTACACGGTTTCCCTCTTGAATCAACATTCCAACAATAAGCAGGGGCTAAAGGGATTCAATCCAAACGCAACTATCGTAGGAATCAAATCTGCTTGGGCCAGTTGGAATCAGGACAGGTCCAGGGTTCTTTGGAAATCCCTGCTGTCCGCTCCTCTAAAAATTATCAGTGGTGAAACGCAATTCTCCACGAATTGCCAAAAGTTAGACAAAGCCCCAAAGAAAATTGAATACACCGATGTAGGCGAATTATGTCGTAAACACGCTTGGTTACTTGACAAATCAGGTAAATGGCACATGCCCAGCGAACTAATGTTAACCGATCTACCGGATGGATTTGAATCAACTTCCATAGCCGCCAAGGAAGTTGCTGAAAAGATAGGAATGAGGCAGCCTGAGCGTGAGCAGGCTTTGGAAGTTGTCACAGGGGGTGACCATGATTTCAAGATGTTGATTGAGCATTATCAGTCCGCATCGAATGACGAGCGAAAAAAAATACTCAAGACAATTCCCCGTGAAGTCCCGCCTGAACCAGCACCTTCTTTCAAAGATGGCTTGAAAAGCCTCGGTCGTTCGCAACAAGGTACAATAGAGCATGGCGATAAGAAAAGATTCCCGGTCTCTAATCCTGACGGTTATCAAGGAAAACTGATCAAACTAGTTGCTGATGGTGTCGAAGAGCATCAATCAACACTGCATAAAATAACGTTTTCTCCTGTGAGAGATAATCCATCAAATGCAGAAGCACGCAGTTTTCTTTACGAACAATATCGTGGCTATTGCCAAGTCACGGAGACGACTTTTCCAAAGGCAAATAGAAATTGGGATGGTGTAGCAGAAAACTATTTCGAGGCATGTAGCCTGCTTTCATATGCAAATGCCGACTATCTCAATAATGCTGGCAATATGCTTTGCGTTAGTGCTGACACCATGGCAAAATTTAAGTATGCAAGTGTTAAATTTCTGGAAAGCATTGAGGATGCAATCGAAACATTCAAGGTAAATGGTGAATCAGCAGAGAGCGTATCTGTAAAGATTCGGATAGCAGGCGAAGAGCGTTTCATTCAATGGAATCAGCGTCACTTCATGCGTTTGATCGCCCTATATGAAAAAGCGTGATGGTGAATACTATTTCGAGACGGTGGAGGCACTTTCCAGAGATCATTTCGCCAAAGAACATGAAGCGCAATTCCTGGCTCTGTGTCCCCTATGCGCGGCCAGGTACAAGGAGTTCGTAAAGAAAGACGAAAAAAACATGGAGTCCTTTAAAAACGCGTTGATGAATTCGGAAGACGCCGAAGTCTCTCTGCAGCTCGGAGAGCTGAACACGAGCGTTAGGTTCGTCGAGAGCCACCTTCAGGACATAAGGACGATCATCGAGGCTTAGGAATGAAAGTGCCGGTACAAATCTGAATAAGAGTAACTTTAGCTGAAGCATATTGAGAGGATATAATGAGTAACTATCTCCTTATATCCATAACCTGCAAAGACTTGCGGAAATGCTGGATATAAAATTGGCAGATGATCAAACAGAAAATATGCTATGATGGCAATATGAGAACGACACTATCAATAGATGATGATGTGATGGAACGGGCACGGGCCGTTGCAGCCAAATTGAGTGTGCCATTTAAGACGATTGTCAACGAAGCTCTTCGTGCCGGCCTGTACCAGGTGGAACAACCACCGAAAGCAGCGTCGCTACAAAACGAAACCTCACAAAATGGGCCTCCGGAACGGTCGCAATATAGATAATATCCAGGAACTGCTGGCCCAGATTGAAGGCGAGGATTCCCGTTTATAAGTTGCCAGAGGTATAGAACGTAAAAGGATATTTACAGATGGTGTTGATAGGGATAATTTTTTAAATCGACGTGGAACTTTGTTGGTTGCGCCTTAGTAGTTCAACTGTTACATCATTTATTGTTACTGTATAGAGCGTTTAAGGTTTTACTGCTCTCATCAAGACCATCCTGACAAAAACCGCCAAGAAAGCTGCGGATATCATCCAGATAAGCTTTTGCCCCGCCCTTCCGGCCGGACAAAAGGGATTCCTTTGCTTCACCAATTATAGACATAAAGGTTGCCAAAACATCTTCAACATGTCTGTTTTCGCCGATCAGGCTTGCATAAAGACTTGGATCCTGCGAAAAAAGACGGCCTATCAGATTGATCTTCAACCTGAAAACAGGGGTTGAATAAAACATTACCTCGTCAGGAGGCATATTCATCTTTTGAAGAGTTCTACCCATGCAAACGGTTAAAAAATGGGTAAGCCCCTGGACAACGGCCATATTCCTGTCGTGTGTAACCGGATCCATACGGGTAACCACGGCCCCCTTTTCACGCAGCTCATTTTCCAGCCATTTTAGCCATCCGGTTCCCCTGCCGGGGCATATAATAATATTTTGCCTTTTTATTGAATCTGTAAAAGGACCAAACAAAGGATGTGTTCCAATAACCTGGGCCTGCGTAAAATGCAGCATGCTTTTCAAAATAGTTTCTTTGAGAGAACATAAATCCATCAAAACCTGATCCTGGCTTAAAATCGGCCCGATCTCCTCTGAAAGGCGTATTGCAACATCAATAGGCACACTCAGGATCACAACATCACTCTTTTTTGCTATATCCAAAGGTGAAAGCAACGTTTTTCTTCCTGAAATCAAAACACTATGGCCTGCCTCTGAAAAAAAATTCTTGAACCAGCGACCCATATTGCCGGTCCCGCCAATTATGCCTATAGTAATATTGCTCATCGGATAGCCCTTTGTCTTAGCAGATGATCAGCAAGCACAAGCGATACCATTGCCTCGCATACGACATTGATACGCGGTATTGCTGAAACATCATGCCTCCCTGTTGTTGAAATGGTTCTTGCATTTCCTGACCGGTCGATTGTATCCTGCTCAATCTTTATAGAAGGTATCGGTTTAACGGCAACACGTATTACAATATCATCTCCATTGGATATGCCTGCCAGAA
>Ga0307380_10007281_pt1 | contig 14416 bp, 10 predicted proteins | sample UN3MG_FD_202239 | JGI IMG/M metagenome (GOLD analysis project Ga0307380, IMG submission 202239) | Soil microbial communities from Risofladan, Vaasa, Finland - UN-3 | ecosystem: Environmental > Terrestrial > Soil > Coastal area > Acid sulfate soil | place: Finland: Risofladan, Vaasa | collected... | reverse complement strand
AAACGATCACCGTCGTACGCCTGACCGGCCAGCGCCGCCAAGAGACGTTCGAGGCGGAGGTTCTGGAGGAAATCCGCGGTTATCGAACGCCCAAGCGAATCTGGCTGGTGGGCATCGACCATCTCGGCGATTCCGCGCTGCGGGCGGGCACGCGGTGGATCGTGGCAAGCGATCAAGCGAGAAGGTCCGAGGAAGTCGGTCGCGTATTTGCCGAACTGGCCGACACCGAGGAGAACCGAGCCAAGGTGCGTCGCTGGGTGGTTCCCGCATGGCAATACACGCCAATCGTCATGGTGGTCCGAGTGACCGATGCACCGCCCGAGCGAGGTGGCCGGGTTGTATTCGAGGTGATCAACGTCCTGCGCGGCAAGGTAGCAGACCGCTACCTGGTCGCGAATGCCTGGGACTTCGAGAAGTTCCGTCCGCTGGTGGCCGACGGCAAGCTCCACCTGCTCTCGGCCTGGAACATCGTTCCCGTTGAATACACGGAACACCCGCTGGTTCGGGTCGAGTCGTGGACCGAGATTACGGAACCGCAGATTGCAGCCGTCAAGCGAGATCTGGCTGCCGACCCCTACGCTCGGCGGATTCAGCAGATCGAAGCCGGTGTGCAGAATCTTGCGACACTCAGCAACGCCTGGCGGTTCCATCAGGCGCCGCTGGTCGCGGAAGTGGTGGTCAATGCCGTGGGACAGGAGGGGAGTTCGATGGGAGGCACGCATTTCACCATGGCGCCCACGCGGTGGTATCGCGGCCGAGTCAAAGAGGAATCGCTCCAGCATGGCATTTCCGTCGCAGCGCCGGGGCCCATCGACTGGACGGGGTTGAACCTTGATGACCTGAAGACTAGGCCGGCGTATCTGTTCTACGGAGGCGGTCACGGCTATTGGGGAAAAGAGCGGTCCGGCGACCCATTCATCGCCGCCGGCTGGAAGGTGGGGGCCGGGCCGGTCGCACGGTTGCCCCTGACCGAGGACAGCCAGAAGCGCGTGCGCCAGTGGCTCTCCGCCCCTGAACTGATGCGAAAGGGCGACGTCGACGCAGCTATGAGAATGGCCGCGCACCTGCTCCTTCAGTGTCACGGCGCCAACGAGGAGGCAATCAAGCTGTGTGCGTGGATCCTGGAGCGTGAACCGAAGAACTTCAAGGCGGTATTCTTTCTTGGCGAGGCGTATGCCGCGCAGGGACGGCACGACAAGGCACTCGAACAGTTCCAGAACGCAAAACGCCTAGCAGAACCGGACTCGGACGAGGAGGTCTGGGCAGATTGGTTCATTCGCCGCGAAGAGGCTGCTCGGAGGCGTCAAGAATCCGGGGAGGCTGGAAGCCGAGGCCAGAACTCATGTACCGAACAGCCGGATCCGGCCGCCGAAATATCTCGACTGCGCCAGCAGAACGAGCGTCTCCAGGCCGAGGTGCAGAAGTTGAAATACACGCGAATGCTCGTGCCGAATCCTCACAACGGTGAGGGAACCGTCGTAATCGGAGATCGACGCTACTGGCTGGAATATACCCAGTCGGCGCGATTTGTGCACTCGCCGTGTTATCGACCAACTGGCGATGCGAACCTGGCCTACTACTTCCGCAAAGGCCAAGGCTGTCTGGCTCTCAATCCGCAGGGATGTGGACGGCCGCGCGAGATTCCCAGTCGATGGGCTTTGGAAGCGCTCAGCGCAGACGGTACTCGCGCGATCGTGCTAAATGACGAGTTGGTCTCGTGCCTGATCGACCGGGCCGGGGAGAAAGTGCTCTTCTCGTTGGAGACGTTGAAAGAGTACCATTGCACGCGGTGGATGTTTTCCCCGAATGGCAAGTACGCCTACACCCTGCGCGGCTCCGCGCCCGGCGGGTTGCCATACGTAGATGTCGGTAAGGCGGCCCTTCGAATCTTCAAGCCCGGCGAAGACGGCGGTTCCGGCTGGCGGTTCAGCGGCGTTCCATTAGATGGTGGGAAACTGCTGCTGTTTGCCAATAGCGCCGGCCACGACGCCGAGGGCAAGCCGTTTAGACGGTGCCACGTGGTGCGTCTGGACATGGACAAGCCGGAAGGAGCCGTGGTCGTAGACGACCGCGTCGGTGTCGATTCTGCCCCGGCCATTCGCAACGGCGTGGTCCTGTGTCGTTTGTTCGATGGACGGATCGCCCTGCTCTCCGTAGAATCGCTGAAGGTGGTTGCCACGTGTGATCCTTTGAAGAACGACCGCGCGGTGTGGTTGGGCTTCGCCCCCGGTCGAGGCGACGTCTACGTTGTGGCTAACGGCGTGCATATACACGACCAAAGCAACCTGAAGCGTCTGGCGACTCTCGCTGTAGGCGGATGCTCGAACGCCTACACGATCGGTGTCACGTTCTCGGAAGACGGCAAGCACGCCTACGTCGCCACACCTTATGGGCACTACTTCGCGGTGATCGATACTCAGCGGCGTGAGTTGGTTGCCAAGGTGGCCTTGAAGACCTCGGCCGCCGGAGTATTGCTTTGGCCCTGGGAGCCCGAAGAGGGTGTTTCCGAGAAGCGCGGCACATGCTTGGTGATCACGACCAGATTGCCGTGGGAATAGGGGTTGCTGCACCTATGATGGGCCGTCGGACAAGAAGAACCACATCCATCCAAACAGGAGGATTGAACATGTTGAGAGCAAGAATGATCGCTTGGCGCCCGCTCGCTCTGGGTCTTGCCCTGGTTGCCTCGACCGTTTGTTCCGCTCGGGCCGAGGAGTTCAAAAGCAACTGGGACAAGACCCCCGACCGCGTCTGGATCGGGCCCGACTGGTGGGCTAACCGCGTGGAAGACTGGCGAATCCACGATGGCCGACTGGAGTGTGTTCAGCCCGGAATGAGGGCCGCCTATCTCACCACGCGGACTCTGGGGGGCGAGTTTCAGTTGAGTGTCCGCACGGGTATGCTCGGCAAACCCGATACACTCGACAAACGCGGGCTCACCGGATTCTTCTTCTCCAACATGGGGGAAGACGACTACAAGACTGAGGACTTGCTCCGCAGCACCACTTCCCTCAAAACGTTTCTTGCCGGACTGGACGGCGAGAGCCGCTTGGTGGTCTATTGGGTCAGAGACGCCGCTGTGGTGAGCAAGAAGCGACTTGCCCGCCACGAGAACGAAGACATCCGGCTGGAATTTCGAGCCGTACCGGTCGGCAAGGGGTACTCGCTGGAGTTCGCGGCATTCGATCACAAGACGGGCAAGCTGCTGGACCGACTCCCGTTGGACGGCGACGACGAATACCCGCCGGACCTGCCGAGACCGGCAGACGGCGAGTTCCCGGCGGAACCGCTAAACGGCTACGTGGCACTGGTAGCTGGGACTTCTCCCGCGACAGAAGGCGGTGAGCCGCGTACGCCTGTCCGGTGTTGGTACCGCGACTTCAAACTCTCCGGCAAGGACGTGAAAACGCACGCTGAGCGGCCGGAACCGCCCGGCGAGCATACAGAACAGGTTGGCGAAAGCGAGGGGTCGACCATCGAGCAACCACCGGCCGACAAATTGGCCGTTCTGCTGGACTCTTTGGCGAAACTGAAACTCACGTCGGAACAAGAGTCGAAGATTCGCGCGCGGTTTGCCGACCGGGAGAACCAGAATCCGCCAAGTCCCGCCACGTTTGCGGAGTTCCTTCGGGAGATCTTGGACGAAGAGCAACAGGCCGTTTTCGATCGACTGATCGAATCTCCCGATTTCTAAGCCGAGGAGTCCGGGCATCGCGTTCCCGGCACCTATGAAGTGACGGGCCTGACCGCTGCGTCAAGAGATAAGGGTCCCAACGGCCGGACTTGGGCCGCGAGAACACTGAAAGAATGGGGCTACGCCCGGTGGGGACCACGGGGGCGACTCGTGCGGCGGGGGAGAGTGAAGGGGACGGAATCCAACGCAAGACGCCGAGTTCCACCGGTCAGCCACCCAAGGTCGCACCGGAGGGCCGAAAAGTCGACGACCCCGAAGCCCGGCCGGACAAGCACTCCGAGGTGTGGCGCAGGACCCACCGGGCGCTCGGCCAACGTCTGCCGGCAGTCGAGTTCATCGAATGTCCACTGGAGGTCGTGCTGAGTTTCTTCCGGGAGGTCCTGGAAGCCGAGATTCGTCCGGACTGGGCTGCGCTAAAACGGATTGGAGTTACCGAGGCCACGATGGCGGATTTCTATGCGCGTAGCGACTTCATTTCCTCTGCCTCGGGCAGCGGTTCGCCTTCGGGGGGCAACTCACCCGACTTGCGGAACTGTTCCATCCATCGACCGATCGACCACGAGGAGACCCCCAGTCGACGCCCCGCCTCCGCCTGCGTGTATCCCTGCTCGACGACCAGCCGAGCTGCCCCCAACCTGAATTCCTTCCCGTATCGTTTTCGTTTCGCCATGACGGACACTCCTTTCTGCCAGGGCCATATTCTACCCTCGCTCCGAGTGTCCGCCAGGCATAGGGCACCTCAGTTGACGCCGCCGCGGGCTCCGAGTGCGCGGGGCTCGCGTCAACAATTCTGGTTCTGACTATGCGGGGAAACCGGCTGTTGATCGCAGCCTGCGTCGTGCGCATTGCCCTTGAAGTCCTCCTTGCGCAGCCCAAACCGCCTCATCTTGTCGTAGAGCACGCGCGGATCGATACCCGCCATCTCGGCCGCAATGCCCATTCGTCCGGCCGCCATTTTGAGAACGTTGACCAGATAAGCGCGCTCGACACCTACAAGGATCGCCGACAACGGCTTGGCCAGCCATTCCTGGGGGAACTCAAGCGGGACGGACTGGTTGGGTTGAAGGTCCGACGCGGCTTCGCAACGACCGCAGATCCGAATCTCCTCCGGTAGGTCAATCAGCTCGATCAGGTCATGGGAGCTGACGAGCATCGTCCGTTCGATGACGTTGATCAGCTCGCGCACGTTGCCCGGCCACTCGTAGGCGAGCATGGCCTCCATCGCGCCTGGAGCGATTCCGGTTGCGCGATTAGAAAACTGACTCCGGAAATAGTCGACGTAAATGTCGATTAGCTCTGGAACGTCTTCACGGCGCTCCCTCAATGCTGGCATGGCAAGGGTGACGACGCTCAGGCGGTAGTAGAGGTCTTCTCGGAACGATTTCTCCGCGACCTTCTTTCGGATGTCGCTATTGGTGGCCGCGATCACGCGAACGTCGATGGGCCGCGATTTTTCGCCGCCGACGGGGCGTACGGTCCGATCCTGGAGAACGCGGAGCAGTCTCCCTTGGAGGTGAGTGGGCATTTCACCGACCTCGTCCAGGAAGAGTGTGCCGAGGTGGGCCAACTCGAAACAGCCTCGCCGCGACCGACTGGCCCCGGTGAACGCCCCCTCCTCATGGCCGAACAGCTCGCTTTCGAGCAGCGATTCGGTTATCGCCGCGCAGTTGACGGGCAGAAACGGCCCGGATCGTCGAGGCCCCTCTTGGTGGATGGATCGAGCCAGCCATTCCTTGCCGACCCCGGTTTCCCCGAGGATCAGAAGGGTTGTATTGGACGCTGCGACCCGCCTGGCAACCTCCATGAAGCTCCGCATGGGCAGGCTAAGAGACACGAAATCACTCAGTTTCGGCTGCTCGTTCGTAAAGACGCTGCCGAGCCGGGCAGCCAGGCTACGGCGGCGACGTGCGACAATCGCCTCACACACGCTACGGAGGTCGTCCTCCGACAATCCCGTGTACAGGACCGCGAGGCAACCCGCCACCAGAAAATGGGCTCGCTCGGAGGGGTTTTCTTGGTCCACGAGGGTCACCACATCGGGTGACTCAGGAAGCGATCGAAACGATCGCACCACGTCGTCCAGATTCCCTGCGAGCAGGTCGCGGCCAACAAAAATCAGGTCCGTCGACTCCCTCGCCGCGTGCGCCCGAATCTCGTCGACCGATGCGCAGCCTTCGACGCCAACGTTCAGACACACCAGGATATTGTCAAGCCTTTCGGCCAAGGAGGGCTTGTCGGTTGCCAGAATCGCGTGAAGTAGCATGCAAGGATCCCATCGCCGTAGGTTTTCAGATCGGAGTAATCATCCGAAGCAAGTCCGGCATTGTACTCCGAATCTCGACCGAGACAATTGCCACGAGGAGTGAATCTGGGCGATCTGCGACAGCGAAAAGGCGGGGCAAGGCCGTCTGCTGGCAAGTTCAGCCGGTCTGGCGGCGGTTGGCACGCGAAATGCTTTGCCTTTGGGTAGGAGCCAACCATTTTCCGGGCGGCGTTTGTTTCCGGCCCGGCGCCTTCCCGTGTGGCTTCTGACGGAGTCCTCCAATGAACCGAGCTGCGAAGGCGACGAGTACCCGGCGTGTTTCCCCGGCCGAATCGGTAGAAATCCGTCCTGCCCAGGCCGTGCGACCGCCCAAGCCCAGACCCCCGCAAATCAAGCGCTAGCCCTAATGGCCGATGCAGGCCGGGGAGATCAGCTCGCGTTCTTCATGGTCGTGCGGCAGGGATAGAGCGATTCCCACCGTCTCGGTTTCTTCCGGATCAAGTCACTGAATGAGTTAATGAAAGGATTCACATGAGCGATTTCGGAGCCGGCAGTCTGTCTCAAGTCTTGGACGGCGAAGAAGAACCTCCCGACGTAGCCCCACGGACCTTCCTTTCCTCCCGGACACCTCGGATAGAGCCTGACGGCTCGCCACTGCTGTCTTTCGGGGCGGCCGTGAAGAACGGCGGCGGTGCCCCCGGTTGTCGGCGATCAAGCCCGAAAGTCCGAGCGTTTCGCAGAGCCTTCTTTCCCGGACTCGCCGACGCTGACTGGAACGACTGGCGATGGCAGATCCAGCACCGAATCCGCACGTTGGACCGGTTGGAGGAGATGCTGGTTCTGTCGCGCGCGGAGCGGGAATCGCTGTTTTCGCGGGGGATGTTGCTCCCGATGGGGATCACGCCTTACTACATGAGCTTGATCTCCCCCGACGATCCCGGCCAGCCTTTGCGACGAACGGTTGTGCCTACGACGGCTGAGTTCACGCAGTCCGCCGGGGAGGCCGACGACCCGCTCGGCGAGGACGGACACAGCCCGGTTCCCGGCCTGATCCATCGCTATCCGGATCGGGTTCTGCTGCTGGTGCACGATTTCTGTTCGACCTACTGCCGATACTGCACGCGGTCGCGGGTCGTGGGCCACGGTCAGATCATGGCCCGGCAGGCCCGGCTGGAGCAAGCCTTGGATTACATTCGGGAAACCCCGACCGTCCGCGACGTGTTGCTCTCGGGCGGAGATCCCCTGACGCTGAGCGACGAACGGCTGGAGTGGATTCTGACCCAGCTTCGGGGGATCCCGCACGTCGAATTCGTCCGTTTGGGGACCAAGATGCCGGCCGTGTTGCCGCAGCGGATCACGCCCCGACTTTGCCGGATGCTGCGGAAGTATCACCCCTTGTGGATGAGTCTCCATTTCACACATCCTGACGAGTGCACGGAGGAGGCCCGCCTTGCCTGTACCCGTTTGGCCGACGCCGGGATCCCTCTGGGCTCGCAGACGGTCTTGCTGAAGGGCGTCAACGACGACGTGGAAACGCTGAAACAACTCTACCACCGACTGCTCGTCATGCGAGTGCGGCCCTACTATCTCTACCAGTGCGACCCCATTTCCGGGTCGTCGCACTTCCGCACGCCCGTGTCGAGGGGGCTGGAGATCATTGCAGGCTTGCGGGGTCACACGACTGGCTACGCCGTGCCGACCTACGTGATCGACGCGCCGGGTGGCGGCGGCAAGATCCCCTTGCAGCCCGACTACGTTCTCGGACGGGAGGGCGACTACCTGTTGTTACGGAACTACGAAGGAGACATATTCCGGTATCCCGATCCCCTTCTGCCACAGGAAACGCAAGAGGTGGGCTTATGAGCGACCAGGAGGTTCTCTGTGCCTTGTGCGCAAGTTGTGGGCCGACGTGCTGCGAATTCCGCGAGATCTACGTCACGCCGGGAGACGTGGGGCGGATTGAGGCTTTTAGCGACCGGCGAGAGTGCTATGAGTTCGCGCGTCCGGCCGATCCAGCGTACGGCGACCAGGACGACGACCCCGCATGGACAAGCTGCGTGTTCCGTACGGACGGCACTCGCCGGGTCCTCCGGCAACGATCCCATGGAGCGTGCGTCTTCCTCGGACGTCAGGGATGTGTGTTGCCGACGGAAGTCCGTCCCCTGATTTGCCGGCTCCACCCGTACGATTACGACGAACGGGGCGTGAAGGATGTATTGGTGGCGGAATGTCCGGTCCATCTGCTCCCGCCGGGGCAGGCGTTGATCGCGGCGCTGGGCATGAGCCTCAAGGACGCCCGCCGGTGGCATGAGCAACTCTACCAAGAGATTCGCCTCGAGAGGGGAATGATAGAATGCACGTCGGTTTGACCTACGATCTGCGCGACGAGTATCTGGCAGCCGGATACGGCGAAGAGGAGACGGCCGAATTCGACCGGGCCGACACGATCGACGCGCTGGCTGAAGCACTTAGGGAGTTGGGGCACGAACCAGACCGGGTCGGCAATGCTCGGCAACTCGTCCAGCGACTGGCCTGCGGCGACCGCTGGGACCTGGTGATGAATATCGCCGAAGGCTTGCGCGGAGTCGCCCGGGAGGCCCAGGTGCCGGCCATTCTGGAAGTCTACGACGTTCCCTACACCTTCTCGGACCCGCTGGTAATGGCCCTATGCCTGCACAAGGGGTTTGCCAAGACGGCCGTGAAGGCGGTTGGTGTGCCTACGCCCGACTTCGCAGTCGTCGAGGGGCTTGCCGATCTTGAGAAACTGGATCTGCCGTTTCCCCTGTTTGCCAAGCCGGTGGCAGAGGGAACGGGCAAGGGAATCGGGTCGTCGTCCGTGCTCCATGACCGTTCGGCCCTCGAGCGGGTCTGCACCAAGTTGTTGGCCCGATACCGACAGCCGGTGCTCGTGGAGACCTACTTGCCGGGGCGAGAGCTGACCGTGGGCTTGATCGGCACGGGCTCGAATGCCCGCGTCTTGGGAACGCTGGAGATCGTCCTTCTCCCGGGCGCCGAGCCGGAAGCGTATTCGTACAAGAACAAGGAACTCTGTGAGGAACTAGTCGATTATCGGCTGGTCCGGGCCAAGGAGGACGAGGAAGTCCGGAGGGCCGAGTTGTCTGCCCTCACGGCTTGGCGCGCGTTGGGCTGCCGTGACGCCGGCCGGATCGATTTTCGGTCCGACGCCGCCGGCCGGCCTTGTTTCCTGGAGGCCAACCCGTTGGCGGGGCTCCATCCCGCGCACTCCGACCTGCCCATGCTTTGCACTCGGCTGGAAATCGGGTACTCTGAATTGATCGATTGGATTATTCGGTCGGCCGCGGAGCGTTTGATCCCGGACTCGGGAAAACGGCTTGCCGAATCTGCCGCGCAGGACCAGTGATGCGTATCGCCGTCGTTCACAATCAGGTGTCCCGCAATGCCTCGGCGGCCGATCGCGACGTGTTGGCTCAGGTATCGGCCGTTTCGCAGTCCCTGGAGCGGCTGGGCCATGAAGCGGTCACGGTCGATGCGACGCTGAACCTGAAGGCACTCCGGTCTCGGCTGTCGGATCTCCACCCGAACGTCGTGTTCAACCTGGTGGAGTCGCTGGACGGCTCCGACTGGCTGATGTTCCTGGCGACCGGTCTGTTCGATGCGATGGGGCTGCCCTATACCGGGTCCCCAACCGAAGCGGTTTTGCTCGCAAACCACAAGCTGCTGGCCAAAGAGCGGCTTCGGCAGGCGGGTCTGCCCACGCCCGATTGGCTGGCGGGACGGGCGCGACGGCCCGGGCGCGACGGAAGTGGCTGGGACGGTCAGCGGTTTCGCCCGGACGTATCGTACATCCTCAAGGCGGTCGCGGAGCATGCTTCCGTCGGGTTGGGGGACGCGTGCGTTGTGGCAGCGGATGACGAAAATGCGTTGCGCCGCCGACTGGAGGAGCACGCCAAAGCCCTGGGATGCGTCTGCTTCGCGGAGCACTACGTCGACGGCAGGGAGTTCAACCTCTCGCTGCTCGCATCGCCGGACGGCCCAGAGGTCCTCCCGGCCGCGGAAATCGATTTTTCGGCGTTTCCGCCCGGCAAGCCGCGGATCGTGGGATATGAGGCCAAATGGGAAGCCGGCTCGTTCGAGTACGATAACACGCCGCGAGGATTCGACTTCCCGGATGCCGATGGGGCGCTCGTGAGCGAGTTGAGCGACCTGGCGATTGCCTGCTGGAATCTGTTTGGGTTGCGAGGCTATGGGCGGGTCGATTTCCGAGTCGACGCCCGGCGGTGTCCCTGGATCCTGGAGGTGAACGCCAATCCTTGCCTTTCGCCGGACGCAGGCTATGCCGCGGCACTTGCCCGGGCGTCGATCCCCTTCGAGAAGGGGATCGAGCGGATCCTGGACGACGCCGTAGCAATCGAGAGCGGGCTTTCGCTCGGCCAACGGGATACCTCGGGTGGAGCGTGCCCTGCTGTACCGCCGGTGTGATCCAGCAGCAGCACGGAAAGCACCGCGCGTAAACCAGCCTGCAATCGGAGATCGCCATGTTTCTCATTCGCCGTATCCACGACGACGTGCTCCCGGTTAACCAGGAGGCGATACGGCAGGTGCAGGTGATACTGCGATCGCATTTCTCGGCCGTTCATCCCGATGAGATCGAAGGGCTGGCCGCAAAGCTCTGCAACCCGTTCAAGCAGCGGTTTCGCAGCGTTCTGCTGGTTGGCGAACGGTCGCGTGGGCGCGTGGCCGGCTTTGCATTCCTGATGCACGAGCCCGAATTGAGGTTCTGCTATCTCGACTTCATCGCTTCGGCCAAGGACATGACGGGACGGGGCATCGGCGGCGCCCTCTACTACCACGTCCGCCAGGAGGCCATCGCCCTGGACGTGCGGGGCCTCTTCTTCGAGTGCCTCCCCGACGATCCGGACGAGTGCGACGACGCGGGAATGTTTCGCGAGAACGTGGCCCGATTGAAGTTCTACGAACGGTTCGGGGCTCGGCCGATCGCGGGCACGGAGTACCAGAAGCCGATCAAGCCGGGCGACCGCGGCATGCCCTTCCTGATGTTCGACGCCTTGGACGACGGTCAGCCTCTTGCACGGGACTTCGCGCGGAAGGTCGTTCGTGCGATCCTCGAGCGAAAATACGGCCGAATCTGCTCTCCGCGGTACATCAACCAAGTCGTCGAATCGTTTTGTGACGAGCCGCTGGATTTGCGCCCACCACGTTACGTGCATAGCCCGAGGCCCGTGAAGTCCGCCAACGTCCGGCGTTTCGACGCGATCGCCATGGTGGTAAACGAGAAGCACGACATCCACCACGTCCGCGAACGCGGATACGTGGAATCGCCGGTCCGGATCAGTGCGATTAGGTCGGAATTGGAGCCGACGGGGCTGTTTGAGACGATCGCTCCGCGGCATTACTCCGAAAGGCACATCAAGGACGTGCATGCTCCGGATTTCGTGGAGTACCTGCGCAAAGCATGCGCCAACGTGCCGCCGGGGAAGTCGGTCTACCCGTACGTGTTTCCGATTCGAAACGCCGCGCGGCGGCCCAGGGAGCTGTCGGTGCGAGCCGGGTACTACTGCATCGACACCTTCACCCCGCTGAATCCCAACGCCTACCTCGCGGCCAAGCGGGCGGTCGACTGCACGCTGACCGTCGCGGACGAAATCCTCCGTGGCCGCCGGCTGGCCTATGCCCTCGTGCGTCCGCCCGGTCATCACGCCGAGCGCCGGGCCTTCGGCGGGTTCTGCTACTTCAACAACGCCGCCATCGCCGCACACTACTTGAGCAAGTATGGCAAGGTGGCTATGATCGACGTGGACTACCACCACGGCAACGGCCAAGAGAACATTTTCTACGAACGGAGCGACGTGCTCACCGTGTCGATCCACGGCCATCCCAACTTCGCCTATCCCTACTTCACCGGCTTTGCCGACCAGCGCGGCGCCGGGGCCGGGGAGGGATTCAATTTGAACCTTCCGCTCGCAGAGGTCGTTCGCGGCGACCAGTATCGCGAGGCGCTGCGCAAAGCGCTGAAGGCCGTCCACCGATTCGGGCCGGATCTGCTCGTCGTCTGCCTCGGACTGGATACGGCCAAGGGCGATCCGACCGGAACGTGGCCGCTAACGCCCAAGGACTTCGAGGCGAACGGCCGGATGCTCGGCGAGTTGTACAAGCCCACCCTCGTCGTTCAGGAAGGCGGATACCGGACGCGCACACTCGGCGTCAACGCTCGGCACTTCTTCACCGGGCTGGTTGCGGGAGCGCACGGGCGATGAACGACCCCGCCGAAACCTCCGAGTCGTCTCGATCCCTGACGTTTCGTCAAACGGTCGCCGGCCACGACGCGATATGGGTTCGAGGCGTCGTCCAGCGCGCCGAGGTCTTCTCAGCGGCCGAGGTCGACGTCGCGGTCGAGCTGGTGCAGGAGCGCCTGGCCAAAGGGCCGGGCAGCGGTTATCACTTCGTCTTTGCGGAACGCAACGGCCAGGCTCTCGGATACACCTGCTACGGCCCCATTCCGGCGACCGCGCGGCGTTACGACCTCTACTGGATCGTCGTCGAGCCTTGGTGCCGGAGCGCAGGCATCGGCAGGCTCCTTCTCGCGGAAACCGAGCGCCTGGTTCGCGCCCACGGTGGACGGAGAGTCTACGCCGAGACCTCGGGCCGCGACGAGTACGGTTCCGCCCGCGCCTTCTATGAGCGTTGCGGGTTTCGTCGCGAGGCGGTTCTGGAGGACTTTTACGCCGATGGCGACGACAAGATCATCTACGTAAAGGCCCTGCCCAGTGCGTAGTCCACACCAAGAACGTCGCGCTGAACCGGATTGTGAGCCGATTTCCTCCTCCTTGACTCACGGCATTGCTACCCGCTTGCTGGGGAATCACCCGGTGCGTGAAACCTTGCCGGGAGGGGCAAAGTTGAACATCGATCGGCTGTTGCCGTTTCTGTGTGTCTATCGGCGCGATCCAAAGCGTCAGGACGCTGGCACGGGGCTGTTCGTGACGTCCGAAGCATCCTATCTGAACGCTCCGGGGGCGGCGACGCGACGAAAAGGAATGAGGCATCTTGTGCGGCACATTTCGGAAGCGGCGTCCTCTCGCATGGGGGCGTTTCTCATTCTGGAGGTCTGGTCGGGTGACGACCGTCACGTCCCCCAAGCCGTGGATGAGTTGACCGGCGAGCCGCTCCTTCCGGGACCGGGTTTTCGCATCCTCACCCGATTGCCGCGCGCGCCGCAAGGCACGGTGGCCACACTCGAATTCGAACTCCAACGCATCAAGATCCATCGCCAGGCGGCCCGGGTGGACATCAACCTCCGCTCCCGAAATCACCCGCCGCGCATGACCCAGCTCATCTCGGCCACAGAAGCAGAGCGAATCAATTGCTACGTGCCGGGATTGGAGATTTGCCCAATTTACCGCAACCCGCAGACCGGCGAAACGTACGAAGACGTCCTTCGCACTCTGCGCCGGCGCGTTGCCCGCGCGCTGAAGAAGGCGTTTTTCACATTTGCCCTGAATCATACCAGCGTTCGACCGCAACACTACTACGTGTTGGGACGCAAGTCGCTCCCCAAACAGGTCTGGACCGTCGACTCTCAGTTGGCCAACGTGAGCAGCCAGTTCAAATTCCTGCTGCTCATCACGCCCGTCAACGCCGGACGCTCGTGGCATGCCTTTGCCGAGAGCGGGTACGCAGAAGAGCCCAGGTTTCAGTATCGGCCGCTGGAAACCGATCCGCTCCTGCTGAAACGGAGATTGCTGGCGATCCGAACCGACCGGATCGAAGATCCGACGCTGGCCCACCTCTTTCGGCAGACGCAAGACGAGTTGGATCGGCAAATCACGATGCTGGGCGACATTGGCACGCCACGGTTTCTGCCGGGCAGCCTGCAAGTGTACGGGGCTGTGGAGCCCCCGCTACTGGAGTTGGCCCGCGATGTCCTGCGGAGGCTGCCGGATTCGGGCGAGGACACGAGCGGGATCGTGAGCGCCCAAGCATTTGCCCGCCGGGCCACCCAAGAGATACGGCATTACCGTCGTCATTTCTGGCGGCCGCGTCGACCCGGTCGGGTCGTCGCGTGGCGGCACTCCTGGAGGGATGGCTGCCTCGCCGTCTTGCCGACGTCTTGGTCGTGCAGGCTCGACTGGCACCCGACCGCCGTACGGCAGAACTCTCGCGGCAAGAGCGGTTGCGCCTCGTTCAGGCCGCCTTCAGCACCGGCCACCTTGCCGGTGAGAGCGTCTAGCCGCACCGCCACTCGGGAAGCCGACCGGCGAGGAATCGCTGGCCTGGTGCGATCTTCATCAAAATGGCACGGCATCACGACCTTGAAGGCATTCTGCAAGTAGATGATAGCGCCTGGGAAATCCGGCCCGGCACACACGGAGTTGTAAGAAACGCCCCTTTCGCTTCCCGGCTTTCAGCTTGCTCAATCAGCGCCACAGCCGCCGTCAGTTCTTACAAGACCGCCGATT
>Ga0307380_10007279_pt1 | contig 14419 bp, 10 predicted proteins | sample UN3MG_FD_202239 | JGI IMG/M metagenome (GOLD analysis project Ga0307380, IMG submission 202239) | Soil microbial communities from Risofladan, Vaasa, Finland - UN-3 | ecosystem: Environmental > Terrestrial > Soil > Coastal area > Acid sulfate soil | place: Finland: Risofladan, Vaasa | collected... | reverse complement strand
GCGGCCTGAAGAGTGGTGATTATTTGCCCATGTACTTGAAGGACACCTTGACCCGGGCCCGATAGGCCGCCACCTTGCCGTTCTCGAGCTTCAGGTCCAGCTCGGTGATCTCGGCGACGCGAAGGTCCTTCAATGACTTCGACGCCGTCTCCACCGCGTTCTTCGCGGCCTCTTCCCACGACTTCGCGCTGGTCCCCACCAATTCGATGACCTTGTACGTGCTGTCCGTCATGACAATCCTCCTTTCTGAAACTATGGTTTATGGGTTGCTGACTTTTATTACTCGACCCTTGCCGCCAATACTGAGGGGGAACCGGACCATCGTCCCCCGAGCAATGCCGACTTTAGCAGGTAAAAAAAATCAATGCAAGGGCGCTCTGTTCAGAAAAATGGCGGCCAGTAGCCAGCAGCCAGTAGCCGGGGAAAAGCTCACGGGCGCCAACGATGATCTTTTCATGATTTCCGGGCGCCGTGCCGCGGCATGACCAACCGCTCTGAAAATAACCGGTGGCGGGGACACTCTTGTCCCCGGCCGTTGGGCCGACAAGAGTGTCGGCCCCACCCCACCATTTTCATGATTTCCGGGCGCCGTCTCGCGGCGCTGATTAATGATTGCAATCGCGACGCCGATGCCTTATCATCGGCCCCAGGAGCGGAGACGGAAGACGAGGTTGGGCGGGCCGGGGAGCGGAAGCCAGGGCCAAGCCGCCCCGGCGGCGGCGGGAGAGGGAGGAGTGTCCGAGCAAAGGCTTCAAACCGGGTAAGCGAAAGCTCCGGGTCCTGCCGGCGCCGGCCAAGTCAATATCCAATCCAGCGATCAGAGAGGAACGGGCGGAGGGGGAAAGTCTCGAGTTGAACAAGGAGACGGAAAGGGACGTTGGTCCTGTCCCCCGGAGCCGTCGCGGGCGGCGGGTTTCCAGAGGAGAATGAACAGCTATGGCGGAAGGTGTTCAGGGCGGAAAGCGGATGGAACGGGCTTTCCGCCTTGTTTACATACTGGCAATCGTGGCGTTCCTCGCCTTGTTAGGGATCAGCATCGGGGGCCTGTGGGACGCGAATGTGGTGTGGGACGACTCCTACATGTTTGTGCGGTATGCGGACCACTTCCTGGCCGGGCAGGGGATATCGTGGAACCCGGGAGAGGGGCCGGTTTATGGATTGACCTCGCTGGGCTATTTTCTGGTGATCGTTCTCTTCCGGGCGCTCCTGCCGGGGCAAGCCGCGCTCACCGCGATGCTCGCCAGCCTCTCCGGCGCCCTGGTCTTCATCATACTGATGTTCATCCTGCTTGGACGGGCGATTCCGGCCGGCGGCAAGGCCAAGCAGGCGATCAGGTTTTTCATCATCGGGTCCCTGGGGCTAAGCATTGACCCATGGCGAGTACATTGCCTGGACGGCATGGACACGACCTTCGCCCTGGCCTGGCTCACCCTCTATTTCCTGATCGCCAAATGGCGGCAGCAGGCGCCGCGCCCAGCCGGCGCGGTCATTATGGGAATTGTCGGCGGGCTCAGCTATTGGGCGCGGCCGGATCTGTGCCTGTACGCCGGTCTGATACCTTTGGTCATGCTGGTCCTGGAGCGGGACCGCAGAGCGCGGAAACTTTCGGTCCTCACCCTCGTCATAACGGGAGCGCTGACTGGGGGGGGTGATGTTGTTCTCATTCTGGTATTTCCACACTTCCCTGCCGCTCCCGTTCTATGCCAAGAGCCTGTCGGGCTACGGCGCCTTTTTCGTGCGGCAGTATCGGTTCCATCCCATCATGGAACTGCTGACTTTCATGTCGGCCTATTGGTACTTCTTCGTCCTGATCGGGCTTGACCTCGGTATCAACTCCCGGTCGTGGCTGAGAAAGGAGTACGCCGTGGAGACCGGAGCGCTGGCCGCCGCCATTGGGTTCATCTTTTACTATCTGTTTTTCGTGCTCCAGATTATGCCTTTCCGGTTCAGGTTCTACATGCCCGTGTTGCCGGCACTGATGCTGCTCGCGGCGAAAAGCGCGGCGGGCCTGCTGGAGCGCCTGGAGCGTGAGGCGGGGGGCGCGGGCCGGAAGGCGCCGGAGCTTGCCTGGGTGGTGTTCATGATCTTTATGACGGGAGCGTTTTTCCCGTGCGGGGTCATGGTATCGCAGTTCGGGGTCAGGGCCTGGAGCGAGCCGGGGTACGGCTCCATGAGCGTTGTCAATCAGTACCGGAAGCGATGGACCAAGGTCTGGGTCGGTCTGGAAGAATTCGCGGCTCTGCCGGACGACTTCACGTTTGCGACCACGGAGGTCGGGCTCTTGGGAGTGATGAACCCGAACAAGCGCGTGATTGACCTGGCCGGACTCCACGACCTCGACCTCGTCCGCCACGGCTTTTCCGCCGAGCGGCTATTCAAGAACGACCAGCCCGACCTGATCTACATTCCGTACTGGCATTACAAGCTGATGATTGATCAGATTCTCGAGAGCGAGGAGTTCAAGCGCGGCTACGATTACTATCCGGCGAATGCCATCGGCGCCCAGATGGGACTGGCCCTTAACAAGCAGAGCAAGTATTACGGGCGGATGAAAGAGATCGCGCAGAGGTTTGTTAACACTGGCCGCTAGTCGCGGTCCGGCTTGCCGGGCCAGGACTCAAGTCTCGTCAGGCTTTATCGCTTTGAAGCTCGCCTCTATGATTCAACCTCTTTAAGACCGGATTGAAACAGTCAAGGGATTGGTTTATATTTAAGCTAACGCCCGGCGCTTAAAAGATCGGTATTCCATGGCTGTAACGGCGCCGGCATTGGCCGAAGGGATTTAGGAGACGGAAGATGAGGCTGTGCGTGTTGGGGAGCGGGAGCAGGGGCCACGCGGTGTACGTGGAAGCGGGCGAGACCCGGGTCCTCTTCGACGCCGGCTTCACCGGGCTCGAGCTCAAGCGCCGCCTCTCCTCCGTCGGCGTGGACGCGGCCGGCCTCAGTGCCATCGTCATCTCCCACGAGCACTCCGACCACGTCGCCGGCCTCCGCGCCCTGGCCAAGCGCCTGCCCGTCTACGCCACCGAAGGCACCTTTTCCTGGATCAGCAACCGATTCACCTTTAACGGCACCGAGGTCATCCGCCCGGGCGAGTGGTATGCGATCGGCCCTCTCCGCTTCCTCCCCGTCAGCGTGTCGCACGACGCCGAGGAGCCGGTGGGCTTCGTGATCCAGGACGGAGACTGCCGCGCCGCCGTCGTCACCGACCTCGGCGTCGTCACCAAGTCCGTGCAGCACCTGCTCCATGACCTCGACCTCGCCGTGATCGAGTCCAACCACGACCCCCGCATGTTGATTGAAGGGCCATATCCCTGGGACCTCAAGCAGCGCATCAAGGGACGGCTGGGCCACCTCTCCAACCCGCAGGCCGCCGAGCTCATCGCATCCATCTCCCATCCCGGGCTGCGCCACGTCATGGTCGCCCACCTCTCCGAGACCAACAACACCCCGGCCCTCGCCTCCGCCTCCGCCCACGACGCCGTTCCCGAATCCTGCCGCGTCCACGCCTGCTGCCAGGCCCGGCCCGCGCCCATGATCAAGCTGTGACCTTTCAGGGCCGCTCAAAATAAGAAGCAAGAAGCCAGAAGCCAGAATCAAGAAGCCGGAAGCAAGAAGCCGGAAGCCGGAAGCAAGAAGCCAGAAGCCGGAAGCAAGTTCTTCTCCTTGATTCTTGTTTCTTGATTCTTACTTCTTGCTTCTTATCCGCGTTCATCTGTGTTCATCTGCGTTAAAAAAATGACCCTGCCCCCAACACCGGCCCCCTATTTGCCAGCAACGCACAAAATGAATTATATTTTGCTTGGCGGTCTTGGCGTCTTGGCGGTTGATTTTCGCCTGACGCCCGCCCCGAAAAATCCGTGAGGAGACGCGCATGATTCCCAGGTACACCCGTCCGGAAATGGCCAGGATATGGACCGACCAGCATCGGCTCGACGTCTGGCTCAAGATCGAGACCCTGGCCGTCGAGGGCTGGGCCAAAATCGGAAAGGTCCCCCGGCGCGACGCCGCCGTCATCCTGAAACGCGCCGGCTATGATCTCGAGCGCGTGTTCGCGATCGAGAAGGTCACCCGCCACGACGTGGTCGCCTTCACCCAGTCCATGGCGGAGAAGGTGAACCACCCGGCGTCCCGCTGGATCCACTTCGGGCTCACCAGCTCCGACGTGCTCGACACCTGTTTCGCGGTCCAGCTCGTCGAGGCCGCGGACCTCTTGATCAAGGACATCAAGGAATTCATGAAGGTCCTGAAAAGGAAGGCCATGAAGTACCGGCACACGGTCATGATCGGCCGCAGCCACGGCATCCACGCGGAGCCCATCACCTTCGGCCTCACCATGGCGCTGTGGTACGACGAGATGGGCCGGAACCTGGAGCGCATGACGCGCGCCCGGGAGGCCGTCCGCGTCGGCCAGATCTCCGGCGCCGTCGGCACCTACGCCCACCTCGATCCCCGCGTCGAAAAGCACGTGATGAAAAAGCTCGGACTGAAGACGCCCAACATCACCACCCAGGTGCTCCAGCGCGACCGGCACGCGGAATACTTCACGACGCTGGCCGTGGTCGCGTCGTCGCTGGAAAAGTTTTCCATCCAGGTCCGGCACTGGCAGCGCACCGAGGTCCTGGAGGCCGAGGAGTTCTTCCATCAGGGCCAGAAAGGCAGCTCGGCCATGCCCCATAAACGCAACCCCATCGCCTCCGAGAACACCACCGGTCTCGCCCGCGTGGTCCGCGCCGCCGCCGTCCCCGCCCTCGAAAACGTCGCCCTCTGGCACGAGCGCGACATCAGCCACAGCTCGGTCGAGCGCGTCATCGCGCCCGACGCCACCATCGCCCTCGACTACACGCTCGCGCGCTTCACCGGCATCGTGGACCGGCTCATCGTCTACCCCGAGCGCATGAAACAGAACCTCGCGCTCACCCGCGGCCTCTTCCACTCCGAAGGCGTGCTCCTCGCCCTGGTGCAAAAGGGCCTCACCCGCGAGCAGGCCTACGCCCTGGTCCAAAAAAACGCCATGAAGGTCTGGGAGGAAGGCAAAAAGGATTTCCTGGCCTACCTCCTCGACGACCCCGAAATACTGCACCATCTTGGCGCCCAGGCCCTCGCCGACTGCTTTGACCGGAAACACCTGCTCTCCAAGGTGGACATGATCTTCAATCGAGTGTTTGCGGCGAAGAAGGGTCAGGGAAGGAATCTATGATAAAATATCAATTAAGGTGAAGGATGACATTACGATTAAATTTCAATGAAAAGCTTAAGAAGGTTGCTGACGGCTCTCGATTCGAAATTGCTCTGAGCGTTGCGGAAGAAGATTTGACCATCGAACTCCGCGGCCTCAGCCAAGTTCCGTGGTCAGATTTTCTTCTGAACCCCCGCCGACTGCGCGGCAGCGATTTTCTGATGAGATGGTCGCAGGGAGTGTGGAGCGAAGAGCGGCTGATCCAAGCGGTCAATGTAACGGGTAAATATTATGCATTGCCTTATGGGCCCAGTGGGACCGCGCCTGATGATGATATCAGGGCCTTTGAACTTTATTTTGAGCGGTTGGAGCAGGCCGCATTGGGGAAAATGAAACGGCCGGATTTACTCATCTTCCGGAAGTCTGACGAGCCTGTTGTCCTTAAGCTCGTTTCAGAAATCGGAGGTACACCGGAGTTGCCGTTCACGCCTGAGGACCGCCCGAAAATGAAAGAGCTTATTGCGCGAGCCGTCATCGCGGTGGAGTGTGAAAACAGCTTATGGCGAGCCCGCCAGATGCCCTATTATGGTTCGGAACTGAAACCGCAGCGCAGGCTGGGCGGCCAGCTTGGTTTGAAAAAGACCGCCGTGCTTCCAACCGTCATTATTAAGGAAGAGGACCGGGTCCCTCTAATCAAATGGCAGAATCAACACCGAATCAAGATAAATATCTGGCACGTGTTTTACGATTTGGCTTTCGGATTGTCATTGGACGCCGCCGAGGACCTCGTCACAACCGGACGGATTGAGCCGACGGTCCAGGTTTTTCAGGCGCCGGGCGGCGCCACGACTAAAAAAATCATTTATAAATATTACTATCACTATGCTTACCTCCTGGGAGAATCCAAGGAAGAACCTATCCTCGTCGCTGATCATATAACGGATAAAAATGGACATATCCTCCCTTATGTGAAGTTTCAAGGAGGGCGACTGGAAATCAGTCGGGACGCGCTAAAGGTATTGGATAATATTTCCGCGAAAAGATAGGGACAAATGGAATTGAATAAGCCAGCGCCAAAAATTCCGCGGAGCGGTCCGGAGCGGGAAGCTCTTCAGGTGAAGGGACAGTTCTGGACCCCTGATTGGGTGGCACAGGCCATGGTGGCTTACGTGGCGCTAGAATGCGACCGCATCTTTGATCCCGCGTTTGGCGCCGGGGCTTTTTTGCGCGCGGCCCGGGAAATAGAGAGGGAGCTCAATAAAAAGCTTGAGTTCTCCGGCGCCGAGATTGATCCGCAAGCTTTGTCCTTGGCGCGGGACAACGGAATCGCCGAGCCGGACCTTGCCGCCATTAAAAAAACGGATTTCCTTGCGGACCCTTCGATTGGGCCCTTGCAGGGCATTGTAGCTAACCCTCCATACCTCCGGCATCATCGCCTTTCCGCAGAGCGAAAAGCCCGGCTCAAGTTCATGAGCCGATCCTTTACGGGCCTAAATATTGACGGCCGGGCCGGGCTGCACGTGTATTTCCTTCTGCGCGCATTACAGTTGCTGGAGAAAAAAGGCCGCCTGGCCTTCATAATGCCCAGCGATACATTTGAGGGCGTGTTCGCGGGGGGCTTGTGGCGATGGATCACGAGCCACTATCGTCTGGATGCGGTCATAACTTTTCATCATGATGCTTCCCCTTTCCCCGAGGTCGATACCAATCCGGTGATTGTCCTCATTGAAAACTCCGCGCCCGCCGAGGAGATATGGTGGGCCAAGATCATGCCCGGCACGCAAAAAGCCCTCAAAGCCTGGGTTCGTTCCGGTTTTTCAGATCTACTGGCCTCTGATATCACAATCCGCCGGAGGAAGGTTGAGGAAGGGACGGCTACCGGTTTTTCTCGAGAGCCGCAAATTTACTCTGCCCAACACAAGCTTGGAGATTTTGCCCGGGTGATGCGCGGTATTGCCACCGGCGCCAACGATTTTTTTTTCCTGACCAGGACGCGGGCCTCCGATTTGAAGATTACCCCGGAGTTCCTGGTTCCGGCTATAGGCAGGACAAGAGACGTGCCGGGGGCGGTCATTGATCACGATCTTATGAAAGCGCTTGAGGAGAAGGGGCGGCCGACTTTACTTTTTTCTCCCGATGGCCGGGCCCTCCCGAAATTTCCGGCGCCAGTGAGAAAATACCTTCAGGAAGGCGAGCAACGAGTAATAAACAATAAAACCCTTATTGCGACGCGGAATCCCTGGTACAAAATGGAGACCCGCTCAATTCCCCCTATTCTCTTCGCTTATCTGGGGCGCCGCCGCTGCCGATTCATCTTAAATAAGGCGGGAGTTGTCCCCTTGACCTGTTTGATGTGCATTTATCCCGACAATTCCGACCCGGTTGCCGTTAAAAGCCTTTGGGAAATTCTTAATCATAATGAAACAATTGAAGGCCTTGCACTGGTAGGAAAGTCCTATGGTTCCGGTGCAATCAAGGTGGAACCCCGAGCCCTCGAGAGGCTTCCCTTGCCGCAGGAATTGGTTGCCGCCGCGGGATTGGAGAATCGGGCCCAAAGTGAGCAGATGCTCCTTTGCTTTTCTTAGGGAGAACCGCTCAAACAGATGAGCTTGAATAATCCATCCCAGCCCGCTGAATCAAAGGCAACGCCCATAATCCCGGATGACGACCTCCCCCCGCTTAAATTCGAACGCTCCGATCTCTTGTGGGCCCTGACCCTGGCCCTGATGGCGCTGATCCCCGGCATCCCCTTCCTCCTCCACCACCAGACCATCATCGGCCTTTTCCCGGCGGGCAACAGCGAGAACTTGAACGAGTGGATGATCTACCGCCAGTTCATCAACCGCTCGTTCGCCGCCGGGCTGCTCCCGGCATGGACCCCGCAACTCCTCGCCGGCATGCCCTTCATCGGATGGCCGCACACCAGCGTCTTCGCGCCGCTGGGCCTGATCTACGCCAATCTGCCCTTTTCCACCGCCGCCGTCGCCGGCCTGTTCGTACACGCCGCCATCTTCATTGTATCCATGTACGTGTTGCTGCGCCTCGTCCCGGTCCGCCCCCTGGCCGCCTGGTGCGCCGCGGCCATGAGCTACAACTTTTTCATCATCTCCGAGAGCGAGCATTTTTTGCCCCGGCTCTTCACCTATTCCTGGACGCCACTGTTCCTGGCCTGTTGCCTCGGCCTGTGGCGGACCCGGAGGCTCAGGTTCTTTATCGGCGCCGCCGTCCTGATCTGCCTCCAGGAGCTGGGCGGAAACGTGGAGATCATCGTGCGCCAGTCCTTGTGCCTCGCCTCGTTGGCCCTGGCGCTCATCGTGTTCAGGCCGGCCGAGCTCTGGCGGAGGCGGCGCCCGGTCCTGCTGATCCTGGCGGCCGTCGCCGCCGGGAGCTTCCCCGCCCTGGTCCAATCCCTGCCCGCGCTCGAATACTTCCATCTGGGCGTCCGCTCCAGCCATGAATGGTTCTCGTATCCGCTCTACGCGTCCACCGCCGGCATGAAGCCCGGGCTCCTCCATCCCGTCCTCACTCCCGTGATCCTGGCGGTCCTGGCCGTGTTCATCATGGAGCTCCGCCGCGGCCTCGCCCCCAGGGTGGCCGCGCTGGCCCTGGCCCTGAACGCGGCGCTCGTGTTCAATCCTTTTGGCGTGCTCAAACTTTTTTACCGGCTCCCCGTGCTCGGCAACATGATGTGGCACCAGTTGTCCCTCCTCTTCGTTTACATCCTGGCCACCGCCCTGGCCGCCATGACCATTGACCACGTCATGGCCCGGCCGGACCGAAGAAAGTATGTCCTGGTCCTCGCCCTGGCCGCGCTGGCCTCCGGCCTCATGGACCTCATGGTGGCACGGCTGGGAATTCCCGCGACCCTGCCGTTTCCCGCCGGCAACATTACCGCCGCCGCCGGCCGCCTGGCCCCCGCCGGCATCGCGCTGGCCATCGCCGGACTCGCCATGTATGGGTTCAAGCCCGGCCGTCCCGGCCTCGAGCGGGCGTTCCTGGTCGGGGTCGTGCTCGCCGCTTATTACTCGCCTTCATTTTCCATCCCCCATCGGGAGGACGACTCTTTTCCCCGGTTCAGCCCCGCTTACATCAATTTTTTCTCCCGCCAGGCATCGGTGAGCCGCTCCATGACCATTCTCTCCACCGAGGACTGGGACCATCCCGCCATCCCCTTCCAGGTGGGGATCGTCCCCGGTACGGAAACCATTGACGCCTTTATCTCGTCTCCCATCCGCTGGTACGCCGAATTTTACCTCCTGCTCCTGCCCCAGGCCCGACCCAAAGAGGCCGGCCGTCAAGCCAACACCGTTTTCTGGAACCTTAAAAACAACTACCAGTTTTCCGAAGACAACCTGCGCCTCTTCAATCTGCTGAACGTCGCCTCCGTCACCACCCTGGGCGTCAACCTCAAATTCGCGTCGCACTACTACCTCTCCCGCGGCCTCGGCCCGGAGACCTGCCGCGGCCGTCCCTGCAGCCTCCGGGAGTCCGGGCCGCCGGCCGCAGCCTCCGGCCGCGCGGTCATTCTTGACCCGCCCTCGCAATGGGACCAGACCCTGTACCTGCCGGCCGGAGCGGAGCTGAGAATGGGCATCGAGCCCCCGCGCCCGGCCGGAACCACCGTCATGTTCCAGGCCCTGGCCGCCGGGCCGGAGCACACGGGGCCGCGGATCATCTTCGCCCGGGCGCTGGATGCCGCTCCCGGAGCGGCGCCGCTCCCGGTCAGGGCCGGCCTGGCCTCCCTGCAAGACCGGACCGTCAGCCTCTCGTTCCGGGCGGCGCCGATCGGGGACTTGCCCGCCCCGGGCGCCGGGATCGCGCTCCTCAACCCATGCATTTATAATCCTAATGCGTATTTAAAGCGCGAGCCGGTCGAGGGGGCGGACATCTTCACGAACCCGGGCGCGCTGCCCCGCGCCTTCGTGACGCACCGCGCCCGCGTAATCGCCGGCAAGGAAGAGCGGCTCGCTTACATCGGAGGCCCGCGCTTTGATCCGTCCGCGGAGGTGGTGCTGGAGCATGAGGTCCCGGCTTTCCATGCATCCGGAAGGGAGATGCGGGAGCCGGTGAAAATTCTTCTCTACCGGCCGGGCCGGATCGTGCTTCATGCGGACCTGGCCGAGGAAGGGTTTTTGGTCATCAGCGACACCTATTGTCCGGGGTGGATCGCGAGCGTGGGTGGAGCGGAAGAGCGCATTCTGCGGGCCGACCACGCCTTCCAGGCCGTCCGCCTCGGCCGCGGCCCGAGCCGGGTCACGCTGACCTATTGGCCCCTGTCTTTGCGCATCGGACTCTGGGCCGCGCTGGCCGGGGCCATATCGCTGGCCATACTGATGGCGGCGAAGCTTTTCGCTCCGGGGCGGGGACGGGTGAGAGGGCCGGGTCCGGGCGGCGAAGGGTTTTTTGATCACAACTGATGTATACTATGCGGGCCGTATTTCGGGGGACCGGGGCGCCGGCCGGTCGCGGAGCGCGGAGCATGGACGTGGCGCATGGCTTTCTTCACTTGCCCGCGCTGCTCGTTGCGCCCCCTGAAACACGGCATCCAGTCTTCAGCGCGAAGGACCAATTAATAAAGGAGGAGTAGACATGCGACGGGGCAAGATGCTTTATAACGGCAAGGCCAAGCAGGTGTTCGCCACGGACAAAGCGGACCGGGTGATCATGTATTTCAAGGACGAGGCCACCGCCGGCGACGGCGACAAGCGCGGGATCATCCGGGGCAAGGGCGCGATCAACTGCGAGTTCTCGACCATCATCTTCAAGCTCCTGGAAAAGCGCGGCATCGCCACGCATTTGATCGGGCAGGTGAGCCCGGTCGAGCACTTGTGCCATAACGTGAAGATCCTGCCGGTCGAGGTCGTGATCCGCAATATGGTGGCCGGCCATCTGGCCTCCCGCATGGGAATGGAAGAGGGCACGCCGCTCAAGAAGACCATCCTCGAGCACGGCTACAAGTGCGACGCGCTCCACGATCCCATGGTCAACGAGTGGCACATCCTGGCCTTCGGCTACGCCACCAAAAAGCAGTACGACGCCATGAACCGGATCGCGCTCGCGGTGAACAAGGTCCTGGTCCCCTTCTTCAACAAGCGCGGCATCATCCTGGTTGACTACAAGCTCGAGTTCGGGCTGTACCAGGGCAAGATCCTGCTCGCCGACGAGTTCACGCCGGACGGCTCGCGGCTGTGGGACAAGCACACCAGGAAGAAGCTGGACAAGGACCGGTTCCGGCGCGACCTGGGAGGAATCGAGGAGGCCTACGCCGAGGCCCTGGACCGCATCAAGGCCTGAACTACAGTCGCCGGCCTAATATTGACGCGCGGTTTAATAACCACAGATGAACACAGATGAACACGGATTAATAGATAATGCCTGGAAAAGAACATCCGTGTTCATCCGTGTTCATCTGTGGTTAATTTATTCTTTCGTTCCGTCTATTGGAGGTTGCACTCCTCGATCGCGCGCCGGATGCGCTCGAGCGTTTTTGGTTTCCCGAGCAGGGGCAAGAGCTCGAACAGGCCGGGGCTTTCCGCGCGGCCGGTGACCGCGACCCTGACCGGCTGCGCCACCTTGCCGAGCTTGACGCCCATCTCCTCGGCCAGGCCGGTGAACGCCTGTTCCAGCGCCTTCTCCTCGAACGCGGCAAGCGCGTCGAGCCTATCCATGACCTTGCTCAGCACGGGAGCGTTCTCCGGCTTCAGGAATTTCTTGTGGGCCTTCTCCTCGAACTCGATTTTGTCGTCAAAGATGTACGCGGTCTTTTCCGGCAGCTCCATGAGCGTGGTCACGCGCGGCTGGTGCAGCTCGATGATCCTTAAAAACCTGTCGTCGAGCGACACCGCGTATCCCTTTTCCTTGAAGAAGGGCAGGGCGAGCTCGCCAAGCTCCGCGACCGGCCGCTGCCGGATGTAGTGGCCGTTGAACCACAAAAGCTTGTCCGCGTCCCACACCCCCGGCGCCTTGCCCACGTCCTCGATGGTGAAGAGCTTGACCATCTCGTCCTTGGTGAAGACCTCCTGGTCGCCGTGCGACCAGCCGATGCGGACCAGGAAGTTCATCACCGCCTCCGGCAGGTAGCCGAGGTCGCGGTAGGAGATCAGCGAGGTCGCGCCGTGGCGCTTGCTGAGCTTGGACTTGTCCTGGCCCAGGATGAGCGGATGGTGCGCGAAGCGCGGCAGCGCGTAGCCCAGCGCCTCGTAAAGCTGGATCTGGCGCGGGGTGTTGTTGAGGTGGTCGCCGCCGCGGATGATGTGGGTCATGCCGAGGTCATGGTCGTCAATCACCGCCGCGAAGTTGTAGGTGGGCGTGCCGTCGCCCCGGATGAGCACCAGGTCGTCCAGCTCCTCGTTTTGGAAGACCACGCGGCCCTGGATCAGGTCGTCCACCGCGGTCTCGCCCTCCTGCTCGTTCTTGAACCGCACCACCCGGGGCCGGTCCGCCGGGTGCTCGACCCGCGCCCGGCACCGGCCGTCGTACTTGGGCTTGCGGCCTTCCTTGAGCGCCCGCTCGCGCATCGCGTCGAGCTCCGCCGGCAGGCACGAGCAATAATACGCCTTGCCCTCGTCCATCAGCCGCGTGGCCTCCCGCCGGTAAAGCTCGAGGCGCCGCGACTGGAACACCGGCTCGCCGTCCCAGTCAATGCCCAGCCACTTAAGGCCCGCGAGGATCGCCTGGGTGTACTCGTCCCTGCTCCGCTCCACGTCGGTGTCCTCGATCCTAAGCAGGAACTCGCCGCCCTCGTGACGCGCGAACAGCCAGTTGAACAGAGCCGTGCGCGCGCCCCCGATGTGCAGGTGCCCGGTCGGGCTCGGCGCGAAACGGCAGCGTACTTTACTCACTCATCTACCCCCGAGACATTTTTCAATCAATATTAAACGCCAAGGCGCCAAGACGCGGAGTCCGCCAAGAAAATATTTTTTGATTCCTTTTCCTTGGTGCCTTGGCTTGGCGTAAAATGATTCGTCACGTTCCCACGCGTTGTGCCATCGGGTCAGACTCTCTCCACCCTGATCCCGCTCAGCCGGTCGTGCAGCGCCCCCTTGTCTCCGAACAGCGCGAAGAGCAGGCCCGCGCCCATGGGGACCAGGCTCAGGATGAAAACGCCGGTGCGCACGAACGACCGCGCCAGCGCCGGCTTTTGCCCGTCAACGGCGGCCAGCTTGAGCCCGAAGATCATCATGCCCGGCGTCCGGCCGGTGATGCTCCCGAACAGGCTCCCGTAAACCAGCGCCAGGATTCCGGACATGATCATGAGGGGGAACGCCACCAGGGAGAGCCACTCCCACGCGCTGCCGTGCAGGGCCTGGCCGTTTGCCAGCACCGCGCCCTTGTAAAGCGCGAGTCCCAGCGCGGCCCAGACCGCGACGTCGAACAGGCCCGCGCCCGCGCGCCGGAGGTTCATGAGCCACGCGCCCGGCCGCGCCGCCTTCTTGGCCCTCCGGCCCCGCACCGCCCGGATGCCCCGGCCCGTTTCCATGTTCCCCCGCTCTCCCGATGACGCGCCGGCCGCGCCGAGCGGCAGCTCGAGCGGCAGCGGAGCGCCGTGGTCCGCGACGCCGCGCGGCGCTATCTCGATCTGCGATTCCTCGTCCGCCTCCGCCTGGCACCCGCTCGCGACATCGTCCGCCGACTGCTCGAAAAATTTGTCGAGCCTGCTCTCCTCGAAGCTCGCGCCGGCCGAGACCTCGGAGGAGTCGGGTTCCGGCGCCGCCGGCGAGGGGGCTTCAACCTCCGGCGCGGCCGCCTCCGCTGTCGGCGCTTCAGCTTCCACCGACGCCCCGCTCCCGTCAGTCCTCTCTCCCTCCGGCTCCATGATCCGGCGCATGGCCGCGGCCGTGGCCTCCCCGGGAATGTCGAGCGGGTCAAGCTCACCCACCGGGCTTGCGCTGTCCTGGCCGGGATCAGCGGTCACGGGTCCCGCGGTTTCCCGCTCCTGGTCAGCGGCCTCGGCGGCGCGGAGCAGAAGCTCGGCCTCTTGCCACGCGTCGAGGCCGGACGCCTCATCCGCCGGCGCGGCCGCGGCCGGCGCGATCTCCCTGGCCAGCGCGGCCACGATTTCCGCCTCCGCCGCGTCCGGCGCCGCCGGCTCCACGCCCTTCAGCGCCTGCTCCACCTCGTCAAGCGCGCGAGATTCAAAGTCGCTCGCGCTGTTCTCCAGGGCCAATGCTTCCGGGGCCGATGCTTCCGGTCTCTCAGCCAGGCCCATGGTGTCCTCGGACTCCTCCCCGGACGGCGCGG